>Ga0208588_1000078_pt1 | contig 28815 bp, 22 predicted proteins | sample NGESurshal092012_8_FD_184483 | JGI IMG/M metagenome (GOLD analysis project Ga0208588, IMG submission 184483) | Arctic peat soil microbial communities from Barrow, Alaska - NGEE Surface sample 415-3 shallow-092012 (SPAdes) | ecosystem: Environmental > Terrestrial > Soil > Wetlands > Peat ...
AGTGGAAGGCTTCCAGAGAGGGAACTGACGGCAAAGAATCTTCGGGGAGGGTACTTTCCATATTGGTTAATTCTGCCAATTTCACCACAGCCCTGCCCATGTCATCATCCACCGCTTTGAGCAAGGCTACGGTTTCTAGGGGGAGTGTCAAGAAGAAATTGTGGGTCGGACCCTCAAATTTACGAGGACGTCCGCTCTTCTTATGGGCCTTGGAGACCCGGTCTTGAATTTTTTCTTTCTTAGCCACAAGTGAGTAGTGAAACCGTGCCCAAAGTATTACATGTTGCTGGAAGATTTTGGACGATAACGCCGGATAGATTTCTCAAGGCTAAGAACCCAACCTCTGCCACGGCTAAGGGGAATCTTTGTCGAAGCGGTTCGGCTGAGCGCAGTCGAAGCCACAGCCAAACGGGGCCCAAGGCAGTGGCGGTAACAATCGAATTGTTGAAACTGATACAAAAATCGATAAGTCAGCGTAGGCTGGAGACAACTACTTAATGATTAATTGCGCTTGAGGAGTCCTTTTGTGACTAATGCTTTGACTGCCACATTTCCAGGTCTAGTGCGCTATCTGGACAATGGAGTGACGCTCATCGTCCGTACGGTGCCTACTTCTCAAGTGGTGACCGCTGATCTTTGGATTCGTTCTGGAGCGCGGACAGAAGTTCCTGAACAGTCGGGAATTTCTCACTTCTTGGAGCACATGATTTTCAAAGGAACCAGCCGTATCGCTCCCGGCGAATTCGACCGTCGAATCGAAGGTCGGGGAGGCGTGACCAATGCTGCGACCAGCCAGGACTATACACACTACTACATCACGGTGGCCCAGCGGGATTATGCAGAAGCTTTGCCACTCTTAGCTGATTTGGTCTGCAATGCTCGGATTCCAGAGAATGAATTTGAACAGGAACGCTTAGTCGTCTTGGAAGAGATTCGCCGCTCCCAAGACAATCCAGACCGCACAGCCTACGACCTTCTCACCACGAACAGCTACAAGGATCACCCCTATGCCAGACCTGTTCTGGGATACCCAGAGACCTTGATAAATATGACCCCAGAAGCGATGCGTCAATTCCATCGTTCTCGCTATCAACCAGGGGCTTTGACCGTAGTCCTGGTCGGTGGCTTGTCGGAACGAGAACTTTTAGAAGTGGCAGAACCGCTTTTCGCCCAGTTGCCCGTTTACAAAGAGGAAGCCGCTCCTGCACAGGTTGTTCCGGTTCCTCCGGTTCCTTCCCTGTCCAAGGCTCAACGGATTGAACAGCCGCAAGCGCGCATTGAAAATAGCCGCCTCCTGATCGGATTTTTAGGGCCTTCTGCCGCGGAACCCGCTGACATCCTGGCCCTAGAAGTGCTTTCGGTAATTCTGACAGAGGGCCGTACGGCTCGGCTTACCAGAGAACTACGGGAAGAGAAAGGGTGGGTCCGCTACATCGGCAGCTACTGTGGGTTTAGCCATGACCCAGGACTGTTTACCTTTAGTGCTCAACTGGATAGGCAGTACTTGGAACCCGTCGAAGCAGCAATTTATCACCAGATTGAGCAAATCCAGCAGGGTGCCTTTAGCCAGGAAGAGCTACAGCGAGCCAAACGCATGCTCCTCAATGATTTTGTCTTTGGGACCGAGACCCCTTCGCAGTTGGCCGCACTCTATGGCTACTACCAGACCGTCGCTCAGTTAGATTTGGCCGTGCTCTATCCTCAGCAACTCAAGGACCTGGATGCTGAAGCGCTGGTGCGCGTAGCGAAGCAATATCTAAACCCTGACCAAGCCGTAACGGTTGCCCTGCATCCGGTTAGCGTTAGCGAAGCGCAGGCAAAGCCTGCGGAAGCCAATAAGGAAGCCCAAAATGCATAAAGGATTTTCCCGTCGGACCTTAGAGCGTGGGAGCCAATTGCTCTTCACCGAGAATCTGGAAACCCCGATTATCTCCACCCGTTTTCTATTTCCTAGCAAAATAGGGGCTCCCGGATTGGCCCATCTGACTTCGGCTGTTTTGACCAAGGGTACTCAGCATCATAATTCCCAAGAGCTCGCCGGACTGGTGGAAAACGCCGGGGCGCAATTGGGCTACGAAACGGCTACGGATTATCTATTGCTGAGTCTCAAGTGCTTGGCTGAAGATTTCAAAGCACTTTTTACTCTGTGTTTGGAAATTCTGACGGAAGCTAATTTCCCAGAGGACCAGGTGAGCTTGGAAAAAAATGTCACGCTCCAGGGTATCCGCGCCCAAAGGGAACGGGCTTTTTCGGTGGCGTACTCCCAGTTTAGAGAGCACCTCTATGGCCCCAAGCATCCCTATGGCTATTCCACCCTCGGGACCGAAGAGACGGTGACGGCCTTCCAGTCTCAAGATTTGGCCACCTATCACCAAAATGCCTTTAACCTTGACCGCATGGTTCTATCACTGTGTGGCGGGGTGAGCGATGAACTGAAGGATTTTGTGGAAGAGCAGGTGAAAAGCTTACCTTCGCGGGCTTCTGACCATAAAGATGATACCGTCCCTGAGCCTGAGCCCACAGGCACGCACAGAATTGTGACGCCTCAGGAAACAGAACAGACGACGGTTCTCTTGGGTTACGCTGCCTGTGGCATTCATCATGCTGACTATCCGGCCCTCAAGGTTTTGAATACCTATCTTGGCAGTGGGCTTTCCAGTCGTCTTTTTGTTGAACTGCGCGAAAAAAGAGGATTGGCCTACGAGGTCTCTTCTTTCTTCCCGACCTACCGCCAGCACGCTCATTTTGGAGCCTACATCGGTACCGCGCCCCAGAATGTCCCGACGGCAGAAGAAGGGCTCCGGCGCGAACTCGAACAAATCCGTGAAATTCCGCTGACCGACGAAGCACTCCAGGCAGCTAAGAATAAAACGCTGGGTCAGTATGCCCTAGGAAAGCAAACCAATAGCCAGATAGCCCAACTGCTGGGTTGGTACGAAATCCTGGGCGTTGGTGCAGACCATGACGAGCATTATCCTGACCTGATCGGACAAGTCACGGTGGATGATGTACAACGCGTCGGACAAACCTATTTCACGGAGCCTGTGGTCTCTTTGGTAGGGCCTGTAGACGACGAGAAGGTAGCCAACGAATGCTCCGAGGTTACGCTGAAGGTTTAATCGGGATAGGCGGCATTGACTTGATGTACAGTTCGTCCAACTGCTTCTTATCGACGCTCGAAGGAGCATCACACATGAGGTCCTGCGCCCGTTGTGTTTTCGGGAAAGCAATAACATCCCGGATTGAATCTTCCCCGAGCATCAACATAATCAGACGGTCTAAACCGTAGGCAATCCCTCCGTGGGGAGGGGTTCCATATTCAAAGGCTTCTAACAAGAACCCAAACTTATCATGGGCTTGTTCTTGCGTCAGACCAATCGTTTCAAAGACCGCTTCCTGAAGTGCTCGTTGGTAAATTCGAATAGAACCACCCCCCACCTCCACGCCATTCCAAACTAAGTCATAGGCTTGGGCAAGCGCCTCTTTCAAGTGGTCCGCATCTTCAACGCGAGGAGCCGTGAAGGGATGGTGCAGCGCTTCTAAGCGCTTCTCCTCAGCATTCCACTCAAACATTGGAAAATCGACCACCCAGAGCAAGTTAATTTTTTCTGGGTCTATCAATCCTAGTTCAGCCCCTAACTTGAGACGCAGCCGACCCAAATAATCATGGACCGTCGCCACAGGACCAGCCCCAAACAAGAGCAGATCTCCTGGCTTTGCCTGGGTCAACTCGATCAACCGGGCTCTTTTCTCTTCGCTGAGTCCATCTAACAGAGCGCCAATCCCATCTAGTTTAGGAGCGCCCTGTTCATCAGCGCGGACCCTGAGGAAGGCCAAGCCCTTAGCCCCAAATTGCGAAACAAACGTAAACAGTTCCCCGCCGGGCTTAAGTCGGACATTGGAGATTTTTTCATCCCCACCAGGAATCGGGAGACACTTGACGACCCCACCGCCTGCAATTGTGCTGGCAAAAACTTTGAAACTGGAATCGACAAAGGTTTCCGAAATATCTACCAGTTCCAAACCAAAGCGCGTGTCCGGCTTGTCAGACCCATAGCGTTCCATCGCCTCTTTGTAGGAAAGTCTGGGGAAAGGCAGGGGAATATCCACCCCTTTAATTTCTTTGAACAGATGGGCCATCAGTTTTTCGTTGAGGTCAAGCACCTCTTCTTGAGAGAGGAAACTCATCTCCATATCGAGCTGGGTGAATTCTGGTTGGCGGTCCGCTCTCAGATCTTCATCCCGGAAGCAACGAGCCACTTGATAGTAACGGTCTATTCCAGACACCATCAGTAATTGTTTGAAAATCTGAGGGGATTGGGGCAGCGCATAAAATTCACCAGGGTTGACCCGGCTGGGCACCAGATAATCCCTGGCCCCCTCTGGTGTCGATTTAGTAAGGATGGGCGTTTCCACTTCCACAAACCCAGCCTGGTCCTCCAGATATCGACGCAAGGTCTGGATAATCCGGTGACGCTCTTTTAAGTTATGGCTGAGACGAGGGCGGCGCAGGTCCAGATAGCGGTATCGTAGGCGCAGCTTTTCATCCACTTCCTCTTCTTCAGCAATCAAAAAAGGAGGAGTCTTGGCGGCGTTAAGCAGCTCTAGTTCATCGCAATACACTTCGACAAAACCCGTCCCAATACGAGAGTTCAACGAATATTCAGGACGGCGAAGTACCCGTCCGGTGACACGAATTACGTATTCTGAACGCACATTTCCAGCCAGTTCAAAAGAATGAGGCGTCTTTACGGGGTCACTCACCACCTGCACAATACCGGTGCGGTCTCTGAGGTCTAAAAAGACTACTCCACCGTGGTCCCGACGGCGGTCTACCCATCCATACAGCGTGACAGTGGTTTCAGTATGCTCTTCTCTCAGAGCACCGCAGTAATGGGTCCGCATTAACTTCATCGCACAAACTTCATTAGGGGAACAACTCGTATATCTTATTCTGTCTCGGTGGCAGATCTTTACAGAATGCTCCTCTGAAAATCTGCTGACTTTGAACAGTCAGCGCCCACTTTACAGAGTAAGGTTACTATAGATGAAGTATCGACCGTGACGCCTTATATGGATGAACTAACCCCCATTTTTCGCTCACTGACCCAAAATCCGATTCCCTTTGTCGGTGGCTTTGTGGCCGGTATCCTCCGCCTCAAGTCTACGGAAGACCCCGTGAAATCATGGCTGCTAGAACAAAGCGGTAAACCAATGAGCAGCTTCTCCGATAACCGCACAAGCAATGAAAATAATGGCAGCGGTCCTCAAACTATCTCTATCGAGTAGTGACCTTCCACTTCTCCGTGTGGGTTGAGCGTAGTCGAAACACTGGTCGTGGTAGACCATGTTTGCGATTCACACATAATTTTACCTTTTCGACGAGTTGGGCAGAAATAGCCAAGCACGCCCAGTTTTTGCACCCTTTGCAAAACTATACCTATAGATAGAGGCGCCAAGACTAGGGAGGGATAGATTGTAGGTGTGACGGGAGAAGATTCATCATGTCTCAGCGCACCGGTCAATCGAGCGTAGAGGATAAGCCTGTAGGCCAAAAACCTGTAATTCCAGAGACCCCCGCTCCAGAGGAAAAGACCTACCAAGACACCATGCGGAAGTTTTGGTTTGCGGCTGGAATTGCTGTACCGGTGTTGCTGTTGTCCTTGCCTGACTACTTCCCTACCCTCCGGGAGATGATGATGGGCTGGCATAGTGCTGCTAGTATTGCTGCTGCCCTGTTGAGTCTACCGGTCTTAGTCTGGTCAGGCGGTTCCTTCTTCATGGGAGCTTGGAATAGTTTTCGTAATCACAATGCCAACATGGACACTCTGGTTGCCCTGGGTACAGGGTCAGCCTGGCTCTATTCGGCAGTCTATGCTGTGGCTCCCAGCTTATTTCCGGCAGAAGCGGCGGGGATGTTTTTTGATGTAGCGGTGATTGTCATCGCTTTGGTGCTCTTGGGGCAAGCCCTAGAAGCCAAAGCTCGTGGACAGTCCAGTGAAGCGATTAAGAAACTCCTAGAACTCCAGGCCAAGACCGCGCGGGTAATTCGAGACGGGAAGGAACTGGATATTCCTGTAGAACAGGTGCAGGTGGGCGACAGTGTGCTGGTGCGTCCTGGGGAAAAAGTCCCCGTGGATGGGGTCATCCTTACTGGAGAGTCGGCCTTAGATGAATCGGTGGTCACCGGAGAATCGGTACCCACCGACAAACGACCGGGCGATAGCGTGATTGGCGCCAGTCTCAACAAAACAGGAGCTTTTACCTTCCGTGCGACCAAGGTCGGCAAGGATACGGCCCTCGCCCAGATTGTACAGATGGTGGCCCAAGCTCAGACTTCTAAAGCACCGATTGGCAAACTCGTGGATGTAGTGTCGGGCTATTTTGTCCCCACCGTAGTCATCCTTGCCGTACTCGCTTTCTTAGTCTGGTTCAACCTTGGCCCCTCCCTTAATTTCGCCGTGGTTGCGATGGTGACGGTGCTCGTGATTGCCTGTCCCTGTGCCTTGGGGCTAGCGACGCCGATGAGCCTGATGGTCGGGGTGGGGAAAGCCGCCCAAAATGGGGTATTGATCCGCAATGGTGAAGCTTTAGAAAATGCTTCCCATCTGAAAGTGCTGGTATTGGATAAGACCGGGACGATTACCAAGGGTCAACCTGCTTTAACCGATGTCTTGCCCTTAGCGGACTATAATGCTGAAACTTTACTGACCCTGGCAGCAATAGCAGACCGTCGTAGTGAACATCCCCTGGCCCAAGCGATCGTCCAAGGAGCAGCAGACCGAGGATTGGTACTGGCTGAACCCCAATCTTTCCAAGCCCTACCGGGTGAGGGAGTGCAGGCCACGGTTGACCAAAAGACTATCTTCGTCGGCAACGCTAAGCTAATGACCAATCAGGGCATTGACTTAACGGCTCTGAGTACGCTGACAGAACGGCTAGCCGATGAGGGCAAAACCCCCATGTTTGTGGCCGTAGACGGGAAGGCTGCTGGAGTGATTGCCGTCGCAGATACGATTAAACAAGACTCCCTAATAGCGATCCGCACCCTCCAACAGATGGGCATTGAGGTCGTGATGATAACTGGGGATAACCAGCGCACGGCCCAGGCCATTGCCCACCAGGTAGGCATTACCCGCGTTCTAGCCGAGGTTCTCCCCGCAGACAAAGCCTCCATGGTAAAGACGCTCCAGCAAGAGCAGCAAAAAACTAAGGGTCTGGTCGGCATGGTCGGGGATGGCATTAATGATGCGCCCGCTCTGGCTCAGGCAGATGTCGGCTTTGCCATCGGCACGGGGACAGATGTGGCTATTGAGGCAGCAGATGTGACCTTAGTGGGGGGCAATCTCCGTTCTCTGGTCTACGCTATTGAAATCTCGCGGGCCACCCTGAACAATATTCGTCAAAACCTCTTTGGAGCTTTTATCTACAACACACTGGGCATTCCCTTCGCGGCTGGGGTCTTTTATCCACTCTTTGGGGTGTTGCTCTCGCCCATTCTGGCGGGAGGAGCGATGGCCCTCTCTAGCATCACGGTGGTGACCAATGCCAACCGTCTGCGCTCTTTTGTGCTTCCACCACTCACCGAGGTCAAGCCATGAACACACTGCAACTCGTCATCAACGGCTTGGGGTTAGTTTTTATCGCTTGGATTGTCTGGTATTTCTGGCTCTGGAAAGGGGAGAGCGTCCAAGCGGCTCTGTCTGATACAGGAATCCAGGAAATTGATATCACCGTACAAGGGGGCTATCGTCCTGCGGAGATTGTGGTGAAAGTTGGTCAATTGGTACGCCTAAACTTCACCCGCCGCGAATCCTCCGCTTGTAGTGAAGAGGTGGTCTTCCCTGATTTTGGACTACGCGCTCACTTGCCTCAAGACCAAACCGTAACCCTAGAAGTGACCCCCAATAAGCCCGGTGAATATGAGTTCGTCTGCGGTATGAATATGTTGCGGGGTAAGCTCATTGTCCAAGAGGAAAAGGCAGAAGACCTCAGGCCGCTATCAGCGTCTAATTATGCACTTCAAAAACATTCTTAAAGGGAGCTAGGTCGTTATGTCCTGTCAGATAGCAATGGTAAAATCAGCGGTGATCACTTTACCATTGCGCTGGAATTGCCCCCAGAGTTTATAGACTCCAGCTTCGGGAAAAGTAGTCTCAAAGGTAACTTGTCCGGGAGTAGAAGTATCTTTACTCTGCGTTGAATTCATAGCCCCGCTGGATGGCTCCCCATGCGTCTCTGACATATTCGACATTCCAGACATTTCTTTAGGATGAGCATGCAGATAATTGTCTGCTGTGAGAACAGGAGACTGCTTAATAATTACCAGATGCCCCATAGCACCCAGGTAGGGCTGGAGATCAGTAATAGGCTTGCCTGCTGCATCTTTGATATCTAAGGTAACCGCTACTTCCTGACCGGGCTTGATCATCTTGGGGTCTAACAGGAGAGAGACTTTGAGATCACCAACGGATTTGCTTAAAGTGGCGTCTGGAGTCAGTGGCGTGTTACTGGGTGTTGCCTTATCCTTATCCCCACCTACTTTCAACGTCTGTATACTAACCTGCTGCTGCGCCCCTTTTGGGACATAATCAGCAAAAGCAGTGTACTGACCATCCACAGGAAGATTGGCAGTGACTTGCAATTTCCCTTTGCTTATAGACTCGGCATGTAAATGAGTGAAATAGGATAGGTCATTACGGACAATGATCAAATGCATAAGTTTTTCATGAGCGATATCGAATTGTTCAATTGCTTTTCCCTTGGCTGAAAGAACCTGAACAGTCAGGATCTGAGGTTTTCCAGCAGCTAAATTTGTAGAGGGAGTTATCGTTACTTGATTGGTCTTTACTTTTTTGTACTTACTTTCGTTATGGTTGCTATGACCGCCTGAATGGTACATGGAATCTATCTCAGACCTTGCCTCTTGGGTGAAGGCTGGAGTTAAGAAAGAGAGCTCCAATAAGCCGACAGCGCTAAGGGCAAGAACACGTTTCATGAGCAAGATTTCCTCAGGTTATTAGTTGGTGAAGAGAGTAAGTGCGTGGACTTAAAGCTTAAACGTAAAGCGGGAATTGAGTTTCTTGCCTGCAATCATGGAAAGGGCCACAACTTTGTACTCACCCTTGGCCACTTTAGTGAGCACACCTGTGTAATGCCCATCCCCATACTTCAGGGGTAGCGCTATTTTTTGACCATCAGGAGTACTGATTTGCAGCTTTACCATCGCCTGAGTGACTACTTTCTCCTTGGGGTCGGTGATGTAAAGATCTAAATGAGTAGCTTTTACTTCTGGCTCTACTACTAACTCAAAGCTGTGCTCATCAACCTCGACGGATTGGCCACCATGTTCCGGCTTGCCATGGGCAAAAGCGGGAACTGTTAGAGCTAGTAAAACAGCTAGAGTACTCAGGGGTTTACGCATATACGGTGCTCCTTTGAAATTTTATGCAACTAAGAACTACACTTGTTCCTCTTTCTACTTTCGTTTGACCAAAACCTCCTCCAGCCCCATGTCAGCACGCTCTTTTTCGGAAAGACGAGGTGCGTCGCGGGAACCAAAACGTTCGAACAGGGCAGGAATAACCACCAGGGTGAGGGCCGTTGAGGTAAACAATCCACCAAAAACAACCACCGCTAGCGGCTGAAGGATTTCTTTCCCGGCTCCGGAACCGAGCATTAGAGGAAGCATCGCTAGAGCAGCGGTCAGGGCCGTCATCAAAACGGGAGAAAGCCGCTCCACAGAACCTTCTATCAGAGCCTCTCTGAAGCCTTTTCCTTCGGCAAGTTGTTGGTTATAGGTGGTGACGAGGATAATGCCATTGCGATTAGCGACTCCGAAGAGGGTGATAAATCCGACCAGAGAGGCCACGGAAAGGACCCCGCCTCCGATAAAGACCGCTACAATCCCGCCAATGAGCGCTAGGGGTAAATTTGCCAAGATAAGAAGCGTTGAGCGGAAAGAGCCCACCGCCTGGTAAAGCAAGAAAGTGACCCCGACCAGCGCTAGAGCACCAAACAGCAATAATTCTCGGGTAGCACGCTCCTGAGCCTCGAACTGCCCACCATACTCGATGTAGTAGCCCGTTGGTAATACCACCTCTTGGCTAATCTTTTGTCGGGCTTCGGTAATCAAAGAGCCAATATCTCTTCCACTGGCATTGGCTGAAATAACGATCCGGCGCGAAACCTTCTGCCGGTTGATTGTATTCGGTCCCTGGTCAAGGGTCAGGCTAGCCACCTGAGAAAGAGGAATTTTTTGCCCGGTGGGCGTGTCGATCAGCAGGTCCCGAATCTGTTCAGGTTGGTCTCGAGCTTCCGGGGTCAGCCAGACCACTAGATTAAAGAGGCGTTGGTCTTGGAGGACTTGGGAAACGGCTCGTCCATTAAAGGCAGTCTCAATTGTTTCCGCCAGTTCACCAACGGTTAAACCATAGCGGGCCGCCTGCTCTCGATTAAAGCGAACCGAATATTGCCTCACCGGGATCTGGGGTTCCACCTGCAAATCCACCGTGCCAGGCACCCCCTGCATGACTTTAGAAACTTCCTGGGCCTTGGTGCGTAATATTTTTAGGTCTGGACCAAAGAGTTTTATGGCAATGGCTGAGCGGGTTCCAGAAAGCACTTCATCAATACGGTGGGAGATGAAGCCACCCACATTGACAGCCACTCCAGGAAAGCGGTCCAGCTCTTTACGAATCGTGTCTAGGACCTGCTCGCGGTTCTGGGCACTTTCAGCGATTTGGACATCTAGTTCTCCAAAATTCACACCCCCAGCATCGTCATCACCCAAAGCTCTTCCTGCCCGGAACTGAGCTGTTTCAATTTCCGGATGTTTTTTTAAGGAGTTCTCCATCGCAATCCCCAACTGTTGGGTAGATTGCAGGGAGGCCCCAGGCAGTTGGGAAACGGCAATAATCAAACTACGCTCCTGAAACTCCGGTAAAAAAGTCGTCCCTAAAAAAGGCAAGAGCGCTAGCGAAGCCCCGAAAGCAAGGGCAGAACTCGCTAGGACAGGGGCAGGATTGCGGAGGGCGAAAAGTAAGATTGGACGATAGAGTTCTTTGAGTTTCTTTACCGTCCAAGTTTCTTCTTCTGGCAGGTTGCGGTTGGCTAAAAATACGTAGCAAAGCGCTGGAGTGACGGTGAGCGCAACGACCAAAGAAGCCAAAATGGATAATACATAGGCTAGTCCCAGCGGCGTGAAGATTCGTCCTTCCACTCCGGAGAGGACAAAGATAGGCGCAATCACAATACATAAAATCAACGTTGCGAAGACCACGGAGCTTCGGATTTGGACAGACCCCTGAAAGATGACCTGTAAGGGAGGAGCTGGATTTTCTTTGAATTGGTTTTCTCTCAGGCGGCGGTAGACATTCTCTGCATCAATGATGGCGTCATCAATCACCTCTCCCAGCGCAATGGCCAATCCCCCCAAGGTCATCGTGTTTAGGCCAATACCAAACGCATTGAGGACTAAAATCCCTAGCACCAGCGACAGGGGCAAGGCGGTAAGGGTAATCACCAGCGTGCGCCAGTTGCCTAAAAACAGGACGAGTACAACGGCGACGATAATTGCTCCATCCCTGAGCGCTTCGACAACATTACCGACCGATTTCTCGATAAAATCTTCCTGCCGGAAAGTCGTGGTTACTTGAACATCCTTAGGCAGTGTCGTCTGGATTTCGGCCATAGCTGCTTCTACGGCTTTGGTCACGGTAGGAGTATCGGCGAAAGGCTGCCGCGTCACCGTGATAATCACTGCCTCTTGGCCATTCAGGGAAGCGTCCCCACGTTTTACCCCAGCTCCTGTCTGGATCCGGGCCACGTCGCCTAACGTTACCGGAATCCCTTGGCGGACGGTCAACACCGAACTTTTCAAGTCTGCTAGAGAAGTAATCCGACCAACTCCTCGGATCAGAAATTCTTGGTCCGGAGTCGTCAGAAAACCACCCGGAGCATTGACATTGGCATTCTTGACGGCCTCTGTAACTTGAGGGAGGGTGACGTCAAATTGTTTAAGCCGCTCCGGTTGAACGAGGACTTGATACTGTAAATCTCCCCCACCGATGACCAGAACACGGGTGACTCCAGGAACGGCCAACAAACGATTACGGATCTGCCAGTTAGCCAAGGTTGCTATTTCCAGCAAATCCGTAGGCTTTTGCACTTTCGCTTTGGGGTTGATGGTCACTGCATATTTAATGACATCCCCAATCGGAGAGCTGATCGGCGACAGCGAGGGCGTACTGACCCCCTGCGGCAGGCGAGGAGCCACCTGCTGGACCTTCTCTGTAACTAATTGTCGGGCTCGAAAAGGGTCCGTGTTCCAGTCAAAGACTGCTGTGATCACTGAAAGACCAATCGCAGAACTGGAGCGAATATCCGTCAAGCCAGGAGTGCCGTTAAGAGCACTCTCTAGCGGTAAAGTAACCAAAGCTTCCACCTCTTCAGGGGCCAATCCAGGAGCCTCAGTTTGCAGGACAACCTGAGGCGGCGCAAAGTTGGGAAAAACATCCAGCGGCATCCGCACGACGGTGTTCACTCCCACGACCAAGAGCGCTACAGATACCAGAATGACCAGCCAGCGTTGGGTTAAGGACCAAAGAATCAGACGGTTCATATTCTTCCCCTAACGTTTGGAGCGGACAACGGAATTGGGCTCCTCGGTAGGGCTATTGGAAATATTCGAAGCGGGGGGACTATTGTTCTGTTTCGCAACACGCATTCCGGCAAAGAACGCCCCGAGCAACAGCAAGATTCCTCCCATGCCCCAAACCCAAACGGGCAAAGCTTGAGCAGCAAAGTTCTTTTGTGCTGGTTGGGGAGCTGTTTTCTGCTCGGCTTCTGTTGCTTTCTCTGCGGAAGTGCCACCCTTGAGCGCCTGAGCACGCAGTTGAAAAGCGCGTTCGCTGACGACCCTATCCCCAGGAAAAACACCGTCTTTCACCTCAATCCAAGGACCATCGCTCTGACCGAGGGTGACTTGCGTAGGCTCGAAAGCGTCTCCATTTTGAACGTAGACCACTGGCTTACCATCTATATCGAGCACCGCTGAACGGGGAATAACGGTAACGGGCTGAGAGCGGCTACCCGTAGTCAGTCGGAGCGTGGCGAACATGGCGGGCTTGAGCAGTCCCCCAGGGTTGTTTAATATTGCCCGTACGGCCAGCGTTCTGGTCTCAGGATTAATCGTTGAATCTAAGCTGCTAATTCGTCCTTTGAAGATTTTGCCTGGATAACTCTGGGTAACGACCTCAACGGGCTGATCGACTTGGACCCTGCTCAGGTCTTTTTCATAAACCTGAGCGGTTGCCCAAACTTGCCCTAAGCTGACTACTTTAAACAGCATCTTGCCGGGTTCAACCGCTTCACCTGCGGTCACTTTCTGGTCTGCCACAATCCCCGTAATCGGAGAAGCTAAAACAACGCGGCCATCACTATGGGCCGAAACGCCTCTCTGTCCCAATTGAGCAAGGCGATTGTTCAGAAGCATGCCGCTGAGCTTGAGCTGGGTGCGGGCTGCTTCTAACTCTGTCTCAGCCTGACGAAGTTCTGCTTCGGCAACCTCATAATCTTTACGGGGCGAAATTTTCAGGTTGACGAGTTCCTTTGCCCGCTCATAGGTACTTTGGGCCAGTCGCAGTTGTGCCTGTGCTTGAGCAATTTGCGTGCGTCCTTGAGCCTGAGCACGCTCGGCTTCCACCGCTAAGGTGCGAATTTCGGAACTATCGAGGACCGTTAAACTTTGACCAGACTTGACTGCCTGCCCCGGCTGGACCGATAGACGCAGAACCCTTCCCGAAACTGGGGCATTGACCTCAGCGGTCTTGCCAGGAATAGCCTCAATTTGGCCATTGACCTGCAAACCTGTGGTCAGGGTTTGTTCCTTGGCAGGTAAAACTTTGAGTCCTATGGCTCTCTGAATATCTGGTGCAACCGTGATCTCTTCTGCCCTGGGCGTAATATTTTCAGCCCCCTGGAATTTATCGTCATCATGACCACCATGAGCCCAGGTTGGACTAGTGCCTGCTCCCAAAAGAAGTAAAGACACCACTACAGTCTTTAACATCCTCTGAGTGATTCGATATTCTGGTTGATCCAAGAGCAGGGAGAAAAACACTCGATTTATGTTTTGCAGTATCTGCAAAATATAACCTGCTGCTGGATTTTGGTCTAGGGGCTAAGGAAGATTCAATAGGTGTGGGAGTTCTAAGACAAGCCAAGCCAGAAGCAGCGGAGTGAGGACTGTTAGTCCTAGTAAATAAGTCTTTTCCCCAAAAAGCTTGATTGGTTTTGACCCATTTTTATGCAGGCGGACCAAATTTTCTACCCGTTCTTCCACCATGGCCGCCTCTAGCAGTCCGGCTGCTGCGATTGGAGGAGGAGACGAAGGTGTAACTACTACTTTTAACAGACCCCTAGCCAGGGCAATCGGCTTACCCGTTATGGCAATCGCTAATTCATCGGTCGCCAGTTCGCGCTCCCGCAGGAGATAGCGAAACGCCGACCAACTACTGGGCAGAAAAGCCGTAGCCCCCAGAAAAGCGGTAGAGACAAGCGCAATCAGATTGTCACTTCGCGATACATGCGCCAGTTCATGCGCCAAGACCTGTTCCAGTTCCACCTCGTCCAGATGGCTATGGAACCACTGGGAGATGTAAATTCTAGGTCTAGTGATACCGATAGTTAAGGCAATGGGATGGTCTACTTGGAGCGTATAGATTTCAGGAACCTTGGTTAGCCCAAAGGATGAAGCCAAGCGTTCTACCGTCTGCTGCATCGATAAGGGCACAGGAGTAGACCAGCAGATAAGTTTTTTCTCGAATCGACTTTGCTGAAAGAAAAAACCAGCAACAAATCCTGTGGATAGGATGCCCATCGCAGTCAAAAACCACAAGGGGAGACATAGGGCGTTAGCATGCAGTCCACGCATATCATCATGCAGATGGGCCAGCGCTAAAACGGCAACGGTAGCAGGAACCAGTAGCGTGACATAGCGCATAGGTATTTTCGCTACTCCCTCCTGCATCAACCAACTCGTGGACAGGAGGGTAAATCCATAGATAGCTAGAGCTAGCCATAGAGGGTTAAGAATAGCAACGTCCACAAAGGTCATGGATTTTTAATCCTCATCCTCTAGAGCGGCAATTGTATCGATCAAATCAGGAGATACCTGAGCGTTCTCTTGCTGGATAAAGTTGGAAACTGCGGCGGGAAAGTCTTGGGTCAACGCTTCCAATAGGTGATGAACAGACTGCTCAATAAACTTCTCGCGGGAAATCGTAGGGAAATAGCGGTAGGGTTTAGTGCTCCCGTCCATTACAGAGAGTAGACCCTTAGTGGTTAACCGACCCATGGTACAAACCACGCTCGAATACGCTAGCTTTGCCCCATTCGGCATCCGTGCATGCACTTGCTTGGCAAGGACTGGTCCTTCTAGAGCCCAGACTTGCTCCATGATTTCAGCTTCCTGGTCGCCCAAAAGCTTCCTTAACCCAGGCTGGTTGGTCCGCACATACGTATGCTTGTCTTCATTCGCCATAGAGCACTACTACCCAATACGCTATCCAGTTATGTTGACTGCCATATTTTCTGGCTAGCTAACGCTTCTATCTTAGGCGAGTTGTTTTTGCAGGGCTAGCAAATTTATCCAGCACTGCGATCCCATGGATGAATCGCATACATAATTTACAACGACAAGACTCGGCATGGTTCTGCCCGATCCCGAGTCCGTGGCCCACCCAGTCGTTCTCGAGGAATCCTGGTTCCTTGGTGCGGCCGACTAGGTTGTTACGATTGCAGGTTGTGGACCTCAAAGGCGGTTTCCTGTGGCGGCGGGCCAAAGCCACCTTCGACGCCCTGTTGCATTCGGGCATCCAGCGGAGAAGGAGCGACGGTTGACCGATTTTGTTAGGCCAAGTGGATGCTGCCACGGTCGCCTTCGAGCTCCACTTTCGTGATGCTGTCAAAAGGCATACTCATCTGCCGGAAACGCTTACAGCTACCGAGCTGCGGGGTATGCGCAGTCGTTTTTAGATCAATGCTCTTCTATCCTCACAGTCAAGTTAACAGCAGTGAAAACAGACCACATAGAGCAATGCCATCAAATACCCCGGCCCCGCCAATACTGACAATTCCTGCCCCAATGGTTTTCATGTCCTTGAAATGAAGCAGGTCCGCCCCCAGTAAGGTGCCTAGGACTCCACCGGCAAAGGCTACTGCAGAAGGGTGAGTATTCGTTATGGATAGGGCTGCCAGGGAAGCTGTGATAGGAGCTACCAGTGCATTCATTTGAATGCCAATGCCTGGAATCACATGGGCTGCGAAATATGTCACAAGGGTAACGATACCCGTGACCAGAAGGATACTAAGAGCATCGGCGTGCCAAAATTGATATAGGGCCAGGAGGGTAGGGATTAGACCACCTCCTACATTCAGGGCAACTACGGTTACACTTTTTACTTTATGGAAGGGAATCCTCCAGTACAGTTGTCGATGTAAATCGCTCAGTTCGTCAACTAAAGAAATGGTCGATTCTGTTCGATAGAGAGGGATATTAAAGGCGCTTCCTAAAATAATCAAGCTCAGTAATATCAACCCCACCGTAGGGGAAACTCCTAGCTTGGCTGCGGCAATCTGTACAACATCGATGGTTACCGCAAACCAGATGAACGGTACAAGCAGCAAAAATATCAAAAATAATATTAGTGGAACGGGCAGGTAAATCATGCGCTCCATACTCCAAGGTTCTCACTTTCCATATGTAGCGCTTGGGAAATAGCGCTATCAAGCTCCTTCTAAATCACAAGTCATTATAAAATCATCCATGACATGACCGCCACCAATATCATTCACGATAGACTCTGTGACGACGAATCCAAATTTTTTATAAGCTCTGATCGCTTTGTCATTATTTTTGTTGGCGGTTAAGTATATCTGATCGGCTTTATATTGCTTGCCCTTTTCTTGGGTATGAAAGAGCATAGATTGGCCGATTCCCTGCCCATGATATTTGGGCAGCAAATAAAGCTTATTTAGTTTTATTCTGTGCGTATCCTTCTCATATTGATAGGAGAGGTAGCCAATGAATACTTGGCGATCCTTCACTAACTCATAAATTACTTGAGATCTTAATTCACTATGGATAGTAGATGAGCTGTACATCATCTGAAGCATGTAGCTGATTTGCTCAACTGATATGATGCCTGGATAATACTGATACCAAATCGTATAGGCTAATTCTTGAATAATAGGAATATCTTTGACTGCTGCTTGCTCGAAAGTAGCCATACCTAGCCGTAGTAATCCCAACAGAATGCAGTCTAACCCACCTCCCTCTGCCACGCATCCCTATGAAAAATCCTACCCGCTAGAGGTGCGGGTAGGAGGGTAGATTGTTACGGCATGAAGAATTAGAGGCCTAGCTTCACTTCCTCGGCAGATGCAATGGCTAGATCGTTCTGTTCTCCTGTGCGAATGCGAACAACCCGGCCCACTGGAATGACAAATACCTTCCCATCCCCGTAATCTCCTTTACGGGCAGCCTGAACGATCACGGCTACGGCTTCATCTGTCATCTCGTCCGAAACGACCGTTTCAATTTTGATCTTATTCAAAAACTGAGCGGTGTATTTGGCTCCTCTATACAGGGTAGTTTGGCCCTTCTGTCGCCCAAATCCCCGGACCTCTGTGACGGTCATGCCGACGATGCCTGCTTTGAGCAGCGCTTCTTTCACGTCTTCGAGTTTGTCGGGCTGGATAATGGCTTCTATCATGTTCACGGTTCACCTCTCATGGCAATGTCACAAAAATCACGGGTTGCGTGAGAAATGCTGGAGCAAGTATAGGAACTGTCTAGCGTAAAAATTGTTAGCTGTAAACTTTTACGAAATCAGCGAATCGAGTGACCTACCGGCAAAACCCTTACATCCCCCTCTCTGAAACCCTACGGACACTGGTCTCTGGGCTCATTCCTCCCCTCAATTTTATTGCTTCATTGATGTCAATTTAAAAAAATGAGGTCTATTCTTTTTAAAATATGCTTTTCTTATTGCCAGAAGCTAACTAATACAGGTAAGCTACCGAGTAATCTAATACTGTTTTTCAGCTAAATATCATGGTTGCTCAAACTGACAAACGAACCAGTAATCCAGCCGATAGCGTAGCCCGAATTATGCCTATCCTGGAAGAGGCCCGGACGACCTATGAATACTATTGTAATACGCACCGTTCCCAAGCTCGCCAGCCCAGAGGGGTGGCCGTTCATTACCCGACGGGGAAATTGACCTTGCTATTTGCAGAACCCGTTTTAATGCCTGAAGAGCTATTTATCTCCATCCGTGACATTTTGCGCGTGCATGGCAAAGGATAAAGAAAAAGAATTTACGGTCAAAATGCCGCTTGTCGAGGCTCTTGTTAACTTTCTTCACTCTAAACATATTGCCTTCCATACCCCTGGACATTTAGGTTTTGGAGCTTCGACTTCGATTAAGAAGCTATTGGGACATCAGCTTTTTCAAGCAGACCTTACCGAATTAGAAGGACTCGATAGTCTACACGAGCCAACGGGACCGATTCAGCAAGCCCAGGCATTAGCGGCTCAAGCCTGGGGCAGTGACCAGAGCTACTTCCTGGTGAATGGTTCCACGAGTGGAGTTCAGGCGATGCTCCTGGCGACCTGTGCTCCTGGAGATGTGGTACTGCTTGCCCGCAATAGCCACCGTTCTGCTATTCACGGATTAGTCTTGAGTGGAGCTATTCCCGTATGGCTGGAACCTGACTGGAATGATTATTTGGGAACGGCAGAAGGAGTGAGTCTAGCTTCTATGGAGAAGGCTCTGACCACCTACCCACAAGCCAAAGCGCTATGTTTGGTCTATCCCACCTACTACGGCCAGGTTGATGATTTGGAGGCAACGATAAAACTGGCCCATCAGAAAGGGCTGACCGTTTTAGTGGATAGTGCCCATGGCAGTCATTTTGCTTATCATCCTCAACTGCCCGATTGCGCGGTAGCTTTGGGGGCTGATTTAGTCGTCCACTCTGCCCATAAGACCTTGGGTGCTTTGACGCAGGGGGCCATTTTGCACCGCAAAGGCCAACGGGTAGACCCTCAACGTTTGGCCCAAGCGTTGAGGATGGTCCAAACCAGCAGTCCAAGTTATCCGGTTATGGCTTCTTTAGATGCCGCTCGTGCCCAAATGGTGACGGAAGGCTATGCAGGCTTGGAAAATGTATACCAACAAGCTCAAGCTCTTCGTCAAAAGCTCTTGAGTACCGCGTATACGTGGGTGGAGTATCCTGACTGGACCCGATGGACCATAGCTTTAGAAGGGTCGGGTTTTGCTTTGGAAACGTGGCTTGCTCTTCAGCACAATCTCCATGCCGAATTGGTCAGCTGGAATCATGTAGTGTTTTTGACTTCCTACTGCACACCGAAAACCCATAGCGAACAGCTGCTTTATGCGCTTGAACACTACCCGCTCCCTGCTGGTCAGCCTATGTATAGACCTACAGCGCTGCCTAAAATCGGTGCGCAAGCTTGTAGTCCAAGGGAAGCGTACTTTGCAGCGAATGAAGCTGTTCTCTGGAAAGAAGCGGTCGGCAGGATTTCTGCTTATTCTGTAGAGCCGTATCCTCCGGGTATTCCTGTGCTCCTGCCTGGGGAAGTAATCAGTCAAGAAGCATTGGATTATTTAGAAGCAGTCTCCCAGGCTGGGGGAACCTTAAGCGGTGGTATGGCTAAAGGCTATCTAAGGGTTGTTGTAGAGAAATGTTAATTAATGGTCATTAATTTAGATAGGCTCTGTATATTTGTATACACTTCATTCCCAAATGCAGCGTACGATGTGGCTCTTTAAATAGGATCATTGGATTTCCTATTCAAAGAGCCACTTTTATGGGCAGGGATTCATAGTTCATGCCGAAGCTAGTAAAATTTGAGCCATCGACCAGCTAGCAGCATGAACCATCAAGTTATCTCGCCTGCAGTCATTGGTGGGGAAGTGCTTGGGAGGTTGTTGCCGGAGTGGGATCGCCTGCCTTTTCGGTGGATAGAACTATATTTAGATAAGTGAAAAATTCGCGAATAAGTTCAATCGCGGGTTGATATATTTGTGGCAAAGGCTACGGTTTTTAGTCCTTGAAATAACTTCTAATTAAGTGAATTTAGAATTTTCCCTGATATCGGATTTTATCTGGTACTACTTGGATAATCCTTTACGTCATTAACATACGATATGCCAAAAGTTGTTTCAATACACTCCTATAGAGGCGGTACCGGTAAGTCTAACTTTACTGCTAACTTAGCAACTACGTTCGCGCTACAAGGTCATCGGGTCGGCGTCGTTGATACGGATGTGCCCTCGCCCGGTATTCACAATCTGTTTTGCCTAGAGCCAGAGCAGACCCATAAAACCCTGAACAATTACCTCTGGGGTGAATGTTCGATCCAAGATGCTGCCTATGATGTCAGTGCGAATGTGGGTGTGACGGGGACGGGTAAACTGTTTCTGGTACCCTCCAGTGTCAAAGCCAATGACATCGCCCGCATTTTGAAGGATGGCTACGATGTCAAGCTGCTGAATGATGGGTTTCGTAGCTTAGTGAAGGCGCTTCAATTGGACTATTTGTTCATTGATACCCATCCGGGCCTATCCAAGGAAACCTTTCTGTCGATCGCCATCTCTCATGTGTTAATCCTAATTTTGCGTCCCGACAAGCAAGACTACCAGGGTACTGCCGTTACGGTGGATGTAGCACGGAAACTGAAAGTCCGCAAAATGCTGCTGGCCATCAATAAAGCCCACAGCAAACTGAATCTGGATGCCCTAAAACGGAAAGTTGAGGAAACCTACGGTGAAACCGTGGCTGGTGTGTTTCCGCTATCGGAGGAGGTGGTGCAGCTCGCCAGTGAAGGGGTGTTTTGCGCAAAATATCCAAAACACCCGGTGAGTCAGGAGTTCCGTAAAGTGGCACAGCAAATTGTGGAGGTGTAGGCAAGATGTCAAATATCGGAGATTTGCAGTCCCTTTCTAGTTCGATTACTGCGGTTACATCGCCATTTCGGAATTATTTGAACGATGTGCACAAAAAATATCGATCGCTGAACGACGGGGCGGTTGCTGATTACATTCCGGAACTGGCATTGGCAAAGCCGGAATGGTTTGGCATTTGCGTGGTCACTGCTGAAGGACAGGTGTTTGAAGTGGGCGATTGTGACCAGTTATTCACGATTCAATCAATTTCAAAGGCATTCGTGTTTGGCTTGGCCTTGGAGGATCATGGGCGCGAGTATGTGAATAGCAAAGTCAGCGTGGAGCCGACGGGGGAAGCATTTAACTCGATTGTGTTGGATGAGGCCACCAACCGTCCCTATAACCCGATGGTGAATGCGGGGGCGATCGCCACTGCTGACCTGATCAAAGGCCAAAATGGCACTGAGCGGCTGAAACGACTGCTAGAAATGTTTAAACGCTATACGGGGCGGGATCATGACATCAATGTGCCCGTCTTTTTATCAGAAAAGGCGACGGGCCACCGCAATCGGGCGATGGCATACCTGATGCTGAACTTTGGAATGGTCAGCGAAAAGCTTGATGAAACACTGGATCTTTATTTTCAGCAATGCTCCATCCTAGTCAATGCAAAAGATTTGGCAATGATTGCAGCAACCCTGGCGAATGGAGGCATTAATCCAGTAACAAAGGAGAGAGCTGTCGATGAACGTTACGTGCAGGACATCATTAGTGTAATGCTAACCTGCGGGATGTATGATGCCTCTGGTGAGTGGGCTTATCGAGTGGGAATCCCTGCCAAGAGTGGCGTTGGTGGTGGCATTTTAGCAGTAGTTCCCGGTAAACTGGGTATCGGCACGTTCTCGCCGCCCTTGGATCAAAAGGGCAACAGCGTCCGGGGAATCAAGGTCTGTGAAGAACTCTCACGGGACTTTGGTTTGCATCTGTTCAGTGTTGCTAAGCCAGAGCGCAATTTGCAGGAATGGATTGCGGGAGATAGCATCAATGATTGGTAATGATAACGAGTGAATTACATATTTATGACCATAACGGCATTTTTCTACTTCGGTATCAATCACTACTCTTGGCGGTAGACACAAAGTGGTGCAGTAAGACCGTAACGTTATGACATCTCTTTTGATGTATTCACTCACCTCTGTATTCTACTACGAAGATCTGTGTTCTACTACTTAGACCGGGGAGAGGGGCATCTGACCTGCACGGATTGACTTTCTAGTTGTTCTAGTGAATATTTGGTGGTGCATAGTGTCTTCTCGCAGATTATTGGCTCATCAAGACAGATACATTTGATTTAGGAGAATTTGTCCAATGCCTAAGTTTCATGAAACACTCGATGCTGATTTCAAAGCGAGTCTCGTAAATATTTCCAAACTTATTTGTGAAGTCTGGCTCGATGAACCGCGTGGTAAAAAGTTTACGGCTTCTATTACAAGCAGGAGGGATGTCAAACGTTCTCTTAATGACTGCGGAATTCCTTTACCTGAAGAGGGAGTAATCTTCCAGTTGGATACATCCACATACAACGGCTCCATTGAGATTGAAGAAGATCTAAAGCGCGGACTTACATTCGCATGGAAGCTACCCTATGCTGCATGGCCAGAAAAAGGTATATCAGAAGCCGAACTTAGAGACTGGATCAGTACATGTGATAAGTGGCTTGAAGATTTCAAAAGCAATCGTAGTAAAGACTTCCCAATTCCAAAAAATATCTATATTCCCCTAGCTACCTTCTAGACCGCTGAGTAAACTACCAAGCGTCAGATTGGGCATAATGTCTGAAGATGGCTACTTGGTAGTTTCTTGGTTATTACCTTGATTGGGCAAGAGTTTAGTGCGCAGTTCTGTTGAATACTCACCCCTAGGACAATGCTAAATAAACCGAGATTGAAGCAGAATTTTCATGTTGAATCTCTAGGGGAGCAAGGGACATTCCTGCTCTCGGAACAAGCTTCCATAGAAGTTGATAACTCATGGTACAAGTTACTGCTTCCTTTGGTGGATGGTCTTCATACCGGGGATGAAATTGTTGCGGAAGCTCTTCCACATCTCCTGTCAGAAGGAGCAACTATTGAAGATGCGATTCAGGCAGGAGCTAATGCATTTTATGCATTAAACCAAATGGCACAGCAAGGCTATATTACCGAAAGTGACGATCAGCTTCCACCCTCGCTAGTTGCTTTCTGCGATGCCTTGAACATTGATAGTGGCGTTGCTTATCAGCGGCTACAGTCAACTTTAGTGTCTGTTAAGTCCTTTGGTTCTGATTTCACCTCGGAATTAACTTCGATACTTCAATCGCTACATATCCAGGTAGTCGATGGTAGCGTGTCCGGCAATCGCAGGTCACGTGAAGTGCAGGCTTGCCCTGCAGGCAATATTGAAATTGTTTTGACAGATGATTATCTCCAAGCAGATCTAGAGGCGCACAATCGGAGCGCTCTTCAGTCCAATCACCCCTGGATATTGATCAAACCTTCAGGGCTGATCGCATGGATTGGTCCTATCTTTCAACCTGGTAAAACTGCCTGCTGGGAATGTCTTGCCCATCGACTACGCGGCAACAGACCCGTAGAAAGTTTCATTGAACGGCGAAAAGGCTCTTTAACATCCTTACCCATACCCCTTACTTCTCTAAAATCAACCGCTCAAACAGTGCTCAATATGGCTGCCACTGAGATATTCAAGTGGATTGTGTGTGGTCAGAACAAACGATTGGAAGGCAATTTAGTTACCTACGATGCCTTGGCATTCAGGATAGACAGTCACGTATTAAGCAAACGGCCCCAGTGCCCCAGCTGCGGTGTAGTTCCAAATGAGCTAAACGGCAAATTTTCACCTATTGTTTTGGGCAGACGTAAGAAAACTTTTACAGCTGACGGTGGCCACCGTTGCGTTACCCCAGAAGAGACTCTGAGGGCCTATCAGCATCACATCAGTCCGATCACAGGGGTGGTCCGTTCTATGGAGAAAGTCTCTTCCAGGTCTAGCTCTCTGGTTCACACCTATGCGGCTCGGCATCATTTTGCCGCTACATCCGATGATTTAGCATTATTACGCCGGAATATCATGGGTAGAAGCGCAGGGAAAGGCAAGACAGATGCCCAAGCCAGAGCTAGCGCTTTCTGCGAAGCTATTGAGCGGTATTCTGGGGTCTTTCAGGGAGATGAAATTAGGCACACAAGTAGCTATCAACAATTAAACGATAGAGCTATTCACCCCAATGCTTGCATGAATTTCAGTACCACCCAATATGAGAATCGTCAGCAATGGAATGAACGTTGCCCGAGCTTTTTCCAACGGATTCCCGAACCCTTTGACGAAGAGAAAGAGATTGAATGGACTCCGATGTGGTCTCTGACTCATCAAGAATTCAAATACTTGCCTACCGCCTACTGTTACTATGGCTACCCTCAGCAAACAGCTCAGCTCTCTTGTTGGGCGGATTCGAATGGATGTGCCGCAGGGAATAACCTTGAAGAAGCCATTCTTCAAGGGTTTATGGAGCTGGTGGAAAGAGACTCTGTGGCTTTGTGGTGGTATAACTGCACCAAACATCCAGCAGTCAATTTAGATAGTTTTGAAGATCCTTACTTTCAGGCTTTAAAAGATTACTATCAAGCCTGCCAGCGTGACCTTTGGGTCCTCGATATTACCAGTGATTTGAATATTCCTACTTTTGCTGCCATCTCCAGGCGGACAGACTGCGCCGTGGAAGATATTGTTCTTGGCTATGGTACGCATTTCGATCCGGCAATTGCAATTGGGAGAGCACTGACAGAGGTCAATCAGATTTTGCCTGCGGTTTTCTCGTCCAATGCTAACGGCACCACTCGATATCTGTCCGATGATGCGTTTGCGATCGAGTGGTGGGAAACAGCGACTGTGGCTAACCAGCCTTATCTCTTGCCCGACAAGGGCCTTCCGGCTAAAGTGCGGGAGGATTATCCCAGCATCAAAAACGAAGACCTCCTCGCGGATATCAAACTCTGTCAGCGAATCGTTGCGGAACGCAACATGGAGATACTGGTTCTCGATCAGACACGCCCTGATGTTGGATTGAAGGTGGTCAAGGTAGTTGTTCCAGGACTGCGACACTTCTGGCGGCGGCTAGGTCCAGGGCGACTTTATGAAGTTCCCGTACAGCGAGGTTGGCGGCCAACGCCTATAGAGGAAAGTCAGCTTAATCCCTTCCCGATGTGGATGTAACTCAATGGCACAAACTTTTCTACAATCGCTATGCTAAACGGATACCAAATTATCGATGCAGATTCTCACGTTCTAGAGCCTATCGAGATGTGGAAAGAGTATCTTGAGCCGAGATTTAAGCACTTCGCGCCCACTCCAGAAATGACCATCGATGGAGAACAGGTTTACTACAAAATCAGCCCTGAAGTTGGTAACAGAATCCGGAACGACCATGAAGAGTTGATTCAGCAGCATTATCAGAGCTTTCTCCTCAATAACTTTGACCCAGAGTCCTACGCCAGGATCATGAAAAAAAATGGTGTGGACCTTGCTTTTCTTTATCCCACATACGGAATGTGGTTTTGGGGAGTTGACTCTATGGCTCCACCCCTAGCTGGTGCATTCACGAACGCTTACAACCATTGGCTGCGGGATTTCTGCAATTATGACGCACAAGTCCTGAGAGGAGTGGGAGCTATTAACGCACACTCCCCCGAAGCAATGGTGCTTCAACTACACCAAGTCATCGAGTTTGGATGGAGCGCCATCACCTTACGTCCCACTCCCATTAAAGGAAAGCTCCTGAGCGACCCTGCCTATGAAGCGTTTTGGACGGAATGCGAAAAATTTGGCATTGCTGTTGGTCTCCATGAGGCTGCTCACAGCCGTTTGCCCTGCACGGGTTCTGATCGCTTCGATACACGGTTTGCCCTACATGCCTGTGCTCATCCCCTAGAACAAATGCTGGCGCTGCTGGCCTTAATCGAAGGAGGAGTTCTAGAACGCCACCCTAACTTGAGAGTTGGCTTCCTCGAATCAGGCTGTGGCTGGCTTCCCTATTGGCTGTGGCGGCTTGATCGAGAGTATGAGGATTTGCAATGGGAAGTAGAGCATAATATAAAACTGAAACCTTCGGAATACTTCCGCCGCCAATGTTTTGTTTCTGTTGAACCGGATGAGCACTACCTATCAGCAATCATTGACTATATCGGTGTGGATAACTTAATCTTCGGATCTGATTACCCTCATGCTGATCACAAACCAAGTATCGTGGCCGATGCCGTGGCCCTCGGAGAAAACATTTCGAAGGCAACTGTCCAAAAAATTCTCTGGGACAACCCAGCTCGCTTCTATGGCTTAGAAGCTCTTTAGGACCGTAGTTATTTGGAGAGATAGTCCACCATGCTAACAGTCTTAAATTATCAAATTAGCGAACAAGTGTATGAGAGTAATAACTCGATAATCTACCGTGGTTGTCGTCAAGATGACAGTCCCTCGGTTATTTTGAAAATGCTTAAACAAGCGTATCCACCGCCTGAGAAAATTGCCTGGTTCAAGCGAGAATATAAAACGACTCAAATGTTGAATCTTGCTGGCGTTATCAGTGCATATGGCCTGGAGAATTATCAAAACTGCTGGGTCATGGTACTTGAAGATTTCGGTGCCGAATCTTTGGCCAAAATCATGAAGCACCGTCAGCTAGAACTGGATGAGTTCTGGCCATTAGCGATCGAGATCGTTGAGATCTTGGCACAGATCCATCAGCAACAGGTTACGCATAAAGATATTAATCCATCGAACATCGTCTGGAATCCTTCCATGGGAAAGATCAAACTCATCGATTTCGGTATTTCCACCAATCTTCTAATCGAAAATCCGACCTCAAACAATCCCCATTGTCTCGAAGGCACTCTTCCTTACCTTGCACCCGAACAGACTGGGCGAATGAACCGAGGCATAGACTATCGGACTGATTTCTATTCTTTAGGAGTGACGTTCTATGAAATCTTAAGCGGAAGACTACCGTTTTTGACAACCGATGCTATGGAGTTAGTCCACGCACACATGGCGAAGCAGCCAATAGCACCGCACGAACTCAACCCAAACATTCCTCAGTGTTTATCTGAGCTTGTCATGAAGCTAATGGCCAAAAATGCCGAAGATCGCTATCAGTCTGCCTATGGTATCAGGATAGATTTAGAGAAATGTCAGCAATATTGGCAAACAAAGCAAGACTCAATGCGTTTATTCCCACTGGGTCAAATTGACACAACGGATCGTTTTCAGATTTCGCAGAAGTTGTATGGCCGAGAGACAGAAATTGAGCAACTGTTAGGAGGTTTTGAACGGGCCAGCCAGGGTTCCAACGAATTGATGTTAATAACCGGATACTCCGGCATTGGCAAATCATCCTTAGTGCGAGAAGTTTACAAACCGATTGCACAAAAAGGAGGCTACTTTATTTCAGGGAAATTCGATCAATACCAAAGAGACATTCCTTACGATTCCTTAGCCCAGGCGTTTCGCTCTCTAGTCAAGCAGCTGTTGACCGAAAGTGAAGAGCAAATTATCAGTTGGAAAGAAAAACTACTGGATGCACTAGGCGAAAATGGTCAGGTCATTATTGAAGCTATTCCAGAAGTAGAGCTGATCATAGGACCACAGCTAGCCATGCCAGAACTAGCTCCGACTCAAGCACAGAATCGATTCAATCGAGTATTTCAGAGCTTTATCAGTGTATTTGCTCAGGCCAAACATACTTTGGTCCTCTTCTTAGACGATCTCCAGTGGGCAGATGAGGCTTCGCTCAAGTTAATTCAAATGCTCATGAGTTCTAGTGAGTGCCAATACTTATACATCATCGGGGCCTATCGAGACAATGAAGTCAGTCTCGTACATCCACTGATACTAATGTTAGAGGAAATCCGGAAAACTAGTGTCAGAGTAAACCAAATACATCTCGATCCCCTAAATTATGATTGCGTTGAGCAATTAGTTGCGGAAACTTTGCACCGGAGGGCAGAAGATGTTATGTCCTTGGCAGAATTGGTACTTGTAAAAACTCAGGGTAATCCCTTTTTTATCAACCAATTTTTAAGGTCGCTTTATAAAGAGCAGCTATTAAGTTTTGACCACCTTCGAGGATCCTGGCATTGGAATTTGGGGCAAATTCAAGCACAAGATATTACTGATAATGTAGTCGAATTTATGGCTCTAAAGATACAGAAGCTGGAGACGAATACTCAAGAGATACTCAAGCAAGCCGCCTGTATAGGCAACGAATTCAACTTACAGACCTTAGCGGCGCTGGGGGAAAGACCACCCCATGAAGTGGCTCAAGTTCTGTGGCCAGCCATTTTAGAGGGCATGGTCTTACCTCTAAACGAGACATACAAACTGGCTGAGCTAGATGTACAAGATTTAGCGGAAACAGTATCAGTCGACTATAAGTTCGCTCACGACCGCATTCAGCAAGCGGCCTATTCCTTGATTTCAGATGCAGAGAAAGGAGCCATTCACTGGCGCGTTGGTCAGCTCGTACTATTGCACACACTACCTCAAGACCGAGAGCAGAAAATCTTCGATATTGTCAACCAGTTGAATACGGCAAAAGAACTATCCTCTCAATCAGAAATATGGGAAGAACTAGTCCGATTGAATTTACAGGCGGGCAAGAAAGCTAAAGCATCAGCAGCATTCCAATCGGCCTATCATTACTTTCAGTTTGGCTTGGGCCTCTTGGCAGAAAATAGCTGGCAGGACCAGTACAAGCTGACTTTAGAACTTTATCTTGAGGCAGCAGAGACTGCCT
>Ga0208588_1000079_pt1 | contig 28508 bp, 25 predicted proteins | sample NGESurshal092012_8_FD_184483 | JGI IMG/M metagenome (GOLD analysis project Ga0208588, IMG submission 184483) | Arctic peat soil microbial communities from Barrow, Alaska - NGEE Surface sample 415-3 shallow-092012 (SPAdes) | ecosystem: Environmental > Terrestrial > Soil > Wetlands > Peat ...
AATCGATTCATCCCCTGAGTAATGCAAAGTCTGGATCTGGACAACCCCACGATAGACAATCCAGACATCATCCTCATAGAGGTGAATCTTCTGTTTTGCAGAGTAACGCAGGAGATTACGCTCCTGATAGATTTCTTCCAGTACTTCAAGAGAGTCAGTATGCACAGCTATGCACGAACCTTAGCCTGAGTTCTCACGTACTCACTGCCAACTTAATGTAGTGCCATAAGGTAAAGGCTGGGTAAAGATAGGCAAGGAGGGGGTGTAGACCAAAGGTGGTGCATAGAGGGCTTAATCCCCTTGAGGAGCCTTAAAAATATCATCGAGGGGGACTTCCATCGCATCAATGACTTTAGTCCAGAAATTTAACATGCCAATAAAAGCAGTTAACTCAACAATATCTTCTGGGCTAAAATGAGCTTTCAGTTTGCCAAAAAACTCTTCGCTAACGCTGGTGGTTGGGACGGTGATACGTTCAGCATATTCTAGGCAGAGACGCTCTATTTCAGAAAAATGAGGGCTTAAGCTACCTTGGGCAATCGCTTGAATCTTGTCTTCTGGCGTACCGAGATGACGCAGCATATAGCTGTGATAGGGCACACAATAACTACGGCAACCATTGATTTGGGCAATGCGCACACTCAGCATCTCTTTGAGTTCTTCGGAGAGAACTTCGTTTGGAGCATGAATGGCCCCATAGAGGCGCATCACCGCTTCCATAATCACAGGCTTATGAGCTAATACTCTCAGAGGATTGAGGGCAGTACCATATTGTTTTTCCAGACTTTCATAGACACGTTGGAGCTTTTTATCAACTTGGTCTGCTTCTAGGGGTGCAATCCGCATAGGGTCTCCACGGAATTTTCTATCTTTATGACTGTAACGCTTTAGGCTGACTTTTTATGCGTACTTCTGGATCTTGTCTACCTTCTTGTCACACCCGCCTGAACCTGGGGAGCAATGCGCGTCGTACTCCCGGCCGTCCCCCAATTAAAGTCATCTACCCGTAATTGCAGGAATCCGAACTGCTGTACGGGATTGTAGTTTAAAGAGATACCATAGGTGCGACGGTCATAGCGTAGGGTATACCAACGATCGGCTTCGCAGAAGTCACCAATGCTGACAGGGATACTACACAGTCCTTGTCCTTGCGGAACACGGTTGAACACCACCTGCACCCCTGCACGGAAAGGCCCATAAATTTGTTGGAGTATTCCTGCCGAGAAACCTTCGACTCCAGGGACTCGGTCAAAATAGAAGGGAGACTGTCCTCCGAGCACTCCATTGAAATAGGCCAAGTTGAAATTTGTGTAATCAAAGGCATCTTTGGCGAACTGGCCCACCGTGCCCTCAATCCCAACTCGCCCTTGCACTACTCCTTGCGAATTTCCGCTACTGTATAGAGCACCATTCAAGAGCACAGAGGTCACTAATTTCAGACTAGGAGTAATCGGACTGGGCGTAAAGCGGAGAAATTCCCTAGTTGCGGGCGTATCTTGGGGCGGTCGATAAAGCGTAAATTCCTTCCCCAAATAGGCCACGAGCTGATAACGGGCTAAGCTGGCTTCATTTTGGTTGGAAGGACCCGGCGCAAGAAATCCGACTTGGTCTGAAGGCGCTTGCAGATAATTGATACCTCCTTGGTACGTAAAGAAAATTCCCGTGTTCCCCAAGACTTTGAAAGCGGAGTAGAAATTAACCCCGACATCTTGACTCACCTGCTGAGCCCCCAAGACTCCATTGAAGAGAAGCTCTCGGTAAGCATAGTTGAAACTCAGCGTATCGCCGCCATTACCCACAGGAATCCGATGTTCTGCCCTGGCACGGATTCTACTGGTAAAGTCCTCGAAGGAAAGCCCTGAGAGCGAAGCGAATACGTTAGTACTCTGTCCTCCTTCATGGCGTAGATTGAGCTTTCCCTCAACCCCAAAATCATTTAGAAAGCCCCCCTCGACACCGGGACTGGCATTTTGTACAACATTGTTAAAAGAATACCCATTACTGGTTACTCCGAACCCAAGCGCTCTTTGCAAATAGAATTGAGGTGAAATGCGCAGGGTCGTATTGTCGTTAGGCTCAGTAATGAAATTGTATTGGTAGAAAAGCCCTCCTTTATCGATGGCATCATAGCCCACCGTAATAGGGTTAGCATCTTCTTGATCGCTGATCGTAGATACAAAGGGAGGGAGGGGAAGAGTTGTAGACTGGTCAAAAACGAGAACCCCAGGATCGGTAACCAGTTTTTGTTGCTTTTTCTTGCCCCCTGGAATGTTGGTCACCTCTGCCCTAGAAGTTTTTATCTCCAGTTCCGGTGGATCAAAGGGGTCATTGGTAAAACGGACATCTTCTCCCCGCCACCCCTTGGGCGTGAAATAAATTCGACGCGCCGTATAACGGAGAAGCCCTCCCCTTTGAATGGTAGGAGCTCCTGAATTAGCCGCATCAAATATGGAGGGCTGCCCCTGTGCACGGGCCTTTTTTACTTCAGGGTCGTCTGCCTTGATGTTGACAAGCCCCCTGGCATCGAAGAGTACACCCTCTTTCTTGGCAAAATTATATTCCAGGCGGCTGCCTTCGACCTGCTGTTCAGGTCGTTGTAGCCTGACCAGATTGGGAGCACTTAGGGCTACTGCGATCCGAGTCTTCATGTCCACCTGCAGTTCGTCTGCCGTGAGGACACTATCTTGGAACTCCATCCGCACATTGCCTCGGGCCGTAAAGACTTGTTTGTCTTGGTCGTAATCCTGGAAATCCGCATCCAGTTTGACCTTATCACCTACGACAGAACCGCCCTTAGGTACATCCGGGTCTTGAGGTAGCAAAGCATCCGCACCGGCTTGTGCTTCTCGACGGAGGCTATCCGCTTGAACAGGCTGGTATTGGACCTCAGCGGCAGGAGCCTGAACGAGAGGGGGTGGAGTGTAAGGCATAAGAACAAGACTATCAGCAGAACAAGGGTTCCCGCACTATTGCAAGAACCCCAAAACTGAATATCGTCGATTACTTATTCAGATCGTTACGGGCAGGATCGCCGGAAAGCCAACCGAAGGCGAAAATTAAAACGAAGCTGGAGACCACTCCGATTACAACCCACTTCACCCACATTAATTCCATGGCGTTTCAGAAAGCTAGAACGTAAGCTAATGTAACTCCACTTGGGAACGGATGACAACTATTTCGCTAATTTACTGATAGTTCGCAGGGAGCTGGTACAGAGAGGCTTCATACCAGTATTGGAGAATTTGAGTATAGTCCCAGCCCGCTTCAGCCATCTGCTGAGAGACTTTCTGGCTCATCATTGCACCCTTGCGAATAGGCAAGCGATAGTCGCCATAGCTCATCCAGCCTTTGATACCATCAGCTCTGTAGTTTCCTTGGACAATAGAGTAGTCCAGGACCACTCCTTTCGTACTGGCAACGGCTTGGTCTGTACGTGGATCGACCAGGGTGGTACTTTGTCCCGTTTTAGGGTTGTACCGAGCAAAGCCTCCATATACTTGGTCCATAACGGTATCGACTAAGTCGTACTGAGGACCCCATTTGCGCCGGGTGAAACTGGTCAAAGCGTAGGTACGCGCGGCAATAGCCTGTGCCATTAAGGCATTTTGGTGCCATTTCGCAGGCATTTCACGGGGAACCACACCGCGGAGATATTCTTCTGAATCAAGATAGTTGATGGCAGCAACGCCATTGGGCAATGTTTCTAAGCGGACGCTCCCTGGATACCAACGGTCTCCGGCCAAAACGTAACCCCCTTCCGGAACCTGAATCGTACCGACTTGATTCTGGTCCATCCGGTACCATTCCTGGGGTTGCAGATCCTGAGTTTCCCCATTGTCCATCTGAAATACAGCCGGGGCAGAAACAGCAATGTTTACAGCTGGTTTCGGACCTTCTACGAGGACACGTACCTGAAATGCTTGGGCCGCCCCATTGATCAACCCGAAAGCTAGTACCGCCGCTACTAGCTTCTTCCAGAGTTGTCTATTCCATTTCATTTTTGCTCTCATTTTTCGCTGGCTCCTCACAAACCTAACGATTGGCAAATACGCTTTAAACTTTAGAAAGAGTATACCCGAAAATCATAAATTTGCTAACTAGATTTCCCGTAAAAAATCTACGGTTATATCTGTCATTCTTTCTACCACAACATGGGCTCCTGCCGCTTTTAACGTAGTGATGTAATCAGATTCACGCTCACTTTCCCATAGGTGTGGTGGGATTACTCCGATCGCGACGTAGTCGCGACCAGGGTCTTGGGCTTGGGCATTCAAGGTCGTCTGGATATCGGCCACCGTATCCCCCGCATAAAATACCCGTTCTATGGAATGACCTGATCTGACAAGCTGTAAAAGTCCTTCTGGGTCTGGCTTCTCAGCCGCCTCACCCATCGCTACTAAGGGAACCTGCCGCAAGCCAACGCGCGCTAAGACATGCTCTGCTGAAAGGCGGGAAGCTCCACTCACAAATCCCCAGAAGATCTTTTCTTGGTCTAGCTGTTCAAAATAGTTCAGGTCTACCAGCAAAGGCTCATCCTGAATGTAGCCATTTAGCTGTTCTGGAGCGCCCAGATAGCGTCTTTGAAAGTATTCGACCAACTGTTCAAAATCCAGGGGAAAATCTTGTCGCTGATGCCCGAGGTTCTCAAAATAACGATAGACCAGCTCCTGGCTACCTTCCCAATCATTATTCCAACAGCCCTCAGCTTTGAGCTGGTCTATTTCTGGGGCACTGGGCCGGAAGGCTCCCTGGGTAAAATGTTCTACCGTATCGGCCAAAGCCCGACGGTAGGATTGGCTTACATCCCGCACCACACCGTCAATGTCCAAGGCCAGTAGAATTCGGGGAGTCATGCTCATGTTGTGTTTTTGAAGAGTACGTCTGATTTTAAAGAAAAATCTGCGCCTATCCTCTGGGGAATGGGCAAGATACAATCAGTCTAACGAGTGCTGATGTTTATAAGCGAAGTATTAAAAGTATGGTTTCTGGCTGGCGAGTACGAGGAATCCGCGGAGCGACCACTGTCGAGAGAAATGACCCGGAGTACATACGGGATGCCGTGTTAGAACTGTTCCGAGTTTTAATTAAAGAGAATAACTTAGCTCCTGAAGACGTTGTTAGTGCAACGTTTACCTTAACCTCCGACCTCAACGCCGCCTATCCATCGACTTTTGTCCGAGAATATTTGGAAGGTTGGGACCATGTCCCCCTTTTAGATGTAGCCCAACTGAGCATTCCTGAAAGTTTACCTCGCTGCCTCCGCGTTTTGCTTCATGTCAACAGTCCTTTGAAACAAGACCAAATCCATCATGCCTATCTGCGGGAAGCCCAGCGGCTGCGTCTTGACCTTCAGCAATTTTCGTCCGTTTGAACCCAATGCGTCCCATTGCTCAATCCCACAACTCCTGCTTGTTCTGCCATAGGGTAGACTAGAAGAAAGCTCTGAAGACGTAACCCATGTACTGTAAGCCTTTCCACTAGCGTTGCTTCATCTACTCCCTCTTAACCGTGGTAGCCCATTTGTGCTGCCTGACACCAGAAGCAACGAGTACAAAGGAAATTACGTCTATGCCCGCCCCGATGATGGTTGAAAAGCTCAATACGATTGAGCGGACCTACCAAGATTTGACCCAAAAACTAGCGGACCCCGATATTGTCACCAACTCTGGCGAAGTCCAACGCATTGCGAAGGCTCGCGCAGAATTAGAAGTGACCGTGGATGTTTATCACCACTGGCAAGAGCTCCAAGCTGAACTAAAAAAGGCCCGTACGCTTCTGCGAGAAGATGATCCTGAGCTCAGGGAATTGGCAGAAGTAGAAGTCCAAATGCTAGAAGAGCAAATTGAAGAGCAAGAAAAGCGGCTCACCCTTCTGCTGTTGCCTCGTGACCCCAACGATGACAAAAACATCATGCTAGAAATTCGTGCGGGAACCGGTGGTGATGAGGCGGCCATTTTTGCCGGTGACTTGGTGCGGATGTATTCTCGTTACGCCGATAGCCAAGGCTGGAAGGTGCGATTATTGAGCGAAACCACCGCCGATATGGGTGGATTTAGAGAGGCGATTCTGGAAATTCAAGGCGATAACGTCTACTCCAAGCTGAAATTTGAAGCGGGCGTCCACCGAGTCCAGCGAGTTCCGCTGACCGAATCCCAAGGTCGCGTCCACACCTCTACGGCGACCGTCGCTATTATGCCGGAAGTGGAAGAAGTCGCGGTTGTGATTAGACCGGAAGACATCGAGATCACCACAGCCCGTTCAGGGGGAGCGGGTGGTCAGAACGTCAACAAAGTAGAAACCGCTGTCCACTTGGTCCACAAACCCTCCGGCTTGCATATTCATTGCACCGAAGAACGTTCCCAATTGCAAAACAAAGAACGAGCCATGCAAATTCTGAGAGCCAAGCTCTTCGATATGCAGTTGAGAGCCCAACAGGATGAAGTTTCCTCGCGCCGCAAAATGCAGGTAGGTTCTGGCGACCGTTCTGAAAAAATCCGCACTTATAACTACAAAGACAACCGCCTGACCGAACACCGCTTGGGAGAAAACTTTGCCCTGAGTAGTGTAGTGGAAGGAGTGATTGAACCAATTATTCAAGCCTGTATTGCCGCAGATCAAAAAGAGAAGTTAGAAGCACTCGCCCAGAGTTAGACCATTTTGTGAATAACCGAACCCTAGTCTGTCTGGCCTTTTCGGTTGGAAACCCTTGGAGCATCATCCAGATTTTGGGAAGAAGCTTTTTGTTCTTCTACACCTTCTGGCAGAGTGAAGCGCACCCGGTCTCCTTCTTTAATGGGCTGACCACTTCGGACTATGAAGGATTCTCCTGGTTGCAGACCGGATAACACTTCGACCTGGCCTTCTGCCCGTGCTCCCAATTTCACAGGACGCACCACAACCGTTGACGATTCGGTAACGACTAAGACCGTAGGCGATACTCCGGCTTTTTCCTGAACGACTTCTAAGGGCACAATCACTTTCTCACTCGGTTTGGTAAAACGGACTCTAGCCAAGAGTCCACTGCCAATTTTTCCCTGAGGATTGGCCATCATCACCTCTACAGGCACTAAACGAGCCTTAGGGTCCGTGGCTGGTGAAATTCGACTGACGGTGCCAGTAAGCTGCTCCGAAGGGAAAGCATCTAAATTAAGCTGAACTGCTTGCCCAATCCGGATTTTAGGAAGGGTCAGTTCAGAAACTTGAGCCAATACTTTAACCTTACTAAAATCCCCCAGTTTGAGAATCATATCTCCCGGTCTGAGCAAGCTGCCCGGTGCACGCCCACGCTCCATCACAGTGCCAGAAATAGGAGCCACCAATGTGGTGGAAGCTATTCGTTCCCGCTCTTGTGCTACCAGGGTCCTCTGGGTAGCCACCCGAGTTTGGGCCACTTCCAGTGCTCGGACCTCTACTTGAACCTGTTTCTCTGCTGATTTGAAGGTTTGCTCCGCTTGTTTGAGCATTCTTCGGGCTCGTTCGGCTTCCTGAGAGGAAACAGCCCCTTGTGCCTCAAGTTGCTGGATGCGATCAGCTTCCACCTGGGCCGCTTGCAAGTCTATGCGCAGCTCTTCCAGATTCCCCTGGGCATTGCTGCTCTGATTTTGAGCACGGGTTACGTCAGTCTGCCGAGCCGCAAGCTCACCTTGAGCCCGGTCTAGCTCTGCCATCAGCACGTTGGTATCAACACTGGCAAGGGGTTGACCTTCCTTCACTTGATCCCCGACGTCTGCGGCTAGACTCTTCAGTTGTCCCGCCACCTGGACCCTGATGGTTGCTTCCTGTAACGGCAGCGTAGTACCCACATATTCCGGTTCTCCTCCCAAAGAGCCGGTTCGGGCAACCGCCACCTCTACCAATGGAAGATCCTCCGTGCTAGGAGTGGTCGCTCCGACCTTCTCCCCATTCGGGGCATTCGTACAGGCAGGCAATGACAACAGGAGTGTCATCAGAATGAGCAGTTTGCCCCAGTCTTTCAATGGGTAGGACTCCCCGGTGTAAATATGCTCTCCGGTCTACTGAGATTCTAAAAGCCTGGGACCGCGAAGACCAATATAAATTTTAGGATCAGGGATCAAATCCACGTGAAACGCTAGTTTCAGTCTTACCAGAAACGCAACCGTTTAAGCAATGAGCTGTTGTGCAGGGCGAAAGTTGAGATACTCAGCTTTGGAGTTAGGAAAAAAAGATAAAAATCTCAGACTGAAACAAGAGATATCCAGCTTATGTCTATTAGTGAAGACCATAGAATTCTAATCTACGTAATTAACAATCCGAGCAAAACTTTCTGCTTCTAAACTAGCGCCGCCCACTAAAGCTCCATCTATCTCTGGTTGGGCCATTAACTCATCAATATTGGTGGGCTTTACGGAACCACCATAGAGAATAGGCACCTGCTCACCCTTGATTCTTTGGCGGATCAGACCAATTACGCGGTTGGCTTCCTCAGATTCACAGGTTTCCCCTGTGCCAATCGCCCAAATCGGCTCGTAGGCAATAATGACTTGCGCTAAATTCACTCCATCCAGCCCTTCGTCTAACTGTTGAAAGATAAAGGTTTCCGTTTCGTTATTATCACGCTGGGCTTTAGATTCACCGACACAAACTATCGGAATTAAGTTAGCGGCTAAAGCAGCTTGGGTGCGCTTTAAAACGGTCTGATTTGTTTCTCCAAAATATTCTCGGCGCTCACTATGACCAATTACGACATGGGTAACCTTCAACTCCTGAAGCATGGGCGCTGAAATTTCTCCCGTGAAAGCTCCCTCTTTTTCCCAGTGAAGATTTTGAGCCCCTACCCCAACGTTTTGACCTTCTAAGCCTTCAGCCAATGTTTCAAGACTGGTATAGGGACTGCACAACACCACATTGCGATCGGTAGAACGATTTTGGATCATCGGCACAAATGCTGCCAGGTATTCCCGCGTCTGGGCACGGGTTTTATACATTTTCCAGTTTCCGGCAATGACGATGCTACGCAAGTTTTCTTTTCCTTATGTACGGGGATCTAACAAGATTTGGAAATCGAAAAGTCAGGGTCTCTCCGGAATATTCCTCTGCCCGGGACCTTCAAAACCTTTAGATTTCATGAAAAGGTCAAGCAAAGGTATAGGAAGGGCACAGATAAATGACCCACCCAAGTGGGCATATAGAGTTTACCAGGGAACGAAGAATCTCCATCCCCTACAATGGGCAAACTGGGTTTAATAGACCAACCTGTGCTTTTCCATAAACACGCTTTATGAATCCACCTGTCCCTCAAACCTACTTTCTCATTGCCGCAGCAATCGCCCCGGCATTGCTTCTAATGGCAGCTTTGGCTGTCCGAATCGAGAAACGTCGGTGGACCTTGCCTCGGTCTTTATCGAGTATTGCCCTTGCCATCCTGGGAGGCTTAGGTGCGGCCTTTTTTGCCTATTGGCTAGAAACAGCACTCACGGTGAAGCCCTGGGGAATCACCAACCTTGGAATGCTTGCCGTCTTTACCTTCTTAGGGGTGGGCTTGGTAGAAGAAGGCGCTAAATACATCATGTTTAGGGCGCTGCTCTGGCCCAATAAGCAATTCAAAGAGCCCTACGATGGCGTGCTCTACGCAGGCATCATCGGACTAAGTTTTGGGGCCATTGAGAACATCTATTACGTCCTAGAAAATGGCTTGAATACCGCACTGCTCAGAGCATTTACCGCAGTGCCGATGCATGGCTTGTTAGGCGTACTCCTGGGCTGGTATCTGGGGAAAGCCAGAGTCGAAGAGAGTAACGAAGGGAAAAAGGCTTCTTGGGGATTTCTCCTGCAAGGACTTTTCTGGGCGACGGTAGCCCACGGTTTCTATGACTTCTTAGCCTTCCAGACCTCCCCTTTTGCCGAATGGGGATTGTGCATTTTTCTAGGCTGGTTTGCGTGGTTAGGCTTTCGTCTAGCCCAAAAAAGCCGGGCCATTTCTCCTACCTGGGGCGGGACAGCGCCACAACCGGCTTCGGCCTGGGTACCCCCGGCCGTTATTCCTCGCAACCCGGTTCTTGCCGCCCTGTGCTCTGTTATTCCAGGTGGAGGACAAGCCTATAACAGAGAATGGCAGAAGGGCGGATTTTTGTTTGGGGTAGGCCTAGTCAATGCCTCCCTATTCAGCTTTACTTGGCTTCTCCTCAGTTTTCCGCTGGGAATGCTCATCCTATTGGAGTCCTGGGGTCTGAGCCTTGGCAAAGAACCTCTGAAATTCGTCTCCAGTCTCATTGAATCCCCTGTGCTTTGGCTGTTGGGGGGTCTTAGTGGAATCTTTTGGATATATGGAATTTGGGATGCCTACCGTACCGCCCAATTGCAGAAGTTTGATTACCTGGAACCCCCTGTTGCCCGCAGAAAGACTGTCCAATCAATCTCTGGCTCCTACTTAGGTCACCTGGCGCTCCTGGTTCTTTTTGTTCTTGTCCCTATTCTCCAAGGAGGAGGAGGAGGAGGAGAGCCAGGCAGTAGAATTGAGTTTGATCTCGTCAGTGACCCCCAGACCCTCAACGGCCATGACAAGAAGCCAGAGGGAAGCAAAGATGGCAAAGATGCCAAGAATATCAAAGAAAGCCCCTCCGTGCTGGCTCAAAAAGCACTCGATGAGAAGGGTACGGTAGCCAAACAACAAGCTCCCAAGAAAGCCCAAAGGAGAGCAGGCGTCCCTCGTTCCTACAGCGATTACCTGTCCTATCGGATTCGTTTGTACCACGATAGGTACTTCGACCACACCAACCCTGAACAATACACTGTGGTCCGGTATCGCATCATGCCTTCTGGAGAAATTGCCTCGGCGGAGGCCCTCCAAGAACACAGCACGACCTCTCCCGAAAATTCTGCTTTAGCGGTACAGACGATTCAAAGCATGGGACCGCTAGAGCCACTACCTCCAGGCACGGGAGAAGTGGAAGTAGTAGAGCTTTTCTGGAATGGCGTAACCATCGGTCGTCCCGGCAGTTTGGAAGAACGGCTGAGTAGTTTGCCGGATGGTCGCTGGATTAGCCCCGTCGATAGTCCATCGGAACCACCCCAACCTTCCCTGGATCCCCAGACTACAAGTCCCGGCTAGGCCAATCTGGACTAACTGAGATATTGCACTAATCTCAATATTGAAGTTTAGACTAAATCGCAGTACGTCGAAAAGGAAGCATCTCGCTCATCAACACTAGCGAAGTAATAATTAAACACTGAATGGGCCAAAAAAACAATAATTTTGTGTTTCTTCAGACTAGAATCTTGATGTCTACAAGAGATCCGAATAAATTTTAGCTAACCTCTGTCCCTGAGTATAAGAATTATATTCGGTTTCTACACGCTTGCGTCCTGCTGTAACCATTGGATGCCACTGTTCAGGGTTATTGATCAACCATTTAAACAAATTAACCAATCCCAAAACATTGCGCTCTTCCGCTAATAAACCAGTTTCTCCATGATGAATAACTTCTGGAATATCACAATGTCTCGTGCTAACAATTGGCATACCTGTTGCCGCAAGGTCTAAGAGACTAACGGGTGCTCCACCTTCTGTATCACCATCACTTGCCGTAACGCTTGAAGAAATAAATATGTGGTGCTTGTAGGCCTCTTCCAATAGGACTTTGTAAGGTTGATAACCTAGTAATCGAGTTTTTGGAGCCAAGTTATGCTCCCTTATAATAGATAGTATTTTCTGCTTTTCTTGTTGATTCCGTAGTTCCTTATTAGCATCACCTATTATTGTAATTTCTAGATCAACGTAAGATTGTAATTTCCCTAAAGCTTCTAGAGCATAGGGAATACCTTTCTTTTCCCTAAAGCCTGCAGCAATCAGTACTTTTAATGGTTCACCTAAATTCCAAACCCTTGGTTGAAAGGCAATACTATCAACATCTACGCCTAAGTGTTGAACCTTGACTTTCTGCTCGGGGCATCCTAAATTAATGATGCACTGGGCCATGTGAGAGCCTTCACAGAGGATTAGATAAACATTTTCAAATAGCTCCTTGTATCTATTGCGCCATCGGGGTTCGCTCTTTGGTAATTTACTGATATCCCATCCATAAAATGTAACTACATGACAAATACCTAAATTCTTTGCCAATTTTAGATCTTCCCATCCAATGTGACCAAAGTGAGAATGTAGAATATTTGCCTGCTCACGGTTAGCTATATCTCCCAGAGATTGCAGGTGGCGGAAAATCCCAATTTTACGTAATCCTTTATCCTTAAAATATTTCCACTTAGGACCAGCGCTTAAGTTGTGAATGTTGGGTAAAGAAAAGTAATCTAGGTTTGCTGTCCTTTCACAAAAGATATGACTTTCTACACTACTAGGTAAATTCTGCAATTGATGAAACAGCCAGATTTGATTCTGGTCTAACCACAGAGGAATGTGGTTTATGACTTTAACTTTTTTAAATTCTTGTTCAAGTAAAATCATATTTGAAATCAAACGTTAAAGTGGGTGAACCAAATTGGAAACAACGCAGGTTTGCCAGAAATACCTGTCTGGAGAGGACTCTAGCTTAGGCGATACTGTCTTTTTATAGCAACCTTACCTTATTCCAGCTGGATACCATGATGGGACTATTAAACATTAGTCGTATATAGTATAGATCGTGTTTTTCTCTCAATGCTATTTTGCAGTGCTCATGCTTTTTGATTAATTCTACCTAACTTTCATGGCAAAATAATCCGTATATCAGCACGTTAATAGCCACGCATATTAAGTAGTTATACCTAGTCTGAAAATCTGCTATACAATTCAGCTCTGATGGTTCCTATTTTTACTGAAGTATGCAGAGTGGAGGAAGTCCCTCCAGGCACCGGAAGATTAGTGATGGGCCCTTTTGATAAGCCCATGGCTCTGTTTAATGTGGCTGGGAATTTTTTTGCTATCAACGCTATATGTCCTCATATGGGAGGGCCCCTACAGAGTGGCAAAGTAGTAGGCAAGGTTATTTACTGCCCGTGGCACCAGTGGAGCTTTTGTGTGGATACAGGAGAAGCAGACCATCCCGGAGGACACCGAATCTCTGCTTACCACGTTAAGGTCCAGGAAGGAGCTGTTCTCGTTGGCTGGCTAAAGCAGTGAAGACGTATATAGACACGGCCTTCCGCACCTATACAAGAGAATATATTTTACGCAATCGAGCATACTCATAATTCCGGTTGATGAGAGGATCTAAATGTCAGTACCCTTGGCGTTTCTGATAGATGGTTTCACATCTCCAGGGAAACTGCAAAGCAGGGGAAGCGACAAAAACCCTGCACCAACACTCTAAAGGGCAATAGTGCCCAGCATCAACCGGATTATGTTTACGCGACCACTCAAGCCCTGACGTCGCTCTCCTTCGGGCTATGAACTGCAGGACAAATCGCAAAACACCCGCATGTGGTTAACGGGAACTCTATAGTTAGTTCTACCCGTAGTTTGATTTTGATCGTTCAGAAAGAAAGTGGATGCATTCCGACAAAAAAATTAATGATTTCTTTGCAAAGCAGTTTGGCGTACTTGATGTTGTAGACGATTGAATTCTTTTTCTACTTCAGACAAGTTGTAGTCAATGGGAGAACGCATATCCCACTGAGATTCTCCGAGCAGAAGCAAACTACCTGCCATCACCATTCCCGTAGACAAGAACTGCCAATCACTCACAGAGAGAAGGACCAGTCCACTGAGCAGATGAAAAATTCCTGCATAGGCAAGAGCCCGAGAACGCAAACCAAATCCTGTAATCAAATAGCCAATAGCTGTCAATCCAAGCCACAGTGGACCTAGATTGAGCATGACCTCTCCCCAACCGTAAAAAATACTGTAATCCGTTAAGAAAAGTCCGATTCCCATTAATGCCATCCAGCAAACCACGAGCCAGACCGCACGCTCTGCTACCACCCAAGACCAACTGAGGGCTAACATCCCGACGGTCCCGATCACAGTCAGGAAAGACCAGAAGACCGCTTGTACCCCCCAATCAAAAGGTGAAAACTGGGCTGTTAGGAAGATAGTAGCGGTTAAGACTCCCCAGAGTAAAAATACCTGGTCAATACGGGTATAAATCGCATTCCAAAGTGTAAAATTACCAATTTTCCAGTGAATGCGCCAAATCCCTCTCAGGTCCTGGACATCCAATTCGTGTTGTTTACGACGGAGAACAGGCTCAGAGGACTTGAAAAAGTTCATAGATGAGGAAGGGGGGATGAGGATAATTAAATACATCTTAACAAAAATACACAACCAAGGATAGTTTTGCATTTCACTATTCACTATTGGTTGCCTGCTATTACGTCAACAGCCGACGGACAAAGCGAGTCCAGACTGCATATCCCAAAGTTGCAGCTCCTATGGCAGAGAAGCCATAGGTGAACTCGGGGCCCAGACCGACGAAGATGAACAAACTCCCCGTAGCCATCGCCGTAGAGATCACCAATCCGACAAAGGAGGTGAACACAGGCAGGATATTCCGCAAGGATGGAGGCTTCGATAGTTGCTCGGTAAGAACCACCCGTAGAGCTCCACCACAGAGGAAGGAAGATAGTATGGACGCCCCTGTCAGGAAAAACGGGCCAGAGATAATCTTGAATAAATCAGGGCTATAAGTCTGAGCAAAAAAAACCATAGGGTATTAAATAGGTTCCTACACTGAGTTTTGGAATGGGTACATTTTGGTCTACAAAACTGTATCACCGACTAGGACCTATTGCTGTCCGCTCCACTAAATCCACTACCCCACCTGTTCATCCCTAATGTCTCTCTACTCCCAGGTTTTACGCCCCCTTTTATTTCAGACCACCGATCCAGAAAAGCTTCATCGAACCGTGATTACAGGCTGTAGCATCTTGGGAAAATTTCCCGTGGTCTATCCGGCCCTGGATGCTTACTTCACCGTTACCGATAGCCGCTTGCGTCAAAACCTATGGGGATTGATCTTTCCAGCCCCACTAGGCTTAGCCGCTGGATTTGATAAGAATGCAGATGGCGTTAATATTTGGAGTCACTTGGGCTTTGGTTTTGCTGAGATCGGCAGTGTGACGCGCCATGGGCAACCCGGCAATCCACCGCCTCGTTTGTTCCGTCTCCCGGAAGATGAAGCGGTGATCAATCGGATGGGTTTTAACAATGATGGAGCCGATGTAGTGGCCCAAAAGTTAGTGCATCAGCAGTCCGCTATTCCTCTGGGGATTAACTTGGGTAAATCAAAAATTACTCCCCTCGAAGAAGCGCCAGAAGACTATTGCTATAGCTTTGAGAAACTTTACAACTTTGGTGATTACTTTGTCGTGAATGTCAGCTCTCCCAACACCCCCGGCCTAAGGGAATTGCAAAACGTTACCCGGCTAGAAGAAATTTTTAAAGCCCTGCAAGCAGTAAATAGTGCCCAAAAACCTTTGCTGGTCAAAATTGCGCCCGACTTAGCAGACGCCGATATTGATGCGGTCGTAGACCTCGCTCAGAGTTATGGGCTAGCTGGGGTGATTGCAACTAACACCACGATTGGGCGCGAGGGGCTTAAAAATATTAGGGCAAAAGCGGAAGCAGGAGGCCTGAGCGGAGCCCCTGTGCGTCAACGTTCTACAGAAGTGATTCGAAAAATCTATCGACGGACTGAAGGCAAACTACTGATTATTGGGGTCGGTGGTATTTTTCATCCCCAAGACGCCTGGGAAAAACTGGCCGCTGGAGCCTCTCTGCTCCAAACCTACACCGGATGGATTTATGAAGGCCCACACTTGCCCTATCTGATTCATAGGGGCCTGCTGAACTTGATGGAACAACAGGGCCTGAAGCACTTGTCTGAGATAGTAGGAAGAGATGTTTAGACCGCATTAAACCAGTAATACATCGAAGAAGGAGCGTTCTGCCCCCATGAACCGGACCATGATTGTTGTCTCCTCGACTGTCTCCATACTTTCGGCACTACTCTGTTTGCCGGTCGTGGCGTTGCCCAAAAAAGCACAAATGCTGCCCATAGAAGCCCAAACCACGCTCAAGGGTAAAACGATTCAACTAGAAGTAGCCCGTACCGTCGAGCAGCAAGCAACAGGGTTAATGTTCCGGACAGAACTAGCAGAAGACCGGGGGATGATCTTTCTGTTTAATCCGCCGACCCCGATCAATTTCTGGATGAAGAACACTTTGATTCCTTTGGACATGGTGTTTACTCATTCCGGCAAAGTTGTTTATCTCCAGCGGAATGCGCCTCCCTGTAAGACCTTGGATTGCCCAGTTTATGGTGCTGGCCCCCAACAACTTGTTGACCAAGTGATTGAACTACAAGCAGGAACAATTGATCGCCTAAAGCTAAATGTTGCAGACCCAATTACGGTAGAGTTCAGCAAGACGGTCAAGACACGGGCCCTAAAGCCTGGAGCGCCTCGTGCAATAAGACCGTTATAGTTATGGGCAGGACTGGAGGAGTGTGCGTATGTGCGGCATTGTCGGGTACATCGGTCACAAGGATACCTTGCCTATCTTGGTGGAAGGACTACGCAAACTGGAATACCGGGGCTATGACTCCGCTGGGGTTGCCACGGTCATTCAGAATAATGGTTCTCTGCCTGAGCTCAATCTAGTCCGGGCTAAGGGTAAACTCCAAAATTTGGAGAACAAGCTGGCCGATGATGCCTCGAACCATAAGATTTCTTGTGTCGGCATTGGTCATACCCGTTGGGCCACGCATGGTAAGCCGGAAGAGTACAATGCTCATCCTCATTTAGATACGCTTGGACGCTTGGCTGTTGTCCAAAATGGAATTATCGAAAACTATGGCGAGCTACGCGAAGAACTAAAAGCACTGGGTCATAAATTCGTTTCTGACACCGATACCGAAGTCATTCCCCATCTCATTGCCGAATTTTTGCCGGGTCATACGCTCCTTGAAGCCTGTCAGCTTGCGGTGAAGAAGTTGCAAGGGGCCTTTGCTGTAGTAGTCCTCAGCGCTGATTTCCCCGATGAGCTGATTGCCATTCGCCAGCAAGCGCCACTCGTCCTTGGTATTGGTAAAGATGAGAATTTCTGCGCTTCCGATGTTCCTGCAATTATTCAGTACACCCAGCGAGTCCTTCCTCTCCATAGTGGGGAACTCGCCCGTTTGACTCCCAAAGGTATCCAAATTTTTGATTTTACGGGGCATAAAGTCCGGCGCACACCCCAAACCGTGAACTGGAGCCCAGTGATGGTGGAAAAACAAGGGTTTCGTCACTTTATGCTCAAGGAAATCTATGAGCAACCAGGGGTTGTCCGTGCGGCTCTAGAGGGACGGGTTTCAGAAACTACGAACGGGCGTCCTGTTACCTTAGACCTACCCAAGAATTTCTTGAAAGATGTAGACCGAATCCATATTGTGGCCTGTGGTACGAGTTGGCACGCCGCGCTGGTCGGAAAGTCTCTCTTGGAAGAATTGACCCGCATTCCGACGGAAGTTTCCTATGCTTCAGAATTTCGCTACAGTACGCCCCCGCTGACGACTTCTTCTCTAGTGATTGGTGTTACCCAATCGGGCGAAACAGCAGATACTCTGGCAGCGCTAGAAGTGGCAAAAGAAGCAGGAACCAAGCTCTTGGGTATCACCAATCGTCCGGAGAGTTCTCTCGCTAGTCTCGTTTCTGCCCTGATTGATACCCGCGCCGGCATTGAAATCGGGGTAGCTGCCACCAAGACGTTTACAGCTCAGTTGGTCGCTTTCTATCTGTTGGCGTTGAATTTAGCCTATGACCGCAAGACTTGTTCTCCAGAGCGGATAGCCCTGATCCTGCAAGAGCTCAGAGAAGTGCCTGCCCAGATGGAAATAATTCTCGATACCCAAGAACGCTATATCGAAGAACTGGCCAAGAATTTTGAGCACACCCGTGATTTCATCTACATCGGTCGCGGAATTAATTACCCGATCGCCCTAGAAGGAGCCCTAAAGCTCAAGGAAATTAGCTATATCCATGCAGAAGGTTATCCGGCGGGAGAGATGAAACATGGTCCGATTGCCCTCTTGGATGCCGATTGTCCCGTCGTTACCGTTGCCGTTCCTGGCAAAGTCTATGAAAAAGTCCTCTCCAATGCTCAGGAAGCTAAAGCCAGGGATGCCAAACTAATTGGAGTTACCCCCCGCACGCCTCTAGCCGAGGAAACCTTTGATACAATTCTGCCATTCCCAGCAGTAGATGAAATCGTCTCGCCCCTCCTGACGGTTCTTCCACTACAGTTGTTGGCCTATCACATTGCTGCACGTAAAGGCCAGGACGTAGACCAACCACGCAATTTAGCCAAATCGGTCACGGTCGAATAGGTTCATAGATGAAAGGAGTAAGCAATGACTAACGAGTACGCAGAAAAGATATTCCGAGGCGGCACCATCCTGACGATGGACGATGCGCGTCGGCAGGTGGAGGCTGTGGCCATAGCTGGGGGTCGCATCCTGGCAGCGGGCTCCGAGGCTGAGGTAATGCAGACCCGCAATGATACCACTGTGATCGTTGACCTGGATGGCAACACACTCATGCCCTCGTTCATCGACGCCCACGGACACTTTATGAACGCACCCAAATTGTTAAGTGGGCAAACGTCTCAGGTGTGCCAGTGGGGCCGGTGACTTCGATCGCCGACATCATCACGGTGCTCAAAGCCCATGTCGAGAAGTTCAAGCTAAAACCTGGTGAGTGGATCCTTGGCTACGGATACGATGTCACCAATTTGTCTGATGGTCGCCAGTGTAGCCGCGACGATCTTGATCCGCATTTTCCTGACAACCCAGTGATGCTGATTCACGTCTCTAACCACGGCGCAGTGCTGAATTCCAAGGGATTCGCAAAAGTTGGGATCGATGTCACCACCGAAACTCCCCCGGGTGGGATGATCCTACGCAAAGCAGGATCAAACGAACCCGATGGACTGATCATGGAGACGGCATTCCTGCCGATCTTCGCGAAGATGCCACAGCCATCGGAAGAGGAACTGCTCGACACCCTCGATGCTGCTCAACAGATCTACGCCAGTGTTGGCGTTACCACTTGTCAGGAAGGGGCGACCCATGCCAAGGATGTAGCGTTCCTGAAGAAAGGGGCAGAGCAGGGACGCTTTTACCTCGACATCGTCTCGCTACCACTGGTGCTGGAAGTTCCGGCGCTGGTCAAGGAATACTTCCCGGATTTCACAGGTGGACCCAAGCAGATTCCCGACACGGCGAAGGAGTCCTTCGGTACCTACAAGAACCGCCTCAAGTTTGCGGGCATCAAGTTCGCGCTCGACGGTTCACCCCAAGGCAAAACTGCCTTCTGGAGTCAACCACTGCTGACGCCGGGACCCGGTGGCGAAGAGAACTGGCGCGGTCAGCCGCTATTCCCGCCGGAACTTGTCATTAAGGCGGTCAAGGAGGTCTACGACAAGGGCATTCAGATCTTCTGTCACTGCAACGGCGATGCTGCAATCGATATGATGATCGACGCTGCCCGGGCTGCGGGTATGCAAGCTGATCAGGATCGCCGCACGGTCATCATTCACTCGCAGTTCATGCGTCCGGAACAGCTCGACAGCTACGCCGAACTTGGCTTTTCACCCAGCTTTTTCACCGTGCATGCCTTCTTCTGGGGCGATGTGCACGTCGAAAACCTGGGCAAGGAGCGGGCCTATTTCCTCAGCCCGATGGCTTCAGCAATCAAGAAGGGGCTGCACTGCTCTAACCACAACGACTTCTCGGTGACACCGATGGACCCAATGCGAATGACCTGGAGTGCCGTAACCCGTCGGTCGCGTGAGGGAGACATCATCGGACCCGACGAGCGGATCGATGTGTGGCAGGCACTCAAGGCTCTCACGATCGAGGCGGCATGGCAGATCCGCGAGGAAGATCAGAAGGGTACGATCGCGCCAGGCAAGCTAGCTGATCTGGTGATTCTCGATGGCAACCCCCTGACAGTCGAAACTGATAAAATCTTGGATATCAAGACGGTCGAGACCTTCAAGGAGGGCAAGACCGTTTACCGGAAGGCGGCATGATGAAAAGCCTGCCCTTCACCGTCATCGGTGGCTATCTCGGTGCAGGCAAGACTACTTTGCTGAACCATCTCTTGACCAATACCAGCGGCCTGCGGGTTGCCATGTTAGTCAACGACTTCGGCAGCGTCAACATCGATGTGGATCTGATCCGCAACCATGAGGGCGACACCATCAATCTGGCGAACGGCTGTATGTGTTGCAGCATTGCTGACAACTTTGCGATGGCGATCTCGCGGCTCCGTGATCGCGCCGACGACCTTGATCACATCGTCATTGAGGCAAGCGGTGTTGCTGATCCTGCCAAGATTGCCCAGTACGGTCAGATGTATCAGCTACCGCTGGACGGCATCCTGGTGGTGGCGGATGCAGAGCAGGTGAGAACCCAAGCACAAAACAAATATGTGGGCGATACGGTGCTGCGCCAGTTTGCCCAAGCCGATCTAATCGTCCTGAATAAGACTGATCTGGCTTCTGCTGAGGATATGGCGAGCCTGCGGACCTGGCTGACGGAGATCGCACCAGGAACGCCTGTGATTGAGTCGGTTCAGTCCCAGGTGCCACTGGCGGTGTTGCTGGGAGCCCATGAAGGTCATGCTGCGGTCAACCCGCTCTCTGATCACCTCCCCTATCACAATCACTCGCAACCCCAGGAGGATCATCCCCATGGTTTCGAGAGCTGGACCCTTGAGCGATCGCACCCTCTGAATCGACAGGTACTTGCCCACTTTGCCAAGGCTTTGGGAGAGGACATCTATCGGGCTAAGGGGTTCGTTTGCTTGCAGGACGATCCTGATCGCCGATATGTTTACCAACAGGTGGGTGCCCGCTGGTCACTAGAGCCGGATGCAGCCTGGGGAGACGACCCGCGTCGAACTCGACTGGTGATAATTGGCCGGCGGGAAGCCACCAATGCCGATTCGCTCGATGCGCTCCTTCGCGACTGATGGACTAACTCACCTGATTTGCTCTGTGACTATATCGTTACGATTCCGCAAAATAGGAGCCTTCTATGTCATCCAACAGTTCAACCCAACCTAAGTTCGACAAAATCACGGTTTTCCCAGCCCGCAAGATCATTACCATGTGCGATGCTATGCCGACTGCTCAGGCGGTAGCCGTCGGCAACGGGAAAATCATCTCTGTCGGGACGATGGACAGCCTCAAACCTTGGTTAGAACGCTATCCCCACGAAATAGACGATCGCTTTGTCGATAAGATCCTCATGCCCGGTCTCATCGATCCACATGTTCATCCTTCCCTACCTGCGGTTACCACCCAATTCCCTTTTATTGCCCCCGATGACTGGTTGTTACCCACAGGAAAGTTTCCGGGAGCCACTACACCCGAGGCTTATGTCGAGCGGCTCAAGGAACTCTATGCCCAACATACTGACTGGGACAACATTCCCTTCATTTGCTGGGGCTTCCATCCCCTCTGGCACGGCGAGCAGTATCGCCCTCAATTAAACGAATTATTTCCCGACAAACCCGTAATTTTGTGGCATCGCTCCTTCCACGAACTGATTTGCAACGACGAAGCTTTGAAATGGTTTGATCTCACCGAGGAAGAGGTCAAGCGGATGCCAGAAACCAATTGGGAAAAAGGTCATTTCTGGGAAAATGGGGCACAGCCTCTCGTCGTCAAGCTTTCTCCTTGCTTATTCGATCCCAAACGTTACGGCAAGGGGGTGGAGACATTCTTTGCCATGGCTCATCAGGGGGGGATCACCTCTTGCTTAGATATGGGTATCGGTATCTTTGGCGATGCAGTGGGAGAGATAAACTTAATCCGTCAAATCGCTGACTCAGTTAACGCACCTTGCCGTGTTGTCCTAACGCCGACAACCGTCGACTTTTTGGCGCGTGGGCTGAAATCCTCCCAAGCACTAGAGCAAGTTGAGGAATGGAGTAAAACCAATAGCCGCCGTGTGATGCTAGATCGTCACTTCAAGCTTCAAGTGGATGGAGCTATTTTTGGGGGGCTTTCCCAGTATGGTTTTCCGGGCTATTTAGATGGCCACGCAGGGATGTGGATGGCCCCACCGGAGGTTTTATTTGAATTTGCTGAAACGTTTTGGAAAGCAGGCTACCAGCTTCATGCCCATATCAATGGCGATCTCAGTGCTGACCTGTTTATTGACATTATTCGGCGACTCCAGGAGATCAAACCTCGATTCGGTCATCGCGCTACCCTAGAACATTTCGCTTTTACCCACGAGGATCAAAGTCGGCAGATGCAGGAACTAGGGATGTTGGTCTCGGCTAATCCTTACTACCATTACATCCTGAGCGACATCTTCAGCAATGAGTGGCTTGGCTCCGATCGCGGCGCACAGATGGTACGGCTAGGTTCACTAGAGCGTCTGGGAATACCTTTTGCTCTCCATTCAGACTGTCCTATGGCTCCCCTTTCCCCCTTAACTTTGGCTTGGACGGCGGTCAACCGAGTCACTATCAACGGCAACCTCAACAGCCCTGAAGAACGAATCAGTTTACATCAGGCACTACGGGCCATCACCATTGATGCGGCTTGGATTCTGCGGAAGGAAAATGAAATTGGCTCGATCCGTGCTGGCAAGATGGCGGACTTTGCCGTGCTGGAGGCAGATCCTTACGAGGTGGGTGCAGAGGGACTCAAGGATATTCCTATCTGGGGCGTTGTCTTTGAGGGAGAAGTTCATCCGGTGCATGGGAGGACTGATACGATCAAGTCATTCATAGACTGACCGATGGCGATGGATAACGTGCATTACCTTATATGTTCTGCGATTGATTCTTTTAAGTCTCAAAATCGTTTTAGTCAAAATTAATCTTTTTCTTCCTTTTGACTCTTGCACAAAGCCTAGCTCATGATGCAACTTTTCTATTTCTAAAATAGAGAATAAATTACTTGATTCAAGATAGATTCCCTTCGAAAGAAAGCCACTCCCCAAAGAGCGTCTTGTACTGAATAGACCCCGATTTAGACTTAGTATGTGTCGCTCTGAGTAAGCTCTGGTCGTTTCAAAAACAACAGCCTGCTCTTGTTGATTTACAGATATCTGCATAGGGATATCAATACCAAGGATTTCTCTGATACGATCAATCCCTTGTTGAATTTCATCCATAGCCTCTGCCAGTTCATGGTTTTGCTTTAGGTTTTGTATTTTTTTCAAACTATTTTCAAAAGAGCTCAAAGCCCCTGCCAATGCTTGAGCATCAGCGACTACCGGTTGATGCCCATGGGCAGCGAGTTTGACTATTTCATTAGCTAAGCTTGCTGGGATACGCGCCATCTTAGTAGGTTCTTTATACTTGCTGCTACCTTTAGGACGCCCTGCCCCTAGACGTTTCCCACCCCGTGGCATCATAACCTCCGCTATCTATAGAGATTGATTTTTTGATTATTGCTTAAATTTTAAGTTTCATTGTTTTATTAGGATTGATTTGTGCTATCAAAAATCAAAGTATGGACTATATTTGCGGACTATAGATTACTGCAACCCGTAATCAAACTAATTTGACACCTTTTTACGGGTGTCTGAAAGAAAGATTTACGTTAGAGTGTATATATTCAACCTAAGCAGAGCTTACTGAGATTTTGCTATTTTTGGAGAGCGCGGAAATGATGAATGATCATCTAAGTAGTAAAATGTCCACCAATTTCAATATTCAGAGTATCATCCCGACTGTAATTGAGCAGTCCTCCCGTGGTGAAAAGTCCTTTGATATCTTTTCTAGGCTCTTGCGTGAACGGATTATCTACATGGGCACCCCCGTCGATGACATGGTCGCCAACTTAGTCGTCGCCCAGTTGCTCTTCTTAGAATCCGAAGACCCAGACAAAGATATTTCCCTCTATATCAATTCTCCCGGTGGCTCTATCTCAGCAGGGATGGCCATTTATGACACCATGAAGCACATCCGCCCGAAGGTATCGACCATCTGTTTGGGGTTGGCCGCTTCTATGGGGGCATTCTTGTTGTCTGCGGGGGAGAAAGGTAAGCGTCTATCTTTGCCCAATGCTCGGATTATGATTCACCAGCCCTTAGGGGGAGCCCAAGGACAAGCCACTGATGTCCAAATTATGGCCAAGGAAATTCTCTATGCCAAGAGCTTGATTAACAAGTTGCTTGCGGAACATACTGGTCAGCCCATAGAGCGCCTTGAACGGGATACGGACCGGGATTTCTTCATGTCGGCGGAGGAATCGAAAGAGTATGGCTTGATTGACCAGGTGATTACGAAACGGCCTGATGAGTCTGCTGGTTTAGTCAACGGAAGCAAACTCTAGTTCGTCCTTATCCGAAAGCAGCCTTCGCCGTTTGCGGGGCTGCTTTCGTATTTCTGGGATCTCTGAGGTTTCTGGTGAGCATAGGTCCGTGAAAAGGGTCCTTAGCAGCCATATCCAAGGCATGGCTAATCAGATTTCCCTCAATGCGGGCGCTAAATCTTAATTTGGTTGGAAGTATCTCATTCCGGTGCAGGGAGGTATGGTTTCGGGTCTACTGTTTTTCCCTGAAAATAGACCCCGTAGTGCAGATGAGGACCGCTTGAACGCCCTGTACTTCCCACGTAACCAATAAGTTGACCGCGTTTCACCCGAGTCCCCGCAGTAACGGCCATCTTAGACATGTGCCCGTAGAGGGTCTTCAGCTCATAGCCGTGATCGATGAGCACACGATTCCCGTAGCCTCCCGCAAAATTAGCTTCCAGCACAGTGCCGGGAGCTGTTGCATAAATAGGCGTGCCATAGGCCACAGCCATATCGATACCAGGATGGAATTCGTAGCTACTGCCAAAGGGATTAGGACGCGGCCCGTAGTAGGAAGAAAACCGCACAGAAGTTAAGAGGGGCATTCCACCGGGACGGGCATCTCGGCGCGCTACAAATTCCCCAACGGTGGGCATCACTTTTTGTTTGAAGGAAGCAAGAGCTACGAGGCGTTCATGGGTAGCCTCTAAAAGTTCCTCGGCACTCGGTTCTATGGCTATTCCTCCTTGATCTGCCGTAGAACGTTTGGGTATTTTTTCTTCTTTAATCCCTGCTCGTTTCGTGAGGTCTTTCAGTTCAGCCTCAAGGGTATCGACGCGCTCCAGCAGATCACTGGCTTGTTCTGTGAGGATTTGGCCATCCCCGCGAGCAGCTTCTATGGCATGAGTGTAGAAACGATAGAGTGCAATACCAACCCATCCAGAGACCAGCACAACGCCAACCAGTAGGGTCGCAGGCCAAACAGACCACTGGATAGATGGCTTGCCTGTCCGTGTGATGACCACGGTGTAAGGTTCCGGGATGCGACGGCCCATTACCCCTCAAACACTTATATAAAGATACTCGGGGAGCATCGCATATTCTGGTGTCTTTGGTCAAGACCTAGGCCTATTTCTGATCCCCGCCGTTACTATGCCCAAAAAGGTTGCTAAAGAATCCCTCTATGCCATCTTTTTTGACTTTCTCCCCATGCAAATGAGCCAGTTTTTCTAATAGATCCCGTTCCTCGCGGCTAACTTTCTGGGGAATGGCTACCTTGAGTGTGATCAGGTGGTCTCCGCGTTTCATCGGATTACCCGGCCTAGGCACTCCCTGCTTTTCTAAGGTGATCACTTTACCTGGCTGGGTCCCTGCTGCCACATCAATCTCTTTTTCCTGGATATTTCTCTGTTCAAAGTCGAGGACCTTCACCTTGATTTTACTGCCGAGAATCGCCTGCAAATAGCTTACTTCTACCTCTGAGTAGAGATTTTGGCCATCTCTTTTGAAATATGAGTCTTGCTCAACGGCAATGAAAACGTAGAGATCTCCAGCGGGGCCTCCTTTGATGCCGATATCGCCCTTCCCACCGACTCGGAGCCGGGTGTTATTGTCCACGCCACAAGGCACCTGAATTTCGATATTCTTGCGTTCGACTTTGCGGCCTTTGCCCCCACAATCCGCACAGGGGTTCGTTACTACTTGACCAGATCCACGACATTCTGGACAGGTGGCGACTTGAGTGAAGGTCCCAAAGGGAGTACGGGTAGCCTGTCGCACCTGACCAGCCCCAGCGCAGGTGCCGCAGGTAGAAGGTTTCGTGCCTGGTTTGGCTCCGCTCCCTTGACACGTACCACAGCTCTGCAAGGTCTGGACGTCTAAATCTTTTTCAACCCCAAAAACAGATTCCGTAAAACTCAGGATCACATCCACGCGGCGGTCGTCTCCCCGCTGAGGACCTCCAGCCCTGCGCCCTCCCGCACCACCAAAACCGCCGCCGCCGAACATGCTGCCAAAAGCTTCGAAGAGGTCAGAGAAATCACCAAAATCACCAACCCCTCCCCCATAATCTCCCCCAGCAGAGGCGGCGGAAGTACCAATCCCTTGCTCCCCAAAGCGGTCATAGCGGGCACGAGTCTGTTCATCAGACAGCACCTCATAGGCGCGGTTGATTTCTTTGAAACGCTCTTCGGCTCCGGGTTCTTTGTTGATATCCGGATGGAGTTTGCGAGCCAACTTGCGGTAAGCTTGTTTGATTTCTTCCTTGTCGGCGCCGCGGCTGACACCCAGGAGGCTGTAGAGGTCTTGGGCCATATTCCGTTAAGAAACTTTGTAAAGTCTATTGTAATGCCTTCAGCTGCCCCAACGCTTCGTAAAGACCAATCCCGACACTGACGGCTAAGTTCAAACTGCGGACCGTTGTGTAGGTAGGAATCACCACCTGGGGATGATTTTCGCGGATTTCGAGGGGTAATCCCTGGGTTTCAGAGCCAAAGAGTAGCCAATCTCCCGGCTGATAACAAAAATTTCTATAGGAAACCTGGGCATGGGCGCTAAAACAAATAATGCGTTGGGGCTGAGTCTGATCTAAAAAAGTTTGCCAATTTCGATGGCAGGTTAGGTCAACCGCATCCCAGTAATCCAAACCCGCCCGCTTGAGATGTCGGTCAGAAAGCTTAAAGCCCAGAGGTTCAATAAGATGCAGTTTAGTGCCGGTAGCTGCGCAGGTCCGGGCAATATTGCCTGTATTCGGGGGGATCTCCGGAGTGTATAGGACCACCCCTACAGGGTTGCTGGGAGCGCTATCAGAGTGGGTAGGAAAAATCACCATAGAGGTAAAGGGGGCTGCCTTATAGATTGCCGCTTCTACGATATGATGAAGGGCGCATCCATGGTTAGGAAGGTAGGGCAGATCCCCATGACAATTAAAGTAGCTATCAATGGTTTTGGCCGAATTGGGCGGAATTTCTTGCGTTGTTGGTTGGGCCGTGAAACATCCGGCATTGAAGTAGTTGCTATCAACGATACTTCAGACCCACATACCAATGCCCACCTGATTCGTTATGATTCCATGCTGGGCAAGTATGTAGGCAAAGTTGAATATGATGACAACTCGATCACCGCAGATGGACATGTGATCAAATGTTTTTCAGACCGCAATCCTGCCAATTTGCCCTGGGGCGCTTTAGGAATTGACTTGGTTATCGAATCTACAGGGGTGTTCGTCACTCGCGAAGGCGCTTCCAAGCACCTTGAGGCTGGAGCCAAGAAAGTCATGATCACCGCTCCCGGAAAGAATGATGACGGGATGTTTGTTATGGGCGTAAATGAACATGAATACACCCATGACAAAGTAATTATTTCCAACGCCTCTTGTACGACGAACTGTCTGGCTCCAATTGTGAAAGTCCTCCATGACAACTTCGGGGTGGTCACCGGTATGATGACAACCATTCACTCCTACACTGGAGACCAGAGAATTCTAGATGCCAGCCACCGCGATTTGCGCCGGGCTCGGGCTGCGGCAGTGAGCATTGTTCCTACCAGTACGGGTGCCGCTAAAGCCGTCGGTTTGGTCATCCCTGCGCTGAAGGGTAAACTCAATGGTCTAGCCTTCCGAGTTCCCACCCCTAATGTTTCGGTGGTGGATTTTGTAGCCAAGCTAGAAAAGAATGTGATTGCAGAACAGGTGAATCTTGCTTTAAAAGAAGCGGCTGAAGGTCCACTCAAAGGTATTCTCAGAGTTTCTGAAGAGCCTCTCGTTTCTATTGATTATCGTGTAACCGATGAGTCATCTATTATAGATGCTGAATTGACCATGGTTATGGATGGAAACATGGTGAAAGTTATCTCTTGGTACGACAACGAGTGGGGCTATTCTCAGCGCGTTGTAGACTTGGCTGAAGTGATGGCAAAGAAATGGGTTAATTAGGGTTTGTTTAAGTAGATTTTGAGAAGCAGCGATAGAAAATGTCGCTGCTTTTTTCATCACTCAACTATGAACCCTTGGCTCTGGATAAAGCGTTTGTAGAATATCGCTCTCTTTTTGGCTGAGCTCATGGAGTCTTTGCTCTACCAGAGTTGCTGCGTAGTATTCATAGGCAAGGTCTAGGTAAAGATGCTTATGGCGTTCTTCAGCAATACCCAAAAAAGCATAAAAGTCCTGTAACTCCTGGTCTGGACAGTGGTTGGCTAAAAGTTCTAGTCGCTCATGGCTACGTGCTTCGATCAAGCAGGAAATTAGCATGGAATCCAATAGGCGATTAGGTTCTTGAGTGCGGATCGCCTGTTTGAGATAGTTTCCATAAGGGGC
>Ga0208588_1000080_pt1 | contig 28254 bp, 24 predicted proteins | sample NGESurshal092012_8_FD_184483 | JGI IMG/M metagenome (GOLD analysis project Ga0208588, IMG submission 184483) | Arctic peat soil microbial communities from Barrow, Alaska - NGEE Surface sample 415-3 shallow-092012 (SPAdes) | ecosystem: Environmental > Terrestrial > Soil > Wetlands > Peat ...
GACCACCCAAAATCCCCGACCAGAGCTGGATCAACCAGCCCCATCCAGAACTACAGAAGACCTGAACTCAACCTGTCTCACTTGACTTGACATATTCCGATCCGCAGCGACGTTCAGGTGCTGTTCACCTGACCGGCACCTGATGTCGGCCTGCGGGCGACAGGGTCGCAGTGCCGACCATCACTCACAGGAGAACCGATGACCCTGAATCGCCGTCAAATGCTCGGCCGTACCGCCCTCACCGGCGCGGTGGCCATCACCGCTTCCTCGGGCCTGCTGGCGACCGCCGCGTCGGCGGGCACAACGATGGCGGCCGACCGGGAGTCCGACCGGTCGTCCCGCGGTAATCCGCTGTTCCCACCGCTGCAATCCGGCACTGGTGACCTGCTCGCGCTGCCTGCCGGCTTCTCCTACGAGGTCGTCGCAGTCTCCGGGCATACCGACATCCATGACGGCACGGGCACTCTCATCGGCAAGACGCCGGAGCGGCCGGATGGGACCACGTGCGCCGACGGCCGCGGGAAGCTGCGCCTGATCCAGAATCACGAGGCGTCCCCGGGAGCCGCGTTCCCGGTCCCGCTGGTCCAAGGAACCGTTTACGACCCAGGCGTTCTCGGCGGTGGATGCACGGTCATCGAGACCGGCAGAACCGGGCAGCGGCTGTCCGAGTGGGTCGGGTTGTCCGGGACCTACAGCAACTGTGCCGGCGGCCCAACCCCCTGGGGCAGCTGGCTGAGCTGCGAGGAGACCGAGGCGAGGGCCGGCACCGGCACACTGCAGAAGGACCATGGCTACGTCTTCGAGGTCTTCGCCGACGTCCCGGCCAAGCAGTCTCCGCTGCCCATCGCGGCGTGGGGCCGCGCCCCGCACGAGGCCGTCGTGGTCGAACCGTCCCGTCGCCGGGTGTACCTGACCGAGGACGCGGGCGGCCCCACCGGGTTGCTGTACCGGTGGACCGCCCCAGACGGCTACCGGCTCAGGCCCTACATCGCGCAGTCGCTGCAGCCCGACGACGGCTCACTGGAGGCCCTCGCCGTGCTGACCGGCGACGGCAGTGTGCTGCCCGATCTCGCCTACGTCACGGCGGCCCAGATCGGCCGGCCGTTCGCCACCAGCTGGGTGACGGTGCCCGACCGGCACGCGAGCACCACATCACTGCGCAAGCAGTTCGCTGCCGGTCAGGTGACCCACTCGAAGAAGCTCGAGGGCGCCTGGGGTGACGACAAGGGCCTGTACTTCGTCGCCAGCTTCGCCTTCGGTGCCGCCGATCTGCCGGCGAACGCGACCAAGCACGACGGCCAGCTCTGGTACTACAGCTACGCCGGCCAGACGCTGACGTTGGTCGCCTACTTCCCCTACAACGACGTGCTCCACAACGAGACACCCGGTTGGGAAACCGTTCTCGGTGCCAGCATCGACCTGGCCTTCGACGGGCCGGACGGCTGCCACGTCTCGCCGTACGGCAGCCTGGTGCTCAGCGAGGACGGGAACACCGCCAACCACCTGCTGAGCTGGACCCGGGACACCGGGGCGCAGGCCATCGCCCGCAACCTCATCGTGCTGGAACAGAGCGCGCTGGGCGGCAATATCTACAGCGAGATGACCGGCCCCACCTTCTCCCCGGACGGCTCGGTATTGTTCGGCAACGTCCAGGAGCCCGGCCATGTCTTCGCCATCCGGGGGCCGTGGCGCCACTACCTGGCCTGACGGCGGCCGGGCATGCGGAGCGCCAAGGCCCGCACCAGTCCGACGTGGTGACGTGAGTCGGACTGGTGCGGGCCTTGGCGCGGAGTTGCGGCGTGCGGTCAGGCCTGTTGCAGCACGTACGTGCCGGGAGCGTCACCCAGCACCGGATGAGTGGCGCTGCCCAGCTTGGCCGGTGCGCGCTTCTCGCTGTCCGACCGCTCGGTGATCCACTCTGCCCAGTTCTCCCACCAGGACCCGGTGTGCTCCACCGCGGCGGCCTTCCAAGTGTCGGGGTCCTCCGACCCCTCCGTGCCCACCCAGTACCGGGACTTCGGATTGTTCGGCGGGCAGATCAGAGTCTGGATGTGACCGGTGTTGGCCAGCACGAACGTCGAGTGGCCGCCGAACAACTGGGCCGAGCGGTAGCAACCGCGCCATGGCGTCAGGTGGTCGGTGGTGCCGCCGGTGACGTACACGTCGACCTTGACCCGGGACAGGTCGACCGGGGTGCCGAGCACCGTCATCGCGCCGGGCTTGGCCAGGTCGTTGGATTCGAACATCCGCAGGAATTGGCCGTGCAGGGCGGCCGGCAAGTTGGTCTTGTCGGCGTTCCAGGCCAGGATGTCGAACGGCGCCGGCTGCTTGCCCATCAGGTAGTCATTCACCCAGTAGTTCCAGACCAGGTCGTTCGGTCGCATCCAGGTGAACACCGAGGCCATCGACTGGCCGTCCATGATCCCCCTGGACCGGGAGCGCCAGGCGGCGAACTTCAGCAGCGGCCCGGACATCATCATGCCGACCGGTGCACGCACGTCCCAGTCCAACAGGGTCACGCCGAAACTGACGCTGCGGACACGGTTGTCGCCGATGGCCGCCAGGTGATTGAGCACGGTGGCCGTGGTGATCCCGCCGGCGCACAGCCCGAACAGGTTGACCTCGTCGGACTTGGTGATCTCCTGCACTGCATCCAGCGCGCTGATGATGGCGTCGCCGTAGGTGTTCAGATTCCAGTCCCGGTGTTCCTTGCCCGGGTTACGCCAGGAGATCGCGAAGACCTGCAGGCCCTGCTGCAGTGAGAACTCGATCAGCGAACGGCCGGGCGTGATGTCCATGAAGTAGTACTTGTTGATCTGCGGCGGCACCACGACGACGGGAACCTTCCGCACGGTCGGCTTCTGCGGGGTGTACTGCAGCAGCTCCAGCACCTCGTTGCGGTAGACCACGGCACCGTGCGTCACCGCGACGTCCTTGCCCAACACGAACTGCGAGCGATCCACCTGCGACGGCAGGCCGCCGTTGTGCCGAAGGTCGGAGATCATGTTCTTGACGCCCGCGACGAGGCTTCCGCCGCCGGTTTCCAGGGTGTGCTTGAGCGCAGCCGGATTGCCCAGCAGGGTATTGGTTGGCGCCAATGCAGAGGTCACCATCGTGGCCAGGAAACGCGCCCGCTCCCGCTGGTGCCAATCGCTCAGCTCGACATCCTCGGCCAACGCACCGATCGCCTTCGAGGTCGCCAGGTAGCCCTGCATGAGGCGGTGATAGCCGGGGTTGCCGGTCCAGGTCGGATCCTTGAACCGCGCGTCGCGGCGATCGGGCTCCACGTCGGACCGTCCGACCACGACCTTCGCCAGTTCGCCGGTCAACTTCGTGCCGGCCCAGGCGACGGTGGGGATCTGCGCCACCACTTTCGCCGCCGTGCCACGCTTCTTCTGCGTGTGGGCGGGCGGCCAGGTTGGCGTCGCGGCGGCGGTTGACGTCGCCACGGCGGTTGGCGCCGCCACGGCTGGCTCGGCGTGGGCAGCTGACGGGACGGATTCCGCGGCAGTGTTCATGTGGTTCAGTTCACCCCGATGGGCAGGTTCCCGGTCGTACCCAGCCGGGAAACGGTTCGATCTCTTGGGAGACCTCAGGAGACCGTATTGCGCAGACTACACGTTGGCCATACCTGGCCATTTGAAACATCATCGCAATTATCGTAGGCGCCAGAATCGATCCGGCGCGCGAGGCTTTCGCCCTTGCACTAGGGACTTTCGTCCCGATATCTGACAGGACTTTCGGCACGCGCGGTGGGCGGCCCGCCGCCACAATAATGATGCCAGATCAACAACATTCGAAGAAGACGAGCAGGCCACCTGGCGAACCACCACGTTGCGCGCCGGTTGTGGCAAGCCGTCGGCACCAGACCCCGAAGCTCTGCGCACCTGGCTACCCGTACGGTTGGTGCTCCGCCTGCAGTCCGCCGATCCGAGGCCAGGCGCCGGACCGAGCACTTCCCAAGAAAGCCTATTGCTGGAGGGCAATCACGTGAACTTTGAACTGAGCGAAGAGCAGACCTTGATCCAGGAAATGGTCAGGGAGTTCGCCGCCTCCGACGTGGCGCCGATCGCCGCGAAGATCGACCGCGACCACCGGTTTCCCGAGGAGCTGATCCCCCGGTTGGCCGAGCTGAACCTGCTCGGTGTGCCCTTTCCCGTGGAGTCCGGCGGCGCCGGCGCCGACTACGTGAGCTACGTGATCGTGCTCGAGGAGATCGCCCGAGTCTGCGCCAGCACCGCGATCATCGTCTCGGCACACACCTCGCTGGCGACCTGGCCGATCAAGGAGTTCGGTACCGACGCGCAGAAGGAGGCCTACGTCAGCAAGCTCGCCTCCGGCGCGCTGCTGGGCGCCTTCGCGCTGACCGAGCCGGGCGCCGGGACCGACGCGGCCGCCGGTACCACCACCGCCGAGCTGGTCGGTGACGAGTACGTGCTCAACGGGTCGAAGATCTTCATCACCAACGGCGGTTACGCCGATGTCTACATCGTCACGGCGATGACGGACCCGACGGCAGGCACCAGGGGCATCAGCGCCTTCATCGTCGACGCGGATACGCCAGGCTTCACCGTCGGCGAACGCGAGAACAAGATGGGGATCAGGGCCTCCAGTACCACTCCCCTCTACTTCACCGACTGCCGCATCCCGAAGGACGCCCTGCTCGGCCAGCCGGGCAAGGGATTCAAGATCGCCATGGCCACCTTGGACGGCGGCCGTATCGGCGTGGCCGCGCAGGCGCTGGGCATCGCGCAGGGCGCACTGGATGCCTCGATCTCGTACGCGAAGGAACGGGTGCAGTTCGGCAAGCCGCTCGCCGCGCTGCCGGCCATCCAGTGGATGATCTCCGACATGGCCACCGAGGTCGACGCGGCCCGCCTGCTGGTATACCGGGCGGCCTGGAACAAGGACAACGGCCTGCCCTACGGCGCCGCGGCGTCGATGGCCAAGCTGTTCGCCTCGGAGACCGCGACGCGCGTCGCCGGCAAGGCCATTCAGATCCACGGCGGTTACGGCTACACCGAGAGCTACCCGGTGGAGCGGGCCTATCGCGACGCCAAGATCACCGAACTGTACGAGGGCACCTCCGAGGTACAGCACATGGTCATCGCCGGAAGCCTCCTGCGCTGAGAACGGTTCTGCCACAGAGGAGTACACAGCAATGAAGGAATTGGCTTTCGCGGACATCCAGGTGGGTGACACCGCGTCGCTGTCCAAGACGGTGACCGAGGCGGACATCGTCAATTTCGCCGGGGTGACCGGCGACTCCAACCCGGTGCACGTCGACGCCGAGTACGCGAGCGGCTCGATGTTCGGCGAGCGCATCGCGCACGGCATGCTGGCCGCCGGCTACATTTCCGCCGTGCTCGGCATGCAGTTGCCCGGGCCCAACACCCTGTACCTGGGCCAGACGCTGGAGTTCAAGCTGCCGGTCAAGATCGGTGACACGGTCACCGTGACCGTCACAGTCGCCGAGAAGCGTGACGAAAAAAGGATTCTCAAACTGGACACGACGGTCACGAACCAACGCGACGAGGTGGTCGTCACCGGCGGCGCCGTGATTAAGAAGGTCGGGCTGTAGCGATCCGGAACGACGAGGGTGCGCGTTGCGATTCTGATGCCTGCCGAGTGGAGAAGCTGAGATGAAGATCGTTGTCGCCTACAAGTGGGCGCCGAACCCGCAGGACGCCACGGTGGGCGCCGACGGGGCCGTGGACTGGAGCCGGGCGAAGCCGGGCATCAGCGAGTACGACCCGGTTGCCGTCGAACTGGCTCGCACGCTCGCGGACACCAACGGCGGCGAGGTGATCGGGCTCACCGTCGGGACAACGGGGGTCGCGGCGCCGCTGGCCCGCAAGGCCGCACTCTCCCGCCGGCTCGATCGGGCGGTGATCGTGGCGGACGATGCCCTCGAGGGTGCCGGAACCACCGAGGTGGCCGCCGTGCTGGCGGCGGCGGTGCGGCACATCGGCGATGTCGATCTGGTGATCACCGGGGACTCCTCCGTCGACGTCGGCTCCCGGATGATGACGCCTGTGCTCGCCGGCCAGCTGGGTTGGCCGGCCGTCGCCGCGGTGAGCGCGGTGACCGGCACCGCGGCCTCGCTGCGCGTCGAACGCGCCGTCGGCGGCGGCAGTGAACTGCTCGGGATCTCCGGGCCCGCGGTGCTGGCCGCCGCCACCGACGCGGTCGTCCCGCGGCTGCCGGGCATGAAGGACATCCTCGTGGCCGCCAAGAAGCCGGTCGTCACGCTGACGCTGGCCGACCTGGCGGTGCCCGCCGCCGGCGGCACCGTGACGGTGCGGGCCACCTCGCGCCCGGATCTGAAGACCCGCAAGGGACAGATGATCGACACGACCGACCCCAACGCCGCGGCCGCCGAGCTCGTCAGCGCGCTCCGCGGCGACGGCCTGCAGCTCTAGTTCCCGGACCGAAAGAGATGACCCCACAATGACTGTGACCACCTGGATCGTTGTCGCGGGCAACCCCGCCGTCGGCTCCCTGATCAGCATCGCGCGCTCGCTGGGCGGCGAGGTCAGGGCGGCCGTCGTCGGCCCGCGCGCGGTCGCCGAGACGGTCGCCGCCGGCGGCGTGGACCGGGTCAGCTGGTTCGGCGAACCCGGCGACAGGCCGGTGGAGGCCTACGCCACCGCGGTGGCCGAGGCCGTCGCCGCCGCTCCCGGAGTGCTGCTGAGCGCCGACTGTGCAGGCGACCGGGTGTTGCTCGGCGCCGCCGCCGCCCGGCTGCAGGCTCCGGCGCTCACCGGCGCGTCCGCCGTTTCCGTCGAAGGTGACGGTGTGCTGGTCACCCGGTCGCTGTTCGGCGGCATCGCCGCGCAGACCGTGGCTGTCACCGGGCCCGTTGCGCTGGTCCTCGACGGTGGCCCGGTGCCGACCGCCGTCGGGTCCGCGCCCATCGAGGAGGTCGCCGCCACCCCGCTGCCGATGACGATCGTCGCGACCACGCCCGCCGCGACAGAGCAGATCGACCTGTCAGCCGCCACCCGGGTCGTGGGCATCGGCCGCGGACTGAAGGCCAAGGCCGACCTCGACCTCATCTCCGTCCTGGCCGGGGCCGCCGCCGCCGAGGTCGGTTGCTCCCGCCCGCTGGCCGAGGGACTGGAATGGCTCGGCAAGGACCGCTACATCGGAGTCTCCGGCGAGAACATCGCCCCCGAGCTGTATTTCGCCATCGGGATTTCCGGGCAGCTGCAACACATGGTCGGGGTACGCGAGGCCACCACGATCGTCGCGATCAACTCCGACCCGAACGCGCCGGTATTCACCGATGCCGACTACGGCCTGGTGGGCGACCTGTACCAGATCGTCCCGGCGCTGATCGAGGCCCTGAAGTGACCGCACCCGACACGGCAGCAGCCCAGCCGGAGAACGACTTCGACGTCATCGTTGTCGGCGCCGGCGTCGCCGGCTGCATCACCGCCTATCAGCTGGCCGGGCAGGGACACTCGGTGGTCTTGATCGAGCGCGGGGAGGCGCCCGGGTCGAAGAACCTGTCCGGCGGGGTGCTGTACTGCCGCGGCATCCAGGAGGTCTTCCCGGACTTCCTGGACGAGGCGCCGGTCGAACGCCGGATCACCCGCAACTACATCACCTTCCTCAACGCCGAGAGCTCGGTCGGCATCGACTACAAGGATGCCCGCCTCGCCGACCCGGTCAACGCCGTCACCGTGCTGCGCGGCAAACTGGACGCGTGGCTCGGCGAGAAGTGCGAAGAGGCAGGTGTTTTCGTGATGCCGGGAGTCCGCGTCGATCGGGTGCTCACCGAGCAGGGCCCGACCGGCACCCGGGTGGTCGGGGTCAAGTCCGGTGACGACGAGCTACGTGCCCGGGTGGTGGTCGCCGCCGACGGGGTCAACTCGTTCATCGCCCAGGAGGTCGGTCTGCGCGACAAGCAACCGCTGAACCATCTGGCCACCGGGGTGAAATGCGTTGTCCGGTTGCCCAAGGAGACGATCGAGTCGCGGTTCGCCCTCCGGGGCAACGAGGGTGCAGCCTTCGCCCTGGTCGGCGACTGCACGCAGGGCGTGGGCGGCGGCGGCTTTCTGTACACCAACACCGACTCCATCTCCGTCGGCGTGGTGCTGCGGCTGGACGACCTGGTCGCGAAAGAAAAGTCCGCGACCGAGATCTTCGACCACTTCCTGGCGCATCCATTCATCGCCCCCTACCTCGAGGACGGTGAGGTCACCGAGTACGGCTGCCACCTGGTGGCCGAGGGCGGCCTGGACATGCTGGGCGAGATCGACATGGACGGAATGATTGTCGTCGGCGAGGCAGCAGGACTGACGCTGAACACCGGGTTGACCGTGCGCGGAATGGACCTCGCCGTTGCCTCCGGAGTGGCGGCCGCCGTGGGCATCGACGCCGCGCTAAGCGGAAACGACACCTCCAAGGCCGGCCTGGCCGGCTACCGCGATGCGCTCTTCGCCTCCTTCGCCGGGAAGGACCTGCGCACCTACGCCAAGGCACCGTCATTCCTGGAGACCGGGCGCATGTACCGGGAGTACGGGGAGCTGCTCAGCAACGTCATGTACGGGGTCTTCAACCTCGACAACCGGCCCCGGCAGCACCTGGCCGCGGTGGCGTTCAAGGCGTTCCGGAAATCGCCGGTGAAGATCCGGCACCTGATCACCGACGGATTTGCGGGGGTGCGAGCACTGTGAATAGGCTGCCGTTGATCGTCCTGTCGGTGCCCGAACGGTTGGCCAAGAACCGTTTCGAACTCGACGAGGAGGAAAGCCACATCCAGGTGAACCAGGCGATCGTCAAATCCTCCGGGTGTGGCAAGGCCATCGTCAACTGCTGCGCGGCGCACGTGTACACCGAGGAGGCGGACGGGACGCTCTCCGTCGAGTACGCGGCGTGCCTGGAATGCGGCACCTGCCTGGCGGTGGCCGCACCGGGCGCCCTCACCTGGCGCTACCCGCGCGGCGGGTTCGGCATCCAGTTCCGCGAAGGCTAGGTGGTGCTGTGGCGCATGTCGCCGGTGACGCGGGCGGTTGGGTGACCTTCGGCCCTCGCCGATTCGACGTCCGGCGAGGACAGTGAGAACGCGAGAAGGCGGCTCGATCAGCAACCCGGTCCGCAGTCGACCAGTCAGTTCCAGACCGTAGTTTCCAGACAGTAGTTTCCCAGACAAGGAGAAATGTCATGGCCGATCGTTACAGCGTGTCCAAGGTCGTGGTGACCGGCGGCGCCCAGGGAATCGGCGCCGCTATCGCCGAACGGCTTGCCGCTGATGGCCTGTCGGTATCGGTGCTGGACGTCAATGAGGCGGGTGCGCAGGCGACCGCCACCCGGATTTCCGCGCAGACCGGTTCGGCGGTCTTCGGTTTCGGCTGCGACGTGGCCAACCGGGAGAGCGTGCAGGCCGCGTTCGCCGGTGCCGCCGACGTGATGAACGGTATCGACACCTACATCGGCAACGCCGGGATCACCCGGGACCGGATGTTCCACAAGCTGACCGAGGACGACTGGAACCAGGTCATTGCGGTCAACCTGACCGGCGTTTTCAACGGCATCCAGGCCGCCGCCCCGTGGCTGCGTACCCCGGGCCCGGGTCGGGTCGTGCTCACCTCCTCCGTGGTGGCCAAGGCCGGCAACCTCGGGCAGATGAACTACATCGCCTCCAAGGCCGGCATCGTCGGCCTGGTTCGCTCCGGCGCGCTCGAACTCGCCCGGTTCGGCACCACAGTCAACGGGATCCGGCCCGGCTTCATCATGACCGAGATGACCGCCGCGATGCCCGAAGCGGCGAAGGCCGTGATGTCGCAGAACCCGATCGGTCGCGCCGGGCTACCGTCCGACATCGCCGGCGCCGTCGCATTCCTGTGCTCCACCGATGCCGATTTCATCACCGGCCACATCCTGGACGTCAACGGCGGCATGGCCCTGTAACTCCGCTCGACCCTCGACCCACCGGCTGCGCGCAGCGTCGCCGCAACTTCGTGAAAGGACACCACCATGCCCGAAGCAGTCATCGTTGCCGCAGCACGTTCGCCGATCGGCCGCGCGGTCAAAGGCGCCTTCAAGGACACCAAACCCGATCAGCTGGGCGCCATGATGGTGCAAGCCGCGCTCGATCAGGTACCCGAGCTGGATCCGGCGACCATCGACGACCTGCTGCTGGGATGCGGGATGCCCGGCGGTGAGCAGGGCTGGAACATGGCCAGGGTGGTGGCCGTCCTGCTCGGGCTCGACGGCGTCCCCGGGGCGACGATCACCCGGTACTGCGCGTCGAGCGTGCAGACCACCCGGATGGCCATGCACTCGATCCGGGCCGGTGAGGGTCACGTCTTCATCTCGGCCGGTGTGGAATGCGTCAGCCGGTTCAAGATCGGCGGCAGCGACACCCCGCCGGTGACGTCGGATTCGCAGGGCGGCAACCCGTACCTGGACATGCGGTTCGACACCGCGCACAGCCGGAGCCTGTCCCGGGCGAAGGGCGGCGCGCCGGTCTGGCACGATCCGCGGGAGGACGGCGAACTCCCCGACTATTACATCGCCATGGGCCAGACCGCCGAGAACGTGGCCGGTCTGAAGAATGTCACCAGGGCGGATCAGGACGAGTACGCGCTGCGGTCGCAGGCGCTGACCGCGAAGGCTCTCGCGGACGGTTTCTGGGCCAAGGAGATCACCCCGGTCACCCTGGCCGACGGCACCGTCGTCACCGCCGACGAGGGCCCGCGCCCGCAGACGACGCTGGAGGGGTTGTCCGGGCTCAAGCCGGTGTTCCAGGTGGACGGGACGGTCACCGCCGGCAACGCCTGCCCGCTCAACGACGGCGCCGCGGCACTGGTGATCATGAGTGACGTCCGGGCCGCGGAACTGGGCATCACCCCGCTGGCCCGGATCGTCGCGACCGGTGTGTCCGCCCTGTCGCCGGAGATCATGGGACTGGGGCCGGTGGAGGCAACGCAGCGGGCGCTCGCGATCGCCGGCATGTCGATCGGCGACATCGACCTGGTGGAGCTCAACGAGGCCTTTGCCGCGCAGGTGGTCCCGAGCTACCGTGAGCTGAACATCGACCTCGACCGGCTCAACGTGCACGGCGGCAGCATCGCTATCGGCCACCCGTTCGGAATGACCGGTGCGCGGATCACCACCACCCTGATGAACGGTTTGCGCAGCAGGGACGCCACGCTCGGGCTCGAAACCATGTGCGTTGGTGGGGGTCAGGGCATGGCGATGATCATCGAGCGGCTGAGCTGATACTTTCGGTCTTGATGAGCACGCGTTCACTCACCCGTCAGGTTTCGATCTGCAACCAGGATCTGCGGGTGAACATTCGCCCCGGGGACGGGAGCACACCACCGCTGGTGATGTGCTCCGGCCTCGGCGCCAGCTATGAGATGTTGCAGCCGCTGGTGGATGCGCTCGACCCACGTATCGAAATCATCCGGTTCGACGCGCCGGGCGTCGGAGAGTCCCCAGCTGCCGCGATGCCCTATGGGTTCCCACAGCTCGCCTTCCTGCTGAAGCTGCTGCTCGACGAGCTGGGGTACGAGCAGATCAACCTGCTCGGGTTTTCCTGGGGTGGTGCGCTGGCCCAGCAGTTCGCGGTCCAGCATCGCACGCGCTGCCGGAAGCTGGTGCTGGTCAGCACCAGCACCGGAGTGCTGTCGGTGCCGGCCCCGCCGCGGGTGTTCGTCCAACTGGTGACCGCCCGCCGTTTCCGGGACTATGCGGCCGCCATGGCCGGCCCCTTCGACGACAATCACCCGGCCGCGAGCGCCGAGAACGCCCGGCGGCTGTTCCGGGGCGCCCGGGTTGCCTTCTCCGGCCGCGGCTTCGCCTACCAGCTGGCCGCGGTTGGGGCGTGGAGTAGCCTGCCGTTTCTCAAGCTGATCCGGCAACCGGTGCTGGTGATGGGTGGTGATCAGGACCAGATCGTCCCGGTCGCGAACGCCCGGATCCTCGCCCGCCTCATCCCGCATGCGGAATTGAGCCTGTTCCCCGGTGGGCATCTCGCGCCGCTGTTCGCGGCGGCCGCTGCTGGACCGCAGATCTCGCGGTTTCTGGCCGCCGCCGGCTAGCCCTGTCGGTGGTGGCACCTCGCTCGCCGGCCAGTATCGGGCCCGCCCGGCTGTCCGCTCCGGGTGGGGGCGGGCCGGCATGGTGTGGCCGTCAGCCGTCGACAGTGCCCGGGTCCGACGCCAACAACGTTCTGATCTGCCGCTCGCCGGCGGGGGTGAGTACCACAACGGGCCGCCGACCGGCAGCGGACTGCTCGTTCCAGGTCCACACGTTGGCGGCCGCGTCCCAGCCGACGCTGCGGCTGACCGGCAGCACCGCCCGCTGCTCCTCGTCGGTCAGCGGGACCCAACCGTCGTCGTACCAGGTCAGCTCGATGAGCGACTTGCGCAGCAGGTCATCGAGGGCATCGCCGACCTCCGCCACGATGCTGTCTTTGGGCGGAGAGTGCCGTTGCACGCCAACAGTATTCACCAATGCGGGCAGGTTCTCCTCGCCCGCTTCCAGCAAGATCGCCAGGATCTCCTTTTCGAGTTGTTCGGCCATCGTCAGTCCTTGTCGACAATTGTGGTGTGCTCTCCCCACGCGGCGTCACCCCTTGGTCGGTACCGATAGTAGTTGGCGCCCAAATGCTTTTCGATCGGTTCGTCGCGGAACTGCTGGCCCGGCCGCGGCATGATCCGGATCTCCTCGCCGGTCGTCCTGTTCTCGTACAGCAGGCCACCCTCCCCGCGTGTCTGCCGGCCGAGAGCGAAGCCACGGCCGCGGAGTTCGGCCTCGATGCGGCCGCGTCCCCACGCTGGATTGATCCATCCGGGCCCGCCGCGGCGGAGGGTGATGGTGGCCCGTTCACCCGTGGTGGGATTCCGGTAGACAGCGGTCGTTCCGTCCCGATTGACCCTGTCCAGGACGAACCCCTCCTTCTTCAGGTTCTGCACATCGGTGGTGCTGGCGTTGGACAGGGTGCGTGGGGGCGGCGGCGGAGTCTTCGTCGGATTCTTCGCGGGAGTTGTTGTCTGCTCGGGCTCGCCGTCCTGGGCGGGCTTCCGCGTCTTGACTGACGATGTGCCACGCCCCGAATCGCGCGGCTTGTCCGCAGTGAACGACTTCAGCGCACGTCCGTAGAAGAGGCCCAGCACCTTGTTGATGACCGCCCCGAAGAGCAGCGAGGTCATCGCCCGCTCGGCGAACTCGGCGAACTGCCGGCGCGCCTCGAAGAGGGTGGCCATGATCCTGGGCGTCGTCGCGACCGAGAAGACCGTTGGGGCGATGACCCCGCCCTGCCCCCGGTAGTAGGCGTGCCGGGGTGACGCGTCCCCCTTGCGGGTGTAGGCGGCCACCGATTCCCGGGCCTCGGCAATGGTGTCGAAAATACGGTCCCCGGCACTGGCGCTGGCGGCACGGTCCTCCACAAGGGACAGCGGAATGAAGATCGGTGGCGTCTTGAACTCGTCGAGGTAGATGTTGAAGCCACCCAGCAGCAGGCCCCACTCGAGGTACACCATCCGGGTGTCGACGTAGTCCGGGCTCTGGCTGACCGGCCTGGGTTTCAGCTGAATCTGGTCCGGGTGAGCCGGGTCCGGGGGGCCGATGTCGAAATTGTAGTACTGCGTCTTCTTGACGGGCGGCGCCGCCGCCACCACCGGCATGCCGCGGCCGCGAACTTCCCCGCGACGTCGGACCGCATGGACCGCAGCCCAGCGGGGGTGAGGCCGGCAATGTCGAACAGCCCGACCTGCGCGGACTTCGTCGCGACGACGAGCGGGCTGACCCGGACTCCGGCAGGCGGGCCGCCCGGCCACAGGTATCCGGCGACGGCTGATGCCTCGGTGAACCCGCGAATCTTGATGTGCCAGGACTTCCCGACCTGCTCGATTTCCAGGACCGGATCGTCGGTGGTGCGGTCGACGTTCCGCTGCAGCTGTGCGCCGGCGGCCCTCGGGGTCGCCCGCGCCGGCGCCGGGGGTCGCCCACGTCCGGTCAACAGCGAGGCGACCGCGCGGTTTCCGGCCTGACGCTGCAGGGCCACGATCCGCCGCGGGTCGGTGTCTGCGGACCGTTCGGCGGGTTCCTTGCGTCGATCGGCCGCCGGGCCGCGTCGGGCGGTCGTCGGAGTCGCCCTGTCCATACCGCCCACCGGGACCACTCCTCGCAACCGTCCTGTCAACGATAGGGCGGCGGAAATCAACGAGGCGAATGTCTGCGCGAAAGGGCAACAGGGGCCCGGGAGAGCAAATGCGACATCTTCGAACGGTCCTGGGAGCGGGTGCCTTCTCCGCGGTGTTGGTGCTGTCTGCGGCACCGGCCGCAGCGGCACACGGGAGTGGCCACGGCGACGATTCTTCCGCCCGGGTCCTGCTCTCGGACCTGTCCTCACCCAAGGGACTGGCGGTGAGCAGGGACCGGAACCTGGTGGTGAGCCAGGGCGCGTTCGGTGCGCCCGGCCCAGTTCTCGAATTCGATCTACGGGGCCGGGACAAGGGCAAGACGACCCCGTTGACGGACGCAGCCAATCTCGTGGACGTCGCCGTCAGCCCGATGGACGGCACCGGGTGGGGCATCACGCCCGGCCCGCCGGGTCCGGGCCAGGAACCGCCGCCCGGCGCAGGGCATCTGCTGCACCAACTCCGGGACGGCACCGTCGTCGACGTCCTGGACATCATCGCCTATCAGGCCACGGATCCCGATCCCGTCGACCAGGATCAGCCGCCTAATTCGACCGAGTCGAATCCGTACGGGCTCACTGTTGACCGCAAGGGCAACGCGCTGGTGGCCGACGCCGCCGGCAACGACATCATCCGAGTTTCCGCCGACGGCAAGGCGGAAACAGTCGCACGCTTCGATGTGCAAGCCGTCGCGACGGATCGGGTGCCCCCGGGCATCCTCGGCGTTACTTATCCGTTGCCGCCAACCATCACCGCAGAGGCCGTCCCCACGACTGTGACCATCGGTCCGGACGGCGCGATCTACGTGGGCGAACTGAAGGGTTTCCCGTTCCATCCGGGTACGTCGAACATCTGGCGCATCAGCCCCAACGCGGTCGGCGCGTGGTGTTCGGTGAATTCGCCTGATCCCACGAAACAATGCTCGCTCTATCAGGATGGCTACACCGCGATCCAGGATATTGCGTTCGGTGGGGGCAAGCTCTACGTGTTCGAGTTGGCCGCTGACGGTGTCTTCGCATTCGAGGCCGGTCTGTCCACGGGACAGTTCCCTCCTGCGGTCCTGGTGCAGTCGTCGAAATACCGTGGTGGTGATCGTCGGACCGAGTTGGCGACCGGACAACTCTCGCAACCGGGCGGGGTCGCGGTGGTAAACAATGACGTCTATGTCACCGACTCGATCTTCACCGGTGGTCGACTGCTGACAATTGATAACTGAACGATTGATGACTTGATGACTGACTGACTGATGACTTGATGATTGCTGACTGACTGACTGACTGACTCGGGTCCCCATGGCGCTTGGCGCACCGCAGAACAGCCGGCGGCTGGTCGGAGTCGCCGGTCCGGATGAGGGGTCTCACGCATCTCGGGGCCGTTGTGTGAGGCGGCAGTCCGCGCACGATCCGGTTCGAGCGGGTACCCGCGACCACCGGGGCTTGCACTACCCGGCCAATCGGACAAAGGTGATGAACGGCGGATCTCCGCCCACGGTGACTCTGCTGGACGAGGCCGACCTCGGTCCTCGCCCCCGCTTCAGGCACGGGCGGCAGCGCAATGTTCATCCAGGTGATCCAGGGCAAGGTCGCAGACGCCGGGAAGCTGGAAGCGGCGATGGACCGTTGGGGACTCGAACTGCAATCAGGGGCTGTCGGATGGCTGGGCACCACCGGCGGAGTCACCGACGACGGCACCTTCGTGGCCACGGTGCGGTTCGAGTCGGAAGATGCCGCCCGCCGGAACAGCCAACGGCCCGAGCAGAGCGCCTGGTGGGCCGAAACTGAAAGATGCTTCGACGGCCCGGTGACGTTCTTCGACTGCCCGCAGGTCGACGTCTGGATGAACGGTGGATCCGACGACGCTGGCTTCGTGCAGGTGATGGAGGGCCACACCTCGGACGTAGACCGGATGCGGGAGCTGATGCGGCGGTACGCCGCCGAAATGCACGAACTGCGCCCGGAGATCATCGGCGCGACCATCGCCCTGCACGGCGACGGTGCCTTCGTGGAAACCGTGTACTTCACCTCCGAAGCGGAGGCCCGGCAACGGGAAAGCATGCCGCCACCCCTGGAGATGGCGGCGGCCTTGGCACAGGAACAGCAGCTGATGGAGAACATCACCTACCTGGACCTGCACCAGCCATGGTTGGTGTCGCAGGGGCGCTGAGTCACGATTCGCCCGCTGCCGCCGGTGCGGCCATCCGGTTGGGCCCGATGGTGACGATTGCCGACGCGGCAGCGGAGCGCTGGGATGATGTGGTAGCGGTCATCGGACCTACCCGCGGACCGGTCGACGCGCTGGTGCCATTGGTTCCGGTTGCGCCGGCCACATTTCCACGATGTGGTCGGTGACCTGCTTTGTGCCGCACGACCGGGCCGAGGCGCGGGTAGCGGCGGCCCTCGCGGCCGGCGGTCACCTGGTGACCGACGCGGATGCTGCAGTCGTGGTGGGTGATGGCCGATACCGAGGGCCACGCGGTCTGCGTCGCCACTTGGTCGGGTCGGTGGGGTCCGTCGACTCCAACGGGGTGGTGTCGACACCCCACCCCCCGTTCACCGCCTGTTCACCGCATCCCGTTAGCGTCGGCCACGCCCGTCGCGGACAGTGCCTGCGCTTGTCCGCCAGAACCAGGCGATCAGTGGTCGAGGCGAAGGGCGCTCGCGACGGTGCGAGCAGTGTGCACGATGGAACCCCAAACGCCGCGGGCGGTGATGACGATGGAGCCCGACGGCGCGAGCGTCATTGCCGAGGCACGGGCACTTGCGAAGAAGCTGCTGCGCAAGGGATTGCCTGAGCGATGGCTGCACACCCAGGGGGTCGCGAGCCGAGCGGCCGAACTGGCGTCCACAGTGCCCGCAGGTGACCGGTCGATGTTGATCGCCGCTGCCTGGTTGCATGACATCGGATATGCGACGGTGCTCCAGGACACCGGCTTCCACCCGTTGGACGGGGGCCTGTACCTGCGGGCGCACGGATGGGACGACCGGTTGGCACGGCTGGTCGCCCATCACTCCGGGGCGAGGTTCGTCCCGGTGCAGCGAGGCTTTGCTTCGTTGATGGCCGACTTCGACTTCGAGGACGGACCGGTGTCCGACGCACTCACCTATTCCGACCAGACGGTTGGTCCACACGGCCGGCGAATGACGGTGCAGTATCGAATCGCGGAGGCGATCGTCCGGCACGGTCCGGATTCGCCGAACGCCCCGGCCCGGGTGGATCGCATCCCCTACTTGTTGGCGGTCGCTGATCGGGTCGAGCAGCGCCTCTTGCTGGCGCAGCACAGCTGACCCCCGGCTGGTCCCGCCGGCCGGCCGGACCGGCCCTTGCATCTCATCACGGCCCCCGGCACCCGGGTTCTCGACCGGGGCAGCAACAACATGAGCGGGGAATCCTCTCGCCCGGACGCACACAGCGCACGCACAGGAGGAGAACAGCAAGCACCCTGAGTGCTGTCACATGCTGACCTTCAGTCACCGACAAGATGATCCCGAGGCCGCCAAGGAGACCGATGAACCGCCGGCAGCAGAGTCCACCCTTGGCCTACGAGGGTCGTCCGCTCGTCCGACCCGACGAGGAGATCGTCGACCAGGGGCAGGGTGCCGATGTCGCCACCCTGATGGGCCGGCGGCGGATGCTGCGGACCCTTCGAGGTCGGCGATCACGACGAGTTCGACGGTGTCCAGCCGGGCCAGGATACGCGAGTGGACGTCGCCGATCACGCCGGCGCCGATCACCGCGAAACGGAGCTTTCCATTGGCTCTCATCACCTGCCGATTCTTCGCTCAGTGGAAGCCGAGAAGCGTATGGTGATCAGCTCGAACGGCCTGAGCTGCAGCCCGAGATCCCGGCCCTGGGTCGCCGTGGATCCAGTCGGCGTACGTTCCAACAGGTCGGTGACGGTGGCGCCGGCGGCGTCGAAGCCGGCGCTCACAGTGACTGCTGTCCGGCGGCCCATTGACTCGTACAATCGCATGATGACATCGCCGGATCGGTCTTCGGCGAGCTTCACCGCCTCCACGACGACGCCCGGGTCGGATACCGACACGATGGGCGCAACGGCGCGGGACCCGCGGACCGTCCGCCACGGAAGATTGATCGCATACCCGGCCCGAACCGCGTCGCCGACCCCGGCGCCGGGAACGATCGACACGCGGAGCGTGTGGCGACCCTGATCCGCGCTCGGGTCCGGATACAGCGGTGCACGCAGCAACGTCAGTCGCACAGTGGTGCAAGTCCCCCCGCCCGCCCGCGGTGTCTGAAAAACGTCGTGACCGTAGGTGGAGTCGTTTGCGATCGCCACCCCGAAGCCCGGCTCGCCGACGTGGATCCACCGGTGCGCGCAGATCTCGAACTTGGCCACCTCCCAGGACGTGTTCGTGTGGGTGGCCCGAAATACATGACCGAACTGGGTTTCCGATGCGGACCGGTCCGCCGCGACATCGAGGGGGAAGGCCAACTTCAGCAGCTTCTGACGCTCGTGCCAGTCGATGCGGTTGGTGAGGTCGACGGCGCGAGCACCGCGGGCAAGGCAGATCTCCTGCTCGACGGTCGAGTTGCCGAACGAGCGCACGACCCGGACGCTCGCCTGATCAGGTCCAGCTACTTCCAACGAGACCGACTGCGCGACATCCAGATCCACCACATCGCGGAGATAATGTCGATCGATATCCCAGGCGTCCCAGTGGTTCGGTATGTCCCTGTGCAGCTGGAGCAGGTTGCCGGTCGCCCCGGGTGGCAACACCTGACGACCGCTGGGCACGTCCACCAACGACGTGATCAGGCCGCGGCGATCGATCGACAGCCGGACAAGGCGGTTGTCCAGCAGGATCTCTCCACCGTTCTCGACCGCCCGCACGGGCGGGGTTGCTGGGTCCGAAACCTGTTCACCCGCAGCGAGTCCCGCAACACCCGCCCGCTCGAACGGACCTGCGTTGAAGGCGATCTCCCGGTCACCATCACCGGCCAGCAGCCGCTGGCGGTCCAGGATAAGAGCTTCGAGAGCTGTCCCGACCTCCGCGTAGGCGCGCTAGGCCTCGCGGTGCACCCAGGCGATCGAGCTTCCCGGCAGTATGTCGTGAAACTGCTGGAGAAGGACGATGCGCCAGAGTCTCTCCAACTCCTCGTAGGGGTAGTCTCTGGCCAGAGAGATTGCGGCGGTCGTCGCCCACAATTCCGCTTCCCGTAAGAGGTGCTCGCTGCGACGGTTACCCTGCTTCGTGCGCGCCTGTGAGGTATAGGTGCCCCGGTGCAATTCCAGATACATTTCCCCCACCCACGTCGGTGCGTCCGGGTAATCCGTTTCCGCGGCGGTGAAGAAATCCTTGGGGCTGCCGAACTCCACCGTGGGCGAACCCTCGAGGGACCTGACGCGTCGGCCGCTCGCGATCATCTCCCGGGTCGGCCCGCCGCCGCCGTCGCCGTGGCCGAATGGCACCAGCGACATCGAGCCCCGCCCGTGGTCCGCGTAGTTCCGTTCGGCGTGCGCCAGCTGCCCGGCGGACAGATCGGAATTGTAGGTATCGACCGGCGGAAAGTGGGTGAAGATCTGCGTTCCATCCAGGCCCTGCCACCGGAAGGTGTGGTGCGGCATTCTGTTCGTCTGGTTCCAGGAGATTTTCTGGGTCAGGAACCATCGTGCGCCCGCGGCCACAGCGATCTGTGGAAGAGCGCCGGAATAGCCGAACGAATCCGGAAGCCAGACCTCCTCGGTGTCGACGCCGAATTCCTCGAGGAAGAACGACTTGCCCGCGACGAACTGCCGGGCCAGCGCCTCTCCACCCGGCATGTTCGTGTCGGACTCCACCCACATCCCGCCGACCGGAACGAACTGGCCGGCCACCACCTTCTCGCGAATGCGCTCGAACAGGCTCGGGTAGCTCGTCTTGATCCACGCGAATTGCTGAGCCGATGAGCAGGCAAAGACGAAGTCCGGATTCTCCTCCATCAACCACAACACATTCGAGAAGGTCCGCGCGCATTTGCGAATTGTCTCCCGCACCGGCCACAACCACGCGGAGTCGATGTGGGCGTGGCCCACCGCCAGCAGATGATGGGCGCTCGCGGCCGCAGGAGCGGACAGGACCTTGGCAAGTGCGGCTCGTCCCACCGTCGCGGTACCGGCAATGTCGTCCGGATCCATCACGTCCATCATCTGTTCCAGTGCTCGCAAGATCACGGCGCGACGGGGCGAGGTCGGCTCCAGTTGCGTCATCAGGCCGTGGAGCACATCCACGTCGCGGGCCAACTCCCAAACGGTGAGGTCCAGCAGTGCGATGTCGATTCTGCCCAGCCGGTAGATCGGTTCCGACCCAGCGGTCACCAGGTCGCCCAAGGGTGTCGTGGCGAAATGTTCCGCAGCGCGGTTCACATCGGGGTTGGCCGCGGCCTCGACGAAAAAGTCGACCCGTTCCCCCGCAAGCAGGGTGAGCGGGAGGTGCGAGTTGCGTGGAGCAATCGTCTTCAACAGGTTGCCGGCCACGTCGTAGGCGAGTCCCTCGGCTTGGAAGCCTGGCATCGACCGGTCGAACCCGAGGTCGACGAGCGCCTCCAACCGGAGGCCATCATCGAAGGACCCGTCCGGCTTGCCCCAACTCGCCGGCACGTCGCCGGAGACATGCAGCCACACGGTCCCCCACGGCCGCCCCCACCTCTCGCCCGAGTCGGTCGAGAGGTATTCCTGGATGACTGCTTCCGCGAACGCGACCGGTTCCCCTGGCGCAGTCCAGGCACCGACGGTGAGCGGTGACGAGCGCCGGTACGCGGCCGGCTCCACGCGTTCGGCTCTGAAGCGCTGCAGGCGCTGCTCCGTGCTCACCCGATCGTCGTGCATCGCCTGACTTGCTCCCCTTGTTCGATGTGCCTGCCGGCGTTCCAGGGAACGAAGCCAGCGCCATCTGATCAGCGGCATGGATCTCGATCACTGCGGTAGGTCGCGCCGGTCGACAACCGGATCCAGCGCGGGCAACACGTGGTCCAGGAAGCTTCGGGTCATCCTGGAAAGGACCAGGTCGCCGTCGGTTGCCCAGATGTCGGCGTTGAAGAATTCGACCTCGACGTCGCCGGTGTAGCCGGCTTGTGTGATCCACCGACCGATCTTGGTGAAATCGATATGACCATCGCCCATCATGCCACGGGACAGCAACGGGTCGGCGGCGATGGGCAGGTTCCGGTCGCCGACCTGATAGGACGCCAAGCGCCCTTCCCGCCTGGCGCGCGCAGTCTGCTGGCGCAGCGCCGGATCCCACCAGACGTGGAAGGTGTCAACCACCACGCAGCAGGCCCACCAGCCTGCTGGCCGCCAGGTCGGGATCGATGAGATGAGCAGCCCCGCGCGATCGGCGAGCCCAAATGTCTCGACCAGATAGTTGAAGTCGTCACCGGTTTACAGCCGCACGCCCGTCGGGAGATGGTTGCGCTGGGCAATCTCGTGAGCGGCGTCCAGCAGCGAAACTCTGACCCCCAGGATCTTTCCGGCATGCGATTCCCGCAGGGAGATGAAAACCTCAGTAGCACGGGGTATCTCGCGGCATCCCCAGTAGCCCTCGACGAGAGCAGGATCGAACATGGAACCCGGCGCCGGCGACCACCTCGATCTGTTCGCGGTAGGCGTCGATGATCACCCGAAGTACGGCGGGTCCTTCGGGTGACGAGCTCCGCACTGCCGCCGCCGCCGACAACTGCCCGATGCCGATCAGGGGCTTGCCGGCGATCTTGCACCGCATCGACCGACCGTGCCCGATTTCACTGACCGGACCCGGCACCGGCCCGGCCCGGGTCGGCCGCAGACTATCCTTGCCGATGCACCGATCCGAGCTGGTTTGAAAGGGCACTGCCACACATGTCGACCGAGACCATGCCAACCGAGACGATCGAGTTCCAGGCGGAAGCCCGTCAGCTGCTGCAGCTGATGATCCACTCGATCTACTCGACGAAAGACGTCTTCCTCCGCGAGCTGATCTCCAATTCCTCCGACGCCTTGGACAAGCTGCGGCTGGCCGCCTACCAGGACAAGGACCTGGAGGTCGACACCTCTGACCTGCACATCTCGATCGATATCGACGAGACCGAGCGCACCCTGACCATTCGTGACAACGGCATCGGTATGAGCCGGGACGAGGTGATCGACCTCATCGGCACCATCGCCAAGTCGGGCACCGCGGAGGTGCTCGCGAAGCTGCGGCAGGCGCGGGAGACCGGCGGCGCGTCGGAGGAAGCGACCACCGAGCTGATCGGGCAGTTCGGCGTGGGCTTCTACTCCAGCTTCATGGTGGCCGACCGGGTCACCCTGGTCACCCGCAAGGCGGGCACCCACACCGGGGTTCGGTGGGAGTCGACCGGCGAGGGGACGTACACGGTCGCGGAGGAGCCGGACGCACCACAGGGCACGGCGGTCACGCTGCATCTCAAGCCCGAGGACGCCGAGGACGCGCTGCACGACTTCACCCAGCCGGCCACCGTCCGCAGCACGGTCAAGCGCTACTCCGACTTCATCACCTGGCCGATCCGGATGGCGCCGGTCAGCCCGAAGAGCGAGGACACCGAGGATTCGGACACTCCGGCGGAACCCGAGATCGTCAATTCCCGCAAGGCGCTGTGGGCACGTCCGCAGAGCGAGGTGTCCGAGGAGGAGTACACCGAGTTCTACCACCATGTGAGCCACGACTGGCAGCCGCCGCTGGAGACCATCCGGCTGTCCGCCGAAGGCACCTTCGAATACCAGGCACTGCTCTTCCTGCCCAGGCACGCCCCGATGGACCTGTTCATGCGGGACAGCAAGCGCGGCGTGCAGCTGTACGTCAAGCGGGTGTTCATCATGGACGACTGCGAGGCGCTCGTCCCGGAATACCTGCGCTTCGTCAAGGGCGTCGTCGATGCGAATGACCTGTCGCTCAACATCTCTCGCGAAATCCTGCAGCAGGACCGGCAGATCCAGTTGATCCGCAAGCGCCTGGTGAAAAAGGTGCTGTCGACGGTCAAGACCATGCTGGACAACGAGTCGGAGAAGTACGCGACGTTCTGGTCGGAGCTCGGGCGGGCGGTCAAGGAGGGCCTGATCTCCGACTACGACAACCGGGACGCGATCCTGGAGATCTGCTCGTTCCCGTCGACCCATGACCCGGTGAAGCCGACGACGCTGCGCGACTATCTCGCCCGGATGCCGGAGGGCCAGGATTCGATCTTCTACGCCACCGGGGAGTCGCGGTCCGCGCTGGAGAACTCCCCGCACATGGAGGCCTTCCATGCGAAGGGCTACGAGGTGCTGCTGCTGACCGACCAGGTGGACGAGGTGTGGGTCGACGCCGTGCCGTCGTTCGAGGGGAAGCCGCTCACGTCGATCGCCAAGGGTGAGGTCGATCTCGGCGGCGATGACGTCGACGAGGACACCAAGCAAGGCTTCGAGGAGCTGCTGACCTGGATGGCGGCAACCCTGGCCGAGGATGTCAAGGAGGTCCGGCTCTCGCACCGGCTCACCACCTCGGCGGCCGTTCTGGTCGGCGACCCCGGAGACCTGACCCCGACCCTGGAAAAGATGTACCGGGCAATGGGTCAGGAACTGCCGAAGGTCAAGCGGACCCTGGAGCTGAACCCCGGCCACGGGCTGGTCACCGGGCTGAAGGCCGCGCACGAGGCGCGGGCAGACGATCCCGGGCTGGCCGACACCGCGCGCCTGCTGTACGGGATGGCGTTACTGGCCGAGGGCGGGGAGTTGGCGGAGCCCGCGTCCTTCGTCGCCTTGCTCTCGAAGCGGCTGGAGAGCACCCTGGCCTGACCCCGTCCCGGCGCGGCTACAGACTTGCCCGGCGGCCGCGCCGGCCGTGGGAGAGGGATTGGTCCTCCGGATCAGGTCGTCCCCTGAGCAGCGAGCCAGGCCGCACCACGCCGGGCCGAAGCGCGCGACAGCCAGGCGTCCTGGATCACCTCCGCCAATTCCTGCCTGGTCAGCTCCGCGATCCGGCTCGCCCGGAGCAGCACGGATCGGTGGCCATTGAAATGAGGGGTGGTGAAGAACGGGTTTGTCGCGTCCTGGACCAGCGCGATCTTGTCCTCGTCGGACGGCACCCAGAACACGATGACATCCGGGTAGCGCTCGCCGGTTTCGGGATCGACTGCGTCAGGTCGCGGGGTGCGGAAGAAGATGAACGACTTTCCGCCCACCTGGTACACGGGGTTGTCGCCCGAGCCGTGTTCGATGGTGACAAATGGCATGCCGGCGGAGATCTCGTGCACGTCCTCGACGGTGGCTCGCTGCGTCATGTTTATGTCCATTCATGACCAGATGCGTCGATCCCAGCGTAGCGAGATCGTCCGGGCGCGCATCTGCGGGTTGGCCCGCTCTGCGCGCCGTGCCGGAACTGAGCCACCGTCGTCAGACGTGGTCTGAGCCACCGTCGTCAGACGTGGAACTGAGACATCGTCAGACGTGGTCTGAGCCACCGTCGTCAGACGTGGTCGCGGTCCCGGGCTGGGGTGAGGGCACTGCGATGCAGGCAGCCGTGCATCGCGCTCGAGCGCCCGGTGGTCAGGTTCGCAGGATCTGGGTGAGGTGGTGGGAGGTGTTGCGGCGGGGTGTGCGGTCCGGGTCGACCCACACGGGTGGGATGAACTCGGGGGTCCCGTCGGGTGCGAACACGATTTCCCAGTGCCCGAAGTGGATTTCGGTGTGATGACGCCGGCACAGCAGCACACCGTTGCGGTACGCGGAGGGTCCGTCGTCGAGCCAGTGCCGGACGTGATGACAGTCGGTCCACCCGGCGGGCCGGTCGCACCCGGGCCAGGTGCAGCCCTTGTCCCGCTGGGTGATCGCCCGCCTGATGGCGGTCGGGAAGGACCGGCTGGACCTCCCGACGTCCAGCACCTGCGACGCACTGCCGAGGACCATCGGGATGATGTTCGCGTCACACGCGAGCATCCTGGCCTGCGCTGCGGTGACCGGCCCCCCGTGGACCAGGTACGCCGCACCGATCCGCCGCTTCAGATCCTCGAAATCCACCGTGATCGTGATGTGCGGGCGTTCCCCACCCTGGATCGGGGCGTCCCCGAGGTCCAGGTACCGGCGGAGCACCTCCTTGAGGGCCTGCCCGCGGCGGGTCGCCGCGGACCTGGGGTCCGGCCCACCCGCGACGGTGGGCTGCGGTGCGGCCAGCCCGTCGATGGCCTGGGACAGCAGTTCCACGCCCTGATCGTCCAGCTGCCCGTGGAACCTGCTCAGCCCGGTCGCCGCGTTCCGCGCCCCCAGGGTGAGCTCGACCCGGTCGGTGGGGTCGCGGCCGTCCAACTTCCCGTCGGGGTCGCAGGTCACCGCGACCGACCGGGCGAACTCGGCGAACGGTGCCGGTTCGGTGACCTGCCCATGTTCGACGAGCAGTTTCTGACACAACTGCCGGGTCTCGGTGTCCACTCCGGCGGGGAGTGTGCGCATGGTCGTGACGATGGTGCGGGTCTCCTCCGGGCCGATCAGCCCGTCGGCCAGGGCGTCACCCAGCAACGGCAACTGGGGTTCGGTTTCCCCACCGGTCGGCAGGTCCTGCGGCAGGATCGCCCGCGCCGCGGCGACCCGGGCGCGGGCATCCGGGGCGGAGATGGTCAGGGTGTGCCGCAGCAGCGCCGCGGCCGAGGTGGCGCCGCGGGTGGTGTGCAGGTTCCGGGTGCTGACCTCCCCCGCGAGGTGGACCTGCGCGGTGTACAGCAACCGGGCGGCATGCTCGACGGACCGCGCCAGGGTCAGCAGGTCACTGTCACCGATCTTCCAGAACGCGGTACCCCGGACGGCGACCGCGGCGGTGCACACGGCAGTCACATCGACCTGCGCCGACTCGAACTCCGTGACCCCCGTCATACCGAAAACGCTATACCCGGGCACCGACAGTCGGCCCCGAACAGCACACCTCACCCCCGGAAGCCACGCGCCGCCGCAACCGGCCGACCCCACAATGGACTGCTTCAGCAGTTGAGTATTCCCTTCCCCACCGGTGCAGCACCCAGCAAGCGAACACAACGTCCCAGAAGGGAGTCACAGTCATCCCGCGCGATCACCGTCCGGGGCTGGCCGTCGCGGACGCCCGGCACCGATCAGTCACAGACACGCACTGATGCACGAGCAGCACTGGGTGCGTGCGGTGCGGTGCGTTCCGCGCAGGAGTGACTGGAGGCGGCGGAGCACGTCGAGCTGTGCGGGGTTGTAGACGTCGTTGATGGCCTTGTCGGCGCTCTTTTCGGCGAAACGTGAGCCGCGTGGGGCGTCGGCGTTGGCGTTCCGCACTTCCGGGTGTTGGGCGTGGAGGGCTCGGACGTAGGGGACCAGGCGCTCGGCGATGTTCTGCCGGGTCGGTTCGTCCGCGTCGGCCAACAGGTGATCGAACTCCGAACCGGCTGGGTCGGCCGGGAGGTTCCGCAGCACGTCGGCCCAGGTCTGCAGGCCTTGGGGTCCGAGCACGCGGGTCATGACGACGAAGATGGAGCGGTCGGCGTCGGACAGATCCGCCTCGGCCGCGGCCGAAGCGAACTCAGGCGGCAGGTCGGTCGGTCCGGCCTGGCGCAGGATGAGGCCGAGCTCGACTCTGGCCTGTTGGAGACCCTTGATGGTGGCGGCGAGTTCGGCGTCGAGGATGCGCAGCTCTTCGGCCGGGTGGTCCTGGGCATCACCCATACCGGCGATCTGGGGCAGCGAGAACCCGAGGTCGCTCAGCCGCTTGATCCGCAATACCCGGACGAGATGGGCGACGCCGTACTGCTTGTAGCCGTTGGTGCGCCGCTCGGGCTCGTCGAGCAGTCCGATGTCGTGGTAATGCCGGACCGCGCGCAGGCTCGTGCCGGCGAGCTCGGCAATTTCACGGGTACTCCACGCCACGGTGGTGGCACCTCATCTTCGGGTCTCGGGGTTCGGGTGTGGCGGCACGTCCGTGCCGACGACCAGTAGTGGAAACCGTGCCGTCGCGGCCAGGTCAAGCCCCGTTGTCCCAAAAGGTCAGTGACGTCAATCACCGTGTGCGGGGGTTGAGTGTGCCGCCACGGCGCGGTGTCTCGTTGGCTATTCGGCCAACTGAGGAGAACCGTGTTCACGCGTTCGCTGCCGTCGCGCCATCGATTGCTGCCGCCACGCGGTCGCTGCGGCCGTGCTGGGCAGCTGCGCCAGCGACGGACGTCAACGGTGTTGAGCTCGCGCGTTTTGGTGGGGCGGAAATTCCCGCTCGGACGCATGCGTCCGTCGGCGACGAACTAGCGAAGTCCGCTGAACGCGATGTCCAGGGCGGCGTCGATCTGCTCGGGCGCGAGTGGACGGGTGTGCAGCAGTAGCCGGTAATAGATCGCCCCGTACAGCAGGTCGATGATCTCCTGGGGGTCGGCGTCCGCTCGCAGCTCGCCGCGGTCCTGTGCCCGCGCGATGCGCGCGTGGCCCGCCACGGTGGCCGGCTCGATGATCTGCTCGAGGTGCGCGCGCGAGAGCGCCGGGTCGCACTGCGCCGCGGCGAGCAGTCCCTGGTAGACCCGCCCAACGTCGGTCGACCCGAGCAGCTGGGTGACGCCTTTCATCTGGGTGCGCAGGTCCTCGACGATGTCGCCGGAGTCGGGGAAGTCGGTGACGGTTGCGAGGCTCTCGCCCAACGCCTCAAGCGCGACGGCGCCCTTGGAGGGCCACCAGCGGTAGATCGTCTGCTTCCCGACGCCGGCACGCTTGGCGATCGCCTCGATCGATACCCGGTCGTAGCCGAGCTCGCTGATCAGGGAGATGGCAGCGGCGAGGATGGCGCGCCGCGAGTGTTCATTACGCCGGGCGGGATCGGGTTTGGAGTGAGACATGTCCTCGATCCTACATTATTGCGAGACGAGACGGATCGTCTTGACACGAGACGAGACGGGTCGTACTGTCTCGACCATGACCACGACCCACACAGCCACCGGAGCCACAACGCCCCCGTTCGCCGGCACGCCGCCGGCCCCCGCGGTCCGGGTCCGCGGACTGCGTCGGACCTACGGGCAAGGCGCGTCCGCCTACGAGGCCGTCCGTGGGGTCGATCTCGATGTGCCGGCCGGATCGATCACCGCACTGCTCGGTACCAACGGCGCCGGGAAGACCTCGACCCTGGAGGTACTGGAGGGA
>Ga0208588_1000081_pt1 | contig 28248 bp, 26 predicted proteins | sample NGESurshal092012_8_FD_184483 | JGI IMG/M metagenome (GOLD analysis project Ga0208588, IMG submission 184483) | Arctic peat soil microbial communities from Barrow, Alaska - NGEE Surface sample 415-3 shallow-092012 (SPAdes) | ecosystem: Environmental > Terrestrial > Soil > Wetlands > Peat ...
CCTTGATCGTCCCTAAGGGACGATCAAGGCCGCGGCTCTGGCGCGGCCCGCTAGGTCGGGCGCGTCGTGGGGCAGCCAGAGCACCCGGTCGTCGCGGCGGAACCAGGTGTCCTGGCGGCGGGCGAAGCGTCTCGTCGCGCGCTGGGTCTCCGCGATCGCCGCCTGCTCGGTCAGCTCGCCGTCGAGGAGCCGCAGCACCTGCGCGTAGCCCAGCGCGCGCGAGGCCGTCACGCCTTCGCGCAGGCCGATCCCGGCCAGCCGCCGCACCTCATCGACGAGCCCCCGCGCCCACATCCGCTCCACCCGCTCGTCGATGCCTACGTCGAGCTCCGGTCGCGGCACGTCGAGGCCGATCTGCACCGACGGGTAGACGTCGCGCGCGACCGGCAGGGTCGCGGCGAAGGACCCGCCGGTGATCTCCACGACCTCGAGCGCACGCACCACCCGGCGTCCGTTGCTCGGCAGGATCGACGCCGCAGCAGCCGGATCCACCGCTGCGAGCCGCGCGTGCAGCTCGCCGGACCCGACGGCTGCCAGCTCGGCCTCGAGCCGGGCCCGCACGACCGGATCCGTCCCCGGGAACTCCAGCCGGTCGAGCACCGCACGCACGTAGAGGCCCGAGCCGCCGACCAGGACCGGCGTACGCCCCTCGGCGAGCAGCGCATCCACGACCGCCCGGGCCCGCGCCTGGTAGTCCGCGACGCTCGCGGTCTCGGTCACGTCCCAGACGTCGAGCAGGTGGTGCGGCACGCCGCGCCGCTCGTCGAGAGAGAGCTTCGCCGTCCCGACGTCCATCCCGCGGTAGAGCTGCATCGAGTCGGCGTTGACGACCTCGCCGCCGAGAGCCAGGGCGAGGTCGACCGCGAGGTCGGACTTGCCCGACGCCGTCGGCCCCACCACGGCCACGACGCGCGGCTGCGACCACGACCCGACCGGCTGCACGTCGACGATCCTCCCCCACGCGCCTTGTGCACGCCGACCGACCCGGACAGGATCGAGCCAGCCGGCCACCGCGGCCGCCGCACGAAGGGAGCGAACAACCATGGGTCTTCCCGACAGCATCAAGGGCCTCTTCGGCGGTACGGCGGAGAAGGCGACCGAGGCCGCGACGAAGGCCGCGGCGAGCGCGAGCACGGTCGCCGACAAGGCCAAGACCTCCACCGCGGGGATCACCGAGCAGGCCAAGGGCGCCGCGGGCGTGGCCGCGGCCACCGCCGGCACCGCCGCGGGTCAGGCGAAGGAGGCCGTCACCGGCGTCGCCGACGCCCACGGCGACAAGGTCACCGGCGCCGTGTCCTCCGCGCACGCCTTCGTCAGCGAGAAGACCGGCGGGAAGCTCGACCCCGTCACCGGCAAGGTCGACGAGCTGACCACCAAGGCGGTCGGGTCGCTGCAGTCCGACTCCCCCGCCACCCAGGCCGCCGCCACCGTCGCCGACGCCGCCGGCACCGCGGCGGACAAGGTCGGCGACACCGCGCAGAAGGCCGCCGACACCGTGTCCGACGCCGCGAGCACCGTCGCCGACGCCGTCGACGACGCCACCTGAGCCCACCGACGCCCACCCCAGACGGCCACGCGCCACCGCCCAGGGCCGCTCGGCCACCTGAGGCCACCGTCACGGGCCAATAGCCACCGCCGGTGGGACCTGCCGACGGGTGCCCGCGGCGCTGCCCGCTCAGGCGCGCGAGACCCAGTCGGCCACGACGTAGCCGACGCCGTACGGCGCCGACGCCACGCGGACCGCGGCGTCGTACGCCGAGTCCTCGGCCACCGCGAGCGCGACGGCTGCGGCGTGCCACGCGGGCCACCCCGCGGCCGACACCCGCGCCGCGCGGTCCCGGTCGATCTCGGCGAGCAGGTGCGGGTGCCCCGAGGCGAGCGCGGCGGCGACGTCGGCGTCGAACGCCTCGGCGTCGGGGTGCGACGACGCCGGCGCCCTCTCGCTGCGCGCCGCCGAGCCGTCGGCGACCACCAGCAGTGCCGAGCGGCGGGTCTCGTGCCCGAGCGCGGTCGCGACGGCCGCGATCGTGGCGGCCGACGCGTCGGCGTCGACCTCGAGGGCCACCCGGTCACCGGGCCACCCGGAGCGCCCGAGCAGCCAGGCACCCATCGTGAGCGCGAGCGGCAGCGCCGGCCCGCCGGGAGACGCGGGGTCGAGCGGAACGTCGAGGTCCACCCCGAACCCGCGCAGCGTGCCGGTGCCGGACTCGTGCGTGCGCATCGCCGACCCCGCTCCGATCACGACTACGCGCTCGGCGCCACCTGCCAGCACCCGGCGTACGGCGTCGATGGCGGCGTCGCGCACCTCGTCGAGCTCGGCCGCGGCCCCGGACGCGACGTCGGGGACGAGCATCGGCGTGCTCGGGACGAAGGCCGCTCCGGTGATCACAGCACCGACCCTAGAGGGGGTGGCGCCGCACGGCGCGTCGCCTCACTGCCCCCATCGCCGGGTTACGGCGCCCGCACCCGTGATTCAGGCGGCGAGGCAGCGTCGACCGTCGCCGGCCGCGTGGCTCACGGTCCCTGCACCGACGCGCCCGAGACGGAGTCGACGAGGACGCGACGGCCGAGCTCGGAGGTGAGCGTCACCTTCTGCACGGCGGGTTTCGCGACGTTGACGCAGGCCTTCGGCGCCCGGAAGTCCTGCCACCACTGCGACACGGGCGGGAGCCACGGCCTGTCGACGTGCACGAGCACCGAGACGAGCAGCGGCGTCTCGACGACGGTCACCGCCAGCGGCGCCGGCTCGCACGTCATGTGCGTGGTGGTCAGCGTGAGGGCCGTGCCGGATCCGGCGTAGCGCGTGGTGGGTCGGGCGCCGACCTGCTGGAAGGGTTGCGCCGAGAGGCCTTCGGGCCGCACGCCCGCTGTGCCCGCGGCCGCCTTGGCCAGGGCCGTGGGGTCAGCCTGCCAGGCCTTGCCGACCGCGTCGTCGCGCTCGGCGATCGCCTTGTAGTCCATCGCGTGCTGGTAGGCCTGGAAGCCGAACCAGGCGAGGACGGTCAGCACCGCGGCGTAGAACAGCATCGAGAGCAGCGCCGACAGGCAGCCGGAGCGTCGCACCGCTGGCTCCTCTCCCGCGCCGGGCGACGCGTCCCGGGCCCGACGTTAGCCCCGCCGAGACCTCGAGCCGCGGCAGCGCGCGCCGGCGTGACCCGAACGGACGGGTTGGAGTCCTACGCCCGCAGGGTCGGGAGGCCGAGCAGCACCGGAGCCGGCCCGTCGCCGGTCCGGACGGCGTCGGTGTCGGTGTGGGTGTCGGTGTCGGACGAGCCCGCCTGTCGCGCCTGCCACGCGTCGCCCGCGCGGGTCCGGCGTACGCCGTCGACCGCGAGGTCGGACACGAGGTGGTGCGGCGCGGCGGAGGTGACCTCGGCGACCACGACGTCACCCGGCCTCGGCGCCGACGTGCCCGGGGTGAAGTGCACGAGGCGGTTGTCCGGCGCGCGGCCCGACAGGCGCAGGGTGGCGCCGTCCTTGCGGCCCTCGCCCTCCGCGACGAGCAGCTCCACGCGACGCCCGACGAGCTTGTTGTTCTCGTCCCAGGCGATCTCGTCGGAGAGCTCCTGGAGCCGACGGTAGCGCTCGCGCACGACCTGTGCCGGCACCTGGTCGGCGTAGGTCGCAGCCGGTGTCCCCGGCCGCGGGGAGTACTGGAAGGTGAAGGCGGAGGCGAACCGCGCGCGGCGCACGACGTCGAGGGTCGCGGCGAAGTCGTCCTCGGTCTCGCCCGGGAAGCCGACGATGATGTCGGTGGTGATCGCGGCCTCGGGCATCGCGGCGCGGACCCGGTCGATGATGGCGAGGTAGCGCTCGCTGCGGTAGGAGCGGCGCATCTCCTTGAGCACCTTGTCGCTGCCGCTCTGCAGCGGCATGTGCAGCTGCGGCATGACGCTCGGGGTCTCGGCCATCGCGGCGACCACGTCGTCGGTGAAGTCGGCGGGGTGCGGGCTGGTGAAGCGCACGCGCTCGAGGCCGTCGATCGAGCCGCACGCGCGGAGCAGCTTCGCGAACGCCTGTCGGTCGCCGAACTCGACACCATAGGCGTTGACATTCTGGCCGAGCAGGGTCACCTCGAGGACGCCCTCGCCGACGAGCGCCTCGATCTCGGCCAGCACGTCGCCGGGGCGACGGTCCTTCTCCTTGCCGCGCAGGCTCGGCACGATGCAGAACGTGCACGTGTTGTTGCACCCGACGCTGATGGCGACCCAGGCGGCGTAGGCCGACTCGCGACGGCTCGGCAGCGTGGATGGGAAGACCTCGAGCGACTCCGCGATCTCGACCTGCGCCTCGGCGTTGACGCGCGAGCGCTCGAGCAGCGCGGGCAGCGACCCGATGTTGTGCGTGCCGAACACGACGTCGACCCACGGGGCACGGCGTACGACCTCGCCGCGGTCCTTCTGCGCCATGCAGCCACCGACGGCGATCTGCATGCCGGGAGTGACGTCCTTGACCGACTTGAGGTGCCCGAGGTTGCCGTAGAGCCGGTTGTCGGCGTTCTCACGCACCGCGCAGGTGTTGAACACGACGACGTCGGCCTGCTCGCCGGCGGCCGGGCGCGCGTAGCCCGCCGCCTCGAGCAGCCCGGAGAGCCGCTCGGAGTCGTGGACGTTCATCTGGCACCCGTAGGTGCGCACCTCGTACGTACGCATGATCGCCAACCCTACGTCCCCCCGTTGTTGCCACTGAAGGACGCCTTGGTTCCATAGAGAGCAACGAAGTCCGCCTTCATCGCAGGCGATCGCGTCAGGTGAGCACCCGCTTCTCGACCGACAGGAAGCGCTTCTCGGCGTCCTGGTTGAGGTGCCAGCTCCAGATCACCTCGGGGACGATCCGGATCCGCATCCCGCCGGTGACCTCCTCGAGCGTCGCCGCGCCGCGCACCTTCACCCCGCGCGGCGCCCACGGGTCGACGCTCGCGAGGTCGTCGACCACGATCGTCGCGCGCGGGTTCGCCAGCAGGTTGCGGTAGCGGACCGTCTTCGTGATGTCGTAGCCGCCGGTCACCAGGGTGTCGCCGTCCACGCCGAAGCCCACGGCCGCGACATCCGGTACGCCGGTGGCCGACGCGGTCGCGATCCGGGCCAGCGGCTGCGCGCTGAGGTACTCGAGCTCGGCGTCGGTGAACACGGCCATCACACCCTCCTCGGGTCGGCTCCCAGGGGACCACGGATGCCGACGCGGCGCAGTCCGAACTCAGCTCGCCGGCGACGGCGCGGGAGGCAGCACCAGCAGGGCGCCCGCGGTTCCGGCCACCGTCAGGGCCACGCAGAACCCGCCGAGCACGTCGCTCGACCAGTGCACTCCGAGCACGAGCCGCGACAGCCCCATCGCGACACCGAACGCACCGAACGCACCGAACGCGAGCGCAACCCCGAGTCCCCAGGCCCTGCTCCGCATCAGGCTCGCGAGGGCCACGCCGCACGCGGGGTAGACCGCGATCCCTGCGGTGGCGTGCCCGGAGGGGTACGACAGCGTGGCCTCCGACCCGAGGCTGTGCTCCCAGACCGGCCTGGCCCGGCCGACGACCGGTTCGAGCAGCGAGGTGACGAACGGCGCGAGGCTCGCCACGGCGACCAGGGCCAGCGCCGCCCGCCATCGATGCGCCAACACGAGCAGGATCGTGGTGGCCGCCACGACGAGCACGCACGCGGCGAAGGACCCCGCGGCCTGCAGGATCTCGGAGCCCCGCACCGCCCACGGCGTCACCAGCGTCCAGGAATGGATCGTGTCGTCCATCGACTCGTCGAACCGCAGCAGAGGGGGCCACCCGCGGACGATCAGGACGGCGAGGACGAGTACGACCGACGCCGCCGCGCCCGCGCCCACCCACCCGACGCGCCGGGTCGGCCACCGTCGCTCCGCTGCCGCGGGCTGCACGGCGGTCACCACGCGCGCCTCGAAAGTGAAGGCGGAGTCTGTTGTCCTCTATGCAACAAAGGGGTCCTTCAGTGACTACCGGGCGAGGCCCGTGGCTCGGGACTCTCGGACCACCGTGACGCGGATCTGGCCGGGGTAGGTGAGCTCGTGCTCGATCTCGGCGGCGATGTCGCGCGCGAGCACCTGCATGCCGATGTCGTCGACCTGGTCGGGCAGCACCACGATGCGCACCTCGCGGCCGGCCTGCATCGCGAAGACCTTGTCGACGCCGTCGTGCGCCGACGCGATCTGCTCGAGCCGCTCGAGGCGCTCGACATAGTGCTCGAGGGACTCCCGCCGCGCCCCGGGGCGGCCGCCGCTCATCGAGTCGGCCGTCTGGGTCAGCACCGCCTCGAGGGTCCGCACCTCGACCTCGTTGTGGTGCGCCTCGATCGCGTGGACGACGTCCTCGTGCTCGCCGTACCGACGCGCCACCTCGCCGCCGATGAGCGCGTGCGAGCCCTGCACCTCGTGGGTGAGGGCCTTGCCGATGTCGTGGAGCAGCGCGCAGCGCTTCGCGTGCTCGATGGGCAGGCGCAGCTCCGCGGCCATGATGCCCGCGAGGTGCGCGCACTCGATGAGGTGGCCGAGCACGTTCTGCCCGTACGACGTCCGGAAGCGCAGCCGTCCTAGCAGCACGATCAGGTCCGGGTGCATGTCGCCGATCGCGAGGTCGACGAGGGCGTCCTCGCCGGCGCGGACGATCCGCGCCTCGACCTCGAGGCGGCTGCGCTCGTACTCCTCCTCGATGCGGCTCGGCTGGATCCGGCCGTCGGCGACCAGCGCCTCGAGGGTGATCCGTGCGACCTCGCGCCGCACCGGGTCGAAGCTCGAGAGCAGCACCGCCTCGGGAGTGTCGTCGATGAGCAGGTTGACGCCGGTGACCGCCTCGAACGTGCGGATGTTACGGCCCTCGCGGCCGATGATCCGGCCCTTCATCGAGTCGTCGGGCAGGTGCAGCACCGACACGGTGGACTCGGCCGTCTGCTCCGAGGCGATGCGCTGCGCGGCGAGGGTGACGATACGTCGCGCCCGGTCCTCGCCCTCCTCGCGCGCCTCGCGCTCGATCTCCCGGACGGTCAGCGCGGCCTCGCGCTTGGCCTGGTGCTCCACCGCCGCGACGACCTCCGCCTTGGCCGCCTCGGCGGTGAGGCCGGCGACATGCTCGAGCGCGGTCGCCCGCTCGTCCTCCAGGGCACCCTCGGCCGCGGCCAGCACGACCGCCCGCTCTGCGAGGTCGGCGTCGCGCTGCTCGAGGGCCGCACGTCGCTCGGCGAGCGCGGTCAGCTCGGCGTCGAGCCGCGCCTCGCGCTCGGCGAGGCGGTCCTCGCGGCGCTGGGCCTCGTCGCGGATCCGGGCCACCTCGTCGCGGGCCGCGGCGATCTCGGCGCGAGCCGCGGCGACGTCGGCCGCGGACTGGGAGCGCCGCTCCTCGGCCCGGCGGACGCCCTCCGCCGCCTCCGCACGGGTCTGCTCGGCCGCGGCGAGAGCCGCCCCGGCGAGAGCCCTGCTGCGATCGGCGTCCTTCTCGGCCGTGGCCCGCACCCGGTCGGCGTCGGCCTGGGCCGCCGCACGCAGCCGGTCCGCCTCGGCCTGACCCGCCTCGCGCAGCCGGTCTGCCTCGCGCTGGGTGTCCGACGCGCGACGCGCGAGCTCCGCATCCACCTCGGCGGCCACCTCGAGCGAGCGGTCGCGGTCGGTGTCGGCGGCCTGACGGCGCGCCCGCCCGGTCGTGACCACGAGCGCACCGGCCAGCGCCGCTGCGACCACGAACGCGACCACGGTCAGCGGATCCACCTCGGCGCCCCGTTCCTCGTCCTACGACGACGGACGACACCACGGCACCGCGCCGCGCACGTGCGCGGGCGGAGCTCGACAAGGGCCAGCAGCGGCCGTGATCAGCGAGGTCGTACGTCGGGACCGGGTGAACCACCCGGCATCGACAGGTTAACGGCCGGAGGCCCGGGACGACAGCACAGCGGCTGCGGTCCCGGGCCTCCTGAGGTCCCGAGCGGGTGTGACCGGCTCCGGGCTACGAGCGGACGAGCTCCGCGTCCGGGTCCAGCGCCTCGGGCTCGTCGTCGGTGATCTCGTCGCCGCCACCCTCGACCTCGAAGTGCGGCAGGTGCGTGGCGAGCCACGCCGGCAGCCACCAGTTGGCCTTGCCGAGGATCGACATGAACGACGGCACGAAGATCAGCCGGATGAGGAACGCATCGACGAGCACCGCGGCCGTCAGCGACACGCCGAACAGCTTGATCGTGTTGTTCGGGGTCGGGATGAACGCGGCGAACACGCTCGCCATGATGAGCGCGGCCATCATGACCACGCGGCCGGAGCCGGCCAGACCGCGACGTACCGCGACGGCGTTGTCCTGGGTGTGCGACCACTCCTCCTGCATGCGGCTCACCAGGAACACCTGGTAGTCCATCGACAGGCCGAAGAGGATCGCGAACACCATCACGGGCAGGAACGGGAAGATCGGACCCGTCCCGGTGACCCCGAGGACACCGTTGAGCCAGCCCCACTGGAACACCGCGACCGTGACACCGGTCGAGGCGGCGAACGAGAGCAGGCTGGTGACGACGGCGGTCAACGAGACGACCGCCGAGCGGAACAGCACGAGCAGCATGAGGAAGCCGAGGCCGACGACGACCGACAGGAAGATCGGCATGGCCTTGGCCATCACCGAGCTGAAGTCGGCCACGATCGCCGTCGTGCCGCCGACGTAGGCCTCGGAGCTCGTCGCGGCCGTCACCGCCGGCAGCGTCTGGTCGCGGAGCCGGTTGAGCAGCTCGTCGGTCTTCACGTCCTGCGGCCCGGTGGTCGGGTTGACCTGGATCGCGGTGATCGTGGAGGTCTTGAGCTGCGCGCCGAGCAGCGGCAGCATCTCGACGTTCGGGATGGTCTTGGCGACCCCCTCGGTCTTGGCCAGCGCCGTGATGATGGCGCCGAGACCCTCGACGTCGCCGGTCTTGGGCAGCTGCACCGCCACGTAGAACGGGCCGTTGGCACCCGGGCCGAAGCCCTCGGCGGTGAGGTCGTAGGCAATCCGGGAGATGCTGCCCGGCGGCGTGCCGGAGTCGTCGGGGAAGCCCAGACGCAGCGACAGCGCCGGGATCGCCATGATCAGCACGAGCCCGAGCGAGAGGATCGCCGGGACGATCGGCCGCTTTTGGATCAGCCGGCCGTAGTGCGCCCAGCGGCCGCCCTCCGGGTGCCACTCCTGCGTCCACCGCGAGTGGCGGGTCAGCGAGTAGGACCAGAGGAACGGCTTGGCCAGGAACCCGAGCTTGATCTTCTCGAGACCGTGCGCGATGAGCAGCGACGCCGGTGTCACGGCGCGCTCGCCGAGCAGCGAGAGCAGCGCGGGGAGGAGCCACACCGCCGAGAGCATGACGAGCAGCACGGTGCCGGACGCCGCGAGGGCGAGTCCGTTGAAGAACGTGATGCGCATGACGAACAGGCCGAGCAGCGCGATGATCACCGTCGAGGCCGCGAAGACGACCGCACGACCAGAGGTGTTGACCGCCTCCATGGCCGCGGACTTCGCGTCGTGACCGGCGTGCACGGCCTGACGGAAGCGGTTGATCACGAACAGGGAGTAGTCGATCCCGACGCCGAGGCCGATCATCGCGGCCAGGGTCGGCGCGAAGGTCGCGACGTCGGTGAACCGTGCGACGAACAGCAGGAACGTCGCACCGAGCGATACGCCGACGATGGCGGTGAGCAGCGGCAGACCCGCCGCGATCAGCGAGCCGAAGGCGATGAGCAGGATGATCAGGGCGATGAGCACGCCGTACTGCTCGCTCTTCGGCGGCTCCTGGCCGGCGAAGGAGAGCACCTGGCCGTTCGCACCGACCTGCAGGTTCGAGTCCGCGTTGGCGGCCTTGACGAGCGCGATGATCTCGGTGGCCGTCGCGGTGGGGACGTCCGTGCCGTCGCCGCCGCCGCTGAAGGTGACGACGGACTTCGCGACGTGACCGTCCGGGCTGATCGGGGAGAGCGCCTTCTGGGTGGCGAGCAGGGCTCCCTTGACCGCCTCCTGCTGGGCCGGAGGGACCTGACTGAGGTCGGGTGCTGCCTCGGCCTTGGGGCAGCCGGTGCCGAGAGCGGCCCCGGTCTTGCTGTAGGGGTCGGTCACGCACGCGACCCCGGGCAGCTGCGAGACCTTCGTGAGCAGCGGCGACATCACGGCCGCGCTCGCGGCGTCGAGGGCGCTGGCGCCTTCGGCCTCGGGCGACCAGAGGATGTTGGCGGTCGCGCTGGTGGCCGCTGAGGCCTGGCCCCCCTTCATCTGGCCCAGGAGCTCCTGGGCCTTGAGCGACTCGGTGTCGGGCAGGGAGAACGAGTCGTTGAGCTTGCCACCGAAGGCGCCGCCGAGGGTGAAGACGGCGGCGACGAGCAGGAGCCAGGCGCCGAGCGCCCACCACGGCTTGCGCACGGCCCAGCGGGAGAGTCCACCCATGATGTCGATTCCTCACTCGTCGTGGCCGTCCGGTCCCTTGCGACCGGTAGGGCAAGCACACAGACATGTGTGCTACACATGCAATCCGTACGGTAAGTTACATGCCTGAGGCACGCAAATCAGTATCGACCCGCAGAGTTACCGGGAGGTGAACGGCGATGACGAGCGCTCCGAAGCACTCCCCGGAGGAGGCGGCGACCCTGGCGATGGCCGCGCTCCCGTCGATCCCGCCGATCGCCTCCGACGCACCAGGGTCCCACCTGCCCGACGGCCTCGTCGACACCCTTGACCGAGCCCTGCGCCGGCTGCGCAAGTCGATGATCCGCCCGCCCCAGGGGCTGGTGCCCGTGCCGGCGCTCGGTCGCCAGCTCGACGTCGCCAAGATCTTCGCCTGCGACGCCGTGGCCGAGCTCGCGCCGAGCCGTCCGGTCGTCTCGGTGAAGGACGTCGCCGTGATGCTCGACCTCGAGCACTCGACGGTGAGCCGGCTGCTCGGCGAGATGGAGGACGACGGTCTCGTGACGCGCGGCTCCGACCTCGCCGACCGTCGACGTACGACCATCGCGCTCACCGACCTCGGCCGGGCCGTCGTCGCCGATGCCACCACGATGACCCGCTTCTTCACCCGGCTGATGCTCTCGGACTGGCCGCGCGAGGACGTGGAGGAGCTCACCCGGCTGATGGGACGCCTCGCGGAGACCGTGCACAGCAAGCTCGACCAGCTGCCGGCGCAGGCGATGGCCGAGTTCTGCCGGGTCAGCCAGGACGCCGTGACGGAGCCGACCGGGACCTCACTCCCCTAGCCGTGCGGCGTCGCTGAGGTCGATGTCGAGATCATCGAGCATGGCGCGCTCAAGCAGGTCGAGCTCGGCCTCGGTCGCCAGCGCCTCCCGGACGACTCGCAGCGCCAGCCCGCCGGAGTAGCCCTTGCGGGCCAGTACTCCTACGAGGCGCCGAACCCGGGCATCCATCGGCAGGGACCGCGTGGACGGCAGCTTGCGCGCGACGAGGGCCCGGGCGGTCTGCACCTCCGCCTCGGGGTCGAGGGTGTCGAGCGCCTCCTCGACGACCGAGCCGGCGACACCCTTGGACCGCAGCTCGTGCCCGAGGGCTCGGCGCGACATGGTCGATGCGCGCCGCGAGGTGACGTAGGACTCGGCGTAGGCGGTGTCGTCGACGAGGCGGACGTCCTCGAGCCGGTCGAGCACCTCCGACACGAGCCCGGGGTCGGTGCCGCGCCGCTTGAGCACGGTCTCGAGCTGGGCGCGGGACTTCGGCGAGGACGCGAGCTGCTGCAGACAGATCTCGCGGGCGACGTCGTAGGTCTCGGCGTCCGCGACGTCGTCGGCCGACGATCTCGGGGTGGGACCGTCGGCCGACGGACGCGGGGCGCTGGTCACAGGTCGATCGGGACGGTGTCCGGGATGACGATGTCCTCGGTCAGCTCCGGGCCGTAGCCACCGATGCCGAGCTTGCTCTTGATCTTGATCTCGAGCTCCTCGGTGAGGTCCGGGTTGTCCTTGAGGAACTGGCGGGCGTTCTCCTTGCCCTGGCCGAGCTGGTCACCCTCGTAGGTGTACCAGGCACCGGACTTGCGCACGAAGCCCTGCTCGACGCCCATGTCGATGAGGCCGCCCTCGCGGGAGATGCCCTCGCCGTAGATCATATCGAACTCGGCCTGCTTGAACGGCGGGGCCATCTTGTTCTTCACGACCTTGACGCGGGTGCGGTTGCCGACCGCGTCGGTGCCGTCCTTGAGCGTCTCGATGCGACGCACGTCGAGGCGGACCGACGCGTAGAACTTGAGCGCCTTGCCACCCGTGGTGGTCTCGGGGCTGCCGAACATCACGCCGATCTTCTCGCGCAGCTGGTTGATGAACACCGCGGTGGTGTTGGAGTTGCTCAGCGCGCCGGCGAGCTTGCGCAGGGCCTGGCTCATCAGACGTGCCTGCAGGCCGACGTGGCTGTCACCCATCTCGCCCTCGATCTCCGCGCGCGGCACGAGCGCCGCCACCGAGTCGATGACGATGATGGCGATCGCACCGGACCGGATGAGCATGTCGGCGATCTCGAGTGCCTGCTCGCCGTTGTCGGGCTGGCTGACCAGCAGGGCGTCGATGTCGACGCCGAGCGCCTTGGCGTACTCCGGGTCGAGCGCGTGCTCGGCGTCGATGATCGCGGCGATGCCGCCGGCCTTCTGCGCGTTGGCGATCGCGTGCAGGGCCAGCGTGGTCTTGCCGGAGGACTCCGGGCCGTAGATCTCGACCACGCGGCCGCGCGGGAGTCCGCCGATGCCGAGCGCGATGTCGAGGGCCACCGAGCCGGTGGGGATCACCTCGACGGGAGCCCGGCCCTCCTGGCCGAGGCGCATGACCGACCCCTTGCCGAACTGACGCTCGATCTGGGCCAGCGCGGTGTCGAGCGCCTTCTCGCGGTCGGAACCGCCGGTGGCGCCGGGAGTCTTGCGGTCGGAGGGGGCCATCGGGACCTGCCTTCGTGGGATGCGGATGACGACGACGGGGACGCTACGGACGGGGTCCGACAGCGCTCCCGGGCCGACCTGGGCCCTGGGGACGACCGGCCGGTGGAGCAGGTCCGGGGACGGTCGACCGCGGGGCGGTCCGGTCGGGTGGAACAGGTGGAGCGGTTGCTTGCGGGGTGGTGCGGTCGCGCTGTCGTACGGAGCACACTGTAGGTCGAACGGGTGTTCGACGGTAGCGCGACACGCCGGTCGTGGTCGAACAGCTGTCGCATGCCGACGCGGACAGCGGTGAGTCTTGCCTCAGTTCCGTGCTACCTTACTTGCATGACACAAGCAACCACCTCACCGGCGACCGCCGGGGAGGGCGGGTCGGCCGAGCGACCGGCGGACCTGGTGGTCGCGCTCAGCGCCCTGGTCACCCACCTCAAGCGCAGGTCGGGAGACCCGGACACGAGCGCCCGAGCGTTCCTGCTCGGCCACGTCGACCGGCTCGCCCCGGTGCGCGCCACCGACCTCGCCGACGCCACCGCGCTCGACCTCTCGACGATCAGCCGGCACCTGCGCGGCCTCGAGGACGCCGGGCTGCTGACCCGCTCCCCCGACCCGGACGACCGCCGGGCCTCGCTGCTGACCGTCACCGACGAGGGCCGCGTGTTCCTCGCCGACGCGGTACGCGCCCGCACCGCCCTGCTCGCCTCCGCCACCGCCGGATGGCCGGCCGACGACGTATCCACCCTCTCCGCGCTGATGACCCGCCTCGCCCACGACCTGGAGACCCTGTGACCACGCCCGACGCGTTCGTGTTCGACCCCGAGGTGGAGTCGAGTCGACGCCACCTGCGCCTCATCCTCGGCGCGCTCATGCTCACGATGCTGCTGGCCGCCCTCGACCAGACCATCGTGTCGACGGCCCTGCCGACCATCACCAGCGACCTCGGCGGCCTCAACGAGCTCTCGTGGGTCGTCACCGCCTACCTGCTCGCATCGACCGCGAGCACGCCCATCTGGGGCAAGATCTCCGACCTCTACGGCCGCAAGCTCATGCTGCAGACGTCGATCGTCGTGTTCGTCATCGGCTCGATGCTCGCGGGCGCCTCGCAGAACATGGCGCAGCTGATCGGCACCCGTGCGCTGCAGGGCATCGGCGGCGGCGGCCTCATGGTCCTGGTCATGGCGGTCATCGCCGACCTCATCCCCCCGCGCGAGCGCGGTCGCTACGCCGGCCTGTTCGGCGCGGTGTTCGGCATCTCGTCGGTCATCGGGCCGCTGCTCGGCGGCTGGTTCACCCAGCACCTGTCGTGGCGCTGGATCTTCTACATCAACGTGCCGCTGGGTATCGTCGCCTTCCTCGTCCTCGGCGCCGTCCTGCACCTGCCGGTGAAGCACGAGAAGAAGCCGATCGACTGGCTCGGCTCCGCGCTGCTCGTCACGAGCGTCACGGCGCTGCTGCTCGTCACGGTCTGGGGCGGCCACCAGTACGACTGGACCTCGCCGCAGATCATCGGCCTCGGTGTCGCCGGCGTCCTGCTCGGCGTCTGGTTCGTGCTGCACGAGCTGCGCATCGACGAGCCCATCGTCCCGATGACGCTCTTCAGCAACAAGGTCTTCCGGGTCTCGTCGATGATCGGCTTCATCGTGGGCTTCGCGATGTTCGGGTCGATCGTCTACCTCTCGATCTACTTCCAGGTGGTGCGCGGGTCGACGCCGACCGAGGCGGGCCTCATGCTGCTGCCGCTCATGGTCGGCGTGCTCCTCACGTCGGTGCTCTCGGGTCAGCTCATCACCAAGCTCGGGCGCTACAAGATCTTCCCGATCGTCGGCACCGGGCTCGCGGCCATCGGCCTCTACCTGATGAGCCACATGGGCGTCGACTCGCCGTACTGGTTCTCCGCGCTCGCGATGTTCGTCCTCGGTGCCGGTCTCGGCAACGTGATGCAGGTGCTCGTCCTCGCCGTGCAGAACACGGTCGAGCCGAAGCTGATGGGTGCGGCGACCAGCGGCTCGACGTTCTTCCGCTCCATCGGCGGCTCGTTCGGCACCGCGTTCTTCGGCGCGGTGTGGACCGCGAGGCTAGCGGCGGAGCTCACCGGCGTGTTCCCGAACGCGGGTGCGGCCGGCAGCGACGTCACGTCGTCGATCAGCAACATCAACGCGCTTCCGCCCGCCGTCCAGGAGCAGGTCCTCGGTGCGTTCGCCCGCGCGATGGACACGACGTTCCTGGTCGCGGTGCCGTTCATGGTCGTGGCGTTCGTCCTCGCGCTGATCCTCCCCGAGGTCCGGCTGCGCACGCACCAGGACACCGCGCACGTCCTCGCGGACGACGCCGCCGTGCCCCTGCCGGTCATGGACTGACATGTAGCCGGACCGGACGCGGCCGTCATCCTCCCGGGGGTGGCGGCCGCGTCGTCATGACCGGCGCCGCCGGGACGCCAGTCGCCGCTCAGCGGTCGCTGGGGTGCAGCCGCAGCTCGGCGTGGACCGCACGCCAGACGTGGACCGTCTCCTCGCCGTCCGCGATCGCCTCGTCGACCGTGCGACCACCGAGCGAGGAGAGCACATGGTCGTGCGCCCACGACCGGGCGTAGCCGGCACCGAGCGCGTGCTCGAGCCGGGTCCAGAAGTCCGTCAGCCGCATGGGTCTGCCGGCCTCGTCACGACGGCTCCGCCGGCGGCCGGCCGTCCTCGCGAAGCTCGCTCGGCCGGGGCAGCTCGGTCGGGTCGGCCGGCTCGGGCAGGTGCCTCGGCTCGAGGCTGTCGACCGCGAGCGGGGCGACACCGTCGCGCCGGGACCGGCGCAGGAAGGACCAGAAGACCGCGCCGAGGAGCAGGAGCAGGACGACGGTCACGACGAGCGCCGCCAGCGGTCCGGCCGTCGTGGCCTCGCCCAGCGGCACGGCGTACGACGTCAGCACGTGCGTCACCTCCCGCCGGTCCTCGCGGCGCGCGGTCGGGCGCCGTCCTTGTCGCACAGCGTGCCACGGTGTCGGGCGGGCACGACAGGATGGTCCCGTGCCCAGGACCGCGCCGCCCCCGTCCGAGGACGTGCTGGCGCGCTTCTCCCCCGCCACGCGAGCCTGGTTCGGCTCGGCGTTCGAGACCGCAACACCAGCGCAGGTCGGCGCCTGGGACGCGATCTCCTCGGGCGAGCACGCCCTCGTCGTAGCCCCGACCGGCTCGGGCAAGACCCTCGCGGCGTTCCTGTGGGCGCTCGACCAGGTCGCCGCCGCACCGCCGCCGGACGACCCGCGGCTGCGCTGCCGCGTGCTCTACGTCTCGCCGCTCAAGGCCCTCGCCGTCGACGTCGAGCGCAACCTGCGCAGCCCGCTGACCGGGATACGCCGCGAGTCCGTGCGGCTCGGCCTGGCCGAGCCCGACGTCACGGTGGGCGTCCGGTCGGGCGACACGCCCGCGGACGAGCGACGGCGCTTCGGCACCCGGCCGCCCGACGTGTTCATCACGACCCCCGAGTCACTGTTCCTCGTCCTGACCTCCGCCGCACGCGACTCGCTGCGCGGCGTGACCACCGTGATCGTCGACGAGGTGCACGCGCTGGCCGGCACCAAGCGCGGCGCCCACCTCGCGATCTCGCTGGAACGCCTCGACGCTCTGCTCCCCCAGCCGGCACAGCGCATCGGCCTGTCGGCCACGGTGCGTCCCGTCGAGGAGGTCGCATCGTTCCTCGGCGGGTCGCGCCCGGTCACGGTCGTGCAGCCGCCGAACACCAAGTCGTGGCAGCTCGAGGTCGTCGTGCCGGTCGACGACATGGCCGAGCTGGGAGCCAGCACGGGCGAGGTGAGCGGGTCTGCCGCCGCCGACCCGACCCGCACCTCGATCTGGCCGCACCTCGAGGAGCGCGTCGTCGACCTCGTGGCCGCCCACCGCTCGACCATCGTGTTCGCGAACTCGCGCCGCCTCGCCGAGCGGCTCACCGCGCGGCTCAATGAGATCTGGGCGGAGCGCCAGAGCGGCGAGTCCCTGGAGACCGGCTCAGCACCTGCAGCGTCGATGGGGCAGTCCGGCTCCACGGGCGGCGCACCGAGCGTGCTCGCACGTGCGCACCACGGGTCGGTGAGCAAGGAGCAGCGCGCCATCATCGAGGAGGACCTCAAGGCCGGTCGGCTCCCCGCGGTGGTCGCGACCAGCAGCCTCGAGCTCGGTGTCGACATGGGCGCGGTCGACCTCGTGATCCAGGTGGAGTCCCCGCCGTCGGTGGCGAGCGGGCTGCAGCGCGTCGGGCGCGCCGGGCACCAGGTCGGTGCCGTGAGCAAGGGCGTCGTGCTGCCGAAGTACCGCGGCGACCTCGTGCAGACCGCGGTGGTCGCGCAGCGCATGCGCGAGGGCCTCATCGAGTCGATGCGCATGCCGCGCAACCCGCTCGACGTCCTCGCCCAGCAGCTCGTCGCCATGACCGCGATGGAGAGCTGGCACGTCGACGACGCGCTCGCGCTCGTGCGCCGCGCCGCGCCGTTCGCCTCGCTCCCGCAGTCGGCGTACGACGCCGTGCTCGACATGCTCGCCGGTCGCTACCCTAGCGACGAGTTCGCCGAGCTGCGGCCCCGCCTCGTGTGGGACCGCACCACGGGCACCCTCACAGGTCGACCGGGAGCGCAACGCCTCGCGGTGACCAGCGGCGGGACGATCCCGGACCGGGGTCTGTTCGGCGTCTTCCTCGTGGGAGAGAAGGGATCTCGCGTCGGGGAGCTCGACGAGGAGATGGTCTACGAGTCCCGGATCGGCGACGTCTTCTCCCTCGGTGCCTCGAGCTGGCGCATCGAGGACATCACCCACGACCGCGTCCTGGTCTCGCCCGCACCCGGTCTGGCCGGCCGGCTCCCGTTCTGGCACGGCGACTCCCTGGGCCGGCCCTACGAGCTCGGCCGCGCGATGGGCGGCTTCGTCCGCGAGGTCGCGGCGCTGCCCCGCGACGACGCACTGGCCCGCCTCACCGCGACGGGCCTCGACGAGCGCGCGCGCAACAACCTGCTCGCCTACCTCGACGACCAGCGCGCGGCCACCGGGCACCTGCCCGACGACCGGACCCTGCTCGTCGAGCGGGTGCGCGACGAGCTCGGCGACTGGCGCATCGTGCTGCACTCGCCGTTCGGGGCGCAGGTGCACGCGCCGTGGGCGCTGGCCGTCGGAGCGCGGATCCGCGAGCGGTTCGGGGTCGACGCGCAGGTGATGCACGCCGACGACGGCATCGTGCTGCGGCTGCCCGACGTCGAGGACGACGACATCCTGCGCGACGTCGTCGAGGCCGTGATCCTCGACCCGGACAACGTCGAGGCCCTGGTCACGGCCGAGGCCGGCGGATCGGCGCTGTTCGCGGCGAGGTTCCGCGAGTCGGCGTCACGCGCACTGCTGCTTCCCCGGCGCAACCCGGGCAAGCGCTCACCCCTGTGGCAGCAGCGCCAGAGGTCCGCGCAGCTGCTGTCGGTCGCGTCGCAGTACGGCTCCTTCCCCATCGTGCTCGAGACGATGCGCGAGGTGCTGCAGGACGTCTACGACGTCCCCGGTCTCGTGGCCCTCATGCGATCGGTGCAGTCCCGTGAGGTCCGGGTGGTCGAGGTCGAGACGCCGACCCCGTCGCCCTTCGCGCGCTCGCTGCTCTTCGGATACGTCGCCGCCTACCTCTACGAGGGCGACTCCCCGCTGGCCGAGCGCCGCGCCGCCGCGCTCAGCCTCGACCCGACCCTGCTCGCCGAGCTGCTCGGGCAGGCCGAGCTGCGCGACCTGCTCGACCCGGAGTCGCTCGCCCAGGTCGAGGTCGAGCTGCAGCGACTGGTCAGCGACAGGCATGCGTGCGACGCCGAGGGTGTGGCCGACCTGCTGCGGATGCTCGGACCGCTCCGCCGCACCCAGCTCGCCGAGCGCGGTGCCGCGCCCGAGTGGGTCGACTCGCTGCTCGCGGCGCGCCGCGCCATCGAGGTGCGCATCGGGGGCGAGGTCCACGTGGCCGCGGTCGAGGACGCCGCGCGGCTGCGCGACGCGCTCGGCACCGCCCTGCCCGTCGGGCTGCCGGACGCGTTCCTCGAGATCGTGGCCGACCCCGTCGGCGACCTCGTCTCGCGCTGGGCGCGCACCCACGGTCCGTTCCACGCCGCCGAGGTCGCCGCCGCCTTCGGCCTGGGCAACGCCGTCGTCCTTGGCGCGCTCACCCGGCTCGCGGCCTCCGGGCGCGTCGTCACCGGCGAGTTCCGGCCCGGCGGGTCCGGCACGGAGTGGTGCGACGCCGAGGTCCTGCGGCTGGTCCGCCGCCGGTCGGTCGCAGCGCTGCGGCGCGAGGCAGAGCCCGTGGCGCCCGAGACCCTCGGCATCTTCCTCCCCGCCTGGCAGCAGGTGGGAGGTCGCCTGCGCGGCCCGGACGGCGTGCTGCGCGTCGTCGAGCAGCTGGCCGGCGTCGTCGTCCCGGCGTCGGCCTGGGAGACCCTCGTGCTGCCCGCGCGGGTCGAGGGCTTCCAGCCCGCGATGCTCGACGAGCTCACCTCCTCCGGCGAGGTGGTCTGGGCCGGAGCCGGTGCGCTGACGGGCGGTGACGGCTTCGTCGCGCTAGCGCCCGCGGACTCGGCCGCGCTGCTCCTGCCGGAGATCGCGGAGCTCGAGCTCGACGACGTCCACCGGGCGCTGCTCGACACCCTCGCATCCGGCGGCGGCTGGTTCTTCCGCGCCCTGTCCGACCGGGTCGGCCCGCTGGTGGCGCCGGGGGCAGGCGGCATCGACGACGCGCGGCTGACCGAGTCCCTGTGGGACCTCGTGTGGTCGGGGCAGGTCACCGGCGACACCTGGGCACCGCTGCGCGCACGCATCGCCGGCCCGGGGCGCAGGCCGCGCACCGCGGCGGCGCCCTCGCGCGGTGGACCGCGCGCCCGCTACGCCCGACCTCGCTCGTCGCTGCCGACCCGCACCGGGCCGCCGTCGGTGAGCGGCCGGTGGTCGCTGGTCGAGCCGCGCTCGATCGACCTCACGCTGCGTGCGGCCGCCCTGGCCGAGGGATTGCTCGACCGGCACGGCGTCGTCACGCGCGGGGCGGTGATGGCCGAGCGTGTCGGCGGCGGGTTCGCCGGCGTCTACCGCGTCTTGTCGGCGTACGAGGACGCGGGGCGGTGCCGTCGGGCCTACGTGGTCGAGGGCCTCGGTGCCGCCCAGTTCGCGCTGCCGGGCGCGATCGACCGCGTCCGCGCCGTCGCCCCCGAGCGTCGCGGCCCGTCGGCACCGCCTTCCTCGCTGGTGCTCGCCGCCACCGACCCGGCCAACCCGTACGGCGCCGCGCTCGGGTGGCCGGTCCAGGCTGACGCGGTCGCGAGCGGCCACAAGCCGGGACGCAAGGCCGGCGCACTGGTGGTGCTCGTCGAGGGCGCCCTCGTGCTGTACGTCGAGCGCGGCGGTCGCACGTTCCTCACCTGGTCCGACGACGCCGACGTCCTGCGCAGCGCCACCGCAGCCCTCGCGGCGGCCGTGCGCGGCGGCGTGCTCGGCCGGCTCACCGTGCAGAAGGCCGACGGCGAGTCGGTGCTCTCACCTCGCTCCCCGCTCGGAGCCGCGCTCGAGTCCGCCGGCTTCACCGCGACTCCCCAGGGCCTGCGCCTGCGCGGGTGACGCTCTCCACATCAGTGGTGCAGGGCTTCGACGTGCTCGTCTCCGTGTCACCGCTGGGCGCGGAGCGCTGGGACTGACTCCTCGAGGCCTACGCCCGGACGACGCTGATGTTGAACGCCGGCGTCCCGAAGGTGCCCATGAGGCTGAGCCACAGCGAGAGGTAGAGCTCGAGGCCGCGCGAGGCACCGATGCCGCCCGCGTCGATGATCTCCTCGCGCGTCCAGCCGAGCCCGAGCAGCAGGTCGACGGCCACCGCCTTGGCGTCCGCGTCGTCGCCGGCCACGAACACCGTGTGGGGGCCCGACAGCGAGCGCGGGGCGGCACTGACCGAGACGTTCATCGTGTTGAGGGTCTTGACCACGCGCGCCTCGGGGAAGGCCGACTGGATCTGCTCGGCCAGCGAGCGCCCGTCGGGCTGGGCGACCTTCGGCGGGAAGCCGTCGGAGAAGTCGAGCGGGTTGGAGAGGTCGAGCAGGACCTTGGCGGCGAGGTTCGCCGCCCCTGCGGCGTTCAGCGCCTCGATCGACACGAGACCGCCCGTCGCGTTCACGACGACCTCGCCCCAGGCCGCGGCGTCGGCGAACGTGCCCTCGCTCGCGCCGGCGCCGGTCGCGGCGACCCACGCCACCGACTTCTCGTTGCCCGCGGTGCGCGACCCGAGCCGCACCTCGTGACCCGCGCGGACGAACGCGGCGCCCAGCGTGGTGCCCACCACACCCGTGCCCAGGACGGCGATCCTCATGACGAGACCCTCCCTCATCGGTGCGAGTGCACCCGATCCGCACCAACGCACCTCGCGCGCCGCGTTGTTCCCCGGCAGGATCCTCTACGCCGGTCCGCGCCCGGCACCCGACCCCGAGGAGGTGCGCCGTGCCCGAGGGCGACACCGTGTGGCTCGTCGCGCAGAACCTGGACCGCGCGCTCGGCCGAGAACGGCTGACCCGCACGGACTTCCGCGTGCCACAGCTGGCCACCACCGACCTGTCCGGGCGCGCCGTCCTCGGCGTCGTCCCGCGGGGCAAGCACCTCCTCCTCCGTGTCGAGGGCGGCCTCACGGTCCACTCGCACCTCCGGATGGACGGCGCTTGGCACCTGCACCGCCCCGGCACGCGGTGGACGGGCGGCCCCGACCACGAGGTCCGGGTCGTGCTGTCGACGGCAGAGTGGGACGCGATCGGCTACCGGCTGCCGGTGCTCGAGATCCTGGAGACGGCCCGCGAGGGCGACGTCGTCGGCCATCTCGGACCGGACCTGCTCGATCCGGCGTTCGACCGTGACGAGGCGGTTCGGCGGCTGCTTGCCGCCCCCGACCGCGAGATCGGCCAGGCGCTGCTCGACCAGGCCAACCTCGCCGGCATCGGCAACATCTACAAGGCGGAGAGCCTCTTCCTGCAGAGGATCTCGCCCTGGGCGCGCGTCGCCGACGTCGACGACCTCGGCGCGCTGGTGGACCGAGCCCGACGCCTGCTCGAGGCGAACAGAACCCACGCGTCGCAGTCGACCACCGGTGACCCGAGGCCCGGGCGCGAGCACTGGGTCTACGGCCGCGGTGCCCGGGCGTGCCGGCGCTGCGGAGGGCGGGTGGCCGCGGCGTTGCAGGGTGACCCGCCGTACGACCGGGTCACCTGGTGGTGCCCGACGTGCCAGCCAGGACCGGGGCCCTCGCCGCAGGGACCCGGCCGCCGTCCGACGCAGGCTCGGCGCGGTCCGCGTCCTGGCTGATCGGCGCGTAGTGTCGAGGCGTGTCCGAACGCGCGCTCGAGATCGCCCTGCTCCCCGACGCTTCCTTCGCCGCGACGTTCGACGACCGGTCGCCCGCCGTGCCCGTGACGTCGTGGGCCGACGTCCGCCGGTTGAGGGCGCGGCACCGCCAGGAGGACCACTGGGCCGAGGGCGCCCTCGAGGCGTTCGTCGCCGCGCACGGCCACCCCTTCGACGACTGGTGGGCCTCGCTGGCCCCGGACGTCCGTGCCGGGCTGCTCGCCGACGTCGACGGACCGGTTCCGGCGGCGTACGCCGAGGCCGTGAAGCGCTCGCTGCGCGCCGAGCCCGGGCGCGACGGGCTGCGGGTCGACGGGTCGAACTTCACCGAGCAGGTACGCGACTACCTGCGCACGACGGCGACGCGCGCCTGATCCCTACGGGGTGGCGGCGGCGAACGCGGTCGTGCGGACCGCCGCCGGCACTCCGGCGGCGATGGCGCGGGCCTGAGCCGCACGCGAGTCCTGGGTTCCCGGCTCGAGCACGTGGGATCCCAGCCAGCGGGACACGAGGTCGACGTGCTCCGGTGCGCTCGACCGGTCGGCGGCGTCGAGGACCAGGGCGACCTGGGCGCGTACGACGTCCCAGCCAGCACCGGGTCCGGGGACCGCGGCGCGGAGCAGCGCGGTCGGCTCCACGGTGCGCATCCCGACGAGGACGACGTGGCCGGCGACACCGTCGGCGGCACGCGTGAGCGCTACTGCGAGGTCGTCGGCCGCGAGATCGACGCAGTCGGCACCGAGCTCGGCGACGTCGTCCGCGACGAGTCCCGCGACGAGGTCGTCCTTGGTGCGGAAGTGGTTGTAGAGCGTGGCCTTGGCCAGGCCGCCCCGCACCGCGACATCACCCATCGTGGCCTTGCGCAGGCCGTGCTCGGCCAGCGTCCGCCGCGCGCCGTCGAGTGCGGCGGTGCGGGTCCGGCCCATGGCGTTGCCCGCGCGCGACCGCGGGGAACGCTCGGGCACGACGAGTCGGATCAGGCCGCGGCGACGACGGTGTCGGGCGCCACGGGGAGCTCGGTGACCGGCGCGACGCCCTCGAGGACCGCGACCTCGTCGCTGACCGAGCGCAGCACGATCGCGAGCGGGACGTCGAGCGCGGTGCAGATCGAGGCGAGCAGCTCGCTGCTGGCCTCCTTCTGTCCACGCTCGACCTCGGAGAGGTAGCCGAGGGAGACCCGGGCGGCCGCGGAGACCTCGCGCAGGGTGCGGCCCTGGTCCTGCCGACGACGGCGCAGCTCGTCGCCGATGACACGTCGTAGCACGATCACGGGTCCACCCCCTCTCGCGGGTCGGTCCACCTGGACAGGTACGTGGGATCCACGGTACCCGGCGGTGACGCCGTGCGCAGCGTCGCCACCCGGACGGGCGATCTCGGCGCGTCGCGGTGCGACGCGGGGTGGTGCGACGGTGCTGATCACGGAACGCGCCTCCTGTGCCGTGCTGCGGAGCCCCGGACGGGGCGCGACGGTCGGTGCCGTCACGGGTGTAACGCGGTAATCATCCGCGAGTGTTCCCACGGGCGCGACCCGGTTCACCGCACCTCCATCGGTCGCAGCCGCCACAAGATCACGAGTTGTGCTCACCAGAAGCAAGGAAACTGCGCCCTGGGCTTGATCGTCCCTAAGGGACGATCAAGCCCGGCGGTTTCGGGGGGCGGGGCAGGGCGGGTCAGTGGCCGATCGTGTCGACGAGGTGGTCGAGGGCCTCGGCTACGGCGGCCTCGCGGATGCCGGCGCGGCCGAGGGCGGGATCGAGCTCGAGGCCGGCGGCGGCGCCGCAGCCCTCGGGGGCGACGTCGTTGCGGGTGCGGTCCCAGACCGCGGTGAAGAGCCGGCCGACCGGCTGGCCGTCCTGCGGGTCCGGGCCGGCGACCCCCGTCGTGGCGAGCCCGTAGTCCGCGCCGAGTCGCACGGCGACACCGCGCGCCATCGCCACCGCGACGTCCGGGTCGACCGCGCCGACGCGGGCGAGCAGGTCCGGGTCGACGTCGAGCAGCGAGGCCTTGAGGTCGGTCATGTACGCCACGACTCCCCCGCGCACGACCTTCGAGGCGCCCGGCACGCCGACGAGCGCGGCCACGACGAGCCCGCCGGTCAACGACTCGGCCACCGCCACCGTCCGTCCCTGCTGGGTCAGCAGCCGCACGACCTGAGCGGCGGTCTGCTCGATCGGCGGCACGCCCATGTCAGGCACGTCCCGCGGCACGCAGCCGCTGGGCGCGCGCGACGTAGTCGATCCCGGTCCCGATCGTGAGCAGCAGCGCCACGCCCATGACCACCTCGCGCGCGGTGACCAGCCACCCGGTGAGCGGCAGCAGGTACATCAGGATGGCGACCATCTGCGCGACCGTCTTCGCCTTGCCGCCGCGGCTCGCCGGGATCACCCCACGACGGATCACCCAGAAGCGCAGCAGCGTCACGCCGATCTCGCGGGTGAGGATGACGACGGTGACCCACCACGGCAGCTCGCCGAGGTAGGACAGCCCGACCAGCGCCGTGCCGGTGAGCGCCTTGTCGGCGATCGGGTCGGCCACCTTCCCGAACGTGGTTACCTGGCCCTGGCGACGCGCGATCTCGCCGTCGACGAGATCGGTCAGCGACGCGCCGAGGAACATCACCGCCGCCCAGACCCGCGAGGTCTGGTCGTCCCCGCCGTCGCGCAGCAGAAGCCAGGCGAAGAGCGGGACGAGGCACAGCCGCAGGATCGTGAGGGCGTTCGGGACGTTGAGGACCGACGGCGACTCGACCGGGTCGCCGACGTGGTCGGGTGGGGCCGGACGGATCACTGCGCGAAGCCTCGCGGGACGGCTGCGAGATCGACGCCGTCGGAACGCACGACCTCGGCCGTCACGAGGGCGCCGACGCTCAGCGTCGCGAGGTCGAGCCCGCCCGCGACGAGCAGCGTGCTGCCGTCGACCTCGGGTGCCTGGTGGCCGCCGCGGCCCTCAACGACCAGTCCGTCCTCGGTGTCGGCCACGAGCTCGACGAGGACCTCCATCGTCTCCCCGATGCGGTCCTCGGCGCGCTGCGCGGTGAGCTCCTCGACGAGCGCCGACACCCGCTCGACGCGTTCGCGCACGACGTCGTCGGGGAGCTTGCCGTCGTACGTCGCGGCCTCGGTGCCGTCCTCGTCGGAGTAGCCGAACACCCCGACCGCATCGAGCCGGGCGGCGACGAGGAAGCGCTCGAGCTCTTCGACGTCGGCCTCGGTCTCGCCGGGGAACCCGACGATGACGTTGCTGCGCGCGCCCGCGTGCGGCGAGCGCGCGCGAGCGGAGGCGAGCAGGTCGAGGAAGGACTCGGTGCCGCCGAAGCGACGCATCCGTCGCAGCACGGTCTCCGAGGAGTGCTGGAACGACAGGTCGAAGTACGGCGCGACACCCGGGGTGGTCGCGATGACGTCGATGAGCGAAGGACGCGTCTCGGCCGGCTGCAGGTAGGAGACCCGCACCCACTCGATCCCCTCGACGGCCGCGAGCTCGGGCAGGAGGGTCTCGAGCAGCCGCAGGTCGCCGAGGTCCTTGCCGTACGACGTGGAGTTCTCGCTCACCAGAACGAGCTCGCGCACGCCGTGGCCGGCGAGCCAGCGCGCCTCGTCGAGGAGGTCCGACGGACGCCGCGACACGAAGGAGCCACGGAACGAGGGGATCGCGCAGAAGGCGCACCGGCGGTCGCAGCCGGAGGCCAGTTTGAGCGGGGCACTCGGGCCGTGGCCGAGGCGACGACGCACCACGCGCGGCCCGCTCGCGGGAGCCACACCCTCGGGGAGGTCGGGTGCGGCCTGCGCGTGCCCGGGCAGCGCGACCGCGATCCCGCCGCGCTCGACGGGGGTCACCGGCAGGAGCAGGCGGCGGTCGCGCGGTGCGTGCGGCACGTGCGGCTCCCCCGCGACGATGCGCCGCAGCCGGGCGCCGATGTCGGCGTAGTCGTCGAAGCCGAGCACGGCGTCGGCCTCGGGCAGCGACTCGGCGAGCTGGTCGCCGTAGCGCTCGGCCAGGCAGCCGACCGCAACGACGGCCTGCGGGCGCCCGCCGGCCTTGAGGTCGGCGGCCTCGAGCAGGGTGTCGACGGAGTCCTTCTTCGCCTGCTCGACGAAGCCGCAGGTGTTGACCACGATCGCGTCGGCCTCCGACGCGTCCTCGACCAGCTCCCAGCCGTCGGCGGCCAGCCGCCCGGCGAGCTCCTCCGAGTCGACCTCGTTGCGCGCGCAGCCGAGGGTGACCAGAGCCACGCGCCGCGGGGTCTGGTCGGTCGGCACGGTCATGGCGAGAGCCTACGTGCAGGCAGGTCGGACCCGATGGGTCAGGCGGCGGTCTGCGTCGGGTCGCCGGGGACGAACTCGACCTTGATGACCTGGCCGTCCGACCCCGGTGCTCCGAGGTCGCGGCCGTTGACGTTGAGCGACACGGCTCCGGCGTTGCCGAGGAGCAGCTTCACCTTCGTCTTGTCGGTGAAGGTCTTGGTCTGGCCCTTGGTGAGCGTGCCCTCGTAGAGGGTCTTGCCGCCGGCGTTGGTGATGCGCATCCACGACGCGCGACCGGTGGTGGCGAGCTTCACCGTCACGCCGTCCGCGGCGGCGACGACGTCCGGCGGCGTCGTCGCGGTGCTCGGGGCGGTCGAGGGCGCGGTCGAGGGCGCGGTGGACGGGGTGCTGCCGGCGCTCGGCGTGCTCGTCGGGCTCGAGGACGGGCCGGCCACCGTGGCGGGACCGGACTGCGGCCGCTGCAGGAACGAGATGAGCCCGACACCGACGATCACGGCGAGGGCCAGGGCCATCACCGCGGTCCAGTTGGCCCCACGACGGCCACCGGAGACCGACGCCCCGAGGGTGCCGGCGAGGGAGGACAGCCCGTGCGACCCGCCGTCACGCTCGGCGACCTGGGTGGGCTGAGCGATCGGCTCCACGGGCGCCGCGGCCGTGCGTGCGGCTCCGCGCTGCACGTCGAACTGCGCGGCGACGGCGACCGGGTCGATGCCCACCGCTGTGGCGATGCTCTTGAGGTGGCCGCGGGCGTAGACGTCGCCGCCGCACAGCCGGAAGTCGTCGGCCTCGATCGCGGAGATCAGCGTGCCGCGGATGCGAGTCTGCTCGGCGACCTGCGCGACGGTCATCCCGGCCGCATTCCGGGCGCGCGTCACGGTCTGACCGACCGTCAGCGGTGCCTCGGTCACGCCGGAACCCCGATCCAGGAGCGACGGCGAGCAGCACGGAAGCCGCTACGGACACCGTCGGAACCCTCATGGTAGGCCGCGGGGGCGTGCCGGGGCCAACCCGCGACCGGTCGTCGGACCGAGTGGGTGACCTGCGTCACTCCCCGCCGAGCAGCGTGAGGATCCCCTCGAGCTCATCGGGTGCCACGAGGACGTCGCGCGCCTTGCTGCCCTCGCTGGGTCCCACGATGCCGCGGCTCTCCATGAGGTCCATCAGGCGCCCGGCCTTGGCGAAGCCGACGCGAAGCTTGCGCTGCAGCATGGACGTCGACCCGAACTGGGTCGTCACCACGAGCTCGACGGCCGCGCGCAGCAGGTCGAGGTCGTCGCCGATCTCCTCGTCGACCTCCTTCTTCGACGCCGCCGGCGCGGTGATGTCGGAGCGGTAGGCCGGGGTGAGCTGGGTCTTGCAGTGCGCCACCACGGCCCGGATTTCGTTCTCGGTGACCCAGGAGCCCTGCAGCCGGATCGGCTTGCTCGCGCCCATCGGCAGGAACAGCGCGTCGCCCTGCCCGACCAGCTTCTCTGCACCCGGCTGGTCGAGGATCACCCGGCTGTCGGTGACGCTCGAGGTCGCGAACGCCATCCGGCTCGGCACGTTCGCCTTGATCAGGCCGGTGACGACGTCGACGCTCGGGCGCTGCGTGGCGAGCACCAGGTGGATGCCCGCTGCGCGTGCGAGCTGCGTGATGCGCACGATCGAGTCCTCGACGTCGCGCGGGGCGACCATCATGAGGTCGGCGAGCTCGTCGACGATGACCAGCAGGTACGGGTACGGCTCGATGATGCGTTCCGAGCCCGGCAGTGGCTT
>Ga0208588_1000084_pt1 | contig 27775 bp, 25 predicted proteins | sample NGESurshal092012_8_FD_184483 | JGI IMG/M metagenome (GOLD analysis project Ga0208588, IMG submission 184483) | Arctic peat soil microbial communities from Barrow, Alaska - NGEE Surface sample 415-3 shallow-092012 (SPAdes) | ecosystem: Environmental > Terrestrial > Soil > Wetlands > Peat ...
CCGGCGGCCGGTGCCGCGGTGGCTGCCGCGGGATCCGATGCGGGGGCGGCCGGGGTATTGCTGTCTCCCGGCGCTGCCGCCGGTGCGAGCAGGGCGTCCGGCCGGCCGCGCAGGCCCGCCGGTGAGGTCGCGGCATCGCTGGGAACGAACGGCGTCGAGACCGCGGTGCCGTCGCCGGCCGAGGCGCTGCCCGGCGCGACCGTCTCGGCACCACCCGGCGCGGAGGCCGGAGCGGTGTCACCGATGGCCGGAATGGTGGTCAGCGGCGCCGAACCGGTCGCGGCGGCGGACCCGGTGGCGGACCCGGATGCCGGTGCGGACGACGGCGCGGCGCTGGTGGGCGGGACAAACCCGGCCGGGTAGCTGATGATGGCGTTGCCGCTGGCATCGGTCAGCACCGGGCGGATGTTCATCTGCGCGCTGCGGGTCAGGTTGTTCAGGTCCTCATTGCCCGGCACGGTGATCACCAGCTGACGGGCGCCGTCGATCTGCACCTCGGCGCCGGCCACGCCGGACCCGTTGACCCGGTTCTCCATGATCGTGCGAGCCTGCTGCATCTGGGCCCGGGTCGGATCCGACCCGTCCTGGGTCCGGGCGGTCAACGTGATGCGGGTGCCGCCCTGCAGGTCGATGCCGAGTTTGGGCGTGTTGGAACCCGGGGTGAAGAACACCAGCCCGTACAGCACGGCGGTGATACCGAGGAAGGTCCAGATCAATCGCCAGGGCCTGAACTGCCCAGCTGGTGTCGCCACGTCGCGCCAATCTGTTCGGCACACGACCGGGGGCGGACGGCGCGGTGTGCCGCGGCGGTCCGGTCGCAATGCAACAGGGGGCGATCGTCACGCCCCCCACATGATGATGCCCCGACCCTTGGCAGGGCCGGGGCAATCGCTGAGCCTAGTTGAGATCCTTGGACTTGCGGTCCGTCACGCTGGAGTCCGTCGGGTCGGCATCCTCGGCGTCGATGACGTCCATGTCATCGGCGTCGATCGCCAGATCCTCCGACGGTCCGGGCACGACGATCTCGCGGACCGCGGCGCGCACCCAGGTGGTGCGCAGGCCGGGTGCGATCTCCAACTCGATGGTGTCGTCGGCGATCGCCGTCACGGTGCCGTGCAGCCCGGACGTGGTCATCACCCGAGCACCGGGAACCAGCGATTCGTGCATTTGCTTGGTCGTCGCGGCGGCCCGCTTCTGCTTCTTCATGCTGAAGTACATCAAGCCGCCAAGTCCTGCAAACATCAGGATCGGCAACAGCATCTGTTCCATGGTTCTCCTCGGTCTCGACTCTCTCGACGACGCCCATGTGCTCCACGCTCGCAGGGGCGGTGCGCGCGCGTCAACTTCTCGTCCGCGCAGTCAACGAGGCGCGGCTGCCGGTGGTTCCCGTGCCCGACGGATCCGTGCTCGTCGCAGACGACAGCGTGTCCGCTCAGCATCGGCCAGGATAGCGGAATCGGCCATGATCATCTGTGCTGTTCGACGGCGCGCCCGCAGCTGTGCCACCTGACCGTACGCCGCGAACGGGCCGGTCAGCGCCGGCGAAGGGCCCGTACCGGCTCCGCGCAATGAACGTCAGAGCCCGTCGAACAAGGTGGCCTCCGCCGCCGCGGCGACGTCCCGGCCCATCTCCAGCCCCAGATGCGCCCAGGCGGCCGGCGTGGCGATCCGGCCGCGGGGCGTCCTGGCCAGCATGCCGAGCCGGACCAGGAACGGTTCGCAGACCTCCTCGACGGTCGTCGGCTCCTCGCCGACGGCCACCGCCAGCGTGGTCAGGCCCACCGGGCCGCCGCCGAACGAGCGGCACAGAGCGCTGAGCACCGATCGGTCCAGTCGGTCGAGGCCGAGCTCGTCGACGTCATAGACGGCCAGCGCCGCCCTGGCGATGTCCCTGGAGATCGACCCGTCCGCCCTGACCTGCGCGTAGTCACGGACCCGGCGCAGCAGCCGGTTCGCGATCCGGGGCGTGCCGCGGGACCGCCGAGCGATCTCGGTGGCGCCGTCCGGGCGCAGGTCGATGCCCAGGATCGCGGCGCTGCGGGTGATCACCGTGGTCAGTTCGGCGGCGGTATAGAACTCCATGTGGGCGGTGAACCCGAACCGGTCGCGCAGCGGGCTGGTCAGTTGGCCGGACCGGGTGGTCGCGCCGACCAGGGTGAACGGGGCGATCTCCAACGGGATAGACGTCGCGCCCGGGCCCTTGCCGACCATCACGTCAACCCGGAAGTCCTCCATCGCGAGGTACAACATCTCCTCCGCGGGCCGGGCGATTCGATGGATCTCGTCGATGAACAGCACGTCACCCTCGACCAGGTTCGACAGGATCGCCGCCAGATCGCCGGCCCGTTCGAGCGCCGGACCCGAGGTCAGCCGCAGGGCGGCGCCCATCTCGGCGGCGATGATCATCGACAGGGACGTCTTGCCAAGGCCGGGAGGCCCGGCCAGCAGGACATGATCCGGCGGGTTGCCGCGCAGTTTCGCGCCGGACAGCACCAGTTCGAGCTGCTCGCGCACCCTGACCTGGCCGACGAACTCGGCCAGCGACCGCGGCCGCAGCGAGGCCTCCACATCCGAATCGCCGGTGACTTCGGTGGGCGTCACGACGCCTTCGACAACGGTGCCGTCCGCCGGCTCGTCCCGCTGGTTCATCGGTTCCGACCCAGCAGCGACAACGCCCGGCGCAGCAGCACCCCGACGTCACCGTCGGCGACGGCCGGATCGTCGGCGTCCTCGGCCACGGCCGCGGCAGCGTCCTCGGCCTGCTTGGCCGTGAAGCCCAGACCGATCAGCGCGTCGACCAGCTTGTCCCGCCACGACGGGCCGAGGCCGCTCCCGGCCGCACCGGCGGCCCCGGGACTGCCGGGCACCACGCCCACCTTGTCCTTCAACTCCAGCACCAGCCGTTCCGCGCCCTTCTTGCCGATCCCGGGAGCCCTGGTCAGGGTCGCCGTGTCGCCGGCGCCCAGAGCGCGGCGCAGCTGGTCGGGGTCGAGTACGGCGAGCAGCGCCAGGGCGATCTTCGGGCCGACCCCGGACACCGACTGGACCAGCTCGAACAGTTCCTTGGCCTCATCTGTGCCGAACCCGAACAGGGTCAGCGAGTCCTCCCGGACCACCAGGCTGGTGGACAACCTGGCCTGCTCGCCGCGCCGCAGACCGGCCAGGGTGGCGGGGGTGGTGCGCACCGCGAGCCCGACGCCGCCGACCTCTATGACGGCGTGGTCCAGGTGCACGGACAGCACCTGGCCGCGGACCGAACTGATCATGGAGCCATCCTCGCCTTCGCGGCCGCGGCGAGCAGCCGGCTCTGCATCGGGGAACGCCACAGGTGACACAGCGCCAGGGCGAGCGCATCGGCGGCGTCGGCGGGCCGGGGTGATTCCGGCAGCCGGAGCAGCCGGGTGATCATCGCGGTGACCTGGGCCTTGTCGGCGTTGCCGTTACCGGACACGGCGGCCTTGACCTCGCTCGGGGTGTGCCAGGCGACCGGGATCGAGCGGCGGGCAGCGGCCAGCGCGACCACCCCGGACGCCTGCGCGGTGCCCATCACGGTCCGAACGTTGTGCTGGCTGAACATCCGCTCGATCGCGACGGTGTCCGGCCGCAGCCGGTCCATCATCGACTCGACGTGTTCGGCGATGGTCAGCAGCCGTTGCGCGAGATCGGTTCCGGGTACGGTCCGGACAACGAGGACCTCGACCATCGTCGGCAGCAGCCCGGGACCACCGTCGATGACGCCGATCCCGCACCTGGTCAGCCCAGGGTCAACGCCCAGCACCCGCACCCAGCACCTCCCCCGCGGTTGCCCGCCGTGAGTCGACCGTTACCGGCCCGCAGCGGCGCCGCAACCCCGGCGCCGAAAACCGCGCGCACCGAAAATGGAACACCTGTTCGCCGCAACGCTACCGGCCGGCTGCCGCTCGGCCGGCGCCGCCACGCCGTGCGCCGCCCCGACCTCGAACGAGGATCGGCCGCGCTCATTCGTCCAGGAAGCTCTCGCCCTTCAACCCGCCGACGGATGACTTGGGATGGCCGCTGTACACCGGGCTGTTCTTGATCGCGGTCAGCGCCAGCTGTTCGAGCGTGGCGGCATTCGCCCCCATGGCCCGGGACCAGGCCGGGGCGCTGAGCGCGTTGGGTGAGAGCCGCTGGATCTCGGCGACGATGTCCACCGGCGACGAGTGCGGGTGCGCCAGGTCCTCGATCAGCATGGCCAGGATGGACAGTTCGTTCGCGTCGGGGGCGATGGCCGCAATCGCTGTGGTCAGCTTGCGCCCGTCGAGCGCACTGAGTTGGCTCAGCCAGTAGCGGGCCTGGGCGCGGTAGCCGTCCAGTTCGAAGCGGAAACCGTCCACGGTGGTGAGGGAGTTCGCCGCCCGGTCGCCGGCCGCGTGGGTGAGCTCGTGCACCAGCAGGCCCTGATAGGCGATCGATGTGACGTCGAATGTCGTTGGGAGATAGATGGTGTCGCCCTTGAATTCGAGTGTCGAGGTGGTCACGTACATCGCGGTGCCGGTGATCGAGGCGGGCGGTACCTCATCGACCTTGATGTTCCCGGCGAGTAGGTCGGCTGCCACCGGGAGCTTCGCGCGCCGGGCTATGACGTAGGCCGCGCCGGCCAGCACCCGATCGCCGGCAGTCGAGTCGCTCGCGGCCGCGAGCATCGCCTGGTAGACCTGCTTGACCGGCAGTTTGTCCTGCTTGGCCAGCGCGAGCACCTGCTGGGCGGTCGCCGCGAAGGCGGTGCCGGCCAGCTCGATGATCTGCCCGCCGGGGCCGGTCGGCTTCTTGCCGATCTGCATGGCGGTCCTGCCCTGACCCGGATCCCGCCCGACATCCCTGACCAGGTCACGATTGTCGGAGGTGATTGTCGCGCCATCGAAGGTGACGCCGGCGCCCGATCCGAAGCCGCCGGGGTTGGTGGTGTGCAGTTTCGCGGCGTTCGCCGGGTCCAGCAGGGCGGCGATGAACATCCGCTCGTTGTCGTCGACAGTCCGGTCCGCGGCGAGCGCCAGCTCACGCAGTGGCGGCAGATCGTCGCCGGTCAGCGGGCCGGACGCCGTCCGGCGGTAGGCCTCGGCGGCCAGCGCCACGTTGATCTCCGTTCCGGCCGTGAAGGTGAGCAGCCAGCCGCCCTTGCCGTCGGCGCGGAACGAGCGCTGCAGGTACCGGACGACCGCCCGGTTGCCGGTCGACCGCTGCAGCGCGAGCATCCGGGCCGGACCGAACGGCAGGTCCGCCGGCCCGCGTACTGTCGCGACCGGCTTCGCGCCGACCTTGGCTGGGGACGGTTTGGCCCGGCTGGTCCGCATCGGTCCATCATCCCCGGCGAGCACCGTCGATGGCGGCGAAATATGGCCGAGGACAGCCGCTACCCGCTCACCCGGTCTGCTGGTCGGTGTCGAGTTGCTCGGCGATCTCGTCGGAGATGTCGGCGTTGGTGTAGACGTTCTGCACGTCGTCCAGGTCCTCGATCGCGTCGACCAGCTTGATCACCTTGCGGGCACCGTCGACATCCAGCGGCACGTTGACCGAGGCGATGAAGGTCGGGTCTGCCGAGTCGTACTCGATGCCGGCGTCGGTCACCGCGGTCCGCACGGCCACCAGGTCGCCGGTCTCCGAGACCACCTCGAAGACGTCGCCCAGGTCGTTGATCTCATCCGCGCCGGCGTCCAGCACGGCCAGCATCAGGTCGTCCTCGGAGAGGGTGGACCCGTTCGCCGCCCGCGGCACGATGACGACGCCCTTGCGGCTGAACAGATACGAGACGCTGCCCGGGTCGGCCATCGTCCCACCGTTGCGGGTGACCGCCACCCGCACCTCGGACGCCGCCCGGTTCCGGTTGTCGGTGAGACATTCGATCATGATGGCAACGCCGTTCGGGCCGTAACCCTCGTAGGTGATGGCCTGGTAGTCCACGCCGCCGGCCTCGGCGCCGGACCCACGCTTGGTGGCGCGGTCGATGTTCTCGTTCGGGACAGAGGACTTCTTGGCCTTCTGGATGGCGTCGAACAGCGTCGGGTTGCCGTCCGGGTCACCGCCGCCGGTGCGCGCCGCGACTTCGATGTTCTTGATCAGCTTGGCGAACAGCTTGCCGCGCTTGGCGTCCTTGGCCGCCTTCTGGTGCTTGGTCGTCGCCCATTTGGAGTGCCCGCTCATCGTCCTGCAGAACCCCTCTGACTGTCATGATGCCTGCCTTCGCGGCGCTGCCGAGCACAAGCCGCTGCCGAGCACAAGCGCCGCGCCGTTCCCTCTCGTGCTTCGACAGGCGATCCTACGTCGCCGCCGACTGCACGATGTCCAGGAAGAGGGCGTGCAGCCGGTCGTCGCCACTGACCTCGGGATGGAACGACGTCGCCAGCACCGTGCCCTGCCGGACCGCCACCGGGTGCTCACCGACCCTGGCCAGCACCGTCACATCGGGCCCGGTCCGCTCGACCCAGGGCGCCCGGATGAATACCGCACGCAACGGACCGCCGGGCACGCCGGCCACCTCCAGGTCGGTCTCGAAGGAGTCCACCTGACGGCCGAAAGCGTTGCGCCGTACCACGATGTCGATCGCGCCGAGCGGGCGCTGGTCCGCCCGTCCGTCGAGGATCTCGCTGGCCAGCACGATCATCCCGGCGCAGGACCCGAACGCGGGCAGGCCCTGTGCCAACCGCGCTGCGAGCCCTTCGCGGAGCTCGAAAACGTCCATCAGTCGGCAGATGGTCGTCGACTCCCCACCGGGGATGACGATGCCGTCCAGATCGGCCAGTTCGGATGGCCGGCGGACCGGCCTGGCCCTCACCCCGAGGCCGGCCAGCGCCACCAGGTGTTCACGGACATCGCCCTGTAGCGCGAGGACACCGACCAGCGGATCGGCTGGGCTCACCGGCCCACCCGTGCGATGTCGGTCATCCGCCGGGCTTCCAGGTCATCAGCACGACGACGACCACCAGCATCGCCGTGGCCACCCCGGACCCGATCGAGATGCGCCGGTAGTCGATCGACTTCAGGTCCTGTGCGGCCGGATCCTGCAGGTGCTCGGCGGCGCTGCGCAGCGACGGCACGACCGCGATCAGGGTGAGGGCCAGGGCCACGGCGTACAGGATGATCGACACCAGCACCCACGGGGTGCTGATCGTCGCGTGCTCCTCCTCCTGGCCGGAAACCCCGAGGACGCCGAACCCGAGGACCGCCACCACCAGCGACAGCAGGCTGAAGACGAAGGTGGACCTGGCGAGCACGGCGACCTGCGCGCCCTGGCCCGCGCGGATCGCCCGCATGGCGGTCATCGGCAGGATCGCCATCGGACCGATGACGAACACCGCCCCCACGACGTGCAGTGTTGTCAACAGCGCTTCCATGCGATGACCCTATCGAGCCGGCGATCGCGCGCCGGACCAGGTCCGGGGCCTGCGGCCCGGCCGGCCCGTCACCTGCCTTCGGCCTCGGTGAGCGGTGGAGGACTCGGTGTCGGGTCGGGCACCGGCCGCACGCGGGTGGATCGCACCTGCAGGCGCGGCAGCAGCAGGTGCAGCAGCGGGCCGATCGCCAGCGCGTAGACCACGGTGCCGACCCCCGCGACACCGCCGAGCAGCCAGCCGATGCCGAGCACGCTGAGCTCGATGGTGGTGCGCACCAACCGGATCGACCCGACGCCGCGGGCGGCCAGGCCGGTCATCAGGCCGTCCCGGGGCCCTGGCCCGAGGCCGGCGCCGATGTACAGGGCGCCGGCGAGGGCGTTGCCCAGGATGGCCAGCGCAACCACCAGGATCCGGATGGTCAGGTCGTGGAACTCCGGCAGCAGGTGCAGCGTGGCATCCGTGGTGAACCCGATGATCGCCGCGTTGGCGACGGTGCCGATGCCGGGCCGCTGCCGCAGCGGGATCCACAGCAGTAGGACGAACACCGAGACGATGGTGATGACGGTGCCGTAGGACAGCGGGATCCAGCGGTTGACCAGCGCGGTCAGGCCCTGGTGGAAGACGTCCCAGGGGTCAAGGCCCAGGACGGCGCGAACCATCATCCCCATGGTGAAGCCGTAGAGCAGCAGGCCGACGATCAATTGGACGAACCGCCGAGGCCGGCGGTCGACTGGTATGGCAGCTAGCAGGCGCATGATTGCCACTTTCACCGACATTGGCCTGGACATCCAGTACCACTTGCGAGAAAGTGGCCTGTATGAGCCAGACCACCCGTATCTCCGCAGCGACCCTGGCGAAGCGGCTGGGCCCTCCGGCCGTCGGGTCGGAGCAGCCGGCGTACCGAGCGCTGGCCGACCGCATCCGGGCCGCTGTGCTCGACGGTCGGCTGGCGGTGGCGTCCGGGCTGCCCAGCGAACGGGACCTGGCGACCGGGCTCTCGCTGTCCCGGACCACCGTCGGAGCGGCGTACGCGCTGCTGCGGGACCAGGGTTGGCTGGACTCCCGGCGCGGCTCGGGGAGCCGGCTCCGACTGCCTGAGGCCGCCGATCCGGCGACCGGGTCCGGCCGACCCGGCGCGGCATCGGCCCGGGGCGCCGCCACCCCCTTCGGGCCGGGCGGCATCTTCGGCTGGCCGGAGAGCAGGGGCCGGCACGACCCGGGTGCCGACGCGTCGGGCGTCATCGACCTGACCACCGCCTGCCTGCCGGCCCCCGATGGGCTTGCCGCCGCTGTCGCCGGCGCCGTCGAGCAACTGCCGCGGTACTACGCCGGGGACGGTTACCTGCCGTTCGGGCTCCCGGTGCTGCGCGAGGCGATCGCGGCCCGCTACACAGGGGACGGGGTGCCGACCACTGCCGAGCAGATTTTGGTCACCTCCGGTGCCCAGCACTCGTTCACCCTGGTCGTCGGCGAGCTGTCGTCCGCCGGTGACCGGGTGCTGATCGAGTGCCCGACCTACCCGGTGGCGCTGGACGCCGTGCGCGCCATGCGCCGCATCCCGGCTCCGGTCGGCCTGGCCGAGCCCCCGTCCCCGGGCGATCTCGGGGGTGACAGTGCCTGGGATATCGACCTTTTCGGCGCCACGATGCGGCAGACTGCGCCCCGCCTCGGCTATCTCATCCCGGACTTCCACAACCCGACCGGCGCGCTGATGGACGTTGCAACTCGAGAATCGCTGGTGGTCAAGGCACGTGCCGCCAGGACACTCCTGCTCGCCGACGAGTCGTTCCGTGACATACCGTTCCCCGGCACTGCCGCGATGCCGCCGCCGATGGCCGCCTTCGACGACGGCACCCGGGTGCTCTCCCTCGGCTCGGTGTCCAAGTCGTTCTGGGGCGGGCTGCGGGTCGGCTGGATCCGGGCGGCTCCGCCATTGGTGCAGCGGCTCGCCGCGGCCAGGGCGTTGGGCGACATGGCCGGGCCGGTGCTCGAGCAACTCATCGTCGCCGAACTGCTGTCCGACCCGAGCCCGGCGCTGACCCAGCAGCGGTCCCGGCTGGCCACCGGGGCGGCCGCGTTACAGGCCGCGCTGGCCGCCGAACTGCCCGACTGGCAGCCGACGCACCCGCAGGGCGGCGCGTCGTTGTGGGTCCGGCTACCCGGGCCGTTCGCCACCGACCTGGCATTGCTCGCGCCCGGCGCCGGGGTGCGCATCGCGCCCGGCCCGCGGTTCGGGCCGGACGGCACGATGGAGTCCTACCTGCGGCTGCCGTTCACCGCCGGCGCGGATCGGCTGGCCGCCGCCGTCGGCCGGCTGGCTGTGATAGCCCGGCAGGCTGCAGCAATCGGGGCACGGTCGTCGTTGCCCGGTTGGCTGGCCTGAGCGTTCGGGGTGACCTCCCCGAAGTTCGTTCGCGGGATCAGCCGGGTCTTCGAATTCACCCCCGTGACGCTGACCTGGAGCACCGTCGGCGTCATCGCCTACGGCACGCTGCAACTGGTCGAGTCCTACGGCCTGTGGACCATGCGCCGCTGGGGCGAGTACCTGACCGTGGTGGCGACCAGCGTGTTCCTGCCGTGGGAGATCTACGAGGTCACCGAGAAGATCACCCTGCTGCGGGTGGGTGCGCTGGTGATCAACATCGCGGCGGTGATCTGGCTGCTCTGGTCCAAGCGGCTGTTCGGCCTGCGCGGTGGTGGCGCGGCCTATCACGCCGAGCACCACGCGGAGAGCCTGCTGACGGTCGAGCGGGCCGCGGCCTACGGGGCTGGGGACGCCGGAGCCGGTGTCGGGCCGTCCGGAACCCAGGGTGCGGGCACCCGCGGGTCCACGACCGGCACCGCAGGGCAGGGTCGGTCTGCTCGCCGCATTCGCACTGCAGGGTGACGCTGACCCGCCCCCCGCAGCCGCGGTGCCGGTAGACGATCTCGGGCAGCACGCCGGGGGCGATGTGCCGCTCGCCCCAGTCGGACAGGGCGGCCAGCACGGGGAGCAGATCCAGGCCGGCGTCGGTCAGGGTGTATTCCACCCTGGCTCTGGCGCCAGGCACCTGGTAACCGCGGGTGCCGAGAATCCCGGCCGCCGTCAGGCGGCGCAGGCGATCGGACAGCACGGTCCGCGGCGCGCCGGTGGCGGCCTGGATCTCGTCGAACCGGCGGAGCCCGAGGGACACCTCCCGGACGACGAGCAGCGCCCACCGTTCGCCCACGAGTTCCAGGACACCACTCAAACCGTCGACCATGGTGCTGAGTCCAGACCCTGCACTCAGCCATGTCACGCCGCGCGCCCCAATCGATTCCCGCCCGCCTCGGGCCCCGTGGACCTACCGGACTTTCCGGGCACCGGGATCGATGGCAGCATGCCTGCTGGGTGGACGCCGGTTTCCGGCATCGCGCCCCGGCGTGGCCTGCCGGCTCGCCGTCGTTCGCCCGGCGTGGCCTGCCGGCTCGCCTCTATTTCCGACGGAGAGAGCCGACATGAGGGCTCGTCACACGGTTCTGCTGCTCGCCGCCCTGACCTGGCTGGCCGCCTGTGGCGGCGGATCGTCCGCGACAGCGGCGCCGTCCGCCGCTGTCTCGACCTCGAAGAATCTTCCGATCACGACAACAGGCCCGTCATCAGCCGTCTCCAGTGAGGCGGTGACACCGGCGCCCGCGGCGGCGACGTCACCCATCTGCACGCAGACCGCCCTCCAGGACGCGGTGAACATCGAACGAGCCGCGGGCAGCCCGTTGACGGTCGGCGGCCGCGACTTCCAGTGCCAGGACACCTGGGCCGTGGTCGGGGCGACCGACACCGTCAACAAGGCGCAGGTCACCCTGCTGTTCCGCTGGGTCGACGGGAGATGGCAACCGGTGACCGACCGAACCCAGGCCTGCGCGAACCAGGAGATTCCCGCCCAGCTCACCGGCCTTGCGTGCCGCAGCAACTGACCGCGGTCCGGACGCGCCCACATGCCGCCGCAGCGCACCGGCCATCCGTACCTCGAGCGGCTGCACACCGCGCCAGAGCTGATGGGCCGCATCAGATCCGGAGTTGGCGGGCAGCCACCAACTCCGGTACTGCGGACCGCTGGCGTACTGCGGCCGCTGGTATCCGATTGATCGATGAGGTCAGCGAGCCCCATCACCGAGCAGGTCCAGGGTGGCCCCGACGATCGCGTCGGCGTCGATGTGGTGATAGGCGTAGGTGTCGGCCAGGGCGCCCGCCTGGCCGAAACCGTCCACCCCCAGGGTCGCCAGCGGAACGTTGTTGATGGTGGCCAGGAACGCCAGCGTGTGCGGGTGACCGTCCAACACAGTGACCAGCGGGGTGGCCCGGTGTGCGGGAAACACCTGGTCCAGGATCCACTGCGCGGCGCCGCCCCGGCCCTGGCGGGCCCGCACGGCGCGGAACAGCAGGTCGGGGCTGGTCACGCACAGCACGTCAGCGCCCACGCCGAGATCGGCCAGCCGGGCGGCCGCGGCCAGCGCCTCCGGCACCATCGCACCCATCGCGGCGATGGTCACCGCCGCGTCGGAATGCCGTTGCAGCGCATAGGCTCCCGCCACCACCTGTCGGCGCCGGCGGTCCCGGGCAGCCGGATCCGCCGGTACCCGCGCCAGGGTCTGGTCGACCGGCCTGGTGGACAGCCGCAGGTAGGTCGACGAACCGTCGGGCCGGCCGAGCCGGGCCAGGCCGTCCAGCAGGCACCACTCCAGATCCAGCGCGAACGCCGGCTCGTATGCGGTGCAGCCAGGCTGTTCCAGGCCGATGGACGGCGTGGTGATGGACTGGTGCGCGCCGCCCTCGGATGCCAGGCTGACACCCGACGGCGTGCCCACCAGGATCGATTGCCCGCCGGCGTACATGCCGAACGACCAGGGCTCCAGCGCGCGGCCGACAAACGGGTCGTACAGCACACCGATCGGCAGCAGCGGGTGCGACCAGCGGCTCCAGGTCGATCCGAGTTCACCGAGCAGGCCGACCAGGTTCGTCTCGGCGATGCCCAGTTCGATGTGCTGACCGGTGGGGTTCTCCCGCCAGTGCAGGATCGTCTCGGCGTCATCGGCGAACCAGTCGACCCGCGTCCCGGGCGTCCAGCTGCCGACCTTGTTCAGCCAACCGCCGAGGTTGGTGCTGGAGGCAACGTCCGGGCTGACCGTCACCACCCGGGCCGCGGCGGCCGGCGCCTGCCGGGTCAGGTCCACCAGCGCCCGGCCGAGCGCCTGCTGGGTCGACCCCTTACCGGCCGGGGTTCGGCCCAGATCAGCGGGGACCTCGGGCGGCGGGAGGATCGGCGCGGTTTCCCTGGCCAGCCTGGCGGCGGCCCGCCGGCACCAGGTGGCCTCCGGGGTGCCCGGGTCGAAGCCCCGCCACGGGTCGTCCAGATCCATCCCGACCTCGGCGGCCAGCTCGGTCATCTGGGGGTGGGTGAGCTGGTTGGAGTGGTTCTGCGGGTGGCCGGCGTTCGGCAGGCCGTTGCCCTTCACGGTGTACGCGAAGATCACGGTGGGCCGGCCGTCGTCGATCTGCGCGAAAGCGTCGGTCAGGCCACCCAGGTCGTGCCCGCCCAGGTTGCGGATGCTGCGGTGGATCTCCGCGTCGCCGGAACCCGCCAGCACCTGACGAATTGCGTCGGCGTCCGGCCCGTCACCGGGCAGCCTGCCGCGCAGCTCGGCCGGGCTGCAGCGGAGCAGCCGCTGGTACTCGGGGTTGGTCATCTCGTCGATCCGCCGCCGCAGCGCCTCGCCGCCAGGGCGGGCGAACAGCTCCTGCAGCAGCCGGCCGAACTTCAGCGAGATCACCTGCCACCCGGCGGCCACGAACATGGCCTGGACCCGGGTGGCGGAGATGTTGGGCACCACCCGGTCCAGTGACTGCCGGTTGAAGTCAACGATCCAGACGATCTCCCCGAGCTCGGCCACGGACGGATCCAGCACCGCCTCCCAGATCGCACCCTCGTCCAGCTCCGCGTCGCCGACCAGCGAGTACTGCCGCCCGGCGACCGGCGAAGCGCCCTGCTGGGAACGCACGTACCGGCGGGCGATGGCGCCCCAGATCGGCGCGGTCGCGCCGATGCCGACCGAACCCGTCGAGTAGTCGACCGGGTCCGGATCCTTCGAGCGACTGGGGTAGCTCTGCAGGCCGCCGATGGAGCGCAGGGTGGTCAGGTACCTCTCGTCCAGCTCACCCAGCAGGTAGTTGATGGCGTGTAGGACTGGCGCGGCGTGCGGCTTGACGGAGACCCGGTCCACCGACCGCAGCTGGGTGAACCAGAGCGCCGTCATGATCGATGCGATCGAGGCGCTGGACGCCTGATGACCGCCTACCTTGACGCCCGACGCGTCGCCGCGCACCCGGTTGGCGTGGTCGATCATCGCCGTGGCCAACCACAGCACCCGCTGCTCGACGAGGCTGAGCGAATCCAGGCTCGTTTCGGGGTCGGACGGGTCCGCGGCGGCCGGAGCGGGTTCGGCGGCGATCTGCTCTTTCACCCGCGGAGTTCATCAGGTGTGATCGAACTGCACAACATGCGGCCGGCGGGTCGAGCAGGGTGCTCAACCCGCGAGCGTGCCGACGAGCGGGACGGTGCACACCGACCGCCGCGCGGCTCAACTCGTTGACAACTGTCACAGCAGTCACATTTCGCGAACGTTCAGCCGCGCAGGCGATGTTGATCCGCGCGGGGCCGGGCTACCAGCCGCGCTCGGCGAGCCGGTGCGGCACCGGGATGTCGTCGACGTTGATCCCGACCATCGCCTCACCCAGGCCGCGGGACACCTTGGCGATGACGTCCGGATCGTCGTAGAACGTCGTCGCCTTGACGATGGCCTCGGCCCGGGCGGCCGGGTTGCCGGACTTGAAGATGCCGGAGCCGACGAAGACACCCTCGGCACCCAGCTGCATCATCATCGCGGCGTCGGCCGGGGTGGCGATGCCGCCCGCGGTGAACAGCACGACAGGCAGCTTGCCCCGCGAGGCCACCTCGGCGACCAGGTCGTACGGCGCCTGCAGGTCCTTGGCAGCGGCGTACAGCTCGTCCGGCGACAACGAGGTCAACCGCCTGATCTCGCCGCCGATGGTGCGCATGTGCGTCACCGCATTGGACACGTCACCGGTGCCGGCCTCGCCCTTGGACCGGATCATCGCCGCGCCCTCGGTGATCCGGCGTAGCGCCTCGCCCAGGTTCGTGGCACCGCAGACGAACGGCGCCGTGAAGGCCCACTTGTCGATGTGGTGGGCGTAGTCGGCCGGGGTCAGCACCTCGGACTCGTCGATGTAGTCGACGCCGAGCGACTGCAGGACCTGCGCCTCGACGAAGTGCCCGATCCGGGCCTTGGCCATCACCGGGACGGACACCGCCGCGATGATGCTGTCGATCATGTCCGGGTCGCTCATCCGGGACACCCCGCCCTGGGCGCGGATGTCGGCGGGCACCCGTTCCAGCGCCATCACGGCGACCGCGCCGGCGTCCTCGGCGATCTTGGCCTGCTCGGCGGTGACCACATCCATGATCACCCCGCCCTTGAGCATCTCTGCCATGCCCCGCTTGACCCGGGCGGTGCCCGTGGTGGTCAGCGAGTCGTTGGCGACGGACGGGATCAGTTCGGGGCTGCTGGGGGCGGACACGACGCGGACTCCTCATACGGGTGGCGTCCCGGGCCGATCGCCCGGGACAAGAAAAGATCACAACTGTTCAGAGCTGGCTGGAGACCGGCGCTGGTTGCGCGGTTCTCCGCTGGCCTGAATTCTACCCGGGCGATCTGCCGGTCAACCCCGCTGCTCGGGCCGTCAGGAGACGTCGGTGGAGGCCACCGGCGGCACCAGCGCCACCCAGGTCTTGCCCGGCTTGAACGGCACCGGCTGCCCGTTGGCGTCCAGGTACCGGGTCGGCTGGTCGGCCGCCGGCCGGTTCCAGGTACCCGCGATGGCGTGCCCGTCCCGGTACAGGGTGAACGAGCCGGAGCCGACGGTGTGCGAGAAGAAGGACGGCGAACCGACGGAGTCCACGCTGCCGTCCGGCTCGAAGTCGACGTTCTGGAACAGCACGTTGTCGGTGACCAGCGGCGCCCCGGACGCATCGCTCTCGGCGCCGCCGTTGCGGACCAGCTGGTACCGGCCGTCGACGAAGGAGAACCCGGTCCTGGCCGCCTGGAACTGCACGGCCAGCGAGGTCGCGGACGGGCCGGCGGCAACCCGCGGGTCGGTGGCGGCGAAGGCAAAGCCGATGTCCTTGGCCGGCGAGAGACCGCTGGTCGAGCCGGCGATCTGCTGGACGTTGGCGTGCAGGTTGTACGGCGACCGCGCGGCGTCGGAGCGCCAGAAACCGCCCGCGCCACTGTCTTCCGAGACGGCGACGACGCTCGTGGCGGACAGCGCGTCGATCGGCCCGCCGGCGCCACCGGAGAACACCAGCGCCGGGGTGCCGAAGACCGGCAACAGTTCGGCGTCGGTGGTCCGCACGCTGCGCACCGCGCCGACCTCGGTCGGCAGCGTCGAGTGGTACACCGCCATCAACCTGGTCAGGCCGCCCTCCACCTGTTCGACGTAGACGATGTCGGCGTCGGCGACGCCGAAGTGCGGCAGTCCCGCCGAGGTGTTGTCGATCTTCGCCGCGATCACCGGCCCGTCCACGACGGGACCGCCGGTCAAGGGATCGGTCAGCGGCGCCGGCGGCGGCTCGGGGGCCGGCGTCGGGGTGGGTGGCGGAGCCGGGCTCGGCGACGGCGGTGACGGGCTGGGCGACGGCACCGGTGAGGGACTGGTGGTCGAGGTGCTGACCGCCTCGTCACCCCCCGAGGAACAGGCAGCCAGGAGCAGCAGCGGGACGGCCAGGGCGCCGAGCGCACGCGTGAGTAGCTTCACAGATCCTCCAGGAGTGCGCCGAAACCCCACCAACGAGGCAACGAGCGGCTCGATCACGCTAGGCCCAGGAATCGCCGCGACGGTAGTGGACCCGCCGGGGCACCGCAGCTATTCGCCGCCTATCGGACGTTTCGGGCGGTTTCGCGTTGCGTCGCGGGCCGAAGGCAGGCTCAGCTGAGGGCGGGGACCTGCTCGGGTGCGACCCCGGAGCGCAGGGTGGCCAGCGCTTCGGGCAGCCGCCGGGCCAGCTCGACCGGGTAGATCGCCTCGTCCGTCGTGGTCAGTGCGTCGACCCCCCACCACCGGTGCCCGGTGAGCGTCAACCGCTCCAGGTCGGTGTGCCCGGAGATGTCCAGGGGTGCGTCCAGCGGCGGGTCGGCCACAAGTGTCGAGCCGGCGGCGTCGGCGCCCGCGCCGGCGGCGTCGGCGCCCGCGCCGGCGGCGGCGGGGTCGATACCGCCCGCCAGGGCCGTCCCGTCGCGCTGGCCATCGGGGCCCGCCGGGCCGGCAGCATCCGCGCCGGCTTGCCCGTCCGGCCCCGCGACCAGCAGGGGCCGGTGCGCTCGCGCCGCGAAGTAGTACTCGGTCTGTTCGTAGTCGACGCCGGTGAAGACGAACCTGGCCAGCCGCCGCCAGATCGGGCCGATCAGCTCTTCGGGTCCGAGCCGGTACCCGGTTTCCTCGGCGAGCTCACGAAGCGCGGCGGTCGGCAGGTCCTCGCCGGTCTCCACGCCGCCGCCCGGGGTGATCCACCACCGGGAGTCCACCTGCGGGTCGGTCCCGGACAACAGCAGCACCCGGTCGTGCTCGTCGAGGAGCACCACCCTGGCCGCGGTCCGGCTGAGCGGGACCGTGCGGTGCGGATACTCGGCGATCTCGAAGTAGTCGGGTAGGGCGGCCCGGCCGGCCAGCCCGAACACCCTGGTGAACAGCACCGCCCGCAGTGCCCGGGTGTCCCGGACCGCGTCGTTGTAGAAGCGCCGGGCCAGCTGCACCCGCTCGCCGGCGTCGGCCAGCTCGGCCGCGAGATCCGGCTCCGTCGCGGCGGGCATCATCGACAGCGCCCGGGACAGATCGTTCTCCGCGTCGGCCCGATGCGGCCGGTCGGCGTTGTCGGCGATGTCGGCGAGCCGGCGCAGCTCGTCGGACTGCGGGTGACCCAGACCACCGGCGGCGGCGACGGCCCTGGTCGCCACGACCCGCCTGGCCAGCGCGCCCTCCAGGGCGGACCACGCGGCCTCGGTGCGGACGTGCAGCCGGTCCAGCCGGTTGGCGGTGATCCACAGCCGCAGGGCGGCGAACAGCAGCAGCGCGATGACGACAATGACGATGACGGTGGTCACGTCGTCCCCTCTCGATTGCTCGGTGTTCGGCCCGCACCTACCGGTGCTGCTCTAAGAGTCCCACGCCGAACCGACCCGATACATCAGGGCATTCACCGGATGACGGTCGGGCGGGCGGCTCGCGAACCGGCGCGCCGGTTGCGGCCCCGGTGCTGGCGGGTGCCGCAGCGGGGTGACCGGCCGAGCCCGGTGCGTCATCCGCCGGTCGCGTCAGTCCGCCTCGACGACCGCCCGCGGGTCGGCCGCCACCACGGTCTCGTACACCTTGACCACCGTTGCCGCGACGACCGGCCAGTCGTAGGCAGCGACGACGCGCCGGCCCTGCGCCGAGAGCACCGAACGCCGGCCAGGGTCGTCCAGCACTGCCGACAGCGACCTGGCCAACGCCGGGGCGTCACCGACCGGGGTGAGGACGCCGGCGATGCCGCCGTCCAGCACCCGCCGGAACGCGTCGAGATCGCTGCCCACCACGGGGGTTCCGGCACTCATCGCCTCGGTGAGGATGATCCCGAAGCTCTCCCCGCCGATGTTCGGCGCGCAGTAGATGTCCAGCGACCGGAGCATCGACGCCTTGTCCGCGTCGCTCACCCGGCCGAGGAACCGCAGCGCCCCGGCCAACTCGGGGCCGGCCAACTCGCGCAGGTCCTTCTGATCGCCGCTGCCGGCCACCAGCAGTTGCAGATCGGGCCGGCTCGGGACCATCAGCCGAAGGGCGTCGAGCAACACCGGCATCCCCTTGCGCGATTCGTCGAACCGGCCGACGAAGCCGATCGTGCCGCCAGGCCGCGGGTACCCGGGCAGCGGGTTCGCCGAGGCGAAGAACTGCACGTCGACGCCGTTCGGGATGATCACCGCGTCGCCACCGAGATGCTCGACCTGCACCTGACGGGCCAGCTCGCTGACCGCGATCCGGCCGGTGATCTTCTCCAGGAACGGCTGCAGCATGGGCCCGAGAGCGGTCAGCCACCGCGAGCGCGGGTTCGCCGTATGAAAGGTGGCGACGATCGGACCGTCGGCCACCATCAGCGCGATGAACGACAGGCTCGGCGCGACCGGTTCGTGCACGTGCAGCACGTCGAAATTGCCGGCCCTGATCCACTTTCGGACCTTCGTGTAGGACACCGGACCGAAGGAGAGCCGGGCGACCGAGCCGTTGTAGGGAATCGGCACGCTCCGGCCGGAGGGCACGACGAACTCGGGGAACTCCACGGTGCCGTCACTGTCGTCACCGGGCGCCAGCACCGAGACGTGATGACCCAAGGTGATCAGCGTTCGGGCCAGATCGGCGACGTGCGCCTGCACCCCGCCCGGGACGTCGAACGAGTAGGGGCAGACCAGGCCGACCCTCACCGGTCCGCGCCCGTCCGCGCGTCCAGGTCGGCCAGCCACAGCGGTTGGAGCATGTGCCAGTCGGCCGGGTGTTCGGAGATGCCCTGCTCGAAGATGTCGGCGATCAGCTGGGCGCCGCCGCGGACCTGTTCGGACAGCCTGGCGCCGGGCAGTGCCACCGGGGGGTGGATGTGGATGGCCCAGCCCTGGTCGGTGAAGCTCAGGTTCGTCGGGCACAGGTAGCTGTCGGTGAGCGCCGCGAGCATCGCCGACCCGGGCGGCATCTTGGTCGCCTCACCGAAGAAGGTCACCGGCACCCCGCTCGCGGACAGGTCCCGGTCGCCGACCAGTGGGACGATGGCGCCCGCCCCCAACCGTTCCCGCAGCACCTGGGACGGGTTCCGGCCGCCGGTCAGCGGCAGGATCTCCATGCCCAACGATTCCCGGTAGGCGACGAACTTCTCGTAGAGGGACTCGGGCTTCAGCCGTTCGGCGACGGTCGTCATCGATCCCCACCGGCGGGTGACCCACAGCCCGGCGGCGTCCCAGTTGCCCGAGTGCGTGATGGGCAGCACGATGCCGCGGCCCTCGTCGACGGCCCGGTCGATGTGCTCGGCCCCGATCACGCTGCGCTGAAGCTGTTCGAAAACCGCGTCGTGGTCCATCGCCGGCAGCCGGAACGCCTCCTTCCAGTACCTGGCGTAGGAGCGCATGCCGGCCCGGGTGACGGCGGCCAGCGATGCGGGCGTCGACCGATCGCCGAGCACCCGGTGCAGGTTCCTCGCGAGCTGCACGACACTCGGGCCGCGGCGGCGGAAGGCGGTGTCGGCGGCCTGCCGGAACAGCCGGTCGGCGACCGGTTCGGGCAGCGTCTTCACCATCGACCAACCCGCCCCGAAGGCGGCGTCGGTCAGCCGATCGGTGTTCACAATGCGGGGCGCCCGGTGCCGCGGTTGTCGACGGTGTCGGCGGCTGCCTTCACCGCCGCGCGCCTGACCTGGACCAATCGCTGCACCACGGTGACCAGGCCGGCCGCGGCCAGCAGCCACAGGCACACGTCAAGCGCGTGTGGGACGCCCAGCCCGGCCAGACCGGCGCCGAGCAGACCGAGCACGTTGCGCTCGGCCCGTTCGGCCAGCGCCCCGCCGATCTTCAGGTTGACCGAATCGGCGCGGGCCTTGACGTAGGAGATCACCTGCCCGGTGACCAGGCAGATCAGTGCGGCGATGCCGAGCACCCGCTGGTCGGTGGTGAACGCGTAGAAGGTCAGCGCCCCGAACATGGCCCCGTCGGCGATCCGATCGCAGGAGGCGTCGAGCACAACGCCGAAGTCGGTGCCGTAGCCGCGCGCCCTGGCCATCGCACCGTCGACCAGGTCGGCCAGTACGAACACGGTGACGACCATGCATCCCCAGAACAGGTACCCGGGAGCCAGCAGCGCGACGGAACCGGCGACCACCCCGATGGTGCCGATGACGGTGACCAGGTCGGGGCTCATCCCCATCCGCAGCAGGCCTTTGCCGATCGGGTCGGTGACCTTGGACACCGTGGACCGGGCCAGGGAGTTGAGCATCGAGATCCGTCCGGTCGAGGAGTTCGGTGGTGAGGCAATCGGCAGCGAAGGTCCCACGATAGCGGCGCCACGGGCCCGATCCGATCATCCGAGCGCGGCGACGGGCGCGCGGCAGGGACCGATCGACGGCTACCAGGCCTGCGCGATGAGGCGGCGCGTCTCGCCGAGCAGCTGCGGGAGCACCTTGGTCTGCCCGACGACCGGCATGAAATTCGAGTCACCGCCCCACCGCGGCACCACGTGCTGATGCAGGTGCTCGGCGATACCGGCGCCGGCCGCGGACCCGGCGTTGATGCCGATGTTGAAGCCGTGCGGAGCGCTGACCGACCGGATGGTCCGCAGCGCCCGCCGGGTGAACGCGCTGAACTCGGCCAGCTCGTCCTCGGAGAGGTTGCTGTAGTCGGGCATGTGTCGAAACGGCAGCACCATCAGGTGACCAGGGTTGTAGGGGAACAGGTTGAGCACCGCATAGACCAGCTCGCCGCGGGCCACGATCAGCCCGTCCTCGTCCGACAGGGTCGGGATCCGGCAGAACGGGCACTCGTGACCGTTGTCCGAGCCGTCCGTGCTCTCGGTGCCGGTGGCGGCGGTTCGGTCGGCGCCGGACCCACCGGTGACGTACGCCATCCGGTGCGGCGTCCAGAGCCGGGCCAGGTGGTCCGGGATCCCGATGCCGTCCTGTTCGACCAGCTCGACCTCATCAGCCACCACTGGGCCCCAGCGGCACCAGGTAGCTGAACGCCTCCGCGGTGGGCGAGGTGTTCGACCGGCTCGAGATCCAGCCGTCGATCGCGTCCACCGCCTGATCGATCGGGACGCCATTGAGCTGGGTGCCGTCCGGGAACCGGAAGGAAACCGCGCCGGCCTCGACGTCGCGTTCGCCGGCCAGCAGCAGGAACGGCACCTTGCCGGTGGTGTGGTTGCGGATCTTCTTCTGCATCCGTTCGTCGGAGTGGTCGGCCTCGGCCCGGATCCCTCGATCCCGGAGCCGTTCGACCACCGCCTGGATGTGATCGCCGAAGGCGTCGGCGACCGGGATGCCGACCACCTGCACCGGCGCGAGCCAGGCCGGGAACGCCCCCGCGTAGTGCTCGGTGAGCACCCCGATGAATCGCTCGATCGAGCCGAACTTCGCCGAATGGATCATCACCGGCTGCTGCCGGGTGCCGTCGGCCGCCTGGTACTCCAGGCCGAACCGGGCCGGCTGGTTGAAGTCGTACTGGATGGTGGACATCTGCCAGGTCCGGCCGATCGCGTCCCGGCACTGCACCGAGACCTTCGGTCCGTAGTAGGCGGCGCCGCCCGGGTCGGCGACGAGTTCGAGGCCCGACGCGGTGGCCACCCGGTCGAGGACCGCGGTGGCCGCCTCCCATTCGGCGTCCGAGCCAATGAACTTGTCCGACAACGGATCCCGGGTGGACAGCTCAAGGTAGAAGTCGTCGAGGCCGAAGTCGCGGAGCAAGCCGAGGATGAACTGCAGGAGCTTGGCGATCTCCTCGGGCGCCTGTTCCTGGGTGCAGTACGAGTGCGAGTCGTCCTGGGTCATCCCGCGGACCCTGATCAGCCCGTGCACGACGCCGGACAGCTCGTTGCGGTACACGCTGCCGAATTCGAACAGCCGCAGCGGCAACTCCCGGTACGACCGGCCACGGGACCGGAAGATCAGGTTGTGCATCGGGCAGTTCATCGCCTTGAGGTAGTACTTGCTGCCCTCCATCTCCATCGGCGGGAACATGTCGTCCTCGTAATACGGCAGGTGCCCGGAGGTGTGGAACAACCCATCCTTGCTGATGTGCGGGGTGTTGACGAAGTCGAAGCCCTCGTCGATGTGCCGCTGCCGGACGTAGCCCTCCAGCTCGCGGCGCAGGATGCCGCCCTTGGGGTGGAAGACCGCCAGACCCGACCCGAGCTCATCGGGAAAGCTGAACAGGTCCAATTCGATGCCGAGCTTGCGGTGGTCGCGGCGCTCGGCCTCGGCCAGTCGCAGCAGGTAGGCGTCCATCGCCTCGGTGGACTCCCAGGCGGTGCCGTAGATGCGCTGCAGTTGCGGGTTCGCCTGGTTCCCCCGCCAGTACGCGGCAGCGCTCCTGGTCAGCTTGACCGCCGGGATGTACCGGGTGGTCGGCACGTGCGGCCCACGGCACAGGTCGCCCCAGACCCGGTCCCCGGTGTGCGCGTGCAGGTTGTCGTAGATGGTCAGCTCACCCTCGCCGACCTCGACGCGCTCGTCGGCGCTCTCGTCGGTGGCGGATGACTTCAGGTCGACCAACTCGAGTTTGTAGGGCTCCATGGCGAGCTCGGCCCTCGCCTCCTCCACCGACCCGGCCACCCGGCGGGCGAACTTCTGACCCGACTTGATGATCTTGCGCATGCGCTTGTCGAGATCAGCCAGGTCCTCCGGGGTGAACGGCCGGGTGACGTCGAAGTCGTAGTAGAAGCCGTCTTTGATCGGCGGGCCGATGCCGAGCTTGGCATCCGGGAAAGCCTGCTGGACGGCCTGCGCCAGGACGTGTGCGGCGGAGTGCCGGATGACGGACCGGCCATCCTCGGTGTCGGCGGGAACCGGTTCTGCGTCGGTGGCCTCGTCCGGTGCCCAGGACAGGTCTTTGAGCTGCCCCTGGCCGTCTCTGACTACCACGATCGCCTGCGGCCCGCTGGACGGCAGTCCGGCGTTCCGCACCGCAGCTCCGGCCGTCGTCCCCGCCGGGATCTGCACGCTCGACAGGGGCGCGGCAGCGGGGGCGGTGGACAAGGGGTCTCCTCGGTGGTCAGCACAGGTGGGCGGTACGTCTGGACAACGGTCGTTGGCGAACGTCCGATGCTAGCCCGGTCCCGGACGGCGGTCTGCGCCGTGATCGCCGTCGGCGATGGACATGGACGGACGGATCAGCCGGACCCACCGGCAAACACCGTCGTGCTGCTGGCCCAAGACCCGACAAAGCCACCCGAATGATGATCCGGGTGGCTGTGACCTGCGGCAATGCGGTGGGCGATGCAGGGATCGAACCTGCGACCTCTTCGGTGTGAACGAAGCGCTCTCCCGCTGAGCTAATCGCCCGGAGCACCGTTCTCGTTCCGAGCAGACGCCACCATACCCGATGCGGCGGCCCCACCGAACCCGCGCAGCAGCTGCTCGAGTTGGGCCGAATGGGTGATCTCGGAGAGTTCGCGTGATGCGGCTCGGGGTCGCCCGTCCCCCATGCGAGAGGAACGGCCTGGCACACGAAGCGCGGATATCTTCCGGCCGCGCACAGGCCGCCGGACGGCGGAGAAAAAATGCCTGAGAACATTGCGGTGCACCATCGAGTGATCACCGCAACCACCGAGATGATCTTGATCTCCGACGCTTGCCTGCCGGCGGTCAACGCAGAATTGCGCTACTTCTGCGACGATCCGATCGCGGTCCACCTGCTGCTGTCGATCGACCAGAGCCCGGCGATCAGCTGGACTTTCGGCCGCGAACTCTTGATTTCCGGCGTCACCATGCCCAGCGGGATCGGCGACGTGCAGGTCTACCCGACCCACGACGGCGTCATCATCGAACTCCGCTCGGGCGCGGCGGCGGCCCGGTTGCTGGCGCACATCCCGGACATCATCGATTTCACCGACACGACCGTCGAGTTCGTCCCGCTCGGTTCCGAGATGGACCACTACAGCATCGACGTCGACCTGACGTCGATGCCCCTGCACGACTCCTTCGAGGCGTGAGCAGTTCACCGGGCTCCGGCGTCAACCGGAGCCGGCAGGCGTCTTGAGCGCCTGCGCCAGCCGGTCTGTTCTGTGTCGTTGACGACGCGCAGAACGGCCGGGCCCATCGACGGGTTGGGCGGTCGTCACGGCCCGGCGCAGGCGAAATCACGATGAAAGTGGCTGAGACACTGCCGGTTTGGAGTGCGCCCACCAGTTCGGATACAGTTGCCGGGCCGCGCAGCCCTGGTGGGACGCGAGGCAGGCGGACGTAGCGCAGTTGGTAGCGCATCACCTTGCCAAGGTGAGGGTCGCGGGTTCGAATCCCGTCGTCCGCTCGAAGAGGTCCAGGCCGTCACCTGGGTTGCCTCCGCGGTGGGATGGCCGAGAGGCGAGGCAACGGCCTGCAAAGCCGTGTACACGGGTTCGAATCCCGTTCCCACCTCGCAGCACGGCCGTTCCGTCAGATGTACCGGAATGGTGAAGGGCGATTAGCTCAGCGGGAGAGCGCTTCCCTGACACGGAAGAGGTCACTGGTTCAATCCCAGTATCGCCCACCAGAATTATAGCAGGTCAGAGCAGGTATCAGACACCGAATCAAGATCAAGTGTGGATACGTGTCGGATCGGCAGGCGAACAGATCATGTAGCGCGGACCCTGATCGAAGGGGGACCGCCCGTGACCATCACCGACCACACCAGTCACCCAGCCGGCCGACGACCGGCTCCCCGACGAGGAGATCGCCCCGCGCCTCGCGTCCGAGCAGCAACGCCGCAGCGGGCCTACGGCAGCCCGTTCCGCGATCACACACGGACCTGCCGCCACGACATCCCCAACTGGCTGGCCACGGTCGCAGCGGAGGTCTCCGAGACGGACCAGGGTGAGATCCTGCCGCCGGCGGTGGACGTCAACAATTGCGACATCCAAGTGTTCAGCGTGGCTCAGGTGGAGGAAGTCACCGGCGCGATCCGGCTACGGACCGCTCAGGCCGCTGTGGATGCGCTGCGGAACCCCCACGCGCCCAAGAACGTCTCCCAGCCATGACACGCAGCATCCGCTCCCGTTGGCAACACCACCGCGCGCACCAGCGGGCCGTGAACGACCTGCTCGCAGCACTCGACGGGCCGTCACGGCTCGACCGAGCCGATAGGTACGAGGCCCGCTAGGTTGTCCCAGGCACCCGGCCGGTCTACCGAAACGAGGGGGGATCATTTCGGAACCGGCCGGGCCCCCACCGGGAATTTGACCACGTGCCGGACTTTGCCGCTAGTCCTGTTTCCGCAGTTCACACCCTGTCTACCACTCGTCACGCAGATGACTCTTGACTGATTCGTGCCGTTCGTGGAAATTGATCGTGCACGCCCGGACCAACCCCCGACTGGTCCGGGCGTGCACCATTCGGCGGGCCCAGCACCCCGCTTGTCGGCGTGCATCCCGACGCGATCTACTTCAGCGAGCAGCCACCAGACCACACCGGGTTTGCTGGGCCGCTGCGTTGGGCGCTGCCAAGCATGCGCAACGGCAGGCGGAGGCCGGGTCATCGTGCAGGCTGCAAAGACGCATCTGGCCGAGCACGGGAGGCGTGCATGTGCGGCCGGAACGCCCGGCGGTAGGGGCAGCATCATGGGCGACGGCAGCGGTCGTTGGCGGCGTCTGATAGCGGCAATTAGCCCACTGGCGTCCAAGTGCAGCCACTGGACTTGAATGCCACGTCGGTCGGGTCGACGGTCACCACGCCAGGGCCGATGTTGTTGGTGATGATGTCGCCGAACTCGCCGCTGGTGCCGGACAGCCGCGCCCAGTAGCAGTCAGCGCCATCGGCGCGGTAGGTGCCTGCCGGGAAGTCGGTGCCGACCAGGCTGGTGCCCTCGCGCGGCACTGTGCCGGCGGCGGGTGCCGCAGGTGCCGGCGGTGCGGCCGTGACGGCCACCGCTGCCGGGGCCGGAGCGGTCACCGTGACCGGTGGCAGGGCCATCGTCACCGTCCGGGCCTCGCCCGCAACCGCCGTCGCCATCACGGTGACGGTCGCGGTGGTCGACGTGGCAGCAGCTGTGCTGGTGTCGGATTTCTTGTTGGCGCTGGCGATCGCGCCGATGATCACGACGACTGCGATAGCAGTGATAACGATCCACGGCCAACGACGGCGTTTCCTGGCCAGGGCTGCTGGCGGTGGTGGCGGCACGTAGTTTTGCGGGTTGTAGGACATTTGGTTTCCCCCCATGGAATCCCGATAGTGCAGGTATAGCACGGTGGCGATGTTGCCCGCTGGGTGAGCAGTTTTGCCCTTGGCGGCCCAGCGCAAGCCCGGTCATCTAGCGGCCAAAGAAGTTACGCATAGCTTCCAGCATCACTTACAGCTTGTGTTCTGACACTGCTACAGGCATGCTGTACGCATCACCCGGGAACGAGGGACACGAACATGACCGAGGACAAGGTGCGAGAAAACAAACTGCGCCGCATGGCGGAACGTCAGGGTAGAAAGCTGGAGAAGTCCCGGCGGCGCGATCCGCGGGCCGTGGACTACGGCGGATACATGCTTCTCGACGCCCGAACGAACGCGGTGATTGCTGGGGATTCACCGTTTGCCTACTCCCTCACGCTCGATGACGTCGAAGCCATGGTGGGCGATGACATCCATGTCGTGGCCGAGCCGGATCTGCCTGTCCAACCCGACCGGCTGGGCAGGCCGACCTTGCGGTTCTTCAGCATCACGTACCCGATGGACCGTCCCGGTCCCGGGCGCGGCTGGTACCTATTCACGACGACGTCCGGGACCCACGCCGTCTACCGGTTCCTCGGCGGCCTTTCCGAGGTCAACGACGCCCTTCACGGCGCGCGGCGCCATCTCAAAGGACCATGGGAACTCGTCCGCGTGGACAGTCAGCACTACGAACTGGTGAACCGGACCGGAAAAGATGCGGTCGGGGTACGAATGGCAGCCGTAGGTCCGCTGATCATCGAAGATCGCAAAGATTGGTCGGCCACGAGCAAACAAGTGACGAACGGGCAATCGGTCCAATTCTCACGAGTGCACGGGTGGAGCGACGAGAGTTCAGGCATCCGCGTCAGTTGGTCGGAGGACGGTGTCCCCAAGACTCAGACAGTCTTGATCTGCGACCTCGAGGTATACCCCAGACCGACTCGGCCGTGAACCTGGGTCAGACCGGCGCGCCACCGCTGCAATCTCCCAAAAGCAGCCCTCAATGCCCTGCTGGCAGCCCTGGACGGGTCTTCACGGCTCGACCGGGCAGACCCGCAGCAAGCCAAGTAGCAGGTAGCGAGACGACGATCAGGTCTTGAGAAACGGCGAGAACCCCCCGCTGTGTGCTTCTTTGTGAGCGGGGGTTCTCGATGCAAGGGACGGCCGGAGCCTCTACTCGCTTCTGCCGCCAACCCCCATAGGGAATCAGCTCAGTCACAACCGACCTGACGCCACAGTTGGCGGTGCGGTCTTGGTCGAACCGGACGCGATCTTCTGAGTCCGGGGATCTTTCATGGCTGCGCCCTGTGGGCCGGAGCGGTATTCACCGCTCATCGTTCGCCCCTTGTTCACTGCGTCCATCTGGGTTTCTCGGCTGGATTCTGGCCCTCGAGATCATCGATCAGATAGGTCATGACGGTGCGATCGAGACCGAGTTGGCCGGCG
>Ga0208588_1000086_pt1 | contig 27371 bp, 21 predicted proteins | sample NGESurshal092012_8_FD_184483 | JGI IMG/M metagenome (GOLD analysis project Ga0208588, IMG submission 184483) | Arctic peat soil microbial communities from Barrow, Alaska - NGEE Surface sample 415-3 shallow-092012 (SPAdes) | ecosystem: Environmental > Terrestrial > Soil > Wetlands > Peat ...
GGGGGACAGTAGAACGAAATGCCCTTGAAGCGGCCTAAACCGGAATTTACATAGAGACGGGAGCCATCTGGGCGGTCATAGAATCCGGCCCAAGCACCATGTTCTGTCACCTGATAATCTCTGATTCGGTTGAGGCGATGGCGAATACCAGGCACATCTTGGACCCATGCTCTGAGGGCAGGTTCATAGTGAAGCAACGGCACAAAACCGAAGAGGTTCACCTGTCCGCCGTGGGTATGACCAGAAATTTGGAGGTTGACTGGGTCGTCGTACTCCCAGAACGTATCTGGCTGGTGGGCCATCAAAATTTTGCCCATTCCTTTGGGAATACTGGCTAAAGTCCCCTTGGGATAGTGGGGCCCAAACGACAAATCTCCCACCCCCGCCAAAGCCATGCCATGCACCGTGGTCCATTTATTTTCTAAATTCGCCAATCCCTGGGCCTTCAGAGCTTTGCGCACGACTCTTTCGTCCGTACAGTCATGATTGCCCAACACGGTGTAGATGCCTTCCTTAGCTTCTAGACTGCTTAGCCAACCCATAGCATCATTCGCAGGGTCTCTAGGCCCCGAGATGAAATCTCCTGTGGCAAGAATCAGGTCTGCCTGTTCTTCTTTAATCTGTTGCGTAACTTTATTTCTTAGCTTTTCGGAAAACGATCCCAATCGGTCAAAATGGAAATCGCTAATCTGAAGAGCCTTCAAACTTTTCTGTAATCCAGGCACGGGTATATCGTAACGGCGCACTACCAAGTTGTTCTTGTCATACCCGAAAGCAGGCAAAGCTACCGTAGTCCCTGCTAGGACCGTAGCCCTTGTTAGAAACTGACGCCTATTCATAGTCTACTCACACCTAGGATGGCATTTGGTAATTGTAGCCTTGGATTAGGGTACCCATGGGCAGCCTGAACTATGACTTAAGAACAGGGATTTAATAACAAGCGGACCACACATTTCACCTGGATAGACATGTTAGGATCGCCCGATAGAAAATAGGACTCCTCTGTCCTAACCTTTTGTTCCAGTTGGAAGTATACAGAAACCTATGGAAAACCTGAGTCTCATCGGTCAGCAAATGTCCCAACTGACGGGTGTCCGCGCCATTATGAAGGACATTATCGAGACCTTACGGTCTGGGGAAAATGCTTCTTGGATAGATTTGAGCGCGGGTAATCCCGTGATTTTGCCAGAAGTAGAGCAGCTTTGGCGCGAGCAAGCCCAGAAAATTATAGATAGCCCTGACTTTGGTCCGATCATTGCTCGCTATGGCTCCTCGCAAGGATATGAGCCCATGATTGAAGCCATCGTCTCGTTTTTCAATCAGCGCTACAACTTATCTTTGGGCTCAGAAAATGTGCTGATTACCCCTGGCTCCCAATCCATTTATTTTTTTGCCGCCAATAGTTTTGCTGGGCCGATGGCTGGAGGCGGCATCAAGAAAGTCTTACTGCCTCTTTCCCCCGATTACACAGGCTATGGCGGGGTAGCCCTGACCCCAGATTCCGTCTGGGCCGTCAAACCTTTCATCGAAAAAACCTCTGCCCACCGCTTCAAATATCGCCCTGATTTTTCCCAGTTAACCTTTGATGAATCGATAGGCTGCATCATTTTCTCCCGGCCCTCTAATCCCACAGGCAATGTATTGACGGATGAAGAAGTCCAAAAAATTGCGGATTTAGCCGCCGTTTACGATATTCCAGTCCTCGTTGATTCTGCCTATGCACCGCCCTTCCCCGCCTTGAACTATGTACCGATGGAGCCAAACTTCTCCCCCAATGTCCTCCATTGCCTTTCCCTTTCCAAAGCTGGTTTGCCCGGTGAACGCTTAGGCGTCGTGATTGGGGATGCCAAATACATCAACATTTTGCAATCCTTCCAGACCAATGCCTGCGTCCATTCAAGTCGTTTTGGACAAGCGATTGCCGCTCCTACGATTCGCTCTGGAGCGTTAGCAGAGATTGCCCAGGATGTGATTAGCCCTCACTACGGGGAGAAATTTAAGGTAATCACCTCCGCCTTTTTCCGTTACTGCCCTGATTCTGTCCCCTGGTATCTGCACGAAACCGAAGGAGGTATTTTTGCCTGGCTGTGGTTGGAGAACCTACCGATTCAGGATGTTGAACTCTATCAACTGCTAAAAAAATCGGGCGTCATTGTCGTTCCCGGAAGCTCTTTCTTCCCTGGTCTGCGCGAAGACTGGAAGCACAAGCATGAGTGCGTTCGTATCAGCTTAACGGCTACGCCAAAAGAACTTGAAGAAGGAGTGCGTAGGATTGCCCAGGTAATCACTCAGGTTTATGAGGACAGTACAGGTTGAGACTATATGGCAGTAGATATCTGACGCGAGTGGGTCAACTTTTTCGAGACTCGATTGCTCTGACTCTGCTGTTTTTCCACTGCGATTTCTTGTGCTAGAGCTTGTCGCCGGGAGGATGTCACGTAGCTAATTGCCGGGTGTGGGTCCGAGCAAAGATCATTTTGCCAGCAGAAGTTTGGAGGGCACTGGTGACGATCACATCCACCTGTTCACCAATATGCTCTCTTCCTTCCTCGATGACTACCATCGTCCCGTCTTCCAGATAGGCTATGCCTTGATGGGCTTCCTTGCCTTCCTTGAGGATCCTTACTTGGAGAAGATCTCCGGGGATGTGTCTAGCCAACAAAGACTTGGAAAGCTCATTGATATTCAATACGGCCACCCCTTGGAGGCTGGCCACTTTATTGAGGTTGAAGTCATTGGTAACCAGCGCCGCTTCTCCGTCCTGGGCAAGACGAATCAGCTTGGCATCTACAGTGGTGAGCTTAGGATAATCCAAATCATGAAGGACAAGACGGTCAGGGTAGGTCGCTTGGAGCTGGTTGAGTATATCCAAGCCTCGACGTCCCTTCGCTCTCTTCTCATCATCTGAACTGTCTGAAATAAGCTGCAATTCCTCTAGGACAAAACAAGGAACGACGACTGGACCTTCGAGGAAGCCTGTAGACATTAGTTGTTCGATTCGACCATCAATGATGACGCTGGTATCCAGAATCTTGCCAAGGACATGACTTTGGGGAAAAAAGCTGGCCGCTTCTTCTTCGCCATTGGCATTGAGGGTACGGACCGGGAAATTAAAACGCTTGAGTAAGCCCCGACCATGGCTATCGGCTAAAGTCATCCCTAAATAGCCAATCAGCAAACTCGCTAAAAGGGACGCCAACCATTTTACGAAGTCCAACTGGGTGGGAAAGGGTAGTAGAAATACAGGACCGAGGAGTAGGTTAGCAATGATCAGGCCTCCTACTAGGCCTACAGAGCGCGATATCAGAGAATCAGTGGGCATTTCTCGAATGTTTTGCTCGAGCCGACGGTAGGTGCTACTGACCAATACGCCTAGGGGGAGGGATATGAGAGAGCAAATCCCCAGCGCCACCCAGCGGGCTCCAGTCAGCTCAGCGCCACCAAGCCATTGCCGGGGTATAAGTTCCACACCAACAAATCCTGTTACTGCCCCTGCCGCCACGAATATGAGAATGATCAGTGCATTGAGCATAATTGAAGTACTGAGGGGCAACAATAGGTGAAAAGGGGATAAAACTATTACTAGAAGTATAGCTTTTGATACAGACAGCGAGCGGGATATACTGCATTTAAGTCAGCTAGATTCTCTTCCTGCCAGCCTTTATCTTCATATTCCTTTTTGCAAAACCCGTTGCCGCTACTGTGACTTCGCTACCGGACTGGGCACCTCTGCCTTGATTGAGCAGTATGTCCAAGCTCTGATCCAAGAAATCAAGTTTACCCCCACCGACGATCAGGGGCTTGAAACTGTTTACTTTGGCGGAGGCACGCCTTCTCTCTTGACTGCGGAACAAGTCAACCGGGTCATGACCGCCTTGGAAAAGCGTTTCGGGATCAAGGCGGCGGCTGAAGTGACCATGGAATGTAATCCAGGCACTATTAGCTTGGAAACCTTGCGCGGTTATCGTCAAGCTGGCGTCAACCGCATCAGCCTCGGAGTTCAAGCTTTTCAAGAAGAACTCTTGGCCCTGTGTGGTCGTTCCCATGGCGTTCAGGAAGTCTATGAAGCGGTAGAGGCTATTAAGCGGACAGATTTCCAAAATTTCAGTGTGGACCTTATTTTTGGCTTGCCGCACCAGACCATGGAGCATTGGCATGCTTCCATGCAGGCTGCTTTGGATTTAGAGCCCCAGCATATTTCAGCCTATGACCTGATCTTGGAAGAAGGCACGCCTTTTGAACGAGACTACCAACCGGGTACCACACCGCTACCCTCAGAGGACCAGAGCGTAGCAATGTATTGTGAGATGCTTCAGTTTCTTCCGAGTCGAGGTTATACCCTCTACGAAATTTCTAACTTTGCTCAACCCGGCTATGCTTCCCGGCACAACCAAGTCTACTGGAGGAATGAAAGCTATTACGGACTGGGGTTGGGAGCGACAGGCTATGTTAGGCAGCAGCGGGTTACCCGCCCTCGGAAATTAGTGGATTATTTCAACTTTGTTGCGCAAGATACCTTTCCCGAAGAGGCTCCCACTTCCATAGAAGATCAATTGGCAGAAACTCTCATGCTTGGATTACGTCTTGTGCAGGGGATATCTCTAGAGCAACTGGAAAAAACTTTTGGGAAAGATTCTGTGGTAAGGGTTCTCAGTCAATGTAAAGGCTTCATTCAACGAGGCTGGATGGAAATAACAGGGGAGCAGCGGCTTTGTCTGACGGTCCCCACTGGATTTCTTTTTTCCAATGAAGTATTGGTTGAACTTCTCTGAACCTATTGATTGATTCGGTGCTCAGTATATTTACTCATCAAAAATGTCTCTCACGATACCTACAACAAAAATTCTAGGCTCTAGAGTTCCTAGATACGCCAAGTGTGAAGGCTTATTACGATGCTGCCCTTAATTCAGGAGTGAACGCTATACATGAAAGCTTTTTTATTGGCCGCAGGTAAAGGAACGCGTTTACGTCCTTTTACCGATGAAATCCCCAAACCACTAGTCCCAGTGTTGAATCAGCCGGTCATGGGAGGGGTGATGAATTTGTGCCGTCGCCACGGATTTACCGACTTGGTCGCGAACCTCCACTACAAGGGGGAGAAGATTGAGCGCGCTTTTGGCGATGGAAGCGCCTGGAATGTGAATCTCCAGTACTCTTGGGAAGATAATTTGTTGGGAACCGCTGGAGGAGTACGTAAACAGGCAGACTTTTTAGGCAGCGGTACTTTTGCGGTCATTTCTGGTGATTTGGTTACAGACCTAGACTTGAGCAGTCTTCTAGCCTTCCATCGGGCCAGTGGGGCGGTGGCAACGATGGCCACCAAAGAAGTGGGAGACCCTTCTCGCTTCGGGATTGTGGTTACGGATGATTCCGGGCGCATTCTTTCTTTCCAGGAAAAGCCGACTTCAGGAACAGAGCAATCCCGGATGGCAAATACCGGGGTTTATATCTTTGAGCCTGAAGTGTTGGATTACATTCCCGAAGGGGAAATGTTTGACTTTGGCAATCAACTCTTCCCGATGCTTGTCCAGAAGGGTGCTCCAGTCTACGCGATGAAAACAGAAGCCTATTGGTCCGATGTCGGAACCTTAGCGCAATACCTATACACCCATTGGGACCTGTTGACCCATTCCAATGTGAAAGAACGGATTGGCAAGAATACGATCATTGAGCCAGGCGCTATTGTTTCCCGCAATGCCCTGATTGGCGAGAATTGCCATATCCATGCTGGAGCGGTGGTGATGGGCTATAGCTGCATTGGCCATGGAACGGAAGTGAGGCGAGGCGCACAGGTGCTTGACAGTATTGTTTGGGCGGCAGAGCAGCTCAGTCAGACGGTGGTGGATGAGGTATTTCGTTCGGTGATGGGGGATGGGAAGCGCGTCGCTATAGGGACACCCTCCTTATAGTGTTTCTTGCGTGTTTATTGATGAGTTAAAGGAGCATTGCGTTAGAGTGGGGGCAGTCTTTACGCTGTCCCCACTCTAACTATGGCTAAACCCAATTTCATCACCAAGCTCCAAGCTGCGGTAGAAGCCCACAAAGAAGAGTTTGGCTACCCCTACGTTTCGCTTAAGGTGCTGCGGGCTGAATTAGACATGGAACCCCAAGCGTTTCAAGCGGATCTGGCTAAAGCTTTGAAGGCTGCTCAAATTCGGATGACTGCTTTGCCTGAAACAGTTCAGGCAGCACTTCCTGCGAATGCCGCACCTATAGTCATTGATGGACAGGCCTTCGTCAGTTTGGCGATTAACTGATGAATTAAAAAAGGTAACGATTTTTATAGGCTTGTGGCTACCACTGTACAATGCTGCCCAGTGCCAAAACCCTGATGTAAGGAGAAACTGTTCGTGAAGGATACTATTACGACCATCATCAACGAATACGATACCAAGGGGAAGTATCTCGATAATGCGGCTATTGACAAAATGAAAGCATATTTCAGTACGGGAACGCTCAGAATCCGTGCTGCTAGCATTATTGAGAGTGAAGCTAGTGCCATCCTGAAAGAGGCTACAGCCAAAGCACTCTTATATACGGCTACCACCAAGCCTGGTGGAAACATGTACTATACTCGCCGCTATGCATCCTGTATTCGGGATATGAGTTACTTTCTGCGTTATGCCACCTATGCCATGGTTGCTGGAGATACAACTCTTCTGGATAGCTGGGTTTTGAAGGGCTTGAAACCGATGTACCAGTCCCTCGGTGTTCCTTTGGCTGAGACCGTGGGTTCCATCAATGCTTTAAAAGCAGCGGTAGCTAATCGGGTTGAACCTGCGGCGGCACAGGAGATGGGAAAATACTTTGACCATCTAGCCAAGGGATTGTCTTAAGCCTTTCTGAGTCTACTCTCCCCCATGAGCGAGCTCCCAAATACCTACAACGAAGCCCTGGAAGACTGTGTCCGGGGTATCCGGCAAGCTAGCCTAGCGGGCAAGTTTCGTCAAGAGGTTGTGTTGCGCTCTCCGGGTCTGGATATTCTGGATGTCGTCACCTATGTGGCGGACCGCTTAGCGAACGACCCAGAGCGGCCCCCTCTAGTGCTCTATCCGGATGCTGGGGCCGCTGCTTTGGCCCGTCAACGCTTGGGAGCAGTTAGTTATCCTATTCAGGGTATTAACCAACGCATCGCTGATTTCGAGGCCTATGGGGCAGTTCTCTTGGTGGAAATCAGCATGGTTGAGGTTGAGGCCCTAGAGAAGCTTGCGGACGCCTGTGGAAAACGGCCTTATATCATCCTCAACTCTCGTTTAGGAGAAGCGGGGGCTGTCGGTATCGGTTTAGTGGGCAGACAGCTCAGGAGCCGTTTTTTGAGCACGCTGGAGCCTGTGTTTTATCTCCAGCCTGTGGAGGGGGGAGCACTCTACCGTAGTTATCCTTCGAACTGGCAGGTCTGGAAGGAGAATGCAAATGAGGCGGAAGGTTATAATTTAGTGCGCGAGAGGGGAACACGGCCTACCGCTGAAGAACTTAGTGGGGACCTGTATACGGCAGCAAATAGACAGAGTTTTTTAAAAACAGCCTGGCAAGCAGGTAATCGTCTTCTCAAAGCTCTGGGACGTTGAAAAATGAGCACCAATATTTACAGTCTGCTCAATGTAGGTATTTTGGCATTTTCGCATTATTGATTAGAGTAGGGATAGCGTAGTAAAGTCTCCTCACGCATGACTCCAGACCCTATTCTAATAGCTGCTGCTGTTGCCCCGGCCCTGATTTTTTTGGCTGTGGTCTCAGTCCGTCTTGAGCATAAAAAGCGGTTGCTTGTTCCTCGGCCCCTGTGGACGATTGCCCTAGCGTTGCTGATGGGGGTTGGTGCCGCACTCCTGGCCTTGGCTATTGAGCAACTGCTAACCGTTAAACCCTGGGCCATCAGCAATTTGGGAACCCTGGCCCTATTTACGTTGATTGGGGTCGGACTCGCGGAAGAGGGTGCCAAGTTTTTGCTTATGCGTTTGGGGCTCTGGCGTCTTGACAGCTTTAAAGAGCGCTACGACGGCATTCTCTATGGCGCAGCGGTGGGGCTGGGCTTTGGGGCGACAGAGAATATTATCTATGTGCTCAATGGTGGAATTGACACGGCCATTGTGCGTGCGTTCACAGCAGTTCCGATGCATGGCCTCTTGGGGATTGTCCTAGGCTATTACCTTGGAAAAACCAAGCTCAGTCCTGGATGGGGATTCACTGCCCTGTGGTGGGCCGTCGTTGCCCATGGATTCTATGATTTTCTGGCTTTTCAGAATAGTCCCTTGGCAACTTTTAGTTTGTTCAGCTTTATCCTTTGGCTAGCTTGGTGGAGTTTTAAGGCCAGTCGGGAAGCTCGTCGATTCTCGCCTAGTTGGGGAGGAAGTGATGAAGAACTTTTACAGCCCTATACTCCTCCTCCGATACAGGAAAAAAGCCCTGAGCGGGCTGCTTTGTTGTCCTTAATTCCTGGGGTTGGCCAGTTCTATAATCAGGAACCGGAGAAGGGTAAGGCTTTTCTCAAGGTTGGGATCTTTAATGGCCTATTGTTGGGTGCCCTGGGAATCCTTCTGAGTTATCCCCTCCCCACCCTGACCCTACTAGAGCTTGGGGGTCTGTCCTTAGGCAAAGACTCTCTGAAATTTGTCCAGGGCTTACAAAATTCATCTCTTTTAACGCTATTAGGCGTCATTTCTGCTCTATTTCTGCTCTATGGCATGTGGGATGCCTATGCGACCGCAAAAAGCCAAAAATTCGATTATTTGTTGCCTCCAGACAAACGCAATCGGATTGTCCAACACATAGGTGGTTCTTACCTCGGTCATTTATCGGTAATACTGCTTTTGGTTTTGGTCCCTATTCTGGGGGGAGCCAGTGGCGGTCGCCCTAGCCCTAAACAACCGGGAGATGGACAGATACCGCCCATGGTTTTTGATATTGTGGAAACACCGCAAACACTGGAAGGTCATGGGAGCAGTGCTGAAGGCGCTAAAGACGGCATAGAGAGCCTGAATAGTAAGGAGCAAAGAGAAATTCTTGCCTCTGCCAAGGGAGAAGGGGAATCCACCAAACCGCGCAAATCTAAACAAGCTAGACACAAGCAGGGGATTCCTCGTTCGTACAGCGACTATTTGTCCTACCGACTGAGAATAGATCCCGCTAGCTATGATTTTTATTTCAGTCAGCTCGGGCAAGACCAATGGACTGTGGTTCGTTATCGCATTGAAACGGATGGTTCTATTGTCTCCGTAGATATTTTGGAAGAACATACCACTGCGCCACGAGAAGTCGCTCAAATAGCGGTGGATGATGTATATCGCATGGGGCCAGTCATTCCTCCGCCCACAAAGGGTAAAGCGATCGTGGTGACAGAACTGTTTTGGAGACAGGCGAAGATCGGACAAGAAGGAAGCTTAGAAAATCGTCTGAGCGGATTACCTGATGGTCGGATGATTGAACTGGAAAGCTAATCTATTTTTCTGTTTTAGCTTCAATAGATTTCAATAAGAGAGGCAATAACCATTCAAAATGCTTTTTGTTATTCATCCTAATTTAGTCCATCGCTTCTTGAGCATGGCTGTGGAGGCTCAGAGTCTATACAGCCATCCTTTTAATCTTGATTGATTTCCATGTGCGTCGATATACCTATCGCCCCTTACAAGCTGCGTGGTCGGAAGGAACGAGTTGGTCGGTCTTTGTTGGTGGCATCAGGACTCGTTCCGTAGCGTCGAGGACTATTATCCGACAAAGCAGGGCGTTCAGGCCTCGACCCTTGACCTTCTTGACGAGATGCTGCTGAAGTGAATGAACGGCGGCGTGGTTGAAGTCCTTCTTGTTTATCCGCCAGGATTTGTCTTACTTCTGGTTCAGGCTTTTCTTTCAAATTCAGCCACAGGCGGTTCATATCTTCAAATTCTTCGAAGATATACCGCGTCGGCTTTGCTTCTTCTACAACCCCGTAGGCAACGACGAGGTACTGGCGACCGATGCGGTAACCCTGCAAAGTCAAACTGCCCAAGCATACCTGGCAGAGTAATAAAGTATCTTCCATACGACTCCTAAAGGACAATGCGATGCAGTTCCAGCACGTGGGTAGACCGGACCATACCCTAACAGTAGCGCTTTCATGCCTCTTTGGGCAGCACGAAACGGGAGTGCACCTATGCTACAAACCTATTTTCTCTGCGGCTAAACGCATAGCCAAGCTAGAGTTACAAGTCTTTATCCCTATGGCACTCAATTTTTTCCAGTCTATAGTCAGTACTTCTATGCGTTCTTCTGGGTCAAGAGCTTGCCTTTGTTTAGAAATGACTCCCTCTGCCAAAAAAATATGCGTCTGGGCTGGTGACTTCGTGGGGCCAGTATAGACGGCATCCAAGAATGTCCAAATACCATCTCCGTAACCTGTTTCCTCCAAAAGTTCTCGTTGTGCTCCTGCCAAAGCCTCTTCCCCAAAATCCATAACCCCTCCCGGAAATTCGATCAGAACTTCTTTGGCTCCATGTTTGTATTGTTTCACAACGACGAAATCTCCTTGTGGAGTAATTGGAACAACTAGGGTATTGTCGGGAGATTCTATCCAATAATAATCATCAATAATAGTTCCATCTGGTAGTTCACATATATCCTTCCGAACTTTCATCCAAGGGTGATTAAGGACATATTGAGAGCCAAGAATTTTCCAATGCATAGGTTAGCTCAGGTAAGACTTCATAGGATTGTGTAGAGATAAGACTACATTATTATCATCGGGAGGACAGTCATTGAATTGGGCAAAAAACATCTGGATAGATAACGGAAAATCAGGTAGAGAAAAATAAGCATTTCCCTCAGCTATCTTAGGCCAAAAAAAACGTAACTGGGGTGCAAATTGCTTTGCTTTCTCTAAGGAAATAGATAGAGGAGGAGATGTTAGGAGTTTAATCATATAGACATCACTGAGAGATTTCATCCGCTCTAAAGAAACTGTATGTAAATCAGGCCACCGCTCTAGGGAAGTGACTTGATAAGATTTAATCCTAACCTTTTGCTCATCGATTTCACAGATCCTATAGGGATGCGGATAACTCACTAAAGACCCTGTGGTAATGTCATAGAGTCCCCTATTTTCTGCTATATCCTGCATATGAAAATGCCCTGTAAAAACCAGTTCAACACCATGGGCTCTGAGTAGGTGAAGTAGCCGCTTAGGCTTTTCGATGATATAGGTCTTGGTTATTGAGTGGCGGGCTTGGAGGGGAACATGTTCCAAAATATTGTGATGAACCATCACCATAACTAAGCTACCGTCCAGTTTCTTGAGTTTTGCTTCTAACCAACGGTATTGGTCATCATCAATAGCTCCTACAACATATCTTCTGCCATTTGTAAATTGATTGGAGTTTAGACCGATAAGATGAATATTGGGTGCCACTTCTACCGCATAATAAAGTTGATTCTCTTCATAGCCAAAGTTTTTATAAATATTCGGGAAATGCTTAAGTCCTGAACATTCATGGTTTGAGGCCCAAGCGGGAGCATCGTGATTGCCAGGGATAAGATAAGTCGGGTAAGGTAAGCTGTTTAATTTATCAACTAACCAAGCATGGTTTGTCTTTTCACCATTTTGGGTCAGATCTCCCGGGATCATTAGGAAATCTATGTTTTCTGACTGCAATGCCTCCAAGGCCTTACTGATGGCTGGTATACTGACTTCCAAAAAGTGACTGCGGCCTGGGTAGTCTTGGAGGGTCTCCGGGATTGTGATATGAGGGTCGCTGAGAATGCCGAATCGAATCACAAAGGCTTTCTCCTAGGTATCGGTAAACTTTCTCGATCCTAAACCATCTCTAGAGAATCCCTTGACTGCCCTTCAAATGGTTGAGAGGAAGGCGATAATGTTTAAAGAGTGCCACCTTGGATTTCCTGTGAATACTGTCAAAGATTACAAAGACACCGTCAATCTTCCACAAACCAATTTTTCTATGCGGGCCAACGCTGTGGTCCGCGAACCAGAAATTCAGGCGTTCTGGGAGCAAGAAGGGATTTACACACACCAAGCGGAACATAATCCTGGTGAGGTTTTTGTCCTCCACGATGGGCCTCCTTATGCGAATGGTAGCCTGCACATTGGCCATGCACTCAATAAAATCCTCAAAGACGCGATCAATCGCTACCAAGTTTTGCGAGGGCGTAAGGTCCGCTATGTCCCTGGTTGGGACTGCCATGGTCTACCCATTGAGCTAAAAGTCTTACAACAAATGAGTAAAGAAGAACGGCAAAGCCTTACGCCTCTCCAATTACGCCAAAAGGCACAACAGTTTGCCTTGAATGCCGTCTCAGAACAACTAACTGATTGTAAACGGTGGGCCATATGGGGAGATTTTGAGCATCCCTACAAAACCTTGGATCCGGAGTACGAAGCAGCCCAGTTAGGTGTTTTTGGCCAAATGGCGCTGGATGGCTATATCTACCGGGGACTCAAACCTGTTCATTGGAGTCCTAGTTCTCAAACTGCCTTAGCTGAAGCCGAACTGGAGTATCCAGAAGGACACATTTCTCGAAGTATCTATGTCAAGTTTCCTGTGGAATCGTTCGATTCATCTTTACTCCCAATCGGAAACACGGTTGATCGTCGTTTATATTTCGCCATTTGGACTACCACCCCTTGGACAATTCCGGGGAACTTGGCAGTGTGTCTCAACGCCGAGTTAGCCTATGCCGTGGTCACTGATGGAGAGGATTTCCTGATTCTCGCAAAAGACCGGGTAGCTCATCTAGAGCAGGTTTTGGGAAGAAGACTCCCCATCGTCCAAGAAGTATTGGGCGAAGAGCTCGCAGGTGTAGTTGCCCACCACCCTATCTATGACCGCCCCAGTCCAGTAATTCTCGGCGATCATGTCACGACAGAGTCAGGTACAGGCGTCGTGCATACGGCTCCAGGTCACGGGGTAGAAGATTTTGAAATTGGTAAAAAATACGGACTTGGTGTTCTTGCTCCGGTAGATAATCTGGGTCAATTTACGGAGGAAGCTCCAAGTTTTGTAGGCTTGAAGGTTTTGGATGAAGGTAATCAAGCGGTTATCGAATCTCTTCAGCAGAGGGGATTTCTTCTCAAAGAAGAAGCCTATAACCACAAATATCCCTATGATTGGCGGACTAAAAAGCCAACGATCTTTCGGGCGACCACTCAGTGGTTCGCCTCGGTAGAAGGGTTTCGAGAGATCGCCCTGCGGTCTATCGAAGCAGTGACTTGGATACCGGCTGTGGGAAAAAACCGGATCACGCCGATGGTGGCGGAGCGTTCAGACTGGTGTATTTCTCGTCAAAGAGCTTGGGGAGTGCCTATTCCTGTTTTTTATGACAGCGAGACCGGAGAGGCTCTTTTGACCGCAGAGACCATTAGCCATGTGCAGAAAATTGTTCGCCATCATGGTTCTGATGCTTGGTGGGAGCTATCTACTGAAGAATTACTCCCTGAGTCCTATAGAAATAATGGTCGAACCTATCACAAAGAAACTGACATCATGGATGTTTGGTTTGATTCGGGGAGCAGTTGGGCTGCTGTCTTGGAGACACGACCAGAACTACATTACCCTGCAGACTTATATCTAGAAGGTTCTGATCAGCACCGGGGATGGTTTCAATCTTCCCTATTAACTTCAGCGGCTACCCGTGGTCAAGCTCCTTACAAAGCTGTACTGACCCATGGCTTTGTTTTAGATGAGCAAGGTCATAAGATGAGTAAGTCTTTAGGAAATGTAGTCGATCCTAAAGTCGTTATCGAAGGGGGAAAGGATTTAAAGAAAGACCCTCCTTATGGAGCTGATATTTTGCGTTTATGGGTCTCATCTGTGGACTATAGCGCTGATGTCCCTCTAGGAAAAACAATTCTTAGTCAGATGGCTGATGTCTATCGGAAAATTCGTAACACCGCTCGTTATTTGTTGAGCAATTTGTATGATTTTGATCCAAAAAATCATGCTGTTGCCTATGAAAATCTATCAGAAATTGATCACTATATACTGCATAGGCTTGCCCAGATTCAGCAGGAAGTTACACAGGCATTTGATAGCTATCAGTTTTTTAGATTTTTTCAAACAATCCAGAATTTTTGTGTAGTCGATCTATCTAATTTCTATCTCGATGTCGCAAAGGATCGGCTATATATCAGTGCACCGAATTCTGACAGAAGAAGAAGCTGTCAGACAGTTCTGGCGATTCTAGTAGAAAATATAGCTAAGATGATTGGCCCCATTTTATGCCATTTGGCTGAAGACATTTGGCAAAATATTCCTTATGGGACACCTGTTAAATCCGTATTCGAATCAGGTTGGGTAGAGGCAGATTCTAAATGGTATAATCCTAAACTAGAGGAGTCTTGGCGCAAACTTTTGCCTCTACGTGCCTTAGTGAATGGAACCTTAGAAATAGTTCGAGAAAGAAAGCTTATTGGTTCATCGCTAGAAGCCAAGCTGTCTATCTTCACACCAGATGAGGAATTAAAGAAAGAATTAGAGAGAATGCAAGCAGAATTACGCTATCTATTCATAACTTCTAAAGTATTGCTATTAGATACAGAGCCTAAAGCTGGGACTGGTGAACTATATATTAATCTCCACCAGGGAAGTGAACAGTCTTCCTATGCTACAGATGCAACTGTCAGAGTGGATAAGGCAGAGGGATGCAAATGTCCCCGTTGTTGGAACTATTCCCTAGAGATTGGACCAACTATCCACCCTGACCAGCCTGATCTTTGTGAACGTTGTGTAGATGCTTGGCGTCAAATGGTTATATAAAGTGATGACTATTATATAACTCTAGTCTGCTGTCGAATTGTACTAATGAGTCGCTTTCCTCTCAGCGGCGATGTGTCAGCGTTGGAGAGAACTAGTTTAATCTTCTAACCTCCTTTACGGGCCCCTGTGATTGTATTGAAGAGTACAAAGTATCTAACAGCATTTTTGCTAATGTATTTATGTTGAACTCACATGACTGCCTATCTCAAGTTCATCAAATTCACATGATTAGCCTATCTCCAGTTCATATGGAGTCAAACTGTTTTATAGGCTTAGTGGGTACACTATGAACAAAGACAGCATCGCCTAAGCTAGAATCCTCTCCACACAAGCATTTCTGGCAAACCGTATGTTGTATTTAATTCGGCCCACCCACTTACCTGAAATTCAGCCCACTTCCCACAAATTCAGTACTCTTACGGCTTGTTTATATTGCTTACCTAATGCTAAGTTGAATGACATCGGTAGCACGTTATGGTTGATGTTATCCCGGAGGGTGAACATGTAGGTTGGAACACAGTCGCGTTAATGTAGTGAGCTCTGAAGGCTCACATCCGCCGAAGAATAAATAGTCCTCACCTATTCCAACCTTCTTTGAGGCAGTGCTTGAAGCTTTTCCCTCTAACGGTACGGAGGCACTTCTCAACACCTAGTCATTTTAGGGCTAAGCCTCCTGATTCTTTCCCTCAAGGACACTCAGCTAGTCTAAGCTTCGACGGTCACCCTGATCTCAGCTCGGGCTAAGCCATCCCTCTACTACAATCAAAGGGGGTGGATTGCGGGATTAGTGTATCTAGACTAAATTGAACTCATCCTCACTCATTGGCAGATTAGGTTTTCTTAATATTCCTAATCGGTCCTACTCCTTCCCACCCCAACATGTTTACTGCTCTAGTCAGTACTTCCCACCAGGAATGCCTGTAGTTACTGGCTTTGAGAGTTGGGAAGAGGTGTTTGCGCCTCTGTCTAAATGATGCCTTTGTAAACCCAGTTAATTTATTTTCTCTGTCTTCATCTTTATTTAAGGAACGCTTATGGCTGATATCTCTTCTCTCCCATACGTTTTTGCACGGCACAAGGTTCAGGCTCTTCTGGCTTTCTCAGTTGTCTTGGGTTCTTGTCTCGTCGCGGGAGCTCTAACCCCTGCTGAGTATCAGTCTGAAGCAAAAATTCTATTCCAGGATGGTGGACCTCAAGTGTCTGGCATCGAGGGAGTAGAAGACAGAAATGCATATAGTGCGGGCAGCAGCCCTATTGAGAACAAGCTAGAACTCCTGCGTACAGAGCCTGTTTTAAAAGCGGCTATTGCTGCTAGGGCACCGCGGGATCCAAAAACAGGAGCTATTCTCAGCTCAGGTCAAATTCGGTCAGGAATCGTTACTAAGCAGATTCTTGGGACCGATATTGTGGTTTTATCCTACAAAAGTAGAAATCCAAACACCTCGAAAACAGTAGTCAGTGCAGTTTCCGAAGCTTTCGTCAATAGTCAGATCACCAATAATCGTTCCCGGGCTACTTCGGTTCGTGAGTTTATTGAGGGCAAGCTACCCGACGTGGAACGAACTTTGAAAGCTGCGGAGAGAGACCTCCAGAATTTTCAGCGGTCTTCAGGCTCTGTGGAAATTGGGGCGGAGGCTCAGTCTGCAGTAAATAATTTGTCAGCATTAGGTGTCCAGCAGGATAATTTAAGGGCAACCCTCAATTCCCAAAGCTCACAAATTGCTGACTTGCGTAGACAACTGAAGGGGAAGACTTCTAGCCAGGCTAGGACCGAAGTGGCGATTAGTGACGACCCCGACATTCAGGCTATGAGGACACAATTAGCCGCTTTGGATGCTGATATATCTAAACAAGCAGGACGTTTGGGGCCAGAGAGCCCCCAAATGCAACAGCTGATGCGTCAACGTGAGTCTCTCCAATCCCTGACTGATAAACGTATTCGGGCTATGGGGGGCAAGAAAAATCAGAAAAATGTAAGGGTAGACCCTATCAGCCAGAATCTCACTACCCAGCTGTCAGATTTGGAAGTCAAGCGCAGCGGAACAGCTCAAGAACTGGCAACGGTGGAAGCTTCTCTTTTACAGTACGGCAGTAAAGTAAGAGACCTGCCCCAGCGACAAGTGCGTTATGCCCAACTATCTCGTAAGGTTCAGGTCAACAGCACTGCTTACAATATGCTAGCGAACAAGCTAGAAGAGGCAAAGATTGCTGAGGCTCAAGGGGTAGCTAACGTGCGTATTATTGAGCCCGCCAGTGTTCCTACAAGTCCTGTGTGGCCAAACTTCTTTATCTTGGGCACTACGGGCACAGCAGTGGGCCTAGTAGCTGCTATAGGTGTGGTTGCCCTCAAGGAGGCTTTGAGCAGAAAAATTCTTTCTCAGCAGGAAGCTCAACAGTTGCTGGAGCTCCCAGTTCTTGCTTCCTTGCCCTGGGTCTCAACCCGCTCAGCCGATGCCCTAGGAACTTGGAATCAGGAAGCCTATCGTATGTTGTGCACGAACTTATTCTTCCTAACCAAGGGAAATGAGTCAAAGATTCCCCTCACGGTCATCAGTAGTGCTATTCCCAATGAAGGGAAATCAACGGTGGCGACTCGGCTGGCATTGTCAATGAGTCAAGCTCAGCAAAGGACTTTGCTGATTGATGCAGACCTCATCCGTCCATCTCTGGGAACTATTTTCTCCATAAAAGACTCCCTCGGATTTTCAGAGTGGCTCCATCAGTGTTCTACTGGTCTTCAGAGTAGTGATAGGGTCCACCCGATTACTCGATATATCCGCCCCACAGCCACTCCAAATCTTCATGTACTACCTGCTGGTCAAATGTTGCTTGAAGATTCCGCTGGTTTTCTCAGTAGCCAAGTCCTCGACATATTGCTAGAGCAGCTGGCTGGTTCCTATGACCAGATCATTGTCGATACACCCCCCTTGGCGGGACATGCTCATGGCTATTTGTTTGGGGCGAAGGCAAAAGGCGTTCTCTTAGTTGTTCGTCCTGACTATTCAGAACAAGAACCTTTGGTTCGAGTCAAGCAATCTTTAGAACGCAACAATATTCAACTTTTGGGCGTCATTATCAATGGCGTCAGTGCGCGTAAAGAACTGGCCTACAGCTACGACTATTACGGCCGAGGAAAAGAGAAAGACCTAACCCTCGCCTTGCCCCCGTCTAAAGATTAGTTAGTCCTGATTCAGTACATTTCCACGATTTACGGTAACAGAGCATCGCCATGAAAAAGATTTTTGTTTATCTTTCTGTTGGTTTGGTTTTGGGTCTTTCTAGCCCTGTCTGGGCGGGAGGAGGGCCGGAACCGACCTTGACACTGAATTCTTCAGTTACGCTCCAAAGTTATCGGCTACGCAGTGGAGACCAAATCCATGTAGACGTCTTCGACTTCCCTGAGCTCTCTAAAGACCAAATAATTTTGCCCGATGGGACCGTCAATGTCCAATATGTTGGCGCTATACGAGCTGCGGGGAAAACTCCTGACCAGCTCTCTGAGGAATTAGCCTCGCGCCTCAGTGGTGTGGTGCGCAAACCGATAGTTTCTGTTTCCGTGGCAGGGACGCGGCCGATTAAAGTCAATGTTGTGGGGGAGGTGGGTCGTCCCGGACCACAGATTTTCAATGGGGGTGGGGGATCTGGCGCGAGTACCAATGGGGGTTATTCAGCCCAGGAAACAATCACCGGCGCTTTAAGTCTGGCAGGGGGTGCGACACCTTTGGCAGATATGCGAAATGTAACACTGATTCGCCAAAAAGTAGATGGTTCTACAGAGCAAATAAAAGTTGACTTCTGGCAGGCACTCCAGTCTGGAGACTTCAGTAAAGACTTGCCTCTTACCGATGGCGATACTATCAAAATTGCCAGACTGGCCGAAGGTGACGCGGTTGGAGAGCAGATGGCACAAGCTATTGCTACAAGTACTTTGGCTCCAAAGACCGTCCAAGTTCAAGTGGTGGGTGAGGTTAAAGGAGCTGGTGTCGTTAATGTGGACCCTCGCTCGACGCTTTTGACTGCTATCTCTGCGGCAGGGGGCCCGACGAACGACGCTGATATTTCCACTATCAGTGTGGCTCGTTTGACACCCAGCGGCAAGCTAGACAAGCGTCAAATTAACTACAATGACCTCGCCGAAGGCAAAACTACTTTCCAGGTCCGCAATGGGGATGTGGTCTATGTAGGCCGTAAAGCTTCTAAGCAGATGGCCGATGACGTAAACACCTTCCTCTCGCCGCTTTATGGCTTGAGTGGTCTTGCGCGTATATTTTTCCCTTTCTGATTGGTGATTTTTAACTAACTATTTACTGTGTGAGGTGGTTGATGAAAGCTTTTATATTAGCGGCAGGCAAGGGAACTCGTTTGCGCCCCTTTACTGATGCTTTACCCAAGCCGTTAATTCCTGTCCTAAATCGTCCTGTGATGGCTAACATCATGAGTCTTTGCAAAGATCATGGCTTCACGGATTTTATGGCCAATCTTTGCTATAAGGGAGAGCAGATTGAGCAAACTTTTGGGGACGGAAGTAGCTGTGGAGTAGGCCTGCAATATTCTTGGGAAGAACAATTGCTTGGTACTGCTGGGGGCGTGCGTCGCCAAGCTGATTTCCTGAAGGATAGTACCTTTCTTATTGTCTCAGGGGATGTGGTAACGGATATAGATCTCAGCCAGATGTTAGCTTTCCATCGGTCTCGAGGCGCTCTGGTTACCATGGCAGTGAAGGAAGTCGATGACCCTTCTCGATTTGGAATTGTTGTAACAGAGGAAACGGGACGTATTCTTTCGTTTCAAGAAAAACCGTCTCCAGGAAAAGAAAAATCTAGGTTAGCAAATACAGGTATTTATATTCTTGAGCCTGAGGTATTTAATTACATCCCGACTGGAGAGGTTTTTGACTTTGGTCATGACTTATTCCCTAAGTTGTTAGCGATAGAGGCTCCTATGTATGCTATGCGCACCGACGCATACTGGTCTGATGTAGGGACCTTGCCGCAGTACCTTGCTACGCACTGGGACTTACTGGAGCAACCTGGTTTCTTAAAGGATCGGATTGGCAAAAATGCCATTATTGAGCCTGGCGCCATTGTTTCTGATAAGTCTCTGATTGGTGATAACTGCCATATTCAGGCTGGAGCTGTGGTAACCGGTTTAAGTTGTATTAGCGACGGCACTATTCTTACTGCTGATGCACGGGTTGCCAATAGTGTTATTTGGTCTATGGGACAAGATCGCTATACTGTCTCTGGACCTGTTGTTTGCTCTATTGTCGGTGCAGACCAATGTGTCGAAGTGGATCTGCTTTCGTCCCGCCTTCATGAACATATTTACCGAACGGATGGAGCCCGCTTGAGGGCATAAATCAACCCTTAGGTAACAAATGTCTTTGAATATTTATACAGACCAGGATTATTTGCCTAGCTCCTTGCCACACTTCGTCATGCTTTATCCCTTTTGGGGGAAGAACCAGGAAGATTCCAGTAATCCCAACAGTGGTCGTTATGATCAGTACACTGGCATGGGAAAGCAGTGGTTCAAGATGACTTCGCTGGAAGAGGCGCACCTCACGGTACTGCCATTCGATTGGGGCGAGGTGTCTAAAGAGCCTGAAATGGCCCACTCTCTTGCTGAACGAATGGCACAAGCGTCAGCGGCTCAAGAGAAGCCTTTAGTAATCTTCTGTTTAGATGACTCGACTGAACCCATAGCTATTCAAAATAGTTTGGTTTTTCGCACATCCCTGCTTCGTTCTACCTCTCAACCTAACGAATTTGTCATTCCAGCCTGGAGTGAAGACTTTGTTGAGCGTTATTGTCAGGGAGAAGTCAAACTGCGGTCCAAAAGTTCCGAACCTGTAATTTCTTACTGTGGATATGATGCCTTATGTGCGCCAAAGAGCAAGCTTAAGACCCGCCTAAGGATGATACTGGGAGCTGCACCTACTATGTCTCGGGTATTGTCAAAAGCTGGAATTGACCTCGTTAAACATCCTTTACCTTGGTTGTATGGTTCGAGAATCCGGGCACAAGCGCTGTATATTCTCTCCCGTACTCCTGGAATTCAATGTAATTTCATCATCCGAGATGCCCTCCATCACAGCAGTAGCTTGTCTATTTCTCCACGACAACAATTTGTAGAGAATATGGTAGACAGTGACTACGTGCTCTGTACTCGGGGTGGAGGAAATTTTTCTTATCGCTTTTATGAAACGTTAAGCTGTGGTCGTATTCCCGTTTTCATGAATACCGATTGTAGTCTTCCTTTTGAGCAGTATATTGATTGGAAAAAGTACTGCGTTTGGGTTGAGGAAGAAGATCTACCTCATCTGGGAGATATCATCCGTGAATTTCACGCTTGTCTATCCCCTAAAGAATTCCAAGATATGCAGCTAGCTTGCCGGAAGCTATGGCTAGATTGGCTTTCACCGCAGGGATTTTTCGCTAACTTTCACCGTTACTTCTTTTTATAACTATGGATATATTCTTCTCACAGCAGCATAGTAAATATCGGTGGACTGCCTTTATCTTACTCGCTAGCATAGTTATGGGCATTGCTGCTGCTACTAAACCTCAAATTCTTACCGTAGGAATTGTAGCCGCTTTCGGGATTGCACTTCTTTTCAAGAAATTTGAATTTTCCATACTTAGCCTGTTGATTATTCGCTCCTCCCTAGACCCTTTTAGTAAGTATCAACTAGCATCTCTCTTGGCCTTGGTCATTGATGCGATCACAATTTGCTATGTCACGGGTTGTTTACTTCTTCATAAGAAAATAAAAACTGATTGGTGGATGATTTTCCTGTTGGTCTGGACTTTGCTAACCGCCCTCTGGCCGTTAGCAACATTTCTGGGCTGGCTGCCCAAAGAATCGGAAGCTCTTAGCTTGGGGATGCGTGAATGGGTTCGTGTGGCTTCCTATGGCGCTATCTATACCTTGGTCATGCAATTGCGGGATAGAATTCCTGGTCAAAAATTGGTGAGCTACTTACTGCTGTCTTTAGTGGTGCCTATAAGTGTAGCTTTTGGGCAACTATACTTCCCTACTTACCTCACTAACATCTGGCCTGAATTACGTGTCTTTGAAGAGCTTGGTCACACCCGTATTAACGGTACCTTGGGTCACCCGAATACCTTCGCCGCTTATCTATTACTTATGGGAGGCTTGGCTTGGTGGAAGTACCAAGCTACTGCTCAAAAGCGATGGCTAGCTTTAATCGGTGTGGTGTTATTCATGTATCTCAAAACTAATTCCCTGGCAGGCTTTGCCATGATTTTGGTACTGATCGGTGTACTTGGTTTGCCACGTTTAAGTATTAAGAGTTTGGCTGTAGCGAGTATTTCTATCACATTGGCTTTGGGTATATTCGCGAGTACCGACGTAGGCCGTACTCGACTTGATATTTTGCAGCAAACTCCTCTCTTGAATGGCGATTTCAGCATTTCTAAAGCTATCAACCTGTCCTATATAGACGGCAATAGTTTCAGTTGGCGTATTGCACAGTGGAGCTACTTGATCAAAGCTTGGGAACATGAGCCCTGGTTTGGGTATGGTTTGGGGACTACTGAATTATTGACTCCTTTCCATAATGGAGCACACAACGACTTTATTCGAGCTTTAGCCGAGACAGGGATCGTTGGACTGTTTATGTTCTTAGTCTTTTGGACCGCCCTCTTTGTCCGGATAGCAGACTTGTGGCGTCAAGCACCCTCTGGCTCTGCCCGGAGAGAACTCTGCTCGGTGATGTTGGGTATTTACGCTGCAGTCACAGTAGGGATGACTACAGAACACTTCTGGCAGACCACAGCATTCTATTTTTATTGGTTTACTATCCTTGCGGTAGCTGGCTGGAAATGGCCTGAAGAGGAAGTAAAGCCGAAGTTATTTCCGAAACCTGAAACTTATCCTTTAACTGTACCCCTTGAACGTGAAGGAATTCGTCGATGACACGCATCCATGCGGTTTGTCTTGTCAATAATGAAGAAGATATCGTTGGTCAAACGTTGAGCTATGCTAGTCAGTTCTGTCATAAGATTTATGTCTTTGATACAGGCAGTACAGACCAAAGTTGGGAGCGAGTTCAAGAGATTAACAATTCAGTAGTCGTCCCCTTTAGACACGAGAAAGTTTCTTTCTATGATGGATTGAGAGCACAGGTGTTTAACGCAGTAAGAGAAAAATGCTCTTTAGGGGATTGGTTTTTTATCCTGGATGCTGATGAATTTCTTGCTGAAGACCCTCAAAAAGCTATTGGTATAGCAGAGCAAGAAGGAGCAAATCAGATCAATACCCTGCAATACAATTTCTATTTCACAGATAAGGATTGGCAAGCTTATAAAGATGGAAAAGATTCTCGCGAACAGCTTATTGCCCAAAGAAGGCATTACTATCGTTTTGTCAATATTGAACAACGTTTATTTAAGATTACAGAAGATTTAGTCTGGCCAGAATATATAGATAGTGCAAATCCTAGAGGCTATATGAAGCCAATTGGTGCTAAAAAACGCAAAAAGTGTTCTTACAAGATTCCGAACAGACATTATCAATATCGAGACCCTGAACAGATTCAGTTGCGCTTAAAAACTCGTTTGGCCGCGCGTAATGCTAATTCTAGTAACTTTGTGCACTACCAGCATTTAGATGATGGGGTCGATTGGAGTAGATCCATTGTTCCAAGCAGTGGATTGCATTACTACAGTAATGATGGGAAATTCAAGTTTACAATGAGTGAACGAATAGGAATATTTAAGGAAATGTTTGGGAGTAGGGACTTTTTCCGGTTTGACTTTCTGGCGCCCTAATTACCTCAATATCTACATCCACTATCTCGCTACTTGATCTGTCAATCAGCTAAGTCCTGCTCTCTCTAATTCTATACTCAGTCATGACTACCATCAGCATTATTATTCCTACCTACAATGCAGGGCAATATATCGAAGAAGCGCTTGGTTCCGTATTTGCTCAGAGTTTTCAGGATTTTGAAGTTATCATCATAGATGATGGCTCTACTGATGACACCGCAGAAAGAGTAAAAGCACTAAGCGACCCTCGCATTCTCTATATTTATAAAAAGAACCAAGGTCCAGCCGCAGCACGAAACTACGGACTAAATTTGGTTCGTGGAGAATATATTGCTTTTCTTGATGTGGACGACTTATGGGAGCCTCATAAATTGGAAATGCATCTGAATCTCATGAAAAGTTCTCCTCACATGGGGATGAGTTTCAGTTGGTTTCGAATTCTTTTTGACCAGCCGATACAAAGATTCGAATCTCCCTGGTTTGCTCCGCCCAAAAAGCAAATTTTAAAATTTGCTGACTTCATGGAGCGTAACTGGACGGGGCATAGTAGTTCTGTGGTTCTAAGAACACAGTGCATGAGAGATTGCAAAGGTTTCGATGAGAGTTTGTACACAGGGGAAGACTACTATCTATGGCTACAAATTGCTCAAAGAGGTTGGGAAATTGGTTTTCTGCCGGAAGCTCTTTCCATATATCGTAGGCGCACAGGGAGTTTGACCGTAGATCACTTGCAAATTGCTCTTGATAATCTAAAGCTTATGGAGTGTTTATCGACACAGGTAGATTCTCGACATATAAGAATTGTTAATAGGGCCGTTTCTCTCAGTTGGTTAGACGTGGCCTGGTCGTCTCTAAAAAAGGGACATCCTGCTGATTCTTGGAATGCCTTCCAGAAAGGCTATCCTGCCATCCCACAGTTTGCTATAGAGCGGTTTGCGCGCAAGTTCATTGCTAAAACAATTTCCTTAGGACCTGAAACTATATGAGTATCTCTTTACCTTTAATTTCTGTTGTAGTTCCTGTCTACAACGAGGAAAAAGAAATTTCAGAACTTCTAGATTCTCTGATGCTTTTAGAATGGCCACGTGATCGTTTAGAAATTATATGTGTTGATAATAACTCTACAGATAGAAGTCTGGAGATTCTTCGTTCCTATCCGATAATTGTTCTACAGGAACCTAAGCCTGGTCCTTATGCTGCGCGCAACTTGGCTATTCGAATGGCAAAAGGTGAGTTCATTGCTCTCACTGATGCAGATTGTAAAGTCACCCCTAATTGGCTTTTAGAGCTTTGGCAGAGTTTTGATGATGCACAGGTTGGAGCTGTGGGTGGGGTTATTATTCCACGAGTAGTTACCAACTATGTAGATTATTTTGAAGGTTGTGTTTTTAATAACCCTAATCATGGTTTGGGCTCTAAAGAGGTCCAGCCTTATGTCATCACAGCTAACGTGATGTATAGAAAAAAAGTTTTTGATGAATTAGGTCTATTTGACGAAGATAACTTCTCTGGTCCTGATGTTGAAATGAGCTGGCGTTTGATCCGCTCAAATAAATACATCCTCAAAATTCTTGAGGGCGAGAAGGGAATGGTATATCACCGCTACCGTACCCGACTTTGGGACCTTACTTACGTGGTGCAGCGAGATACGTATGGTTGGTTTTATTTAGCTTCAAATAATCCAGATATGGCACCCGTTCCCAAGCCTTGGAAATATTTTATCAAGGTGCTTAGAGGTTTGGTCGTTTATCCTCTTAGGACCTTACTTAGGTTGGCTATAGCTCCCTTGCGCCGGACGCCTTCACAGGAGTTACCCCAAGATTTGATGCGCCTGGTGGTTCTTTGGTATCAATTTTTAGGCACCTGGAATGCGAAACTTGCCTATGATGGATGGCAAACTCCCCGTATGCTTCGCTAAAGATTGCCCAAGAAGTCAAAGACTTTAGAAAAAGTATGACAAAAACTATTAATTTAATTTGGTGGCAGTTCGATCCACACTTAGCTTATGAGTATGATTGGCTTAACTCGTTGCTATCTGATTTTACAGTAAAACATATTGTTGGCGTAGAAGACGCTGCTTGTCTTGATAATGCAGTTATCATCGCAAATTTAAGCCAGATATTCTGCACTAAAAATGGCTCGCGCAAGGAATATACTAATAAACTTCAGCAATTCCACAACTATATTAAGCGTTACCAAAATGAGGGTCTGAAGGTGGGTTTATTTCATCTGGGCGATGAATTTTACAAAGAATCTATAAGCTTTTATAAAGATCTCGATTTTATTTTTAGGCCCTACTTCAGGAAAGAGGCCCACAAAAAGTATAAAGGTTGCTATTATCTCCCACTAGGTTATAGTTCTGGTTTTTGTAATGGATTAGTTCCTAGAAAAATCAGCGAAAGAGATTATTCATGGTCTTTTGCAGGTCAGCTTAAGGGATCAAGGTATGAAATGCTAGAGTATGCTCAACGCATTCCAGGAGGGAAATATCATGAAACTAGTCAATGGAATGATCCAAACGGACTAACAACAAAAGAATATGCTGCTTTATTGAGCAACACAGTATTTTCTCCATGTCCCATAGGAAATTTTTCAGTCGATTGTTTCCGAGTTTATGAATCCTTAGAAGCTGGAGCTATTCCAATTATTGAAGCCAAAGGCGTTCGTGAAGCTTTGACAATCTTTTTTAACCCTCAGCACATAATTAAGTATGGAATTCGAGATCAAAAAGTTTGGCTAAGAAATTATCGATATTGGGAGAAAGCGTTTTCATCAGATTTCCCATGTCCTTTGATTTATAGTTGGAAAGATTTTGGTGTATTGATAAATTCAATAGATGCAGAAAGCACATCTAAAAAGATACAGCTATGGTGGAAAGAATATAAGCTATCTCTAACCCAATTCATACACGCAACTATTGAAGAAACTTTCACATGAGGTCTTAAGACTCAGTTTTTTATCTTGTTAGATGCAGACAAACGTGCCTAACTTTGAATTGAATATTGTTACTTGTCGGGCCAAATATGGGCATGATGTATTCTATCCAAGTTTCTGACATCCTGTATGGGGGTTATTTCTTGAAAAAAAGTGAATATCGATGTGCACACAAATTACATTCTTTTCCATGTCGCCTATTGCTGTGTCTACAACCGAATCCGAGTTGGGGTCTATTGAAGTGGAACATCGAAGCGTTTTCCCAGAATACGTGACCAATGCAAACCAGCCTCCACTAATCTCAGTGGTCATATGCACTTATAATAGGGCCGATCGTCTCAGCCTCACTTTAGAGGCATTGAGCAAACAGACTACTGCTGCGACTGATTTTGAGATTCTGGTGGTGGACAATCGTTCGACAGACAATACGCTTGATATCTGTGAGTATTACCAAGAGCGGCTAGCGAACTTTCGATATCTATATGAACCCGTACAGGGCCTATCAAAAGCCCGTAATACAGGCTGGCAAGCAACTCAAACTCCCTATATTGCCTATCTAGATGATGATGCAATTCCTTGCGAGGAATGGATTAAATCGATCTTAGATATTTTTGAAACGGTGCAGCCTAAACCTGTTGGTGTGGGTGGTCCCATCTATCCTCTCTGGGAAATTCCTAAGCCAGACTGGATCAACTCTTCTACCGAAACTCTTTTCACTACCCTAGATGCTGGTAATAAACCACGCTGGTTTGGGCATAATGAATGCCCTTGGGGGGCTAATGTAGTGTATCGGCGGGATGCGCTGGAAAAAGCTGGAGGATTTCACGAGCAATTAGGACGTAAAGGTCAAAGTTTACTTTCTGGTGAAGAGACTTTGCTGAATGTGACCTTAACATCTCAA
>Ga0208588_1000088_pt1 | contig 27216 bp, 24 predicted proteins | sample NGESurshal092012_8_FD_184483 | JGI IMG/M metagenome (GOLD analysis project Ga0208588, IMG submission 184483) | Arctic peat soil microbial communities from Barrow, Alaska - NGEE Surface sample 415-3 shallow-092012 (SPAdes) | ecosystem: Environmental > Terrestrial > Soil > Wetlands > Peat ...
AACTGGTGATAATCTAAACTTTTTCTCAGGTCATCGATGGCATTTTTGATAAACCAAGGAATCGTTGCGCCTAAGAGGGTGGTGCATAAAAGGAAAAAAACACCAGTCCAGAATTCTTTTTGATGTGGCCTGAGGTACTCCAGAAGCACCTGGAGGGAAGAAGGAGCGGCTTGGCGAGTCATCTATCCAGTGTATGAGCTCCACTGCCATAAACGCCGATTACCGATACACTATCTTAGAGTTCCTAAGCTATCTTCAGTAACCCGCTATGACATACTGCCTGGGCATCATTACCCAATCGGGAATCGTGATGGCTTCCGACTCCCGCACCCATGCCGGAGTAGACCACGTTTCTACCTATCAGAAGCTATTTGACTTCTCCAATCCTGGAGAACGGGTAATTGTGATCACAACTTCTGGCAATTTATCGATCACCCAAGGCGTGATCGCATGGTTGAAAAAAGACATCCATACCATCGATCAAGTCAATATTCACAATTTATCCACGATGTATGATGTAGCCCGTTATGTGGGCAGCACATTGCGAGAGTTGCAAAGGATAGACCGACCCAGCTTAGAAGCAGACAGGATTGACTATCATGCGAGCTTCCTGGTGGGCGGACAAATCAAAGGAGAAGAACCAGAACTCTACTTGGTCTATACCCAAGGGAACTGCATCAAAGCAATGCCGGAAACTCCTTTTTTGCAAACGGGTGAAACTAAATACGGAAAGCCTATTTTAGATCGGGTTCTACGCCACAACACCTCGGTTGAGAAAGCGGCTGGATGTGCCTTACTTTCTATGGATTCAACCATGAAATCTAATATTTCTGTAGGTCCCCCCATTCAACTGATCATGTATTGTACCGATACTTTTGAAATCAAGCATAAAATGTGGTTAGCTCAGCGTGATCCCTATCTCATGGCAATCCGGCAATATTGGGAAGGTGCGCTTCAAAATGCTTTTGATCAGATGCCTGAGCTGGATTGGGAACATGACCAAAAGTTAGCTATTTCTCAAGAAAGTTTCAACAGTTGCATCCTGCATAGTACAGATTACTTAGAAGATTAGCCGTCAGGATATAAGCTCCAAAGCGACCAAACATACATCATCACCAAAATGAGTATGTCCTTGGAATGCCCAGGCACAGGCAATAATTTCGTCCAGACTTTGTTCGAAGGGTAACGTACTCGCTTCGGCTACCCAATCAAAAAAATCTTTTTCTCCCAAAAGTTGTTTATGGGGCCCAAAAATTTCGTAGATACCATCACTAAATAAGTAAAGTCGATCTCCTGGGTACAGTTTCACATGATGAGGCGTATAGGGCGTCTTGGCGATCACGCCAATAGGCAAAGATCTCCCTTCCAAAGGGACTAAGCCTTCCTTACAGAAAAGGATGGGGCTGGGATGGCCTGCACAGGCATAGGTTAGGGTTCCTTCCCCCAAGTCCCAGACTCCGTACCACATCGTATAGAAAAGGTCGGATTCACTAGCGACCAGATTATGGTTGAGTGACTTCAAGACGGTCTCTGGTCGACTGCGATCTCCAGCGGCAAAGGGCTCTGCCCGGAGTAAATATCCCGTAGAAGCGGCCAGCAGAGCAGAACCCACTCCATGCCCGGTCACGTCCAAAATATAGATCGCCAAGCGATGGTCATCCAACCAAAAGTAATCGAAGTAATCTCCCCCTAAGACCGCAGAAGGCAGGAAACGCCAATTAGCTTTCATCTGGGGAGATGAAAAAGGCTCAGGAAGCAGGGATTGCAAAAATTCGGCAGCACTCTTCAAGTCTCGGGCCATTAAACTCTGCTGATTTTGAACCTGATCCAAGGTGTTCTCTAAGTGGCAATTGACAGCCTGTAGCTCAATACTCACTTCATAGAGGCGAAATCCAGCCCGGATTCGAGCCAGTAATTCCCTGGGATCCGCAGGTTTGGATAAAAAATCATCGGCGCCAGCATCCAAGCCTTTCACTCGGTCATGAACGGCACTACGTCCACTGAGGAAGATAAAGTAAGCGGTGGAATCTATCTTTTTGATTTGGCGACAGAGTTCCACTCCATCCATCCCAGGCATATTCCAGTCGGCAATCACTAATCCGGGGCGCTCTTGTCTAAATTTTTCCAATCCCCGGACACTGTCTCCACTGGTAAAGACCCGATATCCATGTCTCTCTAGATATAGAGAAAGAACTTTTTGCATATCAGGGTCATCATCAACAATCAAGATTTTATTTTCTGCCACCGCGACTCAACCCCTCTTGCCTGGTGCACATACACTTAGGTCCTTATAGGTATACCAGAGGTTATCCCAAGGTCTACAGCAACCCGATGGGCGCATGCGATTCCGGAGAAAGCCACAGCATTCAATCCTTGTCCAGGGAATGTGCTATCCCCTACACAATAAAGTCCTTTGATGGCCGTTCGGTTAAAAGGAGTGCCTAAAAGCCCAAGGGGAATCCCCGAAGGAATCGGGCCATAGGTCCCACCCATTCTGCCCAAAAATCTTCGGTGGGTGCGGGGCGTGCCTACTTCCATGAAGGTGATAGCTTCAGCGAGACCCGGCCATATTTTACTCAGCCGCTCTATCAAGCATTGGGCATCTTGAGCTTTCTTCTGGGCATAGTCTGTGGGGTTCAGCCCTTGCCAATGTTCGATAGAACTAGGGGTGAAGGTATGTATGATATGACGGCCTGGAGGGGCGATGGTAGGGTCCAATATCGTGGGGATGGACACAAAGATAGTTCCCTGCTCCTCGGTGAGCCGCTGCCAATCTTCCAATACGACATGGTGCATATCAACTTCTTGCGCCAAGACTTCTCGTTTTACGCCTAGATGCAAACTTAGAAAACTGGGAGAGGGTTCATACCTTTTACGCCAGCGAATTTCTGTGGCAGGGATGTTTGCTTCAGGGATCATCTGCCCAAAAGTATCCCAGCGGGTAGCGTTACTAATTATTTTTTTAGCTTTTAGGACTTCTCCGGTAGCGAGCCGGACTCCAACCGCTCGCCCTCGCTCTACCAGCACTTGAGTTACCCGTGCTCCATAGCGAACACGTCCTCCTTTTTTGGTGATGCCACGGGTCAAGGCCTCGCCAATCCGGCCCACTCCTCCCTGTGGATAGTTGATCCCCCCATAGTGGCGATCTGCCCAGACCATTCCTGCATTAATCATCGGTGTCTGATCCGCAGTCACCACAGACCAGCAGTAGCATTCCATATCAATAAATTTGAGCAGATCTGGGCTTTTTAAATATTTACGGGCGACACTACCCACATTCACCGGAAGATAGCGAGCCAGTCCCAGACAAGCCAGAGGATTTTGGAAAAATACACGGGTGAGATAGCGAATTTCTTCTAGCGATTTTAATTCGATGGCATTCAAACAATTGAAGACCCGCCATGCCTCATCATAAAAAGCACGAATTCCCTCTTTTTCCTCAGGGAAATATCGGCTCAGCTCCTCGATGAATCTTTTATAATCCCGGTGGACACGGGGGTTTAATCCCTTAGGCAGATGGTAGCTAATCTGCACAGGGTCAGGAATGGTTTCAAGGTGTTCATCCACTGCTGCTAGGGCACGGGTCAAGAGGTTTGTAGTACCTTCTGTGCCGAAGCCATAGATCATCGAAGCGCCCACGTCAAAGCGATAGTGGCCTTCTGGAACCTCGCGGTCAAAATAGCCTGCGCTACCCCCTGGAATCAGATACTTTTCAAGGACTAAAACATCGATCCCTCCAGCAGCCAATTGCGCTGCTGTAACCAAGCCTCCGATGCCCGCTCCGATCACAATGACTTCTGCGTCCATAATCCTTGATGTCTTAGGCTACTTTATCTTGGCATTGCCCATGCCTATTCACAGAGACTTCTTATTTTGGCCAGCAGTGCTTCTAACTTCGCTGCGCTGGATAGGCCATTGCAGAGGATAATCAGGAGTATACTAAGCGCTCTTCGTAAAAAGGGCAGAAAATTATGGGTATCCTTTAGAACCAAGCCTAGAAAATTATAGGGGAGGCTGTAGTGCCTTCACTGTAAAAAATTGACACAGGAACTTTATAGATTCTTTAAAATGGCCAACAGCTTTGTACGTAGGACTACGGAGACGCGCAAGGTAGAACAGTAATAGTCTTAACTCACATACACGGAAGATTTTTGTGTGTAAACAGATTCTCGTTGTAGATGACGACCCTTTTCAGCGGCGGATTGCAGAAAAATATCTGACAAGCCGAGGTTTTCAAGTATCTACCGTAAGCAGTGCCCAGGAGGGGTTGCTATTTCTTGAAACTCACCCTGGGCTGATACAAGCCATTGTGACGGACATCAGTATGCCCGACATGGATGGCTTCGCTTTTAGTCGGTCTTTGCAAGAAACTTACGGTTCCAAAGCACCTCCCATTGTCTTTATCTCGAGCCATGCGGATGTGCAAAATCGTGTGCAGAGCTACAAGAGTGGAGGGGAATACTTCCTGGCCAAACCCTGGGACCCTGATGAGTTGATGGCTGTGTTACTCACGTTGACCCGCAGCCGCGATCCGGGGGAGCCTGAGGACTCTTAGAACGGAGCTTGGGGTCTGCGATTAGCCATTTGAGTGGGCTGGCTTTTGAGGAATTCCAGGAATTCTGCTAGTTCTTCTTCGTCTAACTGCTGACGGGAGCGCTTCCCAAAGGTTCTTTGTAAGTAGTCTTGCCCCTGTTTCGCCATCCAACCAATGCGCTTCATCTCAACATTGGTTTGGGCTATTAGTTCAGAGAGATCTATCGAGACGGATGGCTCTGTAAATGCCTCTGTATAGTTTTTGTTCAATCGTGGCGGACTAGGATCTAGGGTCCCGTTGAGATCAAGATTATCCAATTCTTCGCTAAGGGAAAGGGAAGGTCCAACCTCCGTTCCTCTCAAGGAGCCATTCAAAGACCTGCGGGGACGCTCCGACTCGATCATTCTTTCTGAGGACAGCGGTTCTGGGCTCCAGCTGGTTCGTGTCCGGGCTTGAGTGGCAAGATGCTCGAAAGCCCGCTCAATGGCTCGTTCTTCAGCCTCTTCTAAATCTGCTGCTGCCGCAAGGCCGGTAGCCAAAATAGTGCGGTCATCCACCCGTATTTCTGCACGCACCACAAAAAGGCCCTGCTCGACTCTTAGCAGGTCGGTAAGAATACCGCCAGTAGGATAGCGCTCTCGAAACGAATGGACCACCGTTGGCCCTGAAGCATAGGTCCCCCAATTTTACCACCGCTACGCGGAACCCCATAGGGCCCCCCAGCCCCCCAACTTTGGGCTCCTCTATCCATGGCCTACACTGGAAGGCAGGCCCTTTGGAGAAACCATTGTGACAGAAGTGCTTCCCGTAATAGCTGCACCCCTAGTAGAAAAATTACTGGGGATCGCCCGTGCACGGAAGGTGGAAGCCGAAGTCTATTATTTGGACCGCGCCGAAACTCCCGTAGAGTTTGAGACCAATCGTCTGAAATCTCTGACCACTAAAGCGATTCAAGGAGTGGCTCTCCGGGTCATTCACGAAGGCCGGGTTGGATTTGCTGCCTCTACGGATTTGTCGAGGATGGAAGAATTGGTGGATGCTGCCATAGCCACGGCTACGATTGGGGACCCTGCGCAGTTCGAATTCGCCCAATCAACCACCTTTAAGCCTGAACGCTCTGTCTATAACCCACCGACTACAGATTCGCTGGTCCGCCAGGGGGAAGCCCTGATTGAAAAAATGCACCAGTTTAACCCCGATATTTTGGTCAGTGCCGGATTCACTGTTAGGCAGGCCCGTTCTGCTATTGCGACGACGGGGGGAGCCTTTGCTCAGGAATCGAGCACAGTGGTCTCCGCTTCTCTCTCCGGAAATCTGGTCAGAGGTCAGGATTTTCTGGAGATCTATAGCTATGGGATGGAGCGTGACGGCGAACCAGAGTACGCGACCTTAGCCACGGAGCTGATCGAAAAATATCAATTGGCCCATACGATGGCTTCCGTTCATAGCGGAAATTTGCCTGTGATCTTTACGCCACGGGCAGCAGCTTTTGTGCTGGGCAACTTATTTAGGACAGCCTTTAATGGTCAGATGGTGTTCCAGAAAGCATCCCCGCTTTTGGGCAAAGTGGGACTCCACCTGTTTGATCCTCGTCTCAACCTCTATGAAGACCCCACCGTAGGGATCAACCACACTCCGGTGGATGATGAGGGCACCCCTACCCAAGCCAAGCATTTCATCAAAAATGGAGTGGTACAAAGCTTCTATTGGGACCGAGTTTGGGCTGCGCGAGAGGGGGTCCAGTCCACCGGCAATGGTTTCCGGAGTGGCCTTTCCAGACCATCCCCCGGAGTCGTGAATCTCTGTATGGAGGGTGGGCAAGCCAGCTTCGATCAATTGGTCTCCAGCCTCAAAGAAGGCTTAATCGTAGACCAGGTTTTAGGGGCAGGACAATCCAACCAGCTCCAGGGAGAATTTTCCGTCAACCTGGACCTTGGCTACAAGATCGAACAGGGAAAAATCGTGGGTCGGGTCAAAAATACGATGGTGGCCGGCAATCTGTTTGAAGCCTTTAGCAACCTGGAAGAGCTCTCCCAAGAAAGCACCTGGGTCTTTGGTTCCGCCCGACTGCCCGCGATTTTGTTTCGCAGCTTGGGCGTAACCTCTCGGGGAAGCTAGGGGCTGCAGCGCTAGGAAACAGAAGCTCGTGGTCTGCGCTTGGCCATGCCTGCACCATTGGCTAAGGCCGGATAACGGATGCGGGTATGGTTTTGTTCCTTCCAAACCTTGACGAAAACCCGAGCAATCAGGGCTAATTCTTGCTCTTCAATGCCTGAATCAACCAACTGTCCATCATTCCAGCGGCTTAGGAGGATGCGTCGAACCATCCCAAAGGCTTCTTCCTCTCCTGTATCTGCTAAGGAGCGTAGGGCTGCTTCGCAGGCATCTGCCAGCATCAAGAGTCCTGTCTCGCGGCTCTGGGGAGTCGGGCCATCGTAGGTAAAGGCCTCTTTCGAAATTTCAGTCTCAGGATTTTGTTGTTGGGCCTGGTGATAGAAATAAGCAATCTGGATCGTGCCCTGATGTTCTGGAATAAAATCCCGAATCGACTGGGGGAGATTGTACTTTTTGGCCAGTTTCAGCCCATCCGCCACATGCGCTTTGATCATCTGGGCAGAGCGTTCGGGGTCAGATAGTTCATCGTGGGGGTTAGGCAGCCCCATTTGGTTTTCGATGAAATACAGGGGGCGCACCATCTTTCCAATATCGTGATACAAGGTTCCTGCTCGCACCAGTTCCACATTCGCTCCCACCGCCTGCGCCGCCGCCGTAGCCAAATTCGCCACAAAGAGAGTGTGCTGATAAGTACCTGGGGCTTCGGTGGCTAGACGCTTCAGGAGAGGGCGATTTGGGTTTGCCAGCTCTACGAGACGCACAGGCGTCACCAAATCAAATAGGCTCTCCAGAAAAGGACTTATGCCCAGAGCGACAATACACCATAGCAGCCCACTCGCCGCACACTGGGTTGCTTCCAGTAGAAGTTGCCAATCCAGAGGCCGTCCTAACAACAGTAGGGCAATAATCAGGTATAACCCTCCTTGGACAAGGGAGACAGCGACCCCACCCAAAGCCATCTCATCCCGCGAACGTACGCGACCCCCAACCCAAGCAGCCACGAAGGCACCGCCGATCGGAGGGATCAATAAATATAGGGGATGTTGCCAATTCCACCCCTGAACCAAGGCAGGCAGAAAGCAAGACACCGCCAAAAAACCCAGCTTATTCCCATAAAAACTGCCTACCAGCAGTCCGAAGGCGGACAAAGGCAAATAAAGCGTCCAGTCTAGAGAAAAAACAGCTCCGAGAAGCCCCACTGCCATCGCTAGCAACAAGATTAAAATTTGGTCTTCACTGCGTAAATCTCGGGTGCGCGAGCTCTTTTCTCCAGACGAAGACCCCTGCAAAGCTCTAGGCACGAACAGCTCAAAAATACCGACACAGAAAATCAAAATGCCTGTCAGCACCCCTAAGCCAAGCCAATTGACTCCCCGTTGGGTAAGACCGAGTTGGTCTAGGATGCTAAACAAACGAGGCGTAACGGTCTCTCCTGCCTGGACCAAGACCTGACCTTTCTTAATCGGTAGGACAACGTTTTCCACTTCGAGCACTTCTCGTTCAACTTTTCTGACGGTGGCCAGTTGGTCAACCTTCAAGTTGGGCTCAAGGACCGTACTTACCAGTTCAAGGACTACCCTGCGTTCGGCTTGACCCCAGTTGGTCGGCATTTGGGCTCTAATCCCTCGCAGTCTCATCTCCTCTGGCACGCCAGGCAGTACGCCCATCGCTAGAATTCGCTCGGTAATCAATTTTGCTTGTGCCCGTACGCTTTGCCATTGAGCATCAGACAGGTCCAGTAGGGGAGCGGCATTGACCCCGTTGAAGGAGACTATACCTCCAGTTTTCAAGAGAGGATTGACGGTGGGGAGTAATTCCTGCACCTGTTTATATTTTTGGCGCGCTGCCTCAACGCGGGTGACTAGCGCTTGACGAACCTGGGGAGTAGCCCGAGCGATGCCAGGAGGTAAGGGCCTGGCTAGCGGAGAAGTCTTAGGATTACGGTCCGCAGCAAGCCATTGTGCACGCAACAACTGCCAATCCTGATCCTTGAGGAGTAAGAGTTGCCGTTGACTTTCTGTTGTGAGCAAAGCTGTATCCGCGAAGGGAAAAGGCCCTAAAACCCGACGCAGACGCCCCACTTCTTCAAGCAGTGAGGCTAGACGGCCCTTAACCTGCGTATCGACTTCGTCCAGAGGTTGATAGACCTGGATCATCTGACGACGGGCATTCTCTTTGGCAAACTCTGTGGCTTCCCGGTCTGTGACCGTGGCATCCCGAGGGGCCAGCATGGTCTCTGTGGCTTTAGAACCTACCGTCACTTGCGGTTCGTTATAGAAGCGGACCCCCAAGGTTAAGCTCAGAAGCAGAACCGCCCCTGCGGTGAACAGTGCTTTTTGAAATGAAAGCCTATTTACCTTGACTTGTTTAATTAAGGAGGGAGGGATGGGTAACGGCTTGCCACGGGGCATACGAGGCAGGAAAGGATTCATTGAAAGGAGGGAGTAAGGGAATGGGTCGCGTCTTGGTAGACCTCGTCAGCATGGCCAGGGCAGCCCTATCAACAGGCTACCCCGTGATAGAATCGCGAGGTTGAAGCTGGACGCATACGTTCATTTATTTTACTGGGTATCCTCATGCGGCACATTTTACTTTCCCTTTCCCTGGTGATGCTAGCTCCTGCCGTAATGGCCCAAACAAAGGGACCGTCTTTGGATGCAGCTTCCTTTTCCCTGCCGAAGGAAAACGAGTCCGTCTCCATCCCTGACCCTCAGCAATTTCGCCAATTAGAAACTGAAAGTAGCATTTTGAGTCCTGCTGCGGCAGAACAATTAATCAAGCAAGGTAAAGATGCGATCGATGCCAAGCGCTTTCCTGAAGCCGTACAGAAGACTCAAGAAGCATCCACGATGCTCAACCAGCTTTCAGACTTGCACAAATCTTTATCGACAGCCTTCAGCGGTATTGACGCTAAAGTCACAGCTAATGAGCGAGAATTGGCGGTCCAGGCTGCTGTCCGACGAGATGAGGCGCTCCTCCAATTGGCCGATGCTCATATTGGTGAAGGAAAGCCCCAACTTGCTATCCCCCTTTTGACCCGAGTCGTTCAGTCGGAACAACCTGACCGGGACTTGGGTAAAGCCACGTACCAAAAGCTCTATGCCCTCGGTTTTGTCAAAAGTGTCTATCCTGCTGATGCACAGGTAAAGCAGATCGAAAATGCAGGCAGCTTTCTGACGATTGAGTCTGCGCAAGCACTCCTTAAAGAATCAGAGAAGCTAGCGCAGGCCCAACAATATCCTCTAGCGGTGAGCAAAGCGAAAGAAGCGGTCACCACCCTCAACCAAATCACCACCTTCCACCAAGCCCTTAACAAAGCTTTTGTTGGCATTGATAACCGCATTTCTGAAGAAGAAAAGCAACTGGCCTTGACCGCCGCCATTCTTCGGGATGAAGCCAGCTACCAGTTAGCCCTCATTCACCGGGCAGAAAACAAACCAGAGCTAGCCGTTCCCCTCCTCGTCCGTATCGTTCAATCCCAACAACCCGACCGCCCGATCGCCAAACAAGCCTATCAGCAGCTCTATGAAGTTGGTTTTGTGAAAGTTAAGTATCCTCGTTAGGTCCGGGAATGCCTTGGCTCGCTTCCTTAATAGCTCTCTTGGCTACCCTTGGCAATTTGGGTGGCTATAGTCTCGAACAGATTGCCAAAGACACACTCCTCAAGCAAGTAGACCATGCTGACCGATTAGAAGTACGGATCCTCAGTCGGCCCAATTATCAATTGGTCAATGGAGAAATCGAGCGGGTCCAGTTAGCGGCACGGGGAGTGGTCCGTCAGCCATTCCGGGTCGCTGTGGCAGAGCTGGAAGCAGACCCCGTCAGCATCAACTTTTCTGGTATGCGCATCGGCTTGAAGAATCCCCTCCAAGCCGCCGTTCGCTTAGAAGTGACCGAAGAAGACTTGAATAAAACTTTAAATAGTCCTGAAGTGATTAAAGAATTCCAGAATATCCGCGCGGAAATTCCTGGTTTCATAGGGGGCTCTGGACAAGTACAGCGCATCACTTTTTCTGAGCCGCGGATTCTCTTGCAAGATGGCATCGTAGAGGTTCTGGCCAAACTCGGGACTCCGGAGCAGAGCAATCAAACAGTGGAAGTCCGCTTTCGCACCAAGATTCAAGTAGACCGCGGAACCAGAGTCCGCTTTGTCAATCCGGTCTTTTCCCTGGACGGCACTCCTGTTCCTACCGAACTGACTAAGCTATTTTTAGGGGGAGTCAATCAATTGGTAGACCTCAATCAGCTAGAGCAGCAAAACATCACGGCCCGTGTACTCCGCCTATCGATTCAGCCTGGAAAGTTAGAACTGGTAGGTTTTGTCCAGGTACGTAAACTTCCATAATTCCGGAAATTCCTATAGTTTTTATTAACGATTGTCTGAACGCGTCCTGATAGACTAATGGGACTATCTTACTGTCTTGCGTTAAGTCTAAAGGAAAGCAACCTTGACCCGCTCCTTTACTAATGTCGCTTCTGTGGATGAGTTCCTAGAGGAGCTCCTCACTATCCAGAACACAGGTTCTAAACAAATAGCCATCCTAGGCTCTCGTCACTTACCCCTGGGGCATCAGCAACTTATTGAGTTACTGAGCTATGCCCTGGCCCTTTCCGGGAACCGATTGCTCACTTCAGGTTCTGGAGGAACCAATGCCGCTGTGATTCGCGGCGCTATGCGGGCCGACCCCAACTCCGTGACGGTTATTTTGCCGCAAGGTCTAGCCCGTCAGCCGAAGGAATCCCAAGAGCAATTAGAGCAGGTCGTTCAACTTATAGAATATCCCGAACGCGATGAACTGCCCTTAGCAGAGGCCAGCAATCTCTGTAATGCTGAAATCGTCGCCAAATGTCAGCAACTGATCTGTTTTGCATTTCATGACTCGCAGACACTGTTGGAGACCTGTCGGCAGGCTGAAGATCAACGTAAAATCGTAACCCTGTTCTACTTCGATTAAGCGGGATATAGCGGTTCCTGATTGGGTGAGATACAAAATGTGTACTGAAAGCCTTACCTAGCAATGATCTGATGCACCTCACTCGTCTAGGAACCGCTATTACATCTGTTCTGGATGACGATGCTAGCCAGCCAACAGAATGGAGCATAGACAGAAAGGGCGTTCTTTAACACTCTCATGCCCTCAATCCATCCTTTATCTCCTGAACTGGTTCGCCTCATTGCTGCAGGCGAAATCATCGATTCATTGGTTGCGGTCGTCCGAGAATTGGTGGATAACAGCCTGGATGCGGGGGCAAAACGCATCGCCATCTGTATCTGGCCTCAGCGCTGGGCCCTTCAGGTCAGTGATGATGGTCGGGGCATGTCCCCAGAAGATGCCCTGGTCTGTGCCCTCCCCCATCAAACTTCTAAAATTCAGTCTGTGGAAGACCTCTGGCACATAAACACCCTCGGTTTTCGAGGGGAAGGGCTGCATGCGCTAGCGACGGTTGGAGAACTCACCGTGGTGACCCATAGCCCGGACCAAGCTTTGGCTTCCTGGCAATGCTATGGCCATCAAGGCCAAGTCATGGAACAAAAGCCACAAGGGGCTGGGTTCGGGACCATCGTGACCTTAAATAATATTTTTGGTCAGATGCCGGTCCGTCGTCGATTTCTCAACCTCCAAAAGGAGGTGATGGCGATTCTTCAATGGATAAAATATCGGGCTTTGGCCCATCCCCACGTAACCTGGCAGGTTTCTGTCGGAGAGAATGATTCAGCCCTGAAGCCGAAACTGTCGCTCTGGCCAGGGAGTACTGCCAAAGCTATTCTGCTCCAGCTTTTTCGCCGTTTAGAACCCAGCGATTTTGGCGAAGGGTCGATCCTCACGCCCCAAGAGAAAATTACGGTCACCGTGGGCTTACCGAATCGTTATTCTCGTCCTCGACCTGACTGGATAATCTTTACGATCAATGGCCGTTGTGTGGAAGACAAAGCCTTACTAGAAGGAGTTCTCCAAGTATTTAGACGCACCCTGCCCAAAGGGAGATATCCCTTGTGTGTGGTCAACCTAGAACTCCCCGCCGAGCGGGTAAATTGGAATGTCCATCCCGCCAAAACAACGGTCCAATACCAAGACCAGCCAGCCCTAATCCAACAAATCCAAGACACCCTGGCTCAAGTGCTGATGGACACCCTCCCCAGTCAGGATTCCAGGCTATTTCGAGCAGCAATGAAGAGGGCGCTGAAAGAAGAGGGCACTTCCTATCCCAGCGGACGAAAACTGAAGGCCTTAGCCCAAATTCGCAACACCTATATCCTGGCGGAACATCCAGAAGGGCTGTGGTTGGTTGAGCAACATGTGGCTGAAGAACGAGTTCTTTTTGAGTTAATCCAGCGGGAGTGGAAATTAGCAGACTTAGCCAAAGTCGTGCTTGTGGAAGACCTAACCCAACGCCAGCAGGAAAACTTAGAAACGCTGGGCATGGTCTTAGAACCTTTCGGAGAGAATGTTTGGGCAATCCGTCAAGCACCCGTCTGCTTGCTGGACCGATCTGATTGCGCCGAAGCCCTGCGTGAACTCAGTCGCTGCTCAGACTTAGATAGCGCCTGTGCCAGTCTGGCCTGTCGCGCAGCCATTCGCAACGGCACTCCTTTAGACCTGTCTTTTCTGCAAAACCTCTTGGACCGCTGGATCAATACTCAAAATCCCCATACTTGTCCCCACGGACGCCCCATTTATCTTCCACTTGCTGAAAATGACTTGGCTCGATTCTTCCGACGTAATTGGACTTTGTGCGATAACAGTCCCCAAGCCCTCCGCAAAAGAGCCGGATTGAGCGACTCTTTGCCTTCAGAGTCATAATCAACAGACAAAACTCACACGACCCAGCGTACTAATGGAGTGGGGGCTGAAAATCACTAAAAGAATCCAGAAGACCTGGTAAGGCTAGTACTTTGGCATTTTCTTCAACCAAGCGGTCTACCCAATGCAAGAGGTCACTCAATTCAAATGGCTTCGGAATGAATAAATCTGCTCCAGCGGATAGAGATTCCTCCCGGTCCGCATTGGTGGCTGCCACGATAAGCAAGGTTTGAGAGAGCTCCGGTTGACGACGTAATTCCGAACAGAGATAGGTACCTGCTGGCAAGTCAGAGGTATAGAGGTCCAAGATGATTACCTTGGGCTGATGGGTTAAAGCTAATTTGAAAGCCTCTTGTCCAGAGCTCGTGACCCATACCTGATAACCATTGATTTCCAAGGCCGTTTGCAGCAGATAGGCTAAGGCTGCGTCCGTTTCTACCACCAAAACAGAAGGAGGGCTCGCGGTCCAACTGGAATGGGAGAGGGTCTCTTTGTTGACTACATAGGTAGTTCCTGGCTGGCTACGGGCTAGGAGGTTCGTCTCCACGGCGATGGAAAAAACTTCTGATAATCCCTTGCCTCGGTAGGGAGATGCATGAACCACCCCAATATTGAGTTCGACTAAAGGGCAACGCCGCCCAATACCTCGCCGGTCGGTCCCCAGCAAAAAACGTCTGTGTTGGTCTCGCTCAGTATAAAACCCAGGACTGAGCGTTTGCCACTCCCGACAAAGCTCTTGGGCAAGAGATTCTGCCCGAGGACTAAGGACTACCAACAGGAATTCATCCCCCCCGATTCGGTAGTAGTACTCATCCGACTGCAAGGACCGAGCCAACAATTGGGAAAGAGAAGAGAGCATCCGGTCTCCCAGGGGCTTCCCATAGAGCTGGTTATACAGCCTAAAATTACGCAAGTCGCAATAAATTAAGGCTCGGTCTTGGCGGTCCTTAAGACATTCCCCCAACTCCAGCTCCAATACATCGGGATCGATAGGGCGACTGAGTGATTCTTCTGCATCACGCATGGGCCTCTCCCCTTTCCGATTGGATAGGTCCAGGCAAGATATCTGGAGCTGTAGGCAAATAGACGGTGAACGTAGAGCCTAAGCTTTCCCTACTTTCTACAGCGATTTGCCCACCAAGACTCTCTACGAGCGATTTGGTGATGTATAGCCCCAAACCAGTCCCCTCCCGCTCTCGAGTCAAGGGGGTATCTAAACGGTTAAAACGGTTAAAGATCTGTTCTAGGAAAGCCTCTGGAATACCAATACCCTGGTCCACCACAGAAATCGAAAGTTTACCTGGGATCTTAGGGTCCATCCAGGCTTTTAGCGCAACCACGGTATTTTTGGGCGAATACTTAAGCGCATTATCCACGAGGTTCGTCAATATTTGCTCTAAACGGTCTTGGTCAGCCCATACCGCTGGCAAATCTTCGTTTAGATTGAGATCCAATTGATGATGGGCAGTTTTTTGGGATAGGTTTTCCAAAACGCGGTCGATCACATCCGCCAAATCTAAACGTTGAGGGGCATTTCTCAACTGCCCAGACTGAATCTTGGAGACGATTAAAATATCTTCTACCAGACGGGTCAGTCGGTCTGCTTGGTTTTTGATAATCCGTAGAAATCGAATCTGCTGGTCTTCAGGCAATTGCCTACGAGAGCGCAATAGGGTATCGACGAAGCCCTTGATACTCGTCAAAGGCGTGCGCAATTCATGACTAACGGTAGAGACAAAATCTGATTGGACCCGATCTAAGTGGTCTTCCGGAGTAAACGTCCAAAGGGTTCCACCCTCATGGTCTTGACAGTTGACCATGAAACTTTGCCAGTAACCTTCGCGGGAGAAGGGGACGCTGGTATTACTGGCTAGATCTTTTAATTCGGCAATCCAGTGGTATATCAGCTTGCCTTTGGCTTGCCTAGCACTGATCCCAGTTAGGTCAGCCATCGTTTTATTCCAAAAAACCACGATGCCGTCCTGAGCGGTATAGACCAAACCCCAGGGCAGGGCATCTAGGATGTTTTGCTCAAAAGACATCTACGGTAACTACTAACATGATAATGGTGGTTTGTGTGCGGAAGAAAAAGTTAAAACGCTTAGCCAGCAAGCGATCTCGTTTTCAAAATTACTGAGCTGAACTCATCTCTTGATTCTGGACTATTGGCAGCTCCAGGCAGTAGCCTGCGCCATAAACAGTCTTGATGAATTGAGGGTGACGGGCATCGGGCTCTAATTTTGTTCTCAGGTGACGAATATGGACACGGATGGTTTCAATGTCATCATCAGGGTCATACCCCCAAACCTCTTTCAAGATTTCGCCCGGGGAAACCGTCTGACCATGACGCTGGAGAAGACAGTGCAAAAGCTCAAATTCCAGATGAGTAAGCTTGATCACGTTCCCAAACCATACCGCTTCAAACCGCTCTGGGATTAGGGTAAGAGCCCCAAAAGAGAGAATCTCAGAATGTTTCGCTGCTTGCGGAATCCGGTCTGTACGTCGAAGCAGAGCCCGCACTCTAGCCAAAAGTTCATCCAGTTCAAAAGGCTTAGTTAGGTAATCATCCGCTCCGGCATTGAAACCTTCAACCTTATCTTTGGTCTGAGTAAGAGCCGTTAGCATCAGGATGGGGATGTCCGCAGAACGTTCGTTGCGACGTAACCGCTGACAAACCGTAAAGCCATCGACCTGCGGTAACATAAGGTCCAAGACCACTAAATCTGGCAAGAGCTGTAGCGCCATTGCCTGTCCTGTAATACCATCTTGGACGGTGGTGACGTCATACCCCGCCATTTGGAGGTTAACCTCCACCAACTCTAGGATGGCCGGATCATCATCAATGACTAGAATACGCGGCATGGAAAAAATTTACCTTTCCTTTAAGTTTTGTAAAGCTTTATTTATTAACTCCATACATAATAATACATTCGACACAATGCGGTGCATAGCGATCCCCGCCAAGACAAGGCAAAAATCCCTGGAATCTTGATAAAAGTTCAAATTTCTTAGGTGTTGAAATGATTCCTGCGTATAACGTGCGGGTTTTTCAAAAAGTTAAAAAATAGCTTCTGGGCAAAGAAATCTACAGGCACCAAGTTAAACAGGGAAGTATCTTTAGCAGCAGCGATATTTAGCAATGACTGAGCTAACCTCTCCCTTATTTTCTCTGACATGGGCAGGGACAACCGATGTTGGTCACGTGCGGAGCATCAACGAGGATGCTTACTACGCTGATCGAGGTCTTTTTATTTTGGCAGATGGTATGGGCGGGCACACCGCCGGGGAAGTTGCTAGCTCTCTAGCCATCCAGTCTGTGCGTACATTTTTGGAGAGCCAACCCCCCTCCTCTTTGACCTTAGCGGTGGAGGAGTCTTTGTTACAAGCTGTACGCATCGCCAATGAGGACATTCTAAAAGATGCTGAGCAGCACGAAGAACATGGAGATATGGGAACCACCCTGGTCATCGCCTGGGTCGTCGGTTCCTATCTCTGGTACACCCATGTGGGAGATTCTCGACTCTACCGATGGGATGGATCTTCAAAAGTTCTATCACGCTTGACGGAGGATCATACCCTGGTCGCGGAGTTAGTCGCTAAAGGATATGTCTTACCCGAAGCCGCAGAAAAACATCCCTATCGCAATGTCCTTAGCCGATGTCTAGGACGCCCAGACCTGAAAGCGGGGCTGGTCCAAAAAATTCCTATGCATGCCCAAGACCGCTATCTACTCTGTAGTGACGGCCTTACCAAAGAAGTTCCAGAGCAGGAAATAGCCCAAATTCTATCAGCGAACCCAAATGACCAGGAAGCCGTGGAAGCCCTGGTTCACCAAGCCAATGAGTATGGCGGTAGAGACAATACCACCGTGGTGCTTTTTAGCATTTTATAAAGCCTCATAAAGCCATTTTCTTTATCTGTCAGGTTATAACTGCCCCGACGTATTCAGAAATCATGTGGCAGAGGATAGAACAGAACGCGCTTATTGGCTGGCATGGTCACGCTTAGAAGGGATGGGACCGATACGCCTGAAGCGTCTTTATGAACATATGGGATCCATGCACTGCGCTTGGCAAGCAGACCCGCGCAGATGGCGTGAAATAGCGGGATTTAGCTTGAACCTCGTGGAGCAACTGCGTTCCCAGAAAGCTTCCCTAGAACCAGAGGCGCTCCTGGAAACGTGGGAAACAAAATACGGACCTTTTTTGACCCCTGCTGATACAGCATATCCGGCGCAACTTTGGGAGATAGCAGACCCGCCACCCGTGCTCTATTACCGGGGAAAGCTGGGTCCATGGGAACCAGCTGTGGCGATTGTCGGGACTCGTCGGGCTTCGGAGTATGGCCAACGCTGGGCCAAGAAATTGGGCTTTGAATTGGGGCGCTTAGGCTTTACGGTGATTTCTGGTCTGGCCGTAGGCATTGACGGAGCAGCCCATCGTGCCACCCTAGCAGCGCAAGGAAGAACGGTAGCGGTTCTAGGCTGTGGGATCGACATCGCCTATCCCTACCAGCATCAACGGATGTACCAATCGATCATCGCCCAAGGTGGAACCATTCTCAGTGAGTATCCACCAGGAACTCCTCCCACTGCTGGCTATTTCCCCCATCGCAATCGGATCGTAGCGGGGCTTTCGAAAGCAACCCTGGTTCTGGAAGCACCAGAACGTTCTGGGGCCCTGATCACGGCCTATCTGGCCGCAGATTATGGACGGGATGTCTATGTGCTACCGGGCAGCCTTGATATGGAGTATTCCTTGGGCTGTCTCCAACTTGTGGATCGGGGCGCGCATTTGATTCTCAGCACAGAACAGCTGCTCAAAGATTTGGGGGCGGCAGGTAGTCAACGAGAGGCCGTTAAGAGTAGCTCCGCTCCCCTTGAGTTAGGCCCTGAGGAAAAAGCACTTTGGGAAATTTTGACGGCTCACCCAGAGCCTTTTGATCATATCGCCCTTAAATCAGGCTTGGATACCGGAGTGCTTTCCGCGCTCCTACTTGGTTTGGAACTGAAGGGAGGGGTAGAGCAGCTTGCCGGAATGCAGTATCGACGCTGCTGAACCTAAAAAGTCAGCAGATAGGTGCGGAACAGTTCTCCCGCTTTAGATGACTGGATTTGGCTGCCGACCTGTTTGAAGGTTGTCTCCCAATCTTCTAGCTCGGTGAAGTAGACTTCTGTTCCTTTGGCCATTTCCATGAGGCCCCAAGCATCTATCCACGGGGAATTGGGCTCCACCACCTCGAACAACACAGGCGCACCGGATTTGACGACTCTGCGGATTTCGATCAGCACTTGAGCAGAGTAATCCAGGGGCATGTAGTAGCTAAGGCCTAAAGCCAGGACCAGGTCAAAGAAATTTTCTTCATAGTCCATGCGATGGGCACCAGCCACCCGCACCCCTTTGAACAGCTTGGAATTGAGCTGAGGTGCCCGAGAATTGATCACTTTTGCCAAGGCAGGGCTCAGGTCTTGACCCCAGAAATTGGCTTGCCATTCAGCCCAGGGATAGAAGAAAAAATCACCCCCACAGGCTACGTCCAGGCAGCGATCATTCTTCTTGGGTTTTGCAAGCTCCCAAAAAGGAACTCCAAGCCTTTTTTCCAAGCCGCCAGTAGCCAATTCTCGATAAAACGTCGAACTAGTTACTTCTTCGGGGAAATCCCAGGCGACTCCTTTGCCTGCCGCTTGTGCCTCTCGGTTGAACCGCTGGATAAGGGGAGAGAGTTGTTCTTGCCAGGGGTCGTAAAAATCGGTCATGAAACTAGGTAACGCTCAGGCCTCAAATTCATTAGGAAGGCATGCTGGTTTAGGTAGATTTAGTTCTACACCAAAAAGGGGGCAGGTTTCATTTAAAAAAGAACATTATCTTTAAGGATGCATCAACACATCGCCTGATTCCTGATCAAAAAGATACATATTGGCAGGGTCTATGACCCAGCCAGCGATCTCGTTCACGGAGAAATGGACGTTGGGGGAAACTTTGGCCTGCAGCGGCTGACTATCCTGTTTGCTGTTCTGCTGATCTGGCCTCGGCTGAATCTCCATTACTACATTCGTTTCGCAGCCCAGAGCTTCTACGACCTGGACTATGGCCTGTATGTGGGCTGCGGACAGGGAAGCAGGACACACATGCTCTGGGCGGATGCCCAGCGTCAAGGGACGCTTAGGCATCAAGTTGTGCCGCTGTTGCTCGGATAGGGCGATCGGATGCCAAAGCCAGGGGCTCTGTAAAAGCCCTTCTTCATCCACCAGCACCGGGAAAAAGTTCATCGATGGAGAACCGATAAATCCGGCCACAAAGCGATTCGCAGGCCGAAGATAGAGATTGAGGGGCGTGTCCACCTGCTGAATTTTGCCGCCCCGGAGTACCGCAATCCGAGTCCCCATGGTCATCGCCTCTGTCTGGTCGTGGGTGACGTAGACGGTGGTTGTTTGCAGCTTCTTCTGGAGTTGGACAATTTGGCTACGGGTTGCTCCCCGCAGTTGGGCGTCCAAGTTGGAAAGAGGTTCATCCATCAAAAAAACTTTAGGATTGCGCGCCATAGCCCGACCGAGGGCCACCCGCTGCTTTTGACCCCCAGAAAGCTCCTTTGGTTTGCGGGTCAGTAAATTTTCAAGCTGGAGGGTAAGAGCTACCTCTTGCACCCGCTGATCAACGGCGCGCCGATTGGACATGAGCCCACAAAAGAATTTCTCGCCCAAGCGGTACTGTTGCTGACGACGCAGGCCAAAAGCGAGATTGTCATAGACCGTCATATGGGGATAGAGCGCATAACTTTGAAAAACCATAGCGATATCCCGAGCTTTTGGGGGCAAATGATTCACACAGGTATTTTCAAGGCGTATTTCGCCACTACTGACTGATTCTAAGCCTGCAATAATGCGCAACAAAGTGCTTTTCCCACAGCCAGAAGGTCCGACCAAAACCATAAATTCGCCGTCTTCCACCGTCAGATTGATGTCATGGAGGACTTGAGTTTGTTCGAAAACTTTGGATACAGCGCGGAGGTCAACAGAGGCCATGAGGCTTTGGAAGAGTAGGTAAATCTATTATGGTGAAATTTAGCATGCCTGTCGGGCTGGGGTTCTATAATCATCCGAAAAGTCTAGGGGCGATCTATTGCATATGCTTTCCCGAAGAACCTTGATTGTTTCCTCGATTGTTTCCTCCGGTGCTCTATTCTTGCTCGGGGCTTGTGGCCAACAGGAGAACCCATCTGCTAGCACGAAGGGCAACAAAATCATCTTTTGGACCATGCAGTTAAAACCGACCTTCGATGCCTACATGGCTGGCCTGATCAAAGACTTCACTAAGCAGAATCCCGAAATTGCCGTGGAATGGGTGGATGTTCCCTGGGCAGATATGGAAAATAAAATCCTGACCTCTGTCTCGGCCGGTACCGCTCCCGATGTCGTCAATTTAAATCCACAGTTTGCTACCAAGCTCGCCGAAAAAAATGCCCTCGTGGATATGCAGAAAACGCTTGCTCAAGAACAGCAAGCCCTTTACTTTCCCAATATTTGGAAATCTAACCAGCTCGGCAATACCGTTTTTGGCTTGCCTTGGTATGTAGGGACAAATGTTACGGTTTATAACCGAAAGCTTTTTGAACAGGCAGGGATTAAGCAAGCGCCCAAAACCTATCAAGAGTTGGCCGCTGCTTCGGAACAGCTAAAGGCCAAAACGGGAAAATATGCTTTCCTGTTAACGATGGATGGAGGCCAAGTCCTAGAATCCATGGTGCAAATGGGTATGCCCTTACTGGGCTCTGACGGCAAAGCAGCCTTTAATAATCCAGAGGGCAAGGCCGCCTTTGACTATTGGGTGAATTTGTTTAAGAAACAGGTTATCCCTCGTGAAATTTTGACAGAAGGCCATCGTAAAGCTGTAGAACTTTATCAAGCAGGAGAGTTGGCTATGCTGCTCACAGGTCCTGAATTTATGCAGGCAATCAAACTCAATGCTCCTGATATTGCCAAGATCTCGGATGTATCTACACAGATTGTTGGTCCTAACGGCAAGATAAGTGCAAGTGCCATGAACGTAGTAGTCCCCAGTAGTTCTAAAAGTTTAGATAGTGCTGTTAAATTTGCTCTATTCCTCACCAACGCAACGAACCAGCTAAGTTTTTCTAAGGTAGCCAATCAACTCCCTTCTTCCATCCAGGCTGCCAAAGACCCCTATTTCACAGCCAAAAGCCCTTCCTCTGATGCAGAAGTTAAAGCACGGGTGATCAGTGCTTCCCAATTGGCTCAAGCAGAAGTTTTAGTTCCGCCTGTCAAAAATGTGGATAAATTGCAAAAGTTTATCTACGACGAACTCCAACAGGCGATGCTCGGAGAGAAAACAACCGATAAAGCGATTGCCAGCGCAGCTGAACAGTGGAATGCTCTGGGATGAAGCTAAATAGAACCTCGACCCCCTATTTTTTCCTATTTCCTGCCCTACTGATCCTGGCCGTAGTTTCTTTTTGGCCCGTCCTCCAGGCCATATATTTAAGCTTTACCGATTACGATATTATCGGAGCACCCAATTTCATTGGACTTAAAAACTATGAACAGCTGTGGAGAGACCAACTCTTTTGGAAAGTCTTATTTAATACGCTGATTTACATGGTAGTGGTGGTTCCTGCCTTGGTCATTTTGCCTCTTTTCCTGGCTATTTTAATCAATCAAAAAATAAGAGGAATTCAATTTTTCCGAGCAGCTTATTATGTCCCTGTTATTGTTTCTGTAGTGGTAGCGGGGATCGCCTGGAAATGGATCTATGCAGAAAATGGATTGCTAAACTACTTTACCTCCATCTTTACGTCTGTAAAAATCCCTTGGTTGACTAATTCGAGTACGGCTATCTTCGCCATTATTGCGGTCACTATTTGGAAAGGGCTGGGCTACTACATGGTGATTTATCTGGCGGGTTTGCAGACCATCCCTCAGGACCTTTATGAAGCTGCCGCTATCGATGGTTCTGATGGTTGGCGCAAGCACCTTGATATAACGATCCCCATGCTGAAGCCGTATATCGTATTGGTAACGGTTATCTCAGCGATTGCCGCGATGAAGGTCTTTGAAGAAGTCTATGTGATGTCACGAGGTGGCCCCGCGAATAGTACTAAAACAGTTGTTTACTATCTCTATGAAAAAGGATTTTCTAGCTTAGAGATGGGCTATGCCTCTGCTATTGGCGTAGTTTTATTTCTAGTGGTTTTTTTGCTCTCTGTGATCAGCGTACGCTCCGTTGACCCGACAGGGGGGGCTATGTGATGAATATAGCTAAAAATACGATTCAGTACATTTTATTAATCATTATTGGAATTTTGATGATTGGCCCCTTGCTTTGGCTGGTCAGTACTGCCTTTAAATCTAGCCAAGAAAATATTTTTCTCTATCCGCCGCAGCTACTTCCGGCCTCTCCCACCTTCAATAACTTCATGAAAGTGTGGAACAACAACCCCTTTGCTCGTTATCTATTCAATAGTGTCTTAGTCTCAGGGATCACCGTTGTTCTCAATCTATTGTTTTGTTCTTTAGCGGCTTATCCTTTGGCCCGCTTTAATTTTAAAGGAAAAACTTTAGTCTTTTGGTCGATCATTGGCACGATTATGATCCCCTTTCAGATCACGATGATCCCCCTCTATATCTTGGCGGTCCAACTCAATCTGAAAAATACCTATATGGGCCTCATTTTTCCCTATATGGTTTCTGCCTTTGGCATTTTCCTGCTGCGACAAGCATTTGCGGGCGTACCCAAAGAATTGGAAGAGGCTGCTCGAGTAGATGGTTATTCTAGTCTGGGCATTTGGTGGCACGTGATGTTGCCTTCTATCCGTCCGGCCTTGACCACCCTGGCCGTATTTACTTTTATTGCTATGTGGGGAGACTTCCTCTGGCCTTTAATTATTTTGGATGACCCTAAGTTTTACACCCTGCCCTTAGGCGTTGCCAACCTGTCTAGTGCGTTTGCTGAAGATTGGCGTTTGGTGGCGGCAGGCTCGGTCATTTCTATCCTGCCCATTCTCATATTTTTTGTCTTTCTCCAGCGATTCATTATTCCGACTGATACTGGCAGTGGCGTTAAAGGATAATCAACATGCAAGTTTATAAGTGCACCGTCTGCAACTATACGTACGACCCAGCCGAAGGAGACCCTGGAAATGGGATACCACCAGGCACTCCTTTTGAGGGTTTACCGACTGAATGGGTTTGCCCTGAGTGTGGGGCCTCTAAAGAGGAGTTTGAATCGGGCTAATTTCTTTCTTGTTTTATGCGGCTTTCCTTGCTAGAACTCGGATAGAACCCCACATAGAATACCCCCCGTAGAAATATTAATTGAGCCATGAGTCGCCATCCCCGCTTAAGGGGACACAGGGGGGTTCAGTTCGAGGGACACCGGGTCTGCCTTCTAAAAGATACAAGAGGTTACACACATGCCAGTACGTAAATGCACAAGCTGCGACTATAACTACGATCCAACAGAAGGAGATCCCGAGGCTGGAATCCCTCCCGTAGCTCCTGTTGAGACCCTGACCAATGAATGGATTTGCCCAGCCTGTGGAGCCATCAACGAGGAGTTTGAGCCAGACTAAGGTCTCTATGGATTCCCGAGCAAAACTTCGAACTGCTCTTGATTGATACGCCTGGCTTCATATAAAGTTTCAGCAATTTCTGAAATAGTGAGCACGGCATGGCCTTGATAACCCCGTTGCTTCAGCGTTTCTTTAACGCCCTTGCCGTGGTCGATCAAGACTACGATATCTTGAACTGCTAAACCCTCCGCTTTGAGCTTTTCAGCTCCTTCCATCACACTCTTTCCCGTAATCAGAATGTCATCAATGACTACAATCATTTCCCCTTTTTCGTAGGCTCCTTCAATCAGTCTGCGCGCTCCATAGGTCTTCACTTCTTTCCGTGGAAAAATCATCGGATACCCCAGGCGTAGCGCTAACCCCGTTGCCGTAGGCAAAGAGCCATAGGGAATCCCTGCGATCCGATCAAACTCTAGGTCTTTCAGAATATCGGCATAGGCCTTTAGAATCTGGTGAAAGACCTGCGGGTTGGAGATAATTTTGCGCAGATCGACATAGTAGGGAAAAGTTAAACCGGAAGATTGAACATGGTCACCGAAAACAACACAGCCCATGTCATAAAGCTGCAAAATCAAATCTTCGTATGTATGGTGCTCCAAAAAGCAAACATTAGGCACCCATACGGAACAGGCAGGATTCCCACTCGCCATTCGATGACGCTCTTGGTTGATCACTTCCCGCAAATTATCAATTAGTTTAGGCAGTTCAGACGGATGTTCATGATTCAATAACCTTTGGGGTACCTGGATAATTAATCCATCTCCATTCGCATCTAAACCTGCACCCAAAAGCTGAGCTAGGGTGTCGTCATCGGGCCAACTATTAGAAGAAAGAATCACCCGCTCAGGAGCAAGTTGTCGAATGCGGGCTAAGGATTCAGGCACAGCCACCCCTACCTCTAACCCCAGTTGTTCTGGAGTGCCCCAAGCCTGGGCTTCCCTAGTAATCTGGAGGAAGAGCGGCGACTCAGCGGAAGGATATTCCTGTAAAACGGATGCTGAAGGATTAGACGTTATACAAAGTACAAAGACTGCTTTATCCGGATAGACCAGAAAAGGAGCGACAACATCCTGTCCTGCATAGGGGATCAGGGTGACAGCATCGACTTTCCAATGTAGAAAAATAGTTTGGGCAAAAACTGTGGCTGTACTGAGGTCACTATGTTTAGCATCCAAAATAACTGGAATATACTCAGGAATAGAAGATAAGATTTTACTTAATAAATCTAATCCTTCTGGCCCAAGGGCTACATAAAACTCCAAAGTTATTTCATAGGCACAGATTAAATGGGCGGTTTGGGCAATTAAAGCCTGTAACCACATTTCTAATCCAGACACATCTGGCACAGCGCCCGGAACATAGAAAGAAACAGGCACTACCTCTGGGTCTGGATTAAGCCCTATGCACAATAAACTCTGATTGCGGGCAATAGCTCCATTTAGCTTATCGATGAAGTTCATGCTTCTTAGTGTACTCGCTAGACCCCCCTGTGTCCGGGGATGGTCACTTACTGCTTAATTTCTACGGGGGGTCTATGTGGGCAGGGTAACTCGAACTACTGTTTCTTTATTCGTGACATCTGTAGCAATACTTTCAATGGTTAAGTTTCCAGCATGCAACTCTGCCAAACGAATAGCAATAACCAACCCTAATCCTGAACCCTGCTGTTCATGGACTCGTCGCTCAAATTGCACATAAGCCCCTAAGTTGGCAATTTGTTCGGCCGTCATCCCCCGTCCTTGATTCGTGATAGACAACATAAATTGTCCATCTTTCACCCCACTGGTGATATGCACAGGAGTTCCGACCGGAGAATGCTTAAACGCATTGTCCACTAACTCATCGACCATCTTAGTAAAGTTAATTTCTGAGATGCCGATCGATGAATCTTCTGTTGCTAAAGTCAGGTCTATTTCTCTCTTAAACTGTCTTGCCTTTTGGCTAGCCACGGTAGTAATCACTCGCTTAGCAGAATGGGCATGATGGGACCGCAAGATTTTAATTTTTTCTGGATTGGTTGCCGTCAGTTCCAACTCTGCATACAGTAGAAAATTCTGAATGACGCGATGAAGACGCTCCCCGGAATCATGGATTCTTTCCACCATTTCCAAAATCTTGGGCCGTTTTAGTGAGTTGTATTGAAGAATAATTGTTTGAGAAAAACCAAGAATTGATGTCAATGGGGTCAGCATTTCATGGGGGAGTGCATAGGCAATGCCACTCCGCAGAGTATCTAACTTTTGCTGAGAGTGCTTGATAATCACTCCTTGCTTCTCCAGGCGTGTGTGAACAGCCCCAAGCAATTCTGCCCGCGTAAAGGGCTTAGTCAAATAATCATCCGCTCCCTCTTCCATAGCCTTACGGATATCCGTTTTATCTGCTTTAGCGGTCAGGAAGATAAAAGGAATCAACTCCGTTTTCGGATCTCTGCGCAGGGTTTCTAAGACCTCATGCCCACCCAACTGAGGCATCATCACATCACAGATAATGAGGTCGGGAATCTGCTCTTTTGCAACCTGCACCCCAAGCACACCATTTGCGGCAGTGACAACTTCAAAATGTTCAGCTTCGAGTAGTTCTAAGACATTGTTCCGAACATAGTCTTCATCCTCGATAACAAGAATTTTGCTCATGGGTTATGGCCGTAGTTTCTGGATGATGTATGGGCAGCGTAACAGTAAATGTTGTTCCTTTTCCTGGCTCGCTCTTAAAGGTAAGGGAACCTCCATATAACTCGACGGAATTCTTGACAATCGTGAGGCCTAGTCCTGTACCTGAAATATTTTCAACATTACCGCCTCTATGGAAGGGCTCAAAGAGTAACCGTTGGTCTTCCAAAGGAATGCCAATCCCCTCATCTTTGATATGGAATATTGCCTGATTATCTTTACAAGATAGGCTGAAAAGTACGGTTCCGCCCTTAGGTGAATACTTAATAGCATTAGAAAGTAGATTATTGAAAATTTGGCGGAGTATTTTTTCATCAAACATAGTATTCACACAATTGCCCTTTCGGGCAAACTTTATCTTGTGGTGGCTATCAAGGTTAAGCTTGGCCTCTTCGATGATATCTAAGCAAAATGCATCAAGGGAGACAGGTTCAGCCGTGAATTCAAGTTTTTTGGTTTCCGATTTGCCTAGCGTTAAGACATCATCTAATAGCTGAGCCATATGCTTAAT
>Ga0208588_1000089_pt1 | contig 26898 bp, 23 predicted proteins | sample NGESurshal092012_8_FD_184483 | JGI IMG/M metagenome (GOLD analysis project Ga0208588, IMG submission 184483) | Arctic peat soil microbial communities from Barrow, Alaska - NGEE Surface sample 415-3 shallow-092012 (SPAdes) | ecosystem: Environmental > Terrestrial > Soil > Wetlands > Peat ...
CAGCTTATCTCTAGACCAGCGAACAGGGTCCAGTTGATTGGTTCCATAGAGCCGTTCAATGTAGGCACGACTGAGGGCGCTGTTATCAAAATCTTGGACGACCAAAGGAATATTTTTCGTCTCTAAACGGATGGCAAAACCAAAGATTAATAAGGTCGCAAAGGGCAATAGGAAAGCCAAGGCCACGGTCAGACGGTCACGACGAAACTGAGATAGTTCTTTCACGCATTGCGCCCAGACTCGTTTGAGCTTCATGGAGTCCCTCCCGCTTGACTCTCTAGAGCCCGAGAAATGGTGCCAATAAAGGCATCTTCCAGAGAAAAGGGGATAGTTCTGATCGAGCGAATCTCTATGGCGGCAGCTTGCAGGATCGACTTGAGTTCAGGGATTTGTTGATCCGGTCGATCCAGGACGACATGCAGGTAATCGGCAAAGATCGACACCCGCCACGGATCAAACTTAGTTTTCAGTAAATTGGAAGCGACTTGTGTTTCTGCCAACCCCACCTCGATCAGCTGACCGGGCTGTTGAGCTTTGATTTGGCTGGGGGAGCCCTTGGCAACCGTTTCTCCGCTGGCCATAAAGGACATCTGATGGCAGTGTTCGGCCTCTTCCAGATAATGGGTGGTGACAAGGACGGCAGTACCGTTATGGGCAAAATCTTCAATCAAACGCCAGAACTGGCGGCGGGCTAAGGGGTCTACCCCAGAAGTCGGTTCATCCAAAAATAGAATTTTGGGCTCATGCATCACCGAAGCCCCAAAGGCCACCCGCTGCTTCCAACCACCCGGTAACTGGCCAGTCAGCATGTTCTCTTGTCCCGTCAAACCGCAGGTTTCCAGTACCCAATCGATTTTGGCGCGGCGAGCGTGGCGGGGCACGCCATAGACCCCACAGTAAAATTCCAGGTTTTGGAGAATGGTCAAGTCATCGTACAGCGTAAACTTTTGGCTCATATAGCCCATGCGCTTGCGCAGCTCAGCACTGCGGAGGTTACTCGTTTGACCGGCCAGGATTATTGCTCCGGCGCTGCGTTCTAGCAGACCGCATAGCATTTTGATCGTGGTGGTTTTACCAGCTCCGTTCGCCCCGAGTAAACCATAGATCTCGCCGTAGTGAATTTCCAGGTCTACATCCTTGACGGCTTGGAAATCTCCAAATTTTTTGCTCAGGTCCTGGGCATAGATGGCCATCTCCCCCTGGTTATTTTCACGCGGGTAAATCCGTGGAAAGGGTATAAAAGGAGGGTCCGAACCTTGCTGGCGCAAATGGGTGACAAAGACATTTTCTAGGGTTGGTTCCGTTCGGCTGATATGGACTGGACTTCCAGGCTGACCATCTAGAGGGCTCTTATCAAGAAGCAAACGAATTTGGGCTTCCCCCGTCTGTATATCTTTGACCAAGACATCCAGTCGATCCCCAAAAGTTTGGACATCAATAATGCTGGAATCCGTTCCTTGAGGAGTCGTAAGTGCACGTTCAGCATCTTCAATCGCTTCCGTCCGCACTTCTAAGCGGTGTAGGCCAAGTCCGGCGCGTAGTTGATCAGGCGTCCCAATTTGTTGCAACTGGCCTCCATAGATCAGGGCTATGCGGTCACAGCGCTCCGCTTCGTCGAGATAGGGAGTGGCCACCACCATCGTCACGCCTTCATCGGCCAAGGTAGCCAATACATCCCAGAACTCTCGACGGGATACCGGGTCTACCCCCGTGGTCGGTTCATCGAGGAGTAGGACTTTAGGTTGGGCAATCAAAGCACAGCAAAGGGCTAACTTCTGCTTCATCCCTCCCGAGAGCTGCCCGGCCAGACGTTTTGGGAACTTATCTAAATCCATGAGCTTGAGATATTTACGGCTACGTTCTAGAAAGAGGTCTTCGGGGACTTCTCGCAATCCAGCACTGTAGCGGAGGTTTTCTTCCAGACTTAGGTCCAGGTAGAGGGAGAACCTTTGGGTGAGATAACCAATCCCCAAACGGGCATCACGAGGAGCTTTGCCAAGAACCTGAATATCGCCCCCGGTCGCTTCCATGACCCCAGAAAGGATCTGAAAGGTGGTGGTTTTCCCCGCGCCATCCGGTCCGATGATGCCAAAAACTTCCCCCTGATGTACCTCAAAATCAATTCCTTGGACGGCTTCTAGGGCTCCGTATTTTTTGCGCAGGCCCCGTACTCGGATAATCAAGTCTTGTGCCGCTACATCAGCGATTGAGGAATGAGCTGCAATGCTAGTCATCAGCGGCCCTCCTACTTGGTTTCACGCTCAGTCAGGATTTCTCCATCCGCAGGCATCCCCGGTTTGGCAAAACCACCAGGGTTATCAATGGCTAGTTTGACGCCAAAAACCTGCTTAACCCGTTCGTCCCGGAAGTAGATATTCTCTGGCGTAAACGAGGCTTGGGGGTCAATGGCTGTGACTCTAGCACTCAGCCCTTTCTGGGGAGCAGAATCCAAAAAGACGTTTGCTTTTTGACCGACTCGGATCTTGCCAATTTCTCCTTCTGGAATGTAGCCCCTTAGGTAAACCGTGTTCAGATTCACCAAAGAAAGCAGCGTTTTTCCTGAAGTGACTACCGCTCCTGGTTCCACACTCCGGGCGGTGACCACGCCCTCAATCGGACTCACCACATTCAAATAGGCCATTTGCGCGACAATCTGCTGGCGAGCTGCTTGCGCACTTTTAACATCTGCCTGACTAGCAGCGAGTTTTAGTTTGTTCTGGGCTAACTGATTGCGCAGTGAGTTGAGTTGGGCATTGCGGATTTGTGGGTTCAGCCCTGTGGTCTGCGCTTGCTCCAATTGTCCCTGTGCCGCATTGACTAACTTACGAAAAGAATTGACCGCAGCTTCTCGGCTTTTTAGGGTTGCTTGCGCTGTCTCTAGCTTGGTTTGGGCTTGGTCCAATTGCTGCTGGGGAGCGGCTCCCTCTTCGGTGAGCTGACGAAAACGCTCCCGGTCTAAGTTGGCTAGGCGTAACTCTGCACGGGCCTGATTGACCTGGGCCTCTGCTTGTTGGAGCTGGGCTTGGGCCGAGGCAACATTGGCTTGAGCCTGGAAAATACGGCCTTTGGAATCCCCTTGTGCTTGTTCCACATTAAGCTGGGACTCTTGAATTTGGCTATTGGTCACCGCTAGTTGCACACGGGCTTGACGTTCCTGTTGCTGGGCAGCAGTGAGGCGAGCGTTGGCTCCTTCTAATTGCGCTTTGACCTCTGCATCATCCATGCGGACGATGACCTGACCTTTTTTGACTGGGTCTCCTTCCCGAACCGCAACAAAATCGATACGCCCCGTCACTTTGGCCCCAATATCGGTCTCATATCCTTCAATCCGACCACTTAATTGCAGGGGACCTGCCTTGGGTCGCGTGGAGAAATACCACCAGCCTCCTGCAATCCCAATAGCCAAAAGCCCTACGACCAGCAAAGGACGCAGATTGGACTTGGGTTTATCCGGCAAGATAGGCGCTTGCACTTCTTGAAAAGCCGATGGTTTGGTTTCTGAAGAATTCGATGGGGTACTCGCTGGATTATCTGTATTGGTTCGTGTCATAAGGTGAACCTTCCTTTGTTCACAGTTTCCCATAAAACTCAGTAATGAAATAGGGGACTATAATCTAGTCTTGAGCGTAGTCTTTAAAAATGAAGAACTTGTGAGGCAGGGTGTATGCCTGTGAACCCCCATACCTATATGTATTGAGAACTGGTCTTTGTGGTTGGCTTTTCAGCTCTTGCTTCTGACACTTAAGATCGTGTTTCAGAGGCGTGGAAGGTACGAGAGAAGCTTCAAGTCTGGTATGTTGGGCCTATGCCTCCTATAAGTCACAGACCAACCTGGAACGAATACTTTATGCTGCTGGCTAAGCTGGCTGCCACCCGTTCTACCTGTAGAGCGGCGGCAGTGGGAGCCGTGGTTGTCAAAGATAAGCAAGTCCTGGCTACCGGCTACAATGGTCCTCCGGCAGGGGCGCATCACTGCACGGATATGGGCTATTGCTATGAGGGGATCAGCCGTTGTGATGCGGACCAAGCCTATCCTTCTCGGTCTTCCCATGCGGAAGCGAATGCAATTGCTATGGCTGCCAAGAAGGGAATCTCCGTGGATGGTGCGACAATTTACGCGACCTTGGAACCTTGCCTTTCCTGTCTGAAGCTGATTATTGCCTCAGGGATTAAAGAAATTTATTTTGAAGTTCCTCTGGCTCTACGTACGGATGGTCAAAGTTTTGCTAAATTAGCCTTGGTAAATGAAGGATTGGTCCGTATGGAAAGAATTCAGCTTTCTACCGATACGATTGCCCAAGCCGTAGCTTTCCTCTCCAACCCGACTTCTTTACCCCGTCCAGAACCCGCTTATATGCTGGAAGATTGACTCTGCGATTAGAGAATGGACTAGAGGGCAAGGGGGAGCGAGCGATACCCCGACCGTTCGGCAATCCCAGGGAACACCATCTACCAAGACGAGCACTTAGCGCCGTGACTTTTGCAAGAGCTCTATTGGCTTTGATATCGTGCCCGGTCTGTTTGCCGTATAATTAATACATAGTTGTACGGCAGTGCCATGCAGACAAAACTAACCCTAAGAATTGATGATGCGCTCATTGAGAAAGCCAAGCGCCTAGCGACTGCCAAAGGAATGAGCGTATCGAAGATGGTCGCCCGCTTGCTTGAAGTGATGCCGGAACCTGAAGGGCAAAAGGAGAACCGAGAAAAGGATTTAGAGCTTTGGACGCAGAGCCTAATTGGAATACTGAATCCTGATCGGACAAACCCACCCCTGACTGATGAACAGGTGAAAGAGCAATACTACCGATACCTTGAGGAAAAGCACCGTTGATAGCCCTATATGACACGAATGTAGTGCTGGATGTATTGTGGCCCAGACCGGAATTCCTAGGTAATTCCAGCTCTGCACTCAACCTTGCAGCTACAGGCAAGATTGAAGGTTATCTAGCGGCCCATGCCATCACCACAATTGACTATCTTGCTCGGCATAGTCCTACCTATAGCAGAGCCTCCATTACTTCACTATTGAGACATTTGAAGATTGCTGCGGTAGATCAATCGGTCATTCAGGAAGCCTTGGCCTCTGCGATGAAAGACTTTGAAGATGCTGTTACACATGCCGCTGCGTGTGCAGTTGGGGCTAGTTTCATTGTTACCCGCAATACCAAAGACTTCTCCGGTAGTAAAGTTCCAGCCCTTGATCCTGCTCTATTCTTGATACAAATTATTGCGTCCGAAGGGCTATAGAGCTTATCCTCCTACTATGAATTATGAAGCAGGGATGGCATCAGAAGCCCTAGCCCTTGAAAGGCCGCCCCCACAAGTTCTTCATTATTTCAGGACATCATAGGCGTAGAGGGCTAGTTTCAGCCTTCTAACGTGGCGTATTCGTTCGAGCGCAAGGCTTATGAAGACTGGACTCATAAAAGAAACAGACCTCAAGATCATGGCGGGACTGTCTGAGCGGGAAGCGGCAGATAGGCTGAAGCAAGAAGGTTATAACGAGCTGCCTTCTACCCGGCAACGCAATCTGTTAGCCATTGCCACAGAAGTGCTACAAGAGCCTATTTTTCTCCTGCTCGTCGCCTGTGGCGTGATTTATTTCATCTTGGGGGATGTTCAAGAGGCTTTGATCCTCTTAGGGTTTGTCCTCTTCATTACAGGGATTACCCTCTACCAGGAACAGAAAACAGAGCGGGCTCTAGAAGCCTTAAAAGATTTATCCAGTCCCCGCGCCTTAGTGATTCGAGGGGGCAAGCAAGAGCGGATTGCGGGTCGTGAAGTGGTCCGTGACGATATTTTAGTTTTATCAGAAGGAGATCGGGTTCCAGCCGATGCTGTTCTTCTTTCTTCGATTAGTTTGACCGTGGATGAATCCCTGCTCACCGGGGAGTCGGTACCGGTTCGCAAGCGGGCTGGAGTAGCAGAGGAAATGAAACGTCCTGGCGGTGATGACCTGCCTTTTCTCTACTCTGGAACCTTGGTCGTACAAGGGCAAGGCGTTGCGAAGGTGCAAGCAACCGGTAACCGTACAGAACTCGGCAAGATTGGGAAAGCTCTGCAGACGGTTGAGACGGAAGAGACCTTACTCCAAAGAGAAACCAGACAGCTTGTCAGTAAATTAGCCCTGGTCGCCATTGCCATTTGTATCGGAGTCGTGGTCGTCTATGGGCTGACCCGTGGGGATTGGCTCCATGGGTTTTTAGCTGGGCTGGCCTTAGCCATGGCGATTCTGCCCAATGAATTTCCGGTTGTACTCACGATCTTCCTGGCGCTGGGAGCTTGGCGTATTGCACAAAAAAGAGTATTAACCCGTCGGATGCCCGCCGTTGAGACCTTGGGTTCTGCTACCGTCCTCTGTGTTGATAAAACAGGAACCCTTACCTTTAATCGGATGTCCGTACGCCAGTTGTTCGCCGGGGGTGAATTTTATGATGTGGATGGCCATCGGGAAGAGCCTTTGCCGGAGGCCTTTCATGAACTGGTTGAGTTCAGTATCCTCGCCAGCCAAAGAGACCCTTTCGACCCTATGGAAAAAGCCTTTAAGTCTTTAGGGAATCACTATTTAACGAATACGGAACACCTACATAATGACTGGGCCTTGATTCAGGAATATCCTTTATCAGAACGTCTCCTGGCCATGTCCCATGCCTGGAAAGTAAAAACAGATGGCTCAGGCTATGTGGTCGCCACCAAAGGAGCCCCCGAGGCGATCACAGACCTATGTCACTTCGACCAGCAGCAGACTGAGGCCTTATCCCAACAAGTGCAGAGGATGTCTAGCCAAGGCTTACGGGTTCTAGGTGTTGCTAGAGCTTATCAACCGCATACTGCCTTGCCATCCAACTCCAGGTTGCCCGATCAACAGCATGACTTCCAGTTTGAGTTTTTAGGACTGGTGGGGCTAGCTGATCCGGTGCGACCAACGGTGGCTCCGGCCATTCAAGAATGTTATACCGCTGGTGTCCGAGTAGTGATGATTACTGGCGATTATCCAGGCACCGCCCAAAATATTGCTCAACAAATTGGTCTTGCTCCCAACGACCAGGTGATCACTGGACCAGAATTAGAACAAATGGCTGACGCAACCTTGCGTCAGCAGATCAAGACAGTTAATATTTTTGCGCGGATGGTACCAGAACAAAAACTGCGACTGGTCAATGCGCTGAAAGATAACGGTGAAATCGTAGCGATGACGGGAGACGGCGTGAATGATGCCCCTGCCCTCAAAGCCGCTCATATCGGTATTGCTATGGGTGAACGGGGGACCGATGTAGCGCGTGAGTCGGCGGCGCTGGTGCTCTTAGATGATGACTTCTCCTCGATTGTGCAGGCAATCCGCTTAGGGCGTAGGATTTTTGACAATCTTAAGAAGGCAATGGCCTATATTCTGGCAGTCCATATCCCAATTGCGGGTATGTCTTTAATCCCTGTCTTACTCAAATGGCCTTTAGTCCTTTTGCCTGTCCATATCGCATTTCTACATCTAATTATTGACCCAGCTTGTTCTGTTGTATTTGAAGCAGAAGCGGAGGAAAAAGATGTAATGAACCGTCCCCCACGCAACCCGAAAGAGCCCTTATTTAGTAAACGCACCTTATGGTTAAGTGTGCTCCAAGGTATCGGGGTCCTGATGGTCCTTCTTATCATCTTTGGCTTCGCACTCTATCGTGGACAGGGAGAATTGGATGCTCGCGCACTAGCTTTTACGACCTTGATTATTGCCAATCTCTCGCTTATCTTTGTCAATCGCTCTTGGAGAGATACCGCCTTAGCGACCTTGCGTCTTCCGAATACCGCTTTATGGTGGGTAACAGGAGGAGCAGTAGTCTTTCTTCCTCTTATTCTCTACGTTCCTTTCCTGCGGGACTTATTCCGTTTTTCCACTTTGCATCCTATGGATTTAGCCATCTGCATCGTCGGTGGATTGTCTAGCGTTCTCTGGTTTGAAGGATATAAGCTATTCAATAAATATGGGTCCTGATTAAGTGTGGGAAGATATCCATTTTTTCATCCATTCTAGTTCACCTAAAGGCTCTTGCATCCATCGATAGGAAACTAGATTCAGCAAGATACCAACAGCCAAGAGGATTACCATCAAGGCTATTTGGGGCCAGACAATGGGTGTGACAAACAAATCAAGAACTACATGTAAGAAGTTCATTAGGGTATAGAAAATAGTTAGATAAAAATGAGTTTTTCTATATAGCTTTTCATCGGTCAAAGCAGTCATAACAATAGCAATCATGGGCAGTACGAAAAAGCCCAGCATCAGCCACAGAATCCAAGAAATATCAGCAGCAGGGTTAACTCCTGGGTCAACGATACTCTTACCGTGAAATAAAGGTATTAAGCCTAGTTGGGTATGAAAAACAGTGCCAAACAAGAAAACGGCCCAAAGAGAAATTATTTTCCCTTGATCGCTTATAGCCATAAGACTTCCTCTAAATGCAAACTCAGACGACAAATTGAACGATTGCTTATTAGTTCAACAGCTTTACCTAAATTCTAGCAATTCATATAGGATGAAATCTTACTATGTTACAAAAACTTATATCTTTAGCAAAAAATAAATACAGAACTAAATTACGATTTTACCCATCTATAAAAATACCTTTTCATCACTTCTGCCGCAGAGATATAGAGCACCACGATCACACCCAATAGAGCAAGAAAGATCATTGGTAAGGGTTGAAAACCAAAGAGCCCTGCCATAGGGGTATAAGGAAGTATCAAAGTGGTAACAACAATAATTAAAGTTGCTATAAATAAATATTGTCCTGGCATACTTTTGAAAAAAGGCTGGCGAGTACGAATCACCAATACAATGGATGAAGCAGAAATTACAGATTCCATAAACCAGCCTGTTCTAAATTGGTCTGGCGAAGCCTTTAGGACAAATAGTAAAACACCAAAAGTAAGAAAATCAAATATAGAGCTAAGTGAGCCAAAAGCCAACATAAAATTGCGAATAAATTGGATATTCCAGCGTCTAGGCTGATTCACCATTTCATCATCTACTCGGTCCGTGGCAATAGTAATCTCAGGAAAGTCTGTCATTAGATTGGTCAGTAAAATTTGCTTAGGAAGCAAAGGCAAAAAGGATAGAAAGAGAGAAGCCCCCGCCATGCTAAACATATTGCCAAAATTAGCACTGGTTGCCATGAATACATATTTAAGCGTATTGGCAAAAGTGATTCTTCCTTCTCGGACTCCTGCCAATAGAACGCTAAGGCTCTTTTCCAACAGCACAATATCCGCAGCTTCCTTAGCTACATCCACCGCACTCTCCACAGAAATGCCTACATCTGCAGCATGAAGAGCGGAAGCATCATTAATCCCATCCCCGATATAACCTACTACATTCCCTGCTTTTTTCAAGGCTATGATAATGCGCTCTTTTTGGTTGGGCTCAACCTCTGCAAAGACATTGATTTCATTGACTCGCTGGAGTAGAGCTTCATCACTGAGATGACCTAGTTCTTGACCTGTAAGAATCTTGGGCTCTGCTATGCCCATCTTTCCACTGATGTATGCAGCAACCGCATGGTTATCTCCCGTAATCATTTTCAAGGAAACACCTAGCCGTGACAAATTTTGAATGGTATCGGCAATATCAGATTTCGGAGGGTCAAAGAAAACCAAACATCCTAGAAATATCATATTTACTTCATTAACCTTGGTAATATCCAGGGCAGAGCTAAACTCTTGATAAGCAACACCCAATATGCGAAACCCTTCATTTCCTAATGCTTCAAAACGATCCTGAATAGCTGCTTTGACCTGAACAATATCTACGGTCTTTCCATCAAGAGTCTCTGCCAATGAACAGACTGACAATATGTTTGGCAAAGCTCCTTTCGTTATCATAATGTAAGTATTTTCTTTAGCAACCAAGATACTTAGCCGTTTACGGATGAAATCATAAGGCACCTCATCAAGCTTTTTAAAAGTAGTGATGTAAAATTTTTTATGAGTACGGATAGCCTCGTCAATAGGATTTATAAAGCCTGTTTCATAGGCGGCATTGAGATAAGAATAAAACAGTACTTTCTCATTTTCTTGGCCATCGATACCCCGAGCTGACTCAATTTTTACGACTCCTTCAGTAATGGTGCCCGTTTTATCAGAACACAACACATTCATGCTGCCAAAATTTTCTATCGCAGCTAAGCGTTTAACAATTACCTTTTCTTCAGCAAGACGTTTTGCCCCACGCGCTAGATTGATACTAATGATGGCGGGTAATAATTGTGGAGTAAGACCTACTGCTAAGGCTAAAGCAAAGAGCGCAGAATCTAAGACGGGACGTTGGAGATAAACATTGACCGCAAAAATAGCAATTACAAGATATAGGGTTACTTCCATGAGGAGATACCCGAATTTGCTGATTCCCTGTTCAAACTCTGTTTCTGGGGGTCGCAGTTCTAGACGCTGAGATACCTGACCAAATTCTGTTTCTAAACCTGTTTTTATTACCAGGGCCGTCGCCGCACCACTCACCACATGGGTTCCAGTGAAAAGCACGTTACTCCGCTTAGCCAGGGGAGTTCCTGCGGGAAGGATGCCAATTTCTTTAGTGACTGGGTACGTTTCACCCGTTAAGGTCGCTTCATCCACGAAAAGATCCCTAGACTCCAGGAGCAAACAGTCTCCGGGAATACTCCCGCCAGCAGAGAGAAGAACAAGGTCACCGGGCACCACTTCCTCTACAAAAACTTCCTGGGGCGTTCCATCCCTGAGCACGGTTGCTTTGGTTTGGACCAAGGCCAGTAGTTTCTCAACAGCATCAGCAGCACCCCGTTCCTGCCAAAAACCGAGCAGACCACTGATCAAGACAATCGTTAAGATGATCAGGGCGTCGGTGGTCGCATTGAGGAAAAAAGAGAGTCCGGCAGCAAAAATCAAAATGAGGATAATCGGGCTCTGGAACTGGGCTAGAAACAAGGTTAGGGCTGTTGATTTCTTTTTTGGTTTTAGGAGATTAGGTCCATATTGTTTCAGCCGTATTTTCACTTCGTGGCTGGTTAGCCCTTGGGGCGTGCTCTGGAGCTGCTGCTGTATCTCATTCGCAGGAATACTCCAAAATGGGATTAGGTTCATCCATAATTCATCAGGTAGCTACTTTGACTCTGGTGACTGCTTCGCTATATTTATCTCTTGTTCAGAGTTTAGTCCTTGGGTACCTTAATAAAGGCTTACGAAACATTGAGCTGAACTGAAACAAGACAGGGGGGGCTGTTGGTCGCTTCGCAAAGGTGCTCCCTACTAAATTTGGAGCACGCTGCTTTCACCGTGTAGCGGCCAAGACATAAGCAAAAATGTCGCTGCTTTCCCGAAGCTGCAAAGTGCTCAGGCTCGAAACCACCATCAATAATCCTATACTTGGGAAGTATATGAGCGGTGTGGCCCGTGTATCCGACACTGAGGGTGTTTAAGCAGAACCGCATCAGGGGCTACCGCCTTCATTGAGCGGACCGTTCAAAATTGCATTCTGCCCAGCTGCTTTATTCAGACGTTAATTCTGTTACAAGGAAAGACATTAATGGCCGGAACCAGCCTTTTAGCCCTAATCGATGACATCGCATCCATTCTGGACGACGTGTCCGTATTGACCAAAGTCGCTGCCGCCAAGACGGCAGGAGTCTTGGGGGATGACCTTGCCCTCAACGCCCAACAGGTGGCTGGCGTCCAGGCTGAACGTGAACTGCCAGTGGTATGGGCGGTGGCCAAAGGATCCCTCAAAAACAAGCTCATTTTGGTACCGGCGGCCTTAGCGATTAGTGCATTTATCCCCTGGGCGGTGACGCCGCTCCTGATGATCGGCGGTGCATTTCTCTGCTACGAAGGTTTTGAGAAGTTGGCACACAAGTTTATGCACAGCAAACATGAAGAAAAAACTGCTCACTCCGACCTGGTGGAGGCTGTGGCTGACCCTGCTGTTGATGTGGTTGCCTTCGAGAAAGACAAAATCGAGGGGGCCATTCGTACTGACTTCGTTCTTTCCGCTGAAATCATTGCCATCACGCTGGGAACGGTAGCAACGGCATCGTTTGGAGTGCAAGTTGCCGTGCTGTCGGGGATCGGAGTCATTATGACCGCCGGGGTCTATGGCATCGTTGCCGGGATCGTCAAGCTAGACGACGCAGGGCTTTACCTCAGCAAGAGGAGTGGGGGCAGTTTGCTGAGCAAAACTCAGCGCGGTATCGGCAAATCCATTTTGCTCGCGGCCCCTTACCTGATGAAAGGTCTATCCATAGTTGGTACGGCTGCCATGTTTATCGTGGGAGGGGGTATCCTAACCCACGGCATACCCGTTATGTCTGAATTGATCCATGAGCTGGAACATGACGCCGGGACCATCCCTAGCATCGGTTCGCTCTTTGGGGCTGTTACCCCAACGTTGCTGAACGGCTTGGTTGGTGTTATTGCAGGGGCGGTAGTCTTGGTCGGGGTGACTATCGCCGGCCGTGCATGGCGAACCGTCAAAACCTAGGTGGTCCTACCTTAGGGCATTTTCAAAGGTAGGGTGCCCTCTGCAGGGAATACCCTTTCAAAGCGATTGTTCGTGCTTTGAACAATAATAAACTCCACCTTATCGCCCGAAGATATATGCAGGTCTGCCCAAGGGAGGGCGAGTTCCATACACCGTTCTAAAACCGCTCGTGAGCTGGTGAGACCATCTTTCCATTCCAAAAAGGGCTGGGAGTGGCGCAGGGCTAGACGCTGCAGGTTTAGATCAATTTCTAAATGGTGGGTATACAAATACTCCAAGGCTCCCCCCTTGGGCAAATTAGAGAGAGGAACAGGGCTGTTAATCCGGGTGAGACCGGGGTAAAAAATGAAAACATCTAGTTTGCTGGGGGGAGTCGACGCAAAATCCAAGCGCAAAAATAGATTGACATGGTCCACCCCATACCAAATACGCTGTATCCCTGTGGCTTGGTGCATAGTACCCCGCGCACCCCCCACATCTAGGCGCCCAGCCTTGGCCCACTCTTGGTCAGTCCCCAAACCATCGATCACAGGTTGGATATAGCCATAGCCTTCAGGGACATGGGAGCCCGTAATCTGATGATTTTCCAAGTCTTCCAAAAGATACGTGGGAATCGCTTCTCCTAATTCTTGATACACCGCCTGAAGATGCTCTCTAAACAATCGGTCGAAGAGATAATCATGGTCAGAGGAATGGGGGTCTCCAAACCACCAAAACCAGTCAGACCCTTCTGCTGCCCAAATCGCTTCCCAAGCTTTGGGGGTAGCGCGGGGATGGTCTTGAATAAGCTGGCGGGCCTGTGCCAACATTTCCCAAGCCCGATTCTTTACCGGGTCTCCAATCCACGTAGAAAAATCTCCGTTAATCCAAGAGCCACTGTGCAGATTTTTGGCTTCTAGGAAACGGTCTGGTGGATATTGTTCTAAATAATCAGCTACTGTCACGAGCTTGAGGCTAGATTTTTCAGATAGCCTGCTGTATAAGCTTTCTAGGAAGAGCTTACCGTCTTGGTCATAGAACTCCCAGCAGTTCTCCCCATCTAGAGCAATGGTGACCAAATGAGGACCTTTTTTGCCTTGGTGTTTGAGCTGGCGCTGGATCGCTTCTAGTTGCTCAATCAAATCGGCGGAAGCTTCCTCTGGCCATTTATTGCTGTAGCTAAACCCGATCAAATCGGATAGACGGTGGTCGCGGAAGATGATGGAAATATCCCCTTGATCCGTACTAATGCGATAGGGACGATAGAGAACATCTGGTTCCTGGAGATGACCATAACCATCTCGATGGAAGGGATGGTGCAAAGTTCTTCCCAAAACTTCCTCATCGGCTACGCACCACTGAAATCCTTGCCCTGCCAGCATGGACAAAACCTGTGGACTAACAGATTCCTCTGAAGGCCATACTCCTCTCGCTTCGCAACCAAAATGCTCCCGATAGATCGCCCTACCCCGCTCCAAATGGTACTGAGCATCCTCCGGCCAAGCAAATTTATAACGAGGTAGCGGCATATCCGGACGAGCTACTAGGGAAGCTTCAGAGTTAATGAGAAGAGGCAGAATCGGATGGGTGTAGGGCGTAGTTGTTACTTCTAGCTGACCTTTTTCTTGGAGTTCCCGATGCTTGGGAATGATTCTCGCCAGAATTTCCTGCTGTTTGGCGAAGACCCGCTGACGGTCTCCCATGTTGAAGTTCCTGCCCTGCCGAATCCATGCCTGGATATCCTGTTCTTCTTCCTGAAAAATGGGGTCAAACCAGCATAGGTTATGCCACATGAGCAGGTCTTCAAAATCTTGCTCGCTCCAATTGGCAATACACCAATCGATACCAAATTTTTCTCGCTGTTGATGAAGGGCTGTATAGCGAGCATGGGGATAGATTAAATGCTCTCGATTCGCATCAAAAAAGCGTTCCAGGACAAACCGACGCTCCACCAACCCCATCTCATCCATCGGCCTCAGCAAAGCTTCCAGCCAAGGGTCAAAGGCTACCCCTTTCACATATTCCTCAATCTGCAATATTAGCGAAGGAACTAAGTTGACCGTTTGCTTCAGCTTTGGGTAGCGCTCTAAAAGCAGAATCAGGTCCAGGTAATCTTTGGTGCCATGTAACCGGACCCAGGGCATCACATACTTCCCGGTTAGGGCACTCCTATAAAGAGGTTGGTGCTGGTGCCAGATAAAGGCAACGTGGAGAGGCAAAGTCATTAGTATCGATACTCTCTGGCATAGGGATAGCCTACCACTGCTTATTGACCATGAGGGCTACGATCCCCAAGAATCTGCTCTCGCTTCTGTTCGAAGGCAGAAACATCTCTAACCTTTGACTAGAGAAGGTTCGGCACATTCCAGATTCTATTTCTCTAGCCATAAGGTAAATTTCCCGGTCGATTTAGGTTAAGAACAAGATTTAGAGAGTTTTAAGCTTAAGAGAAGAACTGCTCATATTTGTCGTGGCTACCAATCCAAAACCATGTGACCATATCACCCTCTAAAACCCCAAGTGCTCGATGGCTTTCGCGTCACTCTTCCAGACCAAATATCTTCCTTATTATTGATGCATTTGAAATGTAAGGAAGGATGAAACGGATTTTCTGCCCACAGTCAATAAGCTTTCCGAGCGTTCTGCCTGATTTCATCACTTAAACGCCCATATTCAACTCAGAACGAAGGAAGCGTCGCCGATTTCATAATTGCTCATAGTCCATTGCCCTAGCCTGTCCCTCCGCAATTTCTTGCTTGGCCCGACGAGCAGCAGCAACAAGGCTTTCTTGCGTTCGTTGAAAAGACTCTTCCCATCTGGCTTCATCTTGCAAATCACTGATGTACTCTCGCAGATGCTCTGCAATTCGATCCTGGATGTTGATGGGTAGAGACTCCAACATTTTTACTACCGTGGTAATCGCTGTAGATGACATGACGTACTACTCTGATGAGATGCTACTGTTTTCAGGCTAGCACCAATCGAAACTGACCTGACTTCTAGCCTGAAGAAATACGATGGGGATATAGAGGACTAATGATGATGGCTCAAGTTAAGAAGGAACGTTTAGAAACGAAGGGATGAAAAATTAGTACGGTTTCAGATTTCTTAGAACTGACGCCAGAAGAAAGCATTCTCATTGAGATTAAATCAGCTCTCACATGCAGAACACATCTGATATTCAAGAAGGCCATTAAGCTTAAGGCAATTGGTCATATGACGCTGGTTCAACATCAGGAACCTTTGCCAAAACTTCTTCATATCTTCCTCGGCTGCCCTGTTGTGCCCGTTCTTTCAAATAGGTTTCCGTTGTTAACGCAGAAATTTTTTCTGAAACTGCAATAGCAACGAATTGGTCTATTGAGATGCCATCTTGCTCAGCGAGCTTCTGTAAACTCTTGTACAGTGAGTCTGGTAGTTGAACATTTAGCACACTCATGACAATGCTCCGATAGACCTTAGGAACTCTACAGGTTCAATTGCTCTCAAACCGAACTTTTCGATGCCCGCAAAGTCACGCAAGTTATATGTTATTACGTTATCACACCCTGCTTTAACGGCAAGTTCCAGCACCATATCATCCTTGGGATCGAGCAAATAAGGTCGCCAGAGGAAAAATATCTGATGGTGTGCAGCAACCAAACAGTGGAAATCAATTAAATCTTGGATATCTGCGCCAGTAATCGACAGGTTTGGCAGTTGCCGCAACAAAACCTCCTCATATTCCAGAACAAGTGGGACAGAGAGATGAATGTCAAACTGCCCAGCCCCTACCAGGGTTAACAGCCGAAAAGAGCAGCCACGTCTGGAACGCAACCCAGCAACGATGACATTTGTGTCGATAACAATTTGTGGAACAGGCATAGGGGAATGATAAAGGCTTCTGTTCCTTGAGTGAAAACAGACAACACAGCCAGCCTAGCGTTTGCCATAACCGGCAAGTTTGAAATAAGCCTTAGCTATCCCGCACAGTCGAGGTGAGAGGAACAAGCCCCGGCGACAGCCGCTTGGTATTAGTCTAATCCTAAAACAATTATCGCCTAAGCTCCGATTATTATAAAATTCTCAAACTGTCAGTTTTCTAATGTCTTTTTTCTTCGATAAAATTTTTCATATTTTCCTGATAGCGTGTTCGGGAAAATTGTTGAGCGTGGCTAGAGATAATAGTGCTATCCCATGTCTGATTCTCACATTCCTTGACGGCATTTATCAGGGCTTCTACCGTCTGTTCTTTAAAGAACAGACCTGTTTTTTCTTTCACTACCGTTTCTAAAGCGCCTCCTCTGCCATAGGCAATCACAGGTCTACCGCAGGCTTGCACCTCCAAAGGTACGATGCCAAAATCTTCTTCACCGGGAAAGATTAAAGCGCGACAGTTGGCAAAACAATCTTTGAGTTCCTGACGAGAAAGATGAGGGAAAAACGTGATATTAGACTTAGCTATAGATTTTAGTTCTTGCAGTTCAGGGCCTTCACCAACAACCCGTAATTTCAAACCCAGTTGATTAAAAGCTTGAATGGCAAGGTCTACGCGCTTATAACCAACCAGACGACCTGCCAGCAGATAGTAATCTTCTGTTGGAGAAGAAGTTGGGGAAAAATAATCGACATCGACTGGAGGATAGATCGTAGTTGCGTTACGACGATAGAACTTTTCAATACGACGCTGTACATGATTACTATTAGCCACTAAGTAATCCGGTCGTTGAGCCGCCTGAAAATCCCAGTTTCTCAGATAATGCTGGGCAACCGGAGCTAATTTGGCTTGCCAGGAACCTGGTTTATAGCTGGCCAGATATTCTTGATTCAAATCCCATAGATAACGGACAGGCGTGTGAATATAGCTGATGTGTAGGCTATCCACACTGGTAAGCACTCCTTTGGCATAAGCATGGCAACTGGAGAGGATTAAATCAAAATCCCTGAGGTCAAACTGTTCATAGGCCAGGGGCATCAGCGGCAAAAAGTACTGCAGACGTTTTTGATAATTCTTCTTGCCTAAAGGAAGATTTTGCAGAAAAGAAGTACGAATATCCCTCTTCTGCCAACGCTCAGGCATAGTCTCTGGGCTATAGAAACAACTAAAGATGGGAGCGTCTGGAAAAATTTCTAAAAGGGCCTCAACACAGTTCTCTGATCCACCTTGCTGAATCAGATATTCGTGAACAATGGCTACCTTCATATCTTAGTTTCCACGCAGCTCCATTTCTGGGAGGACCCCAGCTAGAGCTTCGTGCCGCATTCAGGACAGAAATGGTTCAAAGAAGGATTTTTAGCCCCACAGTTGGGACAATAGACCAGTTCAATCCGGTCTGTCATTGGCCGTTCGGGTAAACCAACCATTTGAGCATTGGAGGAATTGGGCGGGACCATCGGGTAACAATTTTCATCGCGAACCACTTGGAAATCCGCCACCACAGGGCCATCATGGGCCAAAATGTCTTTCACCGCTTCCTGGAGCTGGTCAGGATGATCTACAACTACACCTTTAGCGCCATAAGCCTCAGCAATTTTGACGAAATCGGGCATCGAGGGAGCCATGTCTGAATTAGAGTAGCGCTCTTCGTAGAAAGCTTGCTGCCACTGACGGACCATCCCCTGCCAGCCGTTGTTGATAATGGCGCACTTAACGGGCAGATGGTACTGCACCGCCGTGCCAATTTCCTGAATATTCATCTGGACGCTGGCATCTCCAGCTATACAGACTACCTGTTCCTCAGGCAATGCAACCTGGACCCCAATCGCCGCAGGATAACCAAAGCCCATCGTGCCTAGGCCCGCAGAGGAGATCCATTGGCGGTTGCCATTGCGTAAAAATTGGGCAGCCCACATCTGATGCTGGCCTACATCCGTCGTGTAGTAAGCATTGGAAGCCTGGTCACGAAAAGCGACAATCACTTCCTGGGGATAGAGACGTACGCCATCATGGGGGACATGGAGAGGATAGTCCTGTTTCCACTGGTCTATCCGTTTGAGCCAAGGGGCGGTTAGGGAAGTAGAACCTTTTGAATGGCCGTTGCGGGCGGCTAAGCGCTCCAAGAGTTCTTGTAAAACGGTCTTCACGTCCCCAACAATCGGGACCTCAGGACCTCGGTTCTTTCCTACTTCAGCCGGGTCAATATCAATATGGATGACCTTAGCTCCGCTGGCAAAAGTATCGAGTTTACCCGTCACCCGGTCATCGAAACGAGCGCCCACCGCGATCAAGAGGTCACATTCAGTAACCGCGAAATTTGCATAAGCTGTCCCGTGCATGCCCAACATCCCGACGGAGAGAGGATGATTCTCCGGGAAAGACCCTTTACCCATCAAAGTAGTCGTCACAGGAAGATGGAGGAGTTCTGCCAGTTGGCGAATCTCAGCAAAGGCTCCAGAAGTAATCGCACCTCCGCCTACGTAGAGCAGGGGTTTTTCTGCTTGCTCCAAGAGGACCAAAGCGGCTTGAATCTGTCTGGGATTACCCTTTGTGGTGGGGCGGTAGCCATCAATTCTGATTTTGGGAGGTTCTGGGTTGTAGTCAAAGCTCTCCTGCCCAACATCCTTGGGCACATCGATCAAGACAGGTCCGGGACGGCCCGTACTGGCGATATGGAAGGCACTAGAAACCGTTCGGGCAATGGCTGAAGTTTCCCGGATTACATAGGAATGCTTGACGATGGGGAGGGTAATGCCAAAAATATCCGCTTCTTGGAAGGCATCAGAGCCAATGGCCGCGCGTGAAACTTGACCGGTTACGACCACCATAGGAACAGAATCCATATGGGCCGTAGCAATCCCGGTTACCAGATTGGTCGCCCCTGGCCCTGAAGTCGCCATACAGACGCCTGCCCTGCCCGTAGCCCGCGCATAACCATCCGCAGCGTGAGCCGCCCCTTGCTCATGTCGGGTTAAAAAATGCTTGAGTTTACCTTCAGCTTCTGCCTTGTAAACTTCATCGTAGATGGGAAGAATCGCTCCACCAGGATAGCCAAAGATGTGTTGGACGCCCTGACGGTGCAAGCTATCCACTAAGGCTGCGGCCCCCGTTGTATGCAACACGCGTATGCCCTTAATCACGACCGTAGCACTCTAGTGTAGTGTTCAATACACTCAGAGTCCAGTTCTATTCTGTTCTGTTCTGTATGCCCGAAAAAACGTCTTATTGCCCGAGAAAGTTAAAGTTTTTTTTGAAACAGCGTCAGCGCTTTGGCTAGAGAAGGGTCTTGGTCTTTCCTCGGTCCATCAAAAACGACGATATCGGGCTGTATTCCCCGATGGTCAAGGTCTTTTCCGGACGGACGAAGGTAATGAGCAGTGGTCACCAAAAAACCAGACCCATCTTTTTCGCTAAATACCGTTTGGATGGAAGCCTTCCCAAAAGTCTTTAGTCCAATAATTTTTGCTCGTCCACGCTCTTGAAGAACCCCTGCTAAGATCTCACTGGCTGAACCTGAACTTTGGTTGACCAAGACGACCAAGGGCAATTGGCTAAGCGCTTGGCATTGGACTTCTATCTGCTGTTTTCCCCCTCTCCCATAGACTTGAGCTACGACACCGGATCCTAGCCATTGCTGGGCGATCTGGACGGCACTATCAAAAAGCCCACCCCGGTTATCCCGTAGGTCCAAAATAAACCCTGTAACATCCTGACCCTGTAGGTCCTGAATCGCTTGAGCCATTTGGGGGGCTGCTTGAGGATTAAACCGATTGAGTTTGAGATAACCGACTCCTGACAAGGCTTTAGCTTCCAGGGCTGGGCTGGATTCCCGATTAGCAAGACCTACGCTGGGCACCGCCACTTTTTGGAATTGGGCAGGAGCCAGAAAACGGGTGTAGCGGTCTTGCAGTTTACTCAGGAGTTCCTGTGCTGCTTGATAGGCCTGTTCTGGTTTGGCATAGGAACGCTGGACATAGGCTTTTTGATAGCTTTGCCAGTCCAGCCCCCGAAATCCGGGATCATAATATCGGTCCTGGACCGTTTGCCATACCCTGGTCACTAGCCCACGATAGCCATCGGTCTGAGTTTGGGTTTGAGGTTCAGTAGTTTGTGCAGGAATGGCCTGCTGAGCTTGTATGGACAGAGGATTCCATATAAGAATCAGGCCAACCCCTAAGGCTAATGCCCTACTCGCCGTCTGAATGCGGATTGACAAGGGTTCTCTTCAAAACTTAGCATTTTGATTATGACGCAAAATATTTTTATGACTGGGGCAAGCGGCTGTGTTGGACACTATGTTTTTCGTCGCTTGATTGCCGATTCCCAGTATCATCTCCACCTGCTCGTACGGAACCCCAAGAAGCTTCAATTTGACCCCGACGCTTATCCAAATTTGACGGTACATCAAGGAGATTTAGGTCAAATAGAAAATTATAAAGAAGTCTTGAAAACCATAGATCAAGTGATCCATTTGGCTGCAGCTTGGGGAGGAGGCAATACCCCTTTTGAAATCAATCTTGATGCTTCCTTAAAGCTTTTTCAACTTTTAGAAGATTCTCGGTGCCATCGAATTCTTTACTTTTCTACCGCCAGCATTTTAAATGATCGGCACCAACCGATGCCCGAGGCAGGAAAACTAGGCAGTGACTATATTCGCAGCAAATACGTCTGTCACGAGAAACTTCCCGATTTGAAAGTATATGACAAGATTATTACGCTCTATCCGACAGTCATTTTTGGAGGGGATAAAGAGAATCCTTACACCCCCGTTTCATTGGGCCTTCCGGAAGTGGCTCGCTGGGTAAAAATAGCGCGCTTTTTACGCGTAGATGGCAGTTTACATTTCATTCATGCCCATGATATTGCTATGGTTGTTCAACATATAGTGGAGCATGGTTCCTCAGAAAAAAATATCGTACTGGGCAACCCAAATATAACAGCAGAAGAGGTAATTAGAGAATTTGCCGATTACCTAGGTTATAAAATACCTTTCACGATTAATCTCTCTCCACCTCTTGTTCAATTAATTATTAAGGTCTTTAACATTCAAATAGATCCCTTTGAGCGGTTCCAGATGGAAACGCGTCATTTACGATATAATGCAACCAATCCTGAAACTTTAGGAATTGACTCTAAATACAGCACCCTTAAAGGAATCTTAAGTGATTACATTTGAGTAGGTATTCCGAACTTTTTGAGGTCCAGAGCATAGCCACTAACGACTAGATAGGCTCCTTGTGCCAGTACTCCTAACGTCTGATTCAGGGTTCCTAAACGATCTCGAAAAAGCCTTCCCATCGGATAGACAGGAACTACACCCCAGCCAACTTCTTCACTCACAAGAATTACGGTCCCCTTGTAGTTTGTGATCACTTCCGTGAATGCGGTTGCGATCGGCTTCCAATTCTCCTCAGATTCTTCTAGCCAAGAAGCCAACCAAGTACCAAGGGAATCAATGAGCAGACACGCGGTAGGGTCTTGCTGCTGTTGCAGATAGGAAATTAATTCTCGATTTAGCTCAAGAACTTTCCAGGATTCAGGACGTCTTTGCTGATGCTGAGCAATGCGTGCTTCCCATTCCGGATCGTCCAGGTTGTGAACCGCTGTAGCGATGTAGGTGATCGGTTGGGTCGTTCTTTGGGCTAGGGCTTCTGCCCATTCACTTTTTCCAGAACGACTCGGTCCGGTGATCAGGATGAGAGCCATCAGTGAGATGATAAATGAGCGCGTTGACTTGGGTTCATGAGTCAGGTTTATCCTCCTAAAGTTTATCCCTCTAAAGATAGTTGGTTATGGCGGTTTTTCCTGATAGGATGCGCCACGATTCCAGTCAGTGTGGTGCTGGTCCTCTTGTGCTGGCTGATCGCGCTTGGAGGAGAATTATGGGCCAGAAAATCAGAGGGCAACAAGACAAAAAATTCTGTTCTGGCCATGAAGGTACTCAGCCTAATCAGTCTAGGACTCTTAGTGACAAGCCTTTTAGGGTACGCCCCCCTCGTCAGCTTGCCAGGTTTGTTCAACTATCTGCCTTTCTTTTTATTTTTCTGGTTAATCACTCGCTTAGTGAAGACTCCAGAACAGCTAAAACAAGTCTTGCTATGGTCTCTGGCCGGTGGAGTGCTCGCAGGAACAGCGGGCGTTTTAGAATGGGCCTCAGATAAGAACCAAGAACTCGTCCTTTTAAATTTGGATCATTGGGGGACCAAGATTACGCTCAACCTCGGTTCTCAAGAGCCTGGCGTCCTTGAGCGCGTCACTTCCTTCTTCGCCTGGCCGACCTTTGCCGCTGCTTATTTTTTGTTGATGGTGCCCGTAGGATTGGCTCTAGCGCTCAGCAAGATTTCTATCCCTGCCCGTTTGTGGAGCGGCTACAGTGCCTTGGTTAGTTTTATCAGCTTGATAGGAACACAGTCGCGGAATGCTTGGGGTGGTGTATTTTTAGCCATTGGAGCCCTCTTAGCCTATGGCAAAAGGCTCTGGAGTATTACCATCTTGGTGGTTACGATCGGACTATGCTTAGTAGCAGGATTTGGCCCCCCTCAGCAATCATGGGTCCAAGTTAGTCGCAGGGTTGTACCAGAGGTGATTTGGGTTAAGCTTCAGGACAGCATTGACCAGACCACGGCATCCTATACATCAACGCAGAATCGAGTAGAAGCCTGGAATATTGCCTGGAAAATGGCACTGGCTCGGCCTCTAACAGGTTGGGGGCTACAGTCCTACCCTGCGGTAGGGAACAATATATACAAGAAAAAGGGCGATACCCTTCACGCCCATAACATTTATCTAACCTATTTTTCAGAGATGGGCTTCCCTTTAGCCCTTGCGCTCCTTGGCTTTTACGGGTTTTCTTTCTGGAGAGGGTTTCGTGCTTGGCCTAGGCTCGATACAGAAACTCGCTGGTTCGCAATTGGCTTGGGATTAGCCTTGGGAGCCTATTTTATCTTTGGCCTTTTTGATGTGCCTTTTAACGATGCACGGGTGAATGCTCAGTTCTGGCTGTGGCTAGCTTTGCTCTGGGGACTTGGGAATGAAAATATGAATCCTGACTAAAAAAGTCAGGATTGTTTGTAGGGCTTGACAGGGCGTGTTATATTTTTTCGAACCCATAAAAAACTTGCTTTTATGACTGCTAAGCAGCTCCTTACCGATTCCTTAACTGCGAACACCCAGCCCTTGAGTGCAGAATGCACGCTCAAAGGTTTACGTTGTCGTGAGTGTGGCACTGAGTACGAAGCGAAAGCTACCCATGTATGTGAGTTCTGCTTCGGACCGCTAGAAGCTCATTACGACTATGAGGCAATTGCCCGTCAAGTTACCCGAGCCACTATCCAAGCAGGGCCGCTTTCGATTTGGCGCTACCGTCCCTTCCTTCCTGTCACTTCTGACAATTTGATTGATCTGGGTACGGGGCTGACGCCCCTAGTTAGAGCGGACCGCCTTGCACGCCGATTGGGCTTAAAAGAACTCTTTATTAAAAATGATGCGGTCAACACCCCGACCTTGAGTTTCAAAGACCGGGTGGTTTCTGTCGCTTTGACTCGGGCACGGGAATTAGGATTTACGACGGTGGCCTGCGCGAGTACAGGAAATTTGGCTAACTCCACGGCAGCGATTGCAGCCCATGCTGGACTAGAGTGCTTTGTCTTTATTCCTTCTAACTTAGAAGCGGGAAAAGTCCTCGGTACCCTGATTTATGGTCCCCAAGTTTTAGCGGTCGAAGGCAACTACGACCAAGTCAATCGCCTCTGTTCTGAGGTGGCGGACCGTTATGGTTGGGGTTTTGTGAATATCAACCTCCGCCCCTACTACTCCGAAGGGTCTAAGACCATCGGTTTTGAAATTGCCGAGCAACTAGGCTGGGAACTCCCTGACCACATCATCGCTCCTTTGGCCTCTGGTTCTCTTTTCACCAAGATTCACAAAGGCTTCCAAGAATTTATCAAGACCGGGCTGGTTGCCGAGAAGAACGTTCGTTGCTCTGGGGCCCAGGCAGAAGGATGCTCTCCTATTGCTAAAGCCTTCCGCGAAGAGCGTGACTTCATTGACCCTGTCCGTCCTGATACGATTGCTAAATCAATTGCGATTGGGAACCCCGCTGACGGCGTTTATGCCCTGGATGTCGCTCGCAAAACAGGCGGAAATATCGCATCGGTTACAGACCCTGAGATCATCGAAGGCATCAAACTGTTAGCTGAAACGGAAGGCTTGTTCACCGAGACCGCAGGCGGTACTACGATTGCTGTCCTCAAGAAACTCGTTGAAGCAGGAAAGATCAACCCTGATGAGCGCACGGTAGCAGTAATTACAGGTAATGGCCTGAAGACCCAGGAGGCTGTGACAAGCTATGTGGGCGAACCCCTATATATCAATCCCAGCTTAGATAGCTTTGAGCGGGCACTAGAGCGTTCTCGGACCCTCGACCGCTTGGAATGGCAACAAACCCCCGTCTAGATTAAAAGCAGAGAGACCCCTAATGACTGTTAACGTTCTAATCCCCACCCCCCTCCAAAAATTGACCAACAATCAGGCCACCATCGCCTGTGCTGGTTCTAGCGTGTCTGAACTGATTGAGTCCCTAGAGACCTCCTGTCCTGGTATTAAAGGGCGTCTCTGTGATGAAACCGGCAATCTCCGCCGTTTTGTGAACTTCTACGTCAATAGCGAAGACATCCGTTTTCTCCAAGGAAAGGACACTCCTCTCCAGCCTGGCGATGAAGTGAGCATTGTCCCAGCGATTGCTGGTGGTTAAGACGAATTACTAAATAATGCTTGATGGGATCAGGCAATAGTGCGAGATTATATATAGGCAAATCTCACCTCGATCAGAGATAGCCGCAATCCCACAAATATGAATCTCGAAGTTGGTTGTAGGTTGGGCTACCAGTTCAAAGGCCCAGCAAATTTTTCGCTGACAATACAGCCTTATAACGGACGAGGACAGAAGGTCCTCCAAGAAACCTTCCAAACAAACCCCAACTTAGAACTAGAAACGACCCAGGATACCTTCGGTAACCGGAGTATTCGGCTACAACCAGCAGGTGGTAATGTTCTCATTACCTACAGAGCCTTGGTTTCGACCACCCCAACCACCCGAACCCTGGGTCCTCTACCCTGGATGACTCCAGAGATGGCCTTTAGCCAGTTGCCGGCGGATGTCCTCCCTTTTTTGTCACCCAGTTTCTACTGTGTGTCGCATCGAGTAACTTCTCTTACCGAAAACTTATTGGGTGACCTGGTATCCACGCCATTGAGCTTGGACTACGCAAAGGTCAGCAGAATATGCGATTGGATTTACGAAAACATTGAATATCGCTATGGGACCAGTGATGTTCACACCTCGGCCCACGATACTTTAAGGCAACGAACTGGAGTCTGCCGAGATTTTGCCCATGTAGGCATTACATTTTGTCGAGCCTTGGGCATTCCTGCCCGTTTTGTTGCAGGCTACGCCCTTGCTCTTGACCCGCCAGATTTCCATGCTTGTTTCGAAGCCTACGTAGGTGGGCAATGGCATTTGTTCGATCCCACCCGCAAAGCAGCCAACGAACATTTAATTCCAATTGCAATCGGGTACGACGCTGCCGATACCCCTTTTGCCCAATGGTTCGGGGAAGCGGAGATGGATTATTTAGAGGTGTGGAGTCACCAGGTGCAGGAAGAAGTAGTACCCATCGAACTTATTTCGGAGCAAGTAGCCTAACGGTTAAGATAACGCAATTAATTGTGTTAGAAAATCCCATCCCCATGAAGATGTTTTCAAGACCGCAAAGACTAGGCTATAAACACTCTAGGCTTTACATTTATTTACATAAAAATGAGATATTGCAATGTTTTTCAATGTTTGCTGCAGGTTTTCGGTCATAGAATGACGGACAACATTAATGTCTGCGAACCTAAGGAGACCGGATGTCTTTGCAGTTTCAAGAAGAAGATTTTATGGGAATTGACCGTTTCTTCCAAGAAGCTGTCTACCATGACGATACTTCTCTCAATGCTGCCTCTTCTATTGAGGTAGAACTTTACGAGCATGAGTACATGTACCCCACCTTTGCTCGCGTTGCCCGCGAGTCTGGGAACGAGGAAGTGGCCTCCATGTTCGATGCGATTGCTCGGGAGGAAGGGGAGCACGCGGAACTGCTGCGTAAGCTTTATCCCCAACTCGAAGTTAAGGACTCACCAGAGACCCTGGAAGCTAAGCGCCTAGTCGCTGAAATCGAGTCCCAGATGAAGGTAGTAGCAACTGACCCCCGTGGGTTGAAGCGTGCCTTGGAAACGGCGTTGGAAGTGGAAAGCATCGAAGCTACCAAGACCTATCCTGCCTTTGCTGCGCTTGCGCGGTCCCAGGGCAAGGAAGAAATTGCGCAGGCTTTTGATGAAGTCACGCGCTCCGAAGTTCGCCATATGCACTGGGTCCAGAAAGCCTTAGACCGCCTTTGCACCGCTGCATAGGCTCTATTGGTTCACATCTTTTGCTCCAACTTCGGTTGGGGCATTTTTTGTG
>Ga0208588_1000090_pt1 | contig 26835 bp, 32 predicted proteins | sample NGESurshal092012_8_FD_184483 | JGI IMG/M metagenome (GOLD analysis project Ga0208588, IMG submission 184483) | Arctic peat soil microbial communities from Barrow, Alaska - NGEE Surface sample 415-3 shallow-092012 (SPAdes) | ecosystem: Environmental > Terrestrial > Soil > Wetlands > Peat ...
GGCCGTAAAGCTGCTGAAAGGGCTGAATATCCACTTCGTTAGTCCGCTGGAAAGATCGTTATCCATGATCGATTTGATCGCGATGTCGATCGCCCTTTTGCCGGTGTGTCACTGACAAAATAATCGTCTGCGCTCGTTGAACCGCTGATGTCGATTGAAGCGCCATATTGTTCGACCCAGGAATAGAGCAAGCGCGCGTTCGGGACCGCCAATCGGACGCAGCCATGCGACACCGGGCGCCCGAGACCGCCCTGATAAGTCCCGTGGATGGCGAAGCCCTCATGGAAAAAAATAGCATAGGGCATCGGCGCTTGCTCATATTCGTCGGAGAAGTGATTCGCGTCCAGACGCTGCACGCTGAACGACCCTGTCGGCGTTTCAAACCCGTCACGCCCGCTCGATATCGTCCACCAAAAGGTTGCGCCGTTGTTGTTGGTGACCTTCATCCGTTGCTTGTCGAGGTCGACGGAAATCATGATCTTGGCTTTTGCTGGCGAAACAAATTGACCCAGCAAGAGGATAATTGCGATTTGAAAAAGAATTTTTGGCATATCCCGGCCTAACCGTTACCGGCCCCGCGCCCAAGGCCGTGCTCAGAACGACCGAAGCTAAACGCATGAACTGAGCCTTTGTTTCAACCGCCGGCTCCCCGCCGAGATCTTCGCAGTCTTGGCATTGCCCGACTTCGGCCGCAATGATTATCGAAAAGATGACCTACAGCGCAGGCTCTGCGGACAAAGGTTGAGGAGAGTTTTTCATTGATGATTTATCGACGCGCGCGTCTTCTATTGGGGTTCATTGTCCTGTTTGGCGCGACCCGGGCTCAAGCTCTGGAAAGCCCTTTGAATCGCAGTCCTTTGGCTGATTTTCTCAATGTCTTCAGCGAGCAGGCAATTCCGAAACAGGTCGTCATCTGGAGCCACCCGGAATATAAGAAGGGAGCCGTCGTTGTTTCGACCAAGGAGCGGCGCCTTTACTACGTGCTTGGTGATGGCCAGGCGATTGAATATGGCGTTGGCGTCGGTCGTGAAGGATTTACGTGGTCGGGCTCCAAAACCGTCAGCCGCAAGCGAGAATGGCCCGATTGGCGGCCGCCGGCTGTCATGCTCAAACGCCGGCCCGATTTGCCGCGCCATATGGCAGGCGGAATTGACAATCCGCTTGGCGCGCGCGCCCTTTATCTGGGATCGAGCAATTATCGAATTCACGGTTCCAATGAGCCGGAAACCATGGGCGCCGCAGTTTCCTCCGGTTGTATCCGCATGACCAACCGCGATGTTATCGACCTTTATGACCGGGTCAAACTCGGCACGAAAGTGGTCGTGATGAAATGACTTAGAGAGCGTTTTCAAGCCAAGTGGATGCCGGTTGGCGTTAAGAAAACGCGTAAAGACAAAAACCTAGAGCCCCAATCTGATGCAATCAGATCGGGGCTCTAGCAATTCACCCGGTGCGCAGCGACATCGTGACGTGGATGACGTTGTCGGCGGAAACCTGGGTCATTGGCAAGGAGCTGGCTTTGAAAACCGACAGCATGGCGCGGTTGTGGCCAAGTACATCCGCTTCAAGCCGTGTCAGGCCCCTCTCGCGAGCAATGCTGACAAGGCGCTGCATCAACATGCTGGCGATGCCAAGACCCTGATAGTCCTTCTCGATCGTGAAAGCGACCTCGGCGCTTCGCTCGGGAGGATCCGCCGGGATGGAAAAATAGCTGGCCCCGCCAATGACGATTTCGTCATCGTCAGACGGAATCGTGACGAGGAGCGAGACGTTGCGGTCGAAGTCCATGCCGGTGATCTTGCTCAGCTCTGAATCGGAGACCTCTGTTTTGACGCCAAAGAAGCGTCTGTAGACGGTGTCACGGTCCAGATGCTCAAATGCCCGCCGAATCCGGGGACCGTCATCCGTATGGGCAGCCCTTACGGTCACCACGGTCCCGTCCTTGAGTGTTTCCTTGAAGGCGTAACTGTTAGGCTCGAGCACGTTTCCACTCCGTATTGCGCTCCCGTCGACTCAGTCCTGCTTTTTGGCCAGCGCGAGCAGGCCCTGCTGGTCGCGCACGACGACCCGCTGGCGGCCGACCTCGACGAGGCCGCGCTCTTCCCAGGCGCTCAGCGTGCGGCTGACCGTATGCAAGGTCGTACCGATCATTTCGGCCAGATCCTGGCGCGAGAGCGGAAAATCGATCAGCAGTCCCTCTTCGGTCTGGCGTCCCGCCTGTTGCGCCAGTTGCATCACGGCGCCGGCGATGCGTTGCTCGACCTGCTGGGTCGATTGATCCAGAATGCGCTTCTGCGAATCCTGCAAGCGCGCGCCGAGCGCCTGCATGGTATTGACCGCCAGACCGGGGAAACGCGCCAGCAGATCGGCCCACACCGAATTGGGCCAGGCGAGCGCCAGCGACTCCACCGCCGCCGTCGCCGTGCCCGGATAGGTGTCCACACGGATCGCCATGGCGACGCCGAACATGTCGCCGGGCGAAATATAGCGCACCACCATTTGCTGGCCTTGCGGATTGAGTCGCGTCACCCGCAGACGGCCGTGCAGCAGCAGGAAAAAACGATCCGCCGCCTCGCCCTGCCGAAAAGCCGCCTCGCCCTTGGGGACGCGCAACGTCGCGGCATGGGACAGGATTTCATCCAGCGCCGCCGGGCTCAGGTTGGCGAAGGTCGGCGAATCCGCAATCAGCGAGCGATCGAGCTGCGCCATAAAGCCTCCCTTTCCGGTTGTTTGTTTTCGCGCAAAGTCGCGGCGCGGCAATCGGTTTAGCAAGAATCCGGCGTGTCCCCAAGGAGCCAATATGTCCGATCCGAAAAGCCGTCGTCTTTACGCCGGTCCCGCCATCCTGAGCTTGGGGTTCCGTCCCTTTTTTCTGGTGGGCGCCGTCTGGGCGGTCGTCGCGGTCATGCTATGGCTGCCGCAATATTTCGGCGAACTCTCCTTCGACACCGGCTTTCAGCCGCTCGACTGGCACGCGCATGAAGCCCTCTATGGCTATATCGCCGCGATTGTCACCGGATTCCTGCTGACTGCCGTGCCCAACTGGACCGGTCGCTTGCCGCTTCAGGGCCGGCCTCTGACGCTTCTTCTGTCCGTCTGGCTCGCCGGACGCATCGCGGTGGCTGTTTCCGCCAATATCGGCTGGGTCGTGACAGCTTTGGTCGATTGCGCTTTTCTGGCGCTGGTCTGCGCCGCCGTCGCCCGCGAGATTTTGGCGGGGAAAAATACGCGCAACCTGAAAGTTCTGATCTTCGTCGGTTTGCTTTTCGCCTCCAACGTCGTCTTCCATGTCGAGGCGCATTTTTTCGGCTCCGCCAACTATGGCCGCCGCTTTGGCGTCGCCGCGACCATCGCGCTGATCATGCTGATCGGCGGACGAGTCATTCCGAGCTTCACTCATACGTTTCTGGCGCGGCGTGGCGCCGGCCGCTTGCCAATCGCCTTCAACCGCTTCGATGGCGTCTGTGTGTTCGGCTCGGCGCTGGCTCTGGCCGGTTGGGTGCTGGCGCCGGAAAACGCCATCGTCGGCCTGCTGCTGATCGCCGCCGGCCTGCTCAACTTCGCGCGACTGGCGCGCTGGGCGGGCGACCGCGCGCTGGGCGAACCACTGGTGGCGATTCTGCATCTCGCTTATCTCTTCGTGCCGCTCGGCTTTATCCTGAGCGGACTGGCGGCGCTGACGCCCGCCATCGCCTTCAGCGCCGGCCTGCACGCCTGGGCCGTCGGCGCCGTCGGCGTGATGACGCTGGCGGTGATGACCCGCGCCAGCCTCGGCCATACCGGGCAGGCCCTGCGCGCCGGCAAGGGAACACTGGCGATCTATGGGGCGGTTTTGCTGGCGGCCATCGCGCGCATTGCCGCCGCGCTGGCGCCGCAAGCGAGTTTTGTCCTGCTGCATGTCGCGGCCTTCGCCTGGAGCGCCGCCTTTCTCGGTTTCATCATCGCCTATGGCCGCGCCCTCTCGGCGCCGAAATCCCCCTGATTCAAGAGGACCGCATGAACCTGCCCCAATTGCCGCTCGGCGTCGCCGTGATGGACGAAGACCATTACGCGCTCGAACAAATGTTCGCGCGCACGCCCCAGATCGAGGACGCCGATCTCCCGGCGCATCTCGATGCGATCATCGAGGAGATCCGCGCCCATTTCGCGCGCGAGGAAGCCGAAATGGAAAAGGTGCGCGTGCCGATCCTGCATTGCCATCAGGGCCAGCACGCCGCCTTGCTCAAGGAAGCAGACATTTTGCGCGAAGGTTTTCTCCGCGCGAATGGGCGAATGAGGCGCCATTTGATCGGGTTCACTTTGGCGCAGCATGTCGCCAACCACATCGCCAGCGTCGATCAGATTTCCTCGAGTTTTTTCAACCAGAAGATCGATTACGCGCAGGACGAACCCAGCGACAAGCCGGCGTCCTGTTGCAGCTGAAACGACCGCAAAAAAGCAGACCTTGCCATTTTTTTCAGCAAAGCAGCGCGGTAATCGCGCTGGGAAATGCAGGTCCCCGTTGGTATGAGTGCTTCTCATCACCGACGAAAGGCCCTCCTATGCCCAACACCACGACCGAGCTGGAGGCGCTCCTCATGCAGCGGTCGCTGACCGACGCGCAGTTACAGGCGGCGGCGGAGGCTTCGGCGGACTTCCGTATCCTGCCCGACGCGACGGTGATCAAGATCGGCGGCCAGAGCGTCATCGACCGTGGCCGCGCGGCCGTCTACCCGCTCGTCGAAGAAATCGTCGCCGTCCGCAAGCATCACAAGCTGCTGATTGGCACCGGCGCGGGCACCAGGGCCCGCCACCTCTATTCGATCGCGGCGGGGCTGAACCTGCCCGCAGGCGTGCTCACGCAGCTCGGCGCCTCGGTCGCCGACCAGAACGCCGCGATGCTGGGGCAACTCCTCGCGAAATACGGCATTTCCGCCGTCAGCAGCGCCGCGCTCTCGTCGGTGCCGCTATCTCTCGCCGAAGTGAACGCCGTCATCTTCAGCGGCATGCCGCCCTACTCGCTGTGGACGCGCCCGCCCGCGGAGGGCGTCATTCCGCCCTATCGCACCGACGCCGGATGCTACCTCGTCGCCGAGCAGTTCGGCTGCAAGGCTATGATCTATGTGAAAGACGAAAACGGCCTCTACACCGCAAACCCCAAGACCTCGAAAGACGCCAAATTCATTCCGAAAATCTCCGTGGACGAGATGAAGGCGAAGGGGCTGCACGACTCGATCCTTGAGTTCCCGATGCTCGACCTGCTCAAGACGGCGCACCACGTCCGCGAGGTGCAGGTCATCAACGGCCTCGTCCCAGGCAACCTGACCCGCGCGCTCGCCGGCGAACATGTCGGCACCATCATCACCGCGAGCTAGAGCCTTTTCCGATCCGACGTCGTCGGATCGGGGCTCCAGCCGTTTGTTTTGCCGCGTTTTCTTCAAGCGAACCGGGTTCCACTTCGCTCGAAAACGCTTTTTGGGGAACGACCTCGATGCCCAATACCAGCACCATCAAGCACGTCGCTTCGCCGCTCGCTCGCCAGACCCTTCTCGACGGCGACCTCACCCGCCCCATCGCCGGCGGGCGCCCAATCCGGCTTCTCCCCTGGCTTCAGGTCGTCAAGATCGGCGGACGCTCCATCATGGATCGCGGCGCGGAAGCGATTCTCCCCGTGGTGGATGAACTTCGAAAACTCCTGCCCGAGCATCGTCTGCTCATCCTGACCGGCGCCGGCATTCGCGCCCGCCATCTCTATGGCGTCGGCCTCGACCTCGGCCTGCCGGTCGGGTCGCTCGCCCCGCTCGCCGCCAGCGAAGCGGGCCAGAACGGCCACATCCTCGCGTCGCTGCTCGCGCCGGAGGGCGTCTCTTACGTCGAACACCCGACCATCGCGTCCCAGCTTGCGATCCACCTTTCGGCGGCCCGCGCGGTCGTGGGCAGCGCCTTCCCTCCCTATCACCACCATGAGTTCCCGGGCTCGCGCATCCCGACCCACCGGGCTGACACGGGCGCTTTCCTGCTCGCCGACGCGCTCGGCGCGGCCGGCCTCACCATCGTTGAGGACGTGGATGGGGTCTACACTGCCGATCCCAAAGGACCCGATGGCGAAAAGGCGAAGCTGCTGCAGGAGACGACAGGGCCGGAGCTGGCAAAGCTCGGCGGCTCGCTGCCGATCGACCGCGCGCTGCTTGAGGTCATGGCGACCGCGCGCCACCTTGAGCGCGTGCAGGTCGTGAACGGACTCGTCCCCGGCCGGATCACCGCCGCGCTGCGCGGCGAGCATGTCGGGACGATCATCCATACGGGCGCGCGCCCGGCCTGAGCGCAAACGCAACGGCTGCGCCCGACCCGCCCAGGGGGTGATCGGCGCGGCATTGAGACGGAAAGCCGATTATGAAAGTCGCTGTCGCCACCAAGGACTGGGCTACTGTCAGCGGACATGCCGGACAGGCGCGGTGCTGGCTTGTGTATGATCTGGCGGAACATCGTCCAGGCCAATCGCTGCCGTCGCCCGCGCGTGTCGAATTGACCAAGGAGCAGTTGCCCCATTATTTCGACGACAAGGGCCCGCATCCTCTGGACGGAGTCGAGATCGTGGTGGCGGGCAGCGCCGGCGACGGATTCATTCGCCACATGCAGAAGCGCGGCTCCGAAGTTCTGCTCACCGGGGAGACCGACGCGGCAAGCGCGCTGGCGCGTATCATCGCCGGCGAAGCCTTGCCGGATCAGCGTTTCGACATCACAACCAGTCTCTGCAAATTGCGCGATTTTTTTTCGCGCCACTGACCGCGGCGACGCTTCCGGCCCTAACTCTTTGCTAGGCAATCCTTGCTAAGAGTGGTCCGGGAAGGAATGCGCCATGCCGGACACCTCAACTCGCCACAGACCTTTTTGCGCAGCGACGCCTTTTGGGCGGAAGACACTGGCGGCCGCCATCATGGCTTTCGTTATCGGCGTCCTCGCCATCGCCCAACCGGCGAAGGCCGAGGGCGTGCGGGGCGGCTTCGGCGGGGTTCAGGGTTGGGGCGGTCTCTACCGCGACAACCGCGATGTCGGCAGTTTCCCGGTTTATGTCGCCTATGGCGACGCCTTTGTCGTCGAGCAGACCTTTCCGCGCCGCCACGGCCAAATCCGCCATAGCCTCCGCCGTCACCATCGCGCGGTCGCCCATTATTGCGCGCCAATGGTCCACCATTGCGTCTGCTGCCACTGACGCAACGACGCCCGGCTAACGCCTGGCGCCCATCGGGAGCTTCGGCCGCGCCGGGGCGTTCAGGTCAGGGAAGTTGATCGGCATACCATTCATGATCCCGGTATTTCCAGGTCCCGGCTTTCTTACCCGTTTCGGTCTTGTGATCGGTTTCGAAGCTGTCGACCGTGCTCAAACTCGCGACCAGCCGCCGGTATTCGAATTCGCTTGCGGCCGTCGCGGCGATTTCATTGATCTTGACCCAATTGGCTTCCGACGCCACCCGGCGGTCGAGAATGGAGCTGAGTTTGTTGATGATCGTCATGACATGTCTCCTGTGGCGGTCGCCCGCCGGCTTCATGCCCCCCGATTGGTGTGGGTCTTTTTGATTTGACCTTCGTCTTTAGACTAAAGAATAATAGGCGCAAACCAATGCGCCACCCCTTATGTTTCATCATCCGTTGTGCGTAAATTGAAGGGCAACATGAACTGGGATGACGTCCGCATCTTTCTGGCGGTGGCGCGGCATGGGCAGATCCTCGGCGCCGCCCGCCACCTGAGGCTCAACCACGCCACGGTCGCAAGGCGGCTGAATGCGCTGGAGGCCGCGGTGGAAACGCGTCTCATCGCGCGCAAAACCTATGGCTGCGAGGTCACCGAAGCCGGCCGGCAATTCCTGCGGCACGCCGAGCGCATGGAAGCCGAAATTCTGGCCGCCTACGGCGGCGCCCACCCGGATGATGGAGCGGTGAGCGGCGTGATCCGCGTGGGGGCGCCGGATGGATTTGGCGCGAAAATCCTGGCCCCGCATCTTGGCGAATTAAGTCGGCGGCATCCCGGCTTGACCATAGAACTGGCGCCGGCGCCGCACTCCTTTTCGCTTTCGCAACGCGAGGCCGACATCGCCGTCACGGTGGGACGGCCGGAAAAGGGGCGTCTGCTGGTGAGAAAACTGACCGACTATACGCTCGGGCTCTACGCCTCTCAGGACTATATTGGGGAATATGGCGCCCCCGCCTCGCTGGAAGACCTGTCCGGGCGCCGACTGGTCGGCTATGTCGAAGACCTGCTCTATTCCTCGGACCTCGATTATACCGGCGAGTTCCTCAAGGATTGGCGGTCGCATGTCGCCGTCTCGACCATTGCCGGCCAGATCGAAGTGATCCGCTCGGGGGCCGGGGTTGGCATCCTTCCGGCCTTCATGGTGCGCGACATTCCTGAACTGGTGGCGCTGCTGCCCTCGCATGTCGCGACGCGCGCCCTGTGGATCCTGAGCCACGAGGACTCACGCCCCAGCCGTCAGGTCGCGATCACCATCGACTTCATCGCCGAAGTCACCGCCCGCCACCGCGCCATTTTCATTTAGGGTCTCAAGCGAGAGCTTTCAGGCGAAAGCTTTCAGGCAAAACCTGGCAGCACGGCGGGCTCCCATCCGTTCAGCTCCATTTCAAGGGCGAAATGAACCGCGCGGGCGAGTTCCTGATCGGCGCCGGACACGCCGCTGAAAGGCGCACCAAGTCGCAGGCTGAGTTCCGCGACCGCGTCATTGGCGGCGACGGCCGCGCCCGGCGGAAGAAGGCCGAGGATGAGGCCGGCGAAAGGCGCCAGAATCGCCTCACGAACCATACTGCCCTCGACATACCCCAAAACGTCCCCTTCCCGGGTCCGCTCGCCGATCTCCCGGTCGGACACAAAGACGCCGGCGACCGGTGTGACGATCCGCTCCTCCAGACCGCGATCGCCCGGCGACAGAATCTTGCCGGGAACGGCGCCTTTGCGGATCACCGCGCCGGGGTCCGGCCCATCGGTCGCGATCACCAGATCGCAATCGGCGCCGGCATTGAATCCCGCGCCCAGACCAAGGCGCACGCGCGCGTCGGCCTGGAAAGGATCGTCCGCGCGCTCGCTTTCATTGCGTCCGTCAACGATCGCGTCCCATGACCAACGCTCGCTGGCGCCTGCGAAAGGCGGCGCCAGAACGGGAATGAAGACTTTCCGGCGCAGACCGATCACAAATTCGACATCGCTACGCACCCGCCGCGCCGTGACGCCGTCAAGCGTCGCCTCGCCTTTGCTCCAGGCGTCGGCGAAGGACATATGCCGCCGCAACACTTTTGAGGCGCCGCGCCCAACCATGGCGACGCCGTAGCCAGCGAGGAACAGCAGGCGCGCTGCCGCCGAAGCCAAGGGGTCCGCGCCAAGGACCAGAATGCAACTCTGCTGTTCGCTCATCTTGCGCCTGCCACTGGCCCGCATTCTTGCATCACCTTGACGCAAACGAAATGAGCTAACGCAAAGTTTCAATTTATAGTTTAACGCCTTGGCCCCGGCCGGCGATTGGTTTTATAAATTGGTTAAACCAGACGACCGGAACAGGCATGACGCAAAAGAGTGACGGCGATTGGCGGTTCGGTCCCGAATTTCCGCGTTTCCTCGGCGACCTGATCGCGTCGGAAATGGCCCTTATGCGGCCGGGATCGCGGCCTGAACCCTTGTTGGACCAAGCGGATACGGGCGCGGATTCCCTCGAAAATTTGCGCCTGTCGCTCGTCGTCACCACGACGCTGCGATGCGCCCGCCCCGACCGGCCTGACCGCTTTCAGGAGATGCGGACCTTGGCCCAATGGGTCGCGGAAGCCCGGCGCATCGCCGAGGGCGCTGACGCGGGCCTCGCCTTCAAGACCTCCGGCAGCACCGGCGAACCGTGTTTCGTCGCGCAGGAGTTTGCGGCGCTGGCGCAGGAAACCGAGGCGCTGGCCGACATTTTCAGCGGCGCGACGCGGATTGTCGCACTGATTCCCGCCCATCACATTTACGGCTTTCTGTTTACCGTGCTTCTACCGGGCAGCCTCCGGATGCCGGTCCTCGACGGACGCGCGCATTCGGCTTTTTCCCTTGCCTCCCTGTTGAAACAGGGCGATTGCGTCGTCGCCTTCCCGACCTTCTGGCAGGCGGCGGCGCAGGCCGGCGTCGATTGGCCGCAAGGCGTCGCCGGCGTAAGTTCGGGAGCGCCCTGCCCGCCCGCCACGGGACCGGCCTTGCGGGAAAATGGCCTGGCGCGGCTGGTCGAGATTTACGGATCGACCGAAACCGGCGGGATCGGCTGGCGCGAAGACGCTGAACAAGGCTTTCGGCTCCTGCCCTATTGGGAAAAGCAGGATGAGGAGCGGATCGCCAAGGATTTCGGCAAGGGGCGGCAAGTCTCGCAATTCCCGGATATCGTGCGCTGGCTCGACGACCGGCGCCTCGTTCCCGTTCGGCGGCGCGATGGCGCCGTGCAGATTGGTGGCGTCAATGTCTATCCCGAACTTGTTCGCGCGGTTATCAAGGCGCATCCTTCGGTTGCCGACGCCGCTGTCCGCGTCATGCGCCCGCATGAAGGCGAACGGCTGAAGGCCTTCATCACGCCGATAGACGGAATCGATGCGGAAAGTTTGCGCGACGACCTGGAAGCCTGGCTCTCACAACGGCTCACTTCCGTGCAGATGCCGCGCGCTTTCAGTTTCGGGCCGCGCCTCCCGATGGGCGACCATGGCAAGCCTTGCGATTGGCCAATCTGACTCGCGCGATTTGTCCTTCCAGCGCCGCCGCCAATTCCGGCGGCCTGACCGGCTTGGTCAGAAGCGGGGTCCGCCTGCACGAGGGCGGCAAGTCGAGCCCCTTGCCAAAACCGGTCAGCAGCACAAAGGGAACGCCACGTTCGAAAAGGGCGTCGGCGACCGGCCAGACGTAGTCGCCGGCCAGATTGATGTCGAGAACAGCGCCGTCCAGCGCCTCGTTTTTGGCGAGAAGCAGCGCGCTCTCCAACCGATCGGCGGGACCGACAACGCTATATCCTTCCGCAATCAGGATATCTTCGGCGGCAAGCGCGACCAGCGCTTCGTCGTCGACCAGCAGAATGCGTTTACCGCCCACAAAGCCACCAGAACGAAATCACGCGCGCTGGATGAATATCCAGCACCCGCCATCCTTGCCAGACTGCGCTCGGATCGTCAATTCGCGCTCGCTGTCGCTGAAATCGCCAACGAAGGAAAACTGGATGTCGAGCGCGCCTTCCCGGCGCGCCTTGTCGATCCGTCCTTTGAAAAAGCTATTGTTCAGACAAGGGGCGACATCGACGAAACAGAAACGTCCCAATGCGGTCCGCTCCTTGAATCCTGAGCATTCGGCTTCCGTTTTGTTGTACACACGCACGACGTTTTGCGCGTCGAGACCGATCACACCGAAGGGCAAGTTATCCATTTGATCCTGCGTCAGGGCTTCCACGGCCACCGCAAGCTTCGGCATATCGAACGTCGGCAATGGAACCATGAAATAACTCCCGGCAATCGCTTTTGCGCCTCCTGAAACCAGAATACATAAGCTTGGCGTCAGCGCCACAGAATCCTTATCATTGCAACGTTATTTCGCTGCCCGGATTTACCCCGGCAGCCGCGTAGCGCCGTCAAATATCGCGATCCCGACCACATGGGTGGTCTTTTGACCGCCATTCGCGCAGAAGGGCGCGAGCAGACGCTCGAATGTGAGCGGATCGCCGTCGCCGAAATCGAAGCGCAGGAATTCATGGGTGGGTTCGGCCTTGCGCGCACAACGCCGGTAGGCCTCTTCCATGCCTTCCGTGTCGCGGCCGATCACCGCGGTCAGGGAACGGCCTAATTCCTCGTTCAGGCCGCGGCCGAACTCGATGAAATGCACCTCCTCGCCGGGACCGATGGCCGCGAGGGTCAGGGCGCCGGTAGAGGCGAATTTGCTCCAGTCGAAGCCCGCCAACTGCGGCAGATCGCCGTTAGGACCGCGCAGTCGACCCCATTGATCGTAGAAAGCGCAGACCAGGTCGTTTTTCAGACTGCGCCGCACCGGCGTGACGGCCATCGCCGCGCCAATCCTTTCGAGCGCCGCCTCGAACCGGTAGCTCAGGCCCTCTTCGGCATAGTCAATGCGCGGCGAACAGGCGAATTCTGCCCCGGCGACCCGCGACAGGATGGTCGCGCCGAAACCGCTTTGGCCGGGAGGCTTGCAGGGAGGCCCCCCCGACTCGCGCCAGTCGAATATTAGCTGGGGGCCGCCTGCCGCTTCCTTTATGTCCCAGGTCACGTGCAACATGCCGTCTGGAGCCGAAAGCGCGCCATATTTGGCGGCATTGGTCGCGAGTTCATGGGCAATCAGTCCAAAAGTCTGCGCCGCCTTGACGGTCATGATGACATCCGGCCCCTCCAGCAGGGCGCGCGCGCCAAAGGGCGCCAGCGCTTTGCTCAGAACCGTCTGGAGATGAGCACCTTCAAAACCCTCGTCGCTCAACAGCCCATAGGTCGCGGACAAGGCGCAGATCCGGCCGATAAAGGCGTCGCGCATCTCCTCGATTGGACGGTCGCCAGTCAGACTGCGGTGCGCGATGGTCTGGATGACCGCCAGCAGGTTTTTTCCCCGATGCGACAACTCCCGCATCATCGTGCGCTGCCTTTCCTCCGCGAGCTTGCGTTCGGAAATATCCTCGACGACGGCAAGGAAATAATCGACCGAAAGATCCGGCGCCCGCACACAACTCAGACTCGTCGCGGTCCAGATAAAGCTGCCGTCACCGCGCATCAGCCGTCCCTCGATGATGCAGGCGTCGGCGCCGCCCGAACGCAAGACCTCGAAATGCGCCGCTTCCGCGTCCCGATCCTCGACATGGGTGATGTCCCGCGTCGTCCTCGACTGCAGATCTTCCGCCGTGCGCCCGACAATGCGCAGCAGCGCCTCATTGGCTCGAAGCCAACGGCCGTCGGCGGCAATCTCCGCGATGCCGACCGCAGCGTGGTCGAACATGGCGCGGAAACGCGCTTCGCTGGCGCTCAAGCCCAGTTCGGCCTGTTTGCGCGCCGAGATGTCCAGATGCGAGACGATGGCGCCGGCGCGTCTATCCAGATCGAGCGCCGCGATGTCCATCACGTACCAACGCTTCTGCGATAGACTGTCACACGGATATTCCATGGTGAAATGCGACCGCGCGCCATCGAGCACGGCCTGCAACCCCTCCAGGGCCTCACGAGCGCAAACAGAATCTAAATCGCCTGTCGCCGGGCCACTGCAAACATCAAGGTAATTGGCGCCGACCGCGACGCCTTTCGCCGGATCGCCGCCATTGGCGACGGCGAAGGCGGTCCAGGCCCTGTTGACCAGCACGATCAGGCCCGTCCGGTCGATGACGGCGATATGGGCCGGAAGCGCGTTCAGACCCTCCCGATACAGGTCGGGGAAAACGTGAACGATTTTGCCCGACCCCGTCAACGGACCCACTCTCCCGCGCCGCGCGACGACATTCGCCCGGCCCTCCCATATCTTAACATTCGGATATTAGCCCAAGTCTATTGGCCCAAGTCAAATCACAGCATCGCAATACCATTATAAGACGCCAAAATTGCGCTGCTTTCGCCAAAAGTTGGATTCGCGGATTCACCCGACTTGGCGCATAAGGTCGCTTGGCGCGGCAGAAGCCGCGAAGAATCGAGGCTCGGCCGACGATGAAAAAAGGTATTACTCCACAGGAAGCCGCGGAATTGATCCCCGACGGCGCCGTTCTGATGATCGGTGGCTTCATGGGCGCGGGAAGTCCGCATCGCATCATTGACGCACTGGTCGAGGCGGGGCGCAAAAACCTCACCGTCATCGCCAATGACACCGCCAAACCCGGTTACGGCATCGGCAAGCTGATCACCGCGGGCGCCGTTAGCCGTCTCATCGCCTCGCATATAGGCCTCAATCCGGAGACCCAGAAGGCGATGATCGAGGGCAAGATCGACGTGCTTCTGACGCCGCAGGGCACTCTGGCCGAGCAGATCCGCGCGGGCGGCTTTGGCCTCGGCGGCGTATTGACCAGGACCGGCGTCGGCACCATCGCCGCCAAGGGCATGAGAACCATCGACATAGATGGCGTGGAATGGCTGTTGGCGCCGCCGCTCAAGGCCGATTTCGCCCTGATCCATTCCGACCGCAGCGATTACAACGGCAATCTCTGCTATCAGATGACCTCGACCAATTTCAATCCCATCATGGCGACCGCCGCAGCGGTCGTCATCGTTGAGCCGCGCGAAATCACGCCCGTCGGCCTCATTCCACCGGACGATGTCACCACCCCCGGCGTCCTGATCAATTACATCATTCGCAGAGGCCAATCATGAGCCCGGAAGAAATCATCCAGCGCCGCGTTGCGCAAGAATTGCACGAGGGAACCCTGGTCAATCTGGGCATCGGCCTGCCGACCGGGGTGTCGCGCCATATCGCGCCCGAACTCGGCATCCTGTTCCAGTCGGAGAACGGCATCGTCGGCATGGGATCGCGTCCGCCGGAAGGCATGGAGGACGAAGACCTGACCGACGCCGGCGGCGGCTTCGTCACGGCGGTGCCGGGCGCGGCGACGGTGGACAGCTGCTTCTCCTTCGGCCTGATCCGCGGCGGCCATCTCGACGCCACCGTGCTCGGCGGCCTTGAGGTGGACGAAAAGGGCCACCTCGCCAACTGGGTGGTTCCGGGCCGCATGGTGCCGGGCATGGGCGGCGCGATGGATCTGGTCAGCGGCGCGCGCCGCGTGATCGTCGCGATGCAGCACACCGCCAAGGGCCGGCCTAAGATCGTGCCGGAATGCACCCTCCCGCTGACGGCGATGCGCCGCGTCACCATCATCGTCACCGACCTTGCGGTGATCGAACCGACCGACGACGGCCTCGTGCTGCGTGAGCGCGCGCCCGGCGTGACGGTCGAAGAGATCGTCGCCGCCACCAGCGCCAAGCTCCACATCCCGGACGTCGTGCCGGAAATGAACATCGGCGCGTAAATAAGGACCGCGCGCTTCGGGGTCAGGCTTTTGCCGGGCTCCGAGGCCGCTAGCCCCGATCCAGCGCGGTGAGCGGCGGCGCCACCGCTTCGAGAGGCTGGCGTTCGGCGGCGATGCCGAACTTCCATTCGACGATGGCGGCGGCGATCATCAGGATCGCGCTGACCGCGTAGCCGCCAAAGACCGCCCAGCGCTCGCCGCTGGCGACCAGCGCGCCGAACAGCAGCGGTCCGGATATGCCGCCGAGCAAAGTGCCGAAGGCATAGAACAGGGCGATGGCCAGCGCCCGCATTTCAAGCGGAAAAATCTCGCTGACCGTCAGATAGGCCGAGCAGGCGGCGGCGGAGGCAAAGAAGAAGGTCAGCATCCAGCCAGCGGTCTGCTGCGACGCCGTCAGCAGGTCCAGCGCGAACAGCGCGCCGACGCAGAGGATCAGCAGGCCGGAAATGGCGTAGGTGGCGGCGATCATCGGCTTGCGCCCGACCGTGTCGAACAGGCGGCCAAGCGCCAGAGGCCCGACGAAATTGCCCACCGCCAGCGCCAGCAGATGCCAGCTCGAGTCCCTGGGCGACACCCCGTAGAAATCGCCAAGCGTCAGGGCATAGGTGAAGAACACCGCGTTATAGAGGAAGGCCTGCGCGGCGACGAGGCTCACGCCGACAAATGTGCGCAGCGGATAGACGCGAAACAGCGTCGCGAAAACCTCGGGAAGCGGCGTATGAGACCGGCGCCGCAGCCGCAGCTTTTTAAGGCCGCCGCGATCCTGCCGCCCCTGCGGGAAATGCTCTTCGATGCGCTCCATCACCGCTTCCGCCTCTCCTTCGCGGCCATGCATCGCCAGCCAGCGCGGGCTTTCCGGGATGAAGAAGCGCAGGAAGAAGATCGGCAGGCCGAGCGCGGCCCCGATCAGGAAGGCGGCGCGCCAGCCGTATGCCGGCGCGACGAGCGCCGGATCGAGCAGGAACAGCGTCCCCAAGGCGCCGAAACCCGCGCCGATCCAGAAAGAGCCATTGATGGCGAGATCGGTTTGGCCGCGCAGGCGGGCGGGAATCAGCTCCTGGATGGCCGAATTGACCGCCGCGTATTCGCCCCCGATCCCGGCGCCAACCAGCAGCCGGAAAAAAGCGAAACTGGCGAAATTCCACGAGAGCGCCGTAAGCGCCGTGCCGACGAGATAGACGCCGAGAGTGACGAAAAACAGCTTCTGGCGCCCGAAAATATCGGTCGCCCAGCCGAATAGAAGCGCGCCCATCACCGCGCCGGCCAGATAGGCGCTACCCGCCAGCCCAACCTGAAAATTGGTCAGGGCCAGCATCTGATCCTGCTTGAGAGCGCCGCCGATGGCGCCGACCAGAGTCACCTCCAGCCCGTCGAGAATCCAGGTCACCCCCAGCCCGATGACCACCATGGTGTGAAACGGGCCCCAAGGCAGACGGTCGAGCCGCGCCGGAATGTCGGTCTCGACGATTTGTGCCGGCGATGGTGTTGCTTTGATCCGGTCCAACAGCCGCTCCCGCCCGTGTCATTCCGCCACGCGGCGTTCTTCTCAACGGCGAACCAGCGAACCGAGCACCATCAGGACGACCAAAAGGAGGAGGATCGCCAGGGTCCACTGGGTGATATTGGCGCTGCCGGGATGACTGACCACGGCCATGGCGGCGTCCTTGATGGCGTCGCCGGCGCAGCTGGCAATCTCACCCGCCGTTTGTTCGGAAACAGGTTTTGCGCAAGGCTCCATGACGGCCTCCCGTTAAAATTTTTCGCGTGCGAAAAACGGGCGCGAAATGCTCCGTTCCGATTAGACGCGGCCAGCGTCCATTCGGTTCCAGGTATTGCGGAGCCTTGTCGGGCGTGTGACTCAGAAGCCGATCAGAAATCCACCGTGCTGCCGTCCTCGCGGATGACTTCGCCGGGGTCGGGATAGGTCATGGTCGGCTCCAGCACGCAGGAGGTCACTTTCTCGTCCTGCCAGGGCGAAACGGCGCCCGGTTCTGACACGGCGGAAAAGCCGGTGTGGGCGGCCACCTGGGCGCGCGCGTCCTTGATGCTCGCGGCGCGGGTCCAGACCGTATATTTTTCTTCCGAATATTTCCACGACGCGCTCTCGACGTCGATCGGCTCCAGACGATACGTGTTCATGTTTCAATCCCCCTCGTTTTCAGCATGGCCCAAGGCAGAACGGTTCAATATGCCGGCGCGCCGCCCTTGTTGGTGGCGAAGCCTGGCGGGGCGTTGTCCCAGGGATAGCCTCTGGCTGCCTTGTCATAAGCGAATTTGAACAGGGCCTTCATGTAGACCGGATCGAAGTCGAACTTGTGGGGCGCACGAAAATCAGGGCCGATATAGGCCAGATGGAAGCTCGCGCCCGCGCGCCTGGTGACCATGTACATACGATAGAGATCGCCGACGCCATTATAATTGATCATGGTTGTCACGGCTTTGCCCGCGATGGGGAGAAGCTTCTTTTCGACATCGCTCCATTCGGTGGTCAGCCGCGAATTGCGGATGATATAGGCGGAAGAGGCGCCCCTTCTCGAATAGCCAGACGCCTTCAGGCCCTCCCGGGTGTTGACGCTGGGTGGAACGAGAAAGGCCTGGCTGACCGCGCCGCCGTCGACATGCAGTTCCTGAAAGGCCTGCCCCTTCGCCTCGACATCGAACATGACCGGCGGGAAAGCCGCGGGAATGGACGCCGACGCCAGCATGATGTGACGCAGGAGGTCGAGCGCGCGCGGATTTCCGCTCCCGGCGATGGCGCCAATATTCCAGATCACCGGCCGCCCCGCGTCGAGATCGGTGGTCTGGATCAGCAGCAGGCGTCCCTTGTTGTATTCCGCCGCGATCGCCGCGAGTATATCCTCAGTGATGTAGCTCGAAATGGTTTTGTAGAGCGGTCCCGTGTCGGACAGCGCGTCTTCGGTCAGCGCCGCCAGCAGGATCGGGCGCGCCACGAAGACTTCCGAGGGCTCAATGTCGGTATAGACCTTGGCCAAAGTCTTGTCGTAGGCGGTCCCAAGGAAGGCGAAAGGCGCGATCAAGGCGCCGGTGCTCACGCCCGTGACCAGCTTGAACTGCGGACGGTCGCCATGCGCCGTCCAACCGACCAGCAGGCCCGAACCGAAAGCGCCGTCATCACCGCCACCCGACAATGAAAGCATGGAAATAGCTGGCAGCGCGCCGCCTCTGGGGACACCGAGGGCCCGCGCCTCGCGCTCAATCGAAAGCGCCTGCTCCGCCAGCATCGGCTTGGGATCATCGACAAAAAAGCGCCCGTTGGGCAGGCCGAGAACCGTCGTGTAGGGCCGATAGGCCGCCGGCGTGCGCACGCCCGGTTCGACCGTGGAGCAGGCGGAGAGCACCGAAAGGAAAAGCATCGATGCGGCGCCCAATACGCCCCGCCGTGAAAAAAGCTTTAACTCGGACATGATGTGACCCTGCGGACGCATGAAACTGGTTTGGAATTGCCTTTGGCGCACGATCCTCTGCAGCGCATCTTTCATTCCGATAGTTGCGCCTTGAGCGCAAGAGCCAATAGCCGCTCAAGCCCCGGCCGGGCTTTTCGGCGCCCATGTAAATAGAAAATTGACCATACGACGCGATAAAAATGCAACAGATTTGTCGTGAGCCGCATGTCGCGACAATTTTAATGATCTTGTTCATTTTTGGAGGCTAGAGATTGCCTCAGGCCCAGGGCGATCTTGTCGGCAACTTGCCGGAAAGGCGCCCAACACATCTAGGCCCGGCTTCAACGGGGTTGGTTCATGGGTCATCACAGGCTAAACGGATCGCGACAGTTCCTGCGATTCGCACGGCACGGATGAACGTCACGTAGAAGATGGAACTTCAGTCCTCCGCCCCGATCCGGCGGGAAACTGACGGGCCAAACCAATTCGATCAATAAGAAGTATGAGGTTGTCATCATGAAATCCTTCGTTCGCGGCGCTCTCGCCGTTGCTCTCCTCGGTTCGGTCGCGCTTCCCGCCATGGCCGCCGATCTCCCGTCGCGCAAAGAGGCCCCGGTCTATATCGCCCCGGCGCCTGTCTTCTCCTGGACCGGCTTCTACGTCGGCGCCGAGTTCGGCGGCCAGTGGGGCCAGAACTCCACGAGCCTCGTGAATAACTTCACGGGCAACACGCTGCTCACCACCGGCGGCTACAACACCTCCGGCGTCGTCGGCGGCGGCCTGGTTGGCTATAACTACCAGATCAACCAGTTCGTGCTCGGCGTCGAAGGCGATCTGACCGGTTCGAGCAACCAGGGCCGCTTCTCGGTCACCGATGCCCGCGGCTTCACCGGCAGCCAGAACTCGCAGTATGGCTTCGGCGCCGGCGTCCGCGGCCGTCTCGGCTTCGCCATGGACCGCACCCTGATCTACGCCACCGGCGGTTGGGCTTACGAGACCATCGATCAGACCTATAACAACAACGGCATCAACAACTTCCTCCAGCAGAAAATCTCGACCGATCGTTCGGGCTACACTGTTGGCGGCGGCGTGGAATACGCCTTCGCTCCGAACTGGAGCGGCCGCCTCGAATATCGCTGGACCGATTACGGCAAGTATGTCTCGAACTTCGGCAATCTTGTCAGCATCCAGCAGCATCCGACCGACAACACGATCCAGGCCGCGCTCATCTATCACTTCGCCGCCCCGGCCCCGGTTCTGGCCAAGTATTGATCTGCTAACTATGGGTTGATCGCCCGATCAATCTGATACGAAGTGAAGCCCGGCCCCAAAGCCGGGCTTTTTCCTGTCATGTGAAGGCCTTCGCCCTCCTCTGCCAAGCCTCTCTGTTCGTGCACCGGTTTTGCGATCGGCTCGCATGGCCGCGCGCGCCTTTGCGACCAGTCCACAAAAAAAGCCCCGGGCGTTTGTCCGAGGCGTTTTTGTTCATGTTCTGCGCGAGCTTGGTCAGAAGTTATAGCTCAACCCGATATAATGGCCGTAAAGCGTTGTGTTATAACGGAACTCCCGCCTCCGACAGGACAAGCGGCAAGCGCGGGTTCCGAACAGATGAGTTCATGCGCGCTCAGAATTTGTAAGTGATCGTCGACTGGGGTCCGTATAGCGTCTCATGAATGCGGAAGCTGCCGCCAAACTGGTTATATTGCTGATCGTAGAGATAGAGCGCGCGGAAACCCAGCGTCGAGGAGATGGACGGCGTCCAATTGTATCCTACAGCGCCAAAGGCTTGCCACGTCGCGCTGCCGCCCGTTCCGCCAACATCCAGTTCGCCGTCCGCGAACCATTTGTCGTCGAACTTGTCGCGCATGACCAAACCCGCGATCGGATCGACCCAGTTCCTCGTAATTGAGCCGTTCCGGTCGAAACCGACGACGGGGACGCCCAATCCGAGCGATTCATTCAAATTGACAAAGCGGGCGCCGACGATCCCGTAGAGACTGAAATTGGGCGAGCCGAACGGAATCTTCACGCCGCCGAAGCCGGTCAGGATCGTTTCGCCCATCGTCAGGCCGGCGTTTACGCCGCCGAAGGGGCTTCCCGGCTCCACATTGAAATGCGCGTTCGCGCCCACGCGGACCCAGTAGAGGTCGAGGCCGGTGATGAAAGTGTCGTTTCGGGCGACGAAGCTTATCGGGACATTGCCATAGAGGTGCTTGAGGAGCGTAAAGAAGCCAATACCGGCGGAGGCGCTCGGAAGGCGGGCGAAACCCGTATTGACCAGCAAGCTGGGAGCCCAACCGTTGATCGTCGCCTCGAAACGCCAGTCGCTTGGCGCCGGCGCCAGGGTGAACACGGGCGCTTCCTTGACGGAAGGAAGATCGGCGGCGAGGACTGGCGCCGAGGACATGAGTCCGAGAGCGATGAGAGCCTTAGAGGCAAAGTTCAGCATTTCTGTCTCCATGTCGGGCTGGCCCGCCCGCCGTGCCCAGCGCATCGACGAATCCCTGATGATGTTGCTCGGCAAATTCGAGCGAACACTACAATCAATTTGCTGCAAGTCCAAACTCCGGGCGCGCACCGCGCGCGCCCGTCATTTCGAGCCGCTCAGGGCTGCGCGATGAGCGTCACGGTGGTGATGCCGCCCGCGACATTGACGCCAATTTGTCCTTCGACCGAGAGGGGTTGCAACGAGAAGGCGCGTCCGGTGCCGCCGATCAACACATTGGCCCCGACCCCGACGCCGGCCGTCGCTTCACCGCCAACGCCCGCGTAGGTTCCCGCCAGCGCGCCATGCGGTACGCCTTCGATGGGCGCGAGAACGCCCCACACCAAATGTCCTTTCTCCACCGCGCCGAGCGCGACGCCATATTCATCGATGCGGCCAGTATAGACATCGGGGGCGGCGCCGGACGCCGGGGTGAAGATGCAGCGCAAGGTCTGCTTCTGCAGGAGGATAAAGCCGACGCCGGCCGAAACGTCGCAGGACAGAATTCCAGCTTTCGTGGTCGTCTGCGCAACCGCCGGAGCGGCGAAAAGACCCAGGGCCATGCCCGACATCATGCTTGCAAGAATGAGGCGCTTCATTTGATTTCTCCCAAAATCAATTTCAGTTTGCCCAAGTAATCGAGGCGGCGCGATCGAGGCGGCAACCCGAACACTTTAAGCCAGAGATTATGCTTGTCCTGTTTGGCCGGCAAGCCTTATCGAACGTCCAGCGACTGCGCCAAATGGAGCAGGTTATGGGGCAGAACGCGGATAACGCCGCCGCGCGGGCTGTCGATATCCGCGATCAGGAAAAAGGAAATCGAGATCGTCAAAGGAACGATGAAAAAGATGGCGACATTGACCCGCTGCGCGCCATAACCAAGCAGCAGGTTACAGCCGAAAGCGATCACGGCCATCAGCGACCAGGCGGCCGGGGGAATGCGGTTCCACCACGCCGCCCGGGTAAACCCCTCGGCGTTCAGCACGTCGTTCAATCCGGCGACGGCCAGCGCGGTGATGGGCGTCGGCTGAGCGGCGGCGGCGGATCGCGCCAGAGACCATAGATCGGCATCAAGTCTGGCCGTTTCAGACCCCACCGTGGCGAGCCGGGATTCATCCTGCGTCTCGTAGAACAGAATGCGCTGGGCGAGGTAACCCTTCAATTTTTCGCGCATCGAGGCGGCGGCCGCTTCAGGCAAGAGATCAGCGCGTAAAAATTCGGTGCCTATCGCATTGGCTTCCGCTTCTTCGAGCGATTTTCGAGTGTCATACCGGCTGACCGCAAGGGAAAAGCTGAAGCCGACAATGAGGCCCAGCAGCGTCAAGGTCGCCGTCTGGACGATATCATATTCATGTTGCTCGTCGTGGTGCAGCGGACGCAAACACCAACGGCCGAAAGCGCCAAGGAAAGCCCCCAGTCCCAATCCGACAAGGGACAGGAAAAAAACAGCCAGGGGACGATCGAGAATAAAGCCCGGATCCAAAACGGCCTCCTCGCGCTAAGGGACCGCGGCCAACAGCAGAAAGACGCCGAAAATCACCAGATGGACGGCGCCCTGGAGAATAGTCGCCCGCCCGCTGGCCAGCGTCAGCGAACTGACGAACAAGGTGAGCAGAAGCATGGCCATCTCCTCCATGCCGAGGCCGACCGTCAGTTCCTGGCCGAGATAGAGCGAGACGGCGGCTACCACCGGAATGGTCAGGCCGATGCTGGCGATGGCCGATCCGAGAGCCAGGTTGAGGCTGGTCTGGATATGGTTGGCCCGCGCCGCGATCACGGCGGCGAATCCTTCGGGCAGCAGCACCAGCGCGGCGATGACGACGCCGATGAAAGTGGTCGGCAGACCGGCGCCGTGCACCGTGGCCTCGATCGTCGGAGACAGTATTTTGGCCAGCAACACCACGCCCGTCAGCGAGACCGGCAGCAGGACGGCGCTCAAGGCGGTGATCCGGCCGGAAGGCGGCTCCACTTCGTCGCCCTCGAACCCATCGACCGCTTCAGGCAGAAAATAATCGCGATGGCGGATCGATTGCACGAAGATGAAGACGGCATAGAGGATCAGCGACAGAACGCCGATGAAGACAAGCTGGACCGGCGAATATTGCGGCCCCAGCTTGGTGACGGTGAAATTGGGCAGCACCATGGTCAGCACCGCCAGCGTCGCCAGCACGCTCAGCGCCGAAGCGGTTCCCTCGGATTTGAACGACTGCTCGCGATAGCGCGCGCCGCCGACCAGCAGGCACATGCCGATCACGCCGTTCAGCACGATCATCACGGCCGAAAACACCGTATCGCGCGCCAGCGCGGTATTGCCATTGGTCGCCGAGGCCATCATCGACACGATCAGCGCAACTTCGATCACCGTCACGGCGACGGCGAGCAGGATGGAGCCGAAAGGCTCGCCAACCTTGACCGCCACCACTTCGGCGTGATGCACGGCGGAAAAAACCGCGCCAAGCAGGAAAACGGTGGCAAAGATCACGACAAAGCCGTGTTCGGGGTCGATCAGATGGGCGAATTTCGCCATGACCAGCGCGAGGGCGCCAAGCGGCATGACCCAGGTCCACCAAACCGCATGTTGCAACGAATGGGTCGTGCTCAAGCGCCAATCTCCCGCAATGAATTCGCGCCATGGATGCGCCGGATGCGTTATCGGCCTGATCTGGCCGTCCGATCCGGAAGCGTGCAAGATGGCGTGTAATGAACCACGAATCGAGGACGACTATGGCCGAAAATGTCTGGCCAAGCGAATTGCGGCTGATGGAGCAGGGAAAAATGCTGCGCGTAAGTTTCGAGGGGGGCGAAACATTCGAGCTTCCGGCGGAATTTTTGCGCGTGGTGAGCCCGAGCGCGGAGGTGCAGGGTCATTCGCCGGCGCAGAGGACCACGGTCCCCGGCAAGAGCAGCGTCGCCGTGCAAAAAATTGAGCCGGTCGGCAATTACGCAGTGCGGCTCGTCTTCGACGACGGGCACTCCAGCGGCATCTATACCTGGGAATATCTGCGCGAAATCGGCGTCGGGCGCGAAAGCCTGTGGGCGCAATATCTCGCGGAGCTCAAGGCCAAAGGATTGTCGCGGTGACGCGCGGCTAACGGGTTAGCCAAGGTTTGCCAGCCAGGGGAAACTCTGCAACAGCCAGAAGCTGACGTTCTGGATGCCGCCGGTCAGGAACATCACGCCGGTGATCACCAGCAGCCCGCCAACAATTTTTTCCACGACGCCGAAATGATTGCGGAAACGCTTCATGAAACGGATGAAGGGCTCCATCGCCAGCGCCGCGACAATGAAGGGGAGGCCGAGGCCCAGCGAATAAACGGCGAGCAGGCCGGCGCCATGCAGCACCGTGGCCTCCGACGAGGCCACGGCCAGAATGGCGGCGAGGATCGGCCCGATGCAGGGCGTCCAACCGAAAGCGAAGGCCAGGCCCATGACATAGGCGCCCCACAGGCCGATCGGCTTTTCGACGCTCACCCGCTTCTCGCGATAGAGCACATTGAGCTTGAATGCGCCAAGAAAATGCAGGCCCATGCCTATGATGGCGACGCCGGCAAGCGCCGACAGCAAGGGCAGATGTTGCCGCACCGTCTGGCCGAGCGCCGACGCGGTGGCGCCGAGCAGCACGAAAACCGTGGAAAATCCCGCCACGAACAGAAAGGCCGCGATCAGCATGTCGCGCCGCGCCCTACGTTCGCCGCCTTCGACCAGTTCCTCTAGCCCCGAACCGGCGATGAAAGTCAGGTAAGGCGGCACCAGCGGCAGCACGCAGGGGCTGAGAAAGGACAAAAGTCCCGCGAAAGCCGCGGCGGATATGGTTACATTGCTGGACATCGCAAAGTCCTGTTCTAGCCGCCCGCCCTGTTCGGCTTGCTTCATACCCTGATGCGATGGAATTTGTGAAGCGCAACAGGCCGACAAAGGAGCATTCATGCGCAACCTCATCACCGATGTCGCCGGGCTCCGCGTCGGCTCGGCGCAGGATGCGGCTCTGGGCTCCGGCGTCACGGCGCTGATTTTCGATGCGCCGGCCACCGCCTCCATCTCGATTTCCGGCGGCGGGCCGGGATTGCGCGACGCGGCCCTGCTCGAACCGGACATGACCGTCCAGCAGATCGACGCGCTGGTCCTGTCCGGCGGCTCGGCTTTCGGCCTCGATTCCGCAGGCGGCGTCCAGGGTTTCTTGCGCGAAAACGGGCGGGGCCTGCTGGTCGCCGACCAGTTGGTGCCGCTTGCGCCAGGCGCGATTCTGTTCGATCTGGCCAATGGCGGCGACAAAGGCTGGAAAATGCAACCGCCCTATTGGCGTCTCGGCCATGAGGCCGCCCAAGCGGCGACGCTCGATTTCGCCCTCGGCAGCCACGGCGCCGGTCTCGGCGCGACACTGGTCGATCTCAAGGGCGGCCTCGGCTCGGCCAGCGCCGTCACCAGCCAGGGTTTTGTTGTCGGCGCGCTGGTGGCGGTCAATGCGGTCGGACAGGCAACCATTGGCGACAGCCGCCATTTCTGGGCGGCGCCCTATGAGCGCGACGCCGAATATGGCGGCCTGGGCTGGCCCCCGGCTATTCCTCAATCAGCGCTGGCTTTGCGCATTAAGGGAGTGGCGCCGCAGAACACCACCATCGCCATCGTCGCCACCGACGCGGACCTGACCAAGGCGCAGGCCAAGCGGTTGGCGATCATGGCGCAGAGCGGCATGTCGCGCGCCTTGCGGCCCGCCCACGCGGCCCATGACGGCGACGTGGTTTTCGGCGCCGCCACCGGACGCGCCGGTCGCACAGCGGATATCTACACCTTGACCGACCTCGGCGCCGCCGCCGCCGATTGTCTCGCCCGCGCCATCGCCCGGGCGGTATTCGAGGCGACCCCCCTGCCCTTCAGCGGCGCCCTGCCAAGCTGGCGCATGAAATTCGGGGCGACGCCAGACCCGTCGAGCGGGCGTAAGACTTAAGCGCAACAATTGTACCTTTCGGATAGCCCAATCGCTCACCTGTCGCCCTAAAGGCGGTGCTTAAGCAACCAAAAAGCCAAGCTCCAAAATGGAGATCGAACCTAGACTGGCGATCCGCATTGATGGAGATCCACCATGAGCTGGGGCGTGCCGGCGCTGAAGTTTCAGCCAACGACGAACAAATATTCGGGCCAAAAGGCGTCGCCTGCGCCGAGCGCTGTCAATTGGGGCCTCATCGCCGCAATCTTTTTCGCACTTGCCATTTGGTGCGTTCTTTTCGCCGCCGTCTTAGGCTATTGAGCGGTTCGGTTGATTTCACCGAAACGCGGCCACGACGCCGGCGAAGCCGACCGCCGCCACCGTCGTCGCGACGACCACGGTCGCCAGTAGCCGCGCGCCATGCAGCCGGTAAGGCGCGGCCAGCGTTTTCGACGCCAGCACCACCAGAAAGCCGACGATAACAGGAAACAGCAGGGCATTGGCCACCTGCGCGGCGATATTCAGTCCGACGAGATCGTCGGAAAACCCCGCCAGCGCCGCCGCCCCGAAAATGCTGGCGACGAAAAGCCCGACGAACCATGGCGAATCGAACAGTCGGGGATGCGCCCTCGATTTCGCGCGGCGATGCGGCCCGAGCACTTCGGCGACGCCCCAGGACAGGGCGAGCGAGGCGACGATCGCCGCCGCCAGCGAGGCTCCGAGCACGCCAAGACTGAAGATCAGCCGGCCGGCGCCCTGCCCCAGCGCCGCCGTCAAAGCCTCGCCGACCTGGCCTATGCTGGTCAGGCTCGTCACCTTTGCGCCAGCGTAAAGTGTTGCGGCGGCGGCGACCAGCACCGCGCCGGTCAGCGCCTGGGTCAGCAACGCGCCGAAGGCCGTATCCCAGCGCGCGGCGGTGTAACTATCCGGGCGCATGTTTTTGCGGGCGGTCGCCGATTGCTGATAAAACACCATCCAGGGATTGAACACCGATCCGACGATAGCCGCGGCCAGAAACAGGAAATTGCGGTCGCCAATCGG
>Ga0208588_1000096_pt1 | contig 26281 bp, 25 predicted proteins | sample NGESurshal092012_8_FD_184483 | JGI IMG/M metagenome (GOLD analysis project Ga0208588, IMG submission 184483) | Arctic peat soil microbial communities from Barrow, Alaska - NGEE Surface sample 415-3 shallow-092012 (SPAdes) | ecosystem: Environmental > Terrestrial > Soil > Wetlands > Peat ...
TCCACCCTGCGCAAGAACGGCATCAACATCCTCGACGGAATCCGCGACAGCATCACCGGCCAGGCATGGCAACCCGCCCCCGGATGACTGAATGGTTACTGTCAAAGGCTGAGGAAAGGTTTCCGGGTATCGCGTGGTGGATTTGGTTCGGCAGGCCCGCAAGGTTATCAATTACAAGACTCGGCTCAATACTCGTGTCCGGAAGGACTGGATCGCCCGACTGCAGGACAAAACCCCAAGGCCCCCGGCGAATCCACACTGCCTGAAGGCCGGCGCGGAGCGCAGGCGCAATGTCATTGTCGAGTCTGTCGCCGACATAAGCGATTTCTTCAGGCAAGTGGCCGGAGACCTCTACCAGCTTCTCGAAGAACTCCGTCGAAGGTTTGGTATAGCCCCAATCGTCTGAGGTCGCAATCATGTCCGCTGGAAGATTTAGTTCTCGAATGAAGCGCCCAGCGCGAACAGTCTGGTTACCTGCGATTCCGACGAAATAGCCAGCATCGCGCAGCGCTTGGAGGCAGGGCCGGGCGTCTGAATAGAGATCGGTTGCATTCAGGTACTCCCCTAGCCCGGCATCAAGTCGTCCCTGTCGTTCGGTGTCTAAATTGAACCCGGATCGGAAGTGTTGAAAGACTTCGCGGTAGTCGCCGCCCCGGGCGATTACCGCTCCGAACACGGCGGAAAAGGTATGTCTCGGAATGCCAAGCCAGTCAGCCCAGGTTCCGTATTCGCGAGTCTCGTCGATGAGCGTTTCGCCGACATCGAACCATACGGCGCGGATGGGCATCGGGTGGGTTCCCCTCGCTGTGATCATGCGACACCGGACAGGTGCTCATCGAGCGTGCGGACTGCGGGTGCGCGGACCCAAGGATGGACCGCCGTTCGGAACTCTCGAAGGCGTCCGGACCCTGTGGCGTATCCTGCCCGATGCAGCTGGTCGGCGGCTTCGCCGGCGACACCGCACGCCTGGTCGAGGTCTCCGCTCTTTAGGTGGACTGTGGCGAGGTCGCAAAGGAATACCGCTCGCTGCTTCACGGCCTCCTCGGGAAGTCGGTCGAGTGCGCTGGCGAGGGTAGCTCGGGCTTGCTCGAAACGGCCGCTGCGCAGCTCCACATAGCCGGCGAATCCTGCGAGACGCGTGTCGTCGAAGTAGTCGAACCATGCCAGTGAAGGGGCAGGAGCGGAAGCCGACAGAGCCGAACGGGAACGATCGATCGCAGCCAAGGCGGCGGATTTCGAGCCGGCATTGGTCTGAATCTCGGACTCGATCGCTGCGAGCCAGGACGACATCGGTCCGTGTGGCCGTTTGTCGACGTGGCGACTGGCGCTCTTTAGGTAGTCGAGGGCAGCCTCGTACGCATGATCTGCTGCTGGGATGAAGGCCGTGTGACCGAGCGCCGCCGCGGCTTGAAGTTGGTCGTCAACCTCGCGAGCGGCTTCGAGCCCGAGGCTGAAGTAGCCGCGCGCTGCCATCGGGTCTTGCATGTCGAAGAAGGCAAGTCGCCCGGCTAGCATTGCCACTCGCGCGCGGTTGGCGAAGAGCCTACGGCGAATTCCTGGCGTCAGACTCTCGCGAAGTAGTTCGCGAATCGTCTCAAGGTGGGCTACGACAGGAGTCATAAGCGCGCTCGGCGCAGTTGAGTGGTAGAGGACTTGGTACTTGCCGACGAGTTCGTCGAGCCCGAGAACGAGCGCCGGGGTTGGCTTCAGGGTGCGAAGCTGCAGGTCCGGAAAGGCCAATCCGGTCATCGGCGCGAGACCGACCAACTTGAGCAAGACGCGCCGCCGCAAGATCTCGTCCTTCCACACCGCAAACATCTTCGCTTGTAGCACCGTTCCGTTCGGCCCCAACCTGTCCAGCAACTCTGCCGCTCCGAGTAGGGCAGTGAGCAGGTTTTCCTCCTCTCGACCTCCTTGCTGGTCCTCTGCAGGGGTCATCCTATTGTTCGATGCCAACTCGGCGGCGTCGAGGCCGAACAGTAGGGCCAACAGTTCCCGATACCGACGACTGGGCAGCTTTACTCCGCGCTCCCATTTGGCAACCATGTCGGCGTTTGCACCAACTCGTTCATGACAACGAAGCCATGCCAGGCGAGCAAGCTGGTCGGCGACGTCCTGTTGAGTCCAACCACGTCGCTCGCGCAGCATCCGCAGGGGAATGACACCACCTGGATTTGTCAATTCGCGCACCCCTCGTGGGTCAGATGAATCGCGCTGAGCGTATCCGCCGGTACCGACAGCGAGGCAAGAGCGGACTAACGAGCGGACTAGAAGTGGACTAGCTCAATGACCACCTTGAACGGGGTCCTGGGCGGTTGCATGGGTGCAGGGCGTAGGGCTGTCGCGCCCGCCGTGCGGAATCGGAGGGGTCATGGCACTGCGTCGGTGTTCCGCTTGCGGGACCTTGACGTCGCGGCCACCGCTCCGCTGAATCAGGCCGGTCTCGGGCGATGAGACAACCGCTCCTCTCTCACGAGTCCGGAGCACAACGAAATGAACTACTGAAGGGGCCGATCATGGAACGTGTGTTGCTCACCGCGGAGGAAGTCGCCGAGTCTTTGGGGGTCGGCCGCTGCAAGGTCTATGACCTACTACGCAGCGGGGAACTGGCATCGATCAAGATCGGCGCCTTCGTCGCATTCCAGTCGACTCTGTGCACGCCTTCGCGCGTCGACTATTGGACGAGGCAACGCTGTGAGTGACCGGAGTCCCAAAGGCCAGTGCAGCTGGTCTGGCTGCGACGACGACCGGCAGGTCGACGTCGACAGCTTATTAGGGCTCCCACGAAAGACCCAGGCAGCTGCGCCTGCCTTGGGTAACCGCCGAACGACCTTGGCCAATTTTGTGCGGACCACGCGCCTTACAGCGTCGGTGGCCTCGCCTTGTTTAGTGCCCGGCTATCCCCTCCCGGACGCCGTTCCGCTCATGGGTGATGCGGCGTGACCAGGCCTGGCGGTCGTCGCGCTAACGGTGATGGAACGGTCGTGCTGCGCAAGGACGGGCGATGGCAGGGCGCTGTGTACGTCCTGACGTCCGACGGGACCATCCGTCGCAAGTTCGTCTACGGCAAGACAGGGGCCGAAGCCACGCGAAAGATGGTGGACGCTCGGAAGCGGTCTGACCTCGGACTGCCGGCCGATGCCACTACCAAGCTCGCGGACTACCTGGCGCAGTGGCTCCGCGACGTGGCGCGGCCCCAGCTGCGACCACGGACGTTCGAGATGTACAGCCGATGCGTCGACCGCCACATCGTTCCCACCATCGGCCGGAAGCGGCTGAATGCACTGAGCCCCGCAGACGTGCGAAAACTACTCAACGACAAGACCAACGCCGGCTTGGCTCCGCGGACCGTCAGCTACGTCCGGGCGGTCCTCCGGTCGGCTCTGTCGCAGGCCGTGAGGGATGGACTCCTGCAGCGGAATGTGGCGGCCTTGGCGAAGCCCCCGCGGATTCCCAGGTCGGAGGTGAAGGCGTTGTCGCCGGTCGAAGCGAACAAGCTCCTCGCGACTGCCCGGGGCGATAGGCTCCGTGCCGTCTGGGTGATCGCGCTGAGCCTGGGTTTGCGGCGCAGCGAACTGCTCGGTCTGTCCTGGTCCGGAATCGACCTCGAGCGACGCACTCTCCGGGTGGCTCGCGGCGTTCAGCGGGTTGACGGCCACTTGGTCCTCGATGAGCTCAAGTCGGCAACATCTCATCGCACGTTACCGCTGCCTCACGTCGTCGTAGAAGCCCTGGAGGTGCATCGGACGCGTCAGGCCAACGAGCGATTGGTTGCCGGCCGAGCATGGCAGGACTGCGACTTGGTTTTCTGCACGGAAATCGGCACCCCGCTGGATCCACGGAACCTCAACCGCTCGTTTCGGGCGCTCCTCATTCGGGCAGGTGTGGGAGTCGATCCGGTCGAGACTGCCGACGGTCGGACGGGCTGGACTACCCGGGTGCGCCTCCACGATCTCAGGCACTCCTGCGCCTCGTTCCTGCTCTCGCAAGGAGCCTCGCCGCGCGTCGTGATGGAGGTGCTGGGGCACTCCGGAATCGCTGTGACGATGAACATGTACGCCCACGTACTCCCAACCCTGCTGGGCGACGCGATGGCGGGAATGGACGACTTGCTGGGCGGAACGGCAGGCGCTTGACCATGACTGTTGATGTCAACATCGATGTCAGAGAGGACTGCTTGACCATGCGATCACGAAGGACCTGCACATATCCGCAGGCCGTAGAAGTGGAGCTGAGGGGACTCGAACCCCTGACCCCCACACTGCCAGTGTGGTGCGCTACCAGCTGCGCCACAGCCCCAAGCTGCCCGGACAGGTTATCAACTGCCCCCGTCGCGACCTAATCCGGCAGCGTGAACCCGGTCGCGCTGCGGGGCGATCAGGGCTGGCCGAGCAGTGTGCCCAACCAGTTGACGGTCAGGTTGACCGGTGCCCCGTTGTGCACGACTGTCGGGGTGGCGACCCGGCCGCCGGTCGCCTCGCTCAGGGTGGCCGAGGACGCGGTGGCCGCTTCGCCGGCGGCGGTCACATTCTGCCCGGAACTGATACACGAACCAGCGGCCGCGGAGGCCCCGGAGCTGGTCGCCAGGGCCGCCAGTTCGTCGTTGCTCAGGTCGGACGACCCGTTCTCGGCGGGTTGATGGTCCGGGGAGAACAGCGCCGAGTGGTAGGTCAGATAGACCCCCGGCTGCGAACCACTCTGCTGCGCGACGCACAGCAGAGCACCGGCCGCCCGGGTGGAATAGTCGCCGGAGAACGAGGATTTGTTCAGGAAGTCGAGCATGTGGACGTTGACCGCCAGCGTGCCCTCATCGACGGCCTTGTTGATCTGCTGGCCGTACTGCCGCTCGAACTCGGCGCAGATCGGGCACAGCGCGTCCTCGTAGAGGTCGATGGTGACCGCGGGCGTGCTGCCGGGCTTGCTCACCGTGACGACGCCATTCGATTCGGTCGCGACGGACTGGGTTGACGCCCCGTACCCCTCGGCCTGTACGGCGGTCTGCTGCTTGTTCAGCACCAGGCCGACCACGATGATCGCGACGATCACCACGATGGCGATCCCGCCGATGATCAGCTGGGTGCGGTTGGAGCCGGAGGACTTCCGGGCGGCGGCGACGGACTGCCGGCCGGCTGCCGACTTGCGCGCGGGTTGACCACCCTTGGCCGGTGCCGGCTTGCCCTGCTGGTTGCGTTTGTTGTCGCCCTGCGCCACTGCGCTGTCCTCTCGTCATTACTCGCCGCCGACAGCTCTCGGTGTCGGAATCCGGCCGCCGTGTCCACTATGCCGTTCGGTCCGCCCTGCGTCGCACCAGGCGATCGACCGACGCCGGGGTGTCCGGGCGGATCGTCAGATAGACCGACAGGGCGATGAAGCCGAGGTCCCGCAGGACCTCTTGACCGTAGGCGGTTTGCCCTGCGTCGACGTCTCCCCCACCCCCGAAACAGCCGCAGTCGATGGACAGCCCGCGCGCAGCGGCGGAGATCACCCCGGCGATGAAGGTCACCAGCACGATCGTCGACAGCACGGCGGCAAGCCTGGTGGCCAGCCCGATGAGCAACAACACCCCGAGCGCGATCTCCAGGTACGGCAACACGGCGGCCACCACACCCACCACCGACTGGGGGAAGATGTCATAGGCGCGGACGGCGACGATCGTCTGGGCCGGGTCGACGGCCTTGGTGCCACCCGAGACGAGCCAGACCGCGGCGAGCCCGATCCTGGCCACCAGCCCGATCCCATCGCGGACCAGAACCCCCGGGGGTGCTGTCCGCGACATGATCACCCAATCACCCTAACGACCTGATGTCGCGCGCTGATCGATCAGCACTGACAGCCACTAGAACCCACCTGGTTTTCACGTGTGCTTGCCACGGCGGGGGGCGGCACACCGGCTGAAAAATCGGACCCGGGCGTCAGCCGGTCGGCGACGTGGGGGCGGCGCTGCCGTCTGTCGGGGCGGCGGCGGCGCCACTGGCCGTGGCGGCCGGCGTGACGGTGGTCTGCAGCAGTAGGTCGACGACGGCGGCAATCGAGGGCTGGGCCTGGCCCGTTTGCTGGTCGGTTTGGCCCGGCACCTGCACCAGCACCCGGCTCCCCAGGGGCACGCCGACCAGGCCGGCGAACGGCCCGCTCGCCGCCACCGGGAGCTCTTGCGGGCCTTGGCCGCTCGTGCTGGGGTCAGCGCCCGGCCAGGTGGTGCCGGCCGGCTGGCCGTCCCAGGTCACGGCCGTGTACTGCACAAGAACCTGTCCAAGGGCGACCGGGGCCCCGGTGCCGGTGGCGAGCACGGTGACGGTCGGCGTCGTCGGTTCGGCCAGACCAGCCGGAATGGTCACCGTCGCCGCTGCGCCCAACGCTCCGCTGACCTGCGGGGCGGTCGCCGGTAGTGGAGCCGCCGGCGTCGCGTCCACCTGGCCGCCGGCGGTCTTCGGGATGGCCTGCACGATGTCGACGATGAACACCAGGGTGTCGGTGCCCTTGATGCCGGCACTGGAATTGCCGGCCGATCCGTACCCGTCCGCGGGCGGGAGGCTCAGCAGAACCCGCGAGCCGACCGGAACCCCGACCAGGGCGGTGTCCCAACCGGGCACCACCTTCCCGGCGCCGATCTGGAAGGCGGAGGTGGCCCCACGGTCGTAAGAGTTGTCGAAGACGGTGCCGCCCCAGACCTGCCCGAGATAGTTCGTCACCAGCCAGTCGCCGGAGGCGGTGACCGGGCCGGTGCCCTGGGACAGGATCACCCGTTGCAGGCTCGGCACCGGGTCGTTGGCCGGGAACGTCAGGGTCGGCTTCTCACCGAAGGCGCCGCTTGCGGTCGGCAGCTGGTCGGCGGCCACGGGGGCGGCGACGGCGGTTGCCGCCGGCACCGCGGGGCCGAGGGTGGATGCCTCGGTGGACGACCCCGAGGCGCCCGTTGACGAGGTGTCGGTCGTCGCGGCCCCGGACGAGCAGGCCGCCAGAACGGCCAGCGGGACAATCAGCACCAGGGCGCGAAGGCGCATCAGGAAATCCTCGGATCTCGGTATTGGGGGGTGATTCACGCTGCGACGGACGGTGCTGCGAGTACGGCCGGCCGTCCGGGTGGGCACGGGCCTGCCGCAGGCAGGCACCCGCCAGACGACGACAACCCGCAACCCTACGCATCGTCGCCGTTCGCTGGGTGTGTGCACGGTGGATCCGCCCTGTGCGTCCGGGCACAGTGCCGCCGGCCCGCACGGACCCCGGACCGCGGTCGATTCGGCCGCCCTTGCGTCACCCCCGCAGGGCGGCGCCTTAACCTGATCCTCGTGCCACCCAACACCAGAGTGTTCGTCGCGCAGCTCGCCGGGCTGCCGGTGTTCGGACCAAGCGGCGAGTCCATCGGCAAGGTCCGCGACATCGTGGTGGCTCTGCGCCTGGACCGCAAACCGCCCAGGGTGCTCGGGCTGGTGGTGGAGTTGCCCACCCGCCGACCGATCTTCGTGCCGATGCTCCGCGTCGGAAGCCTGGAATCGCACGCCGTCGCGCTGTCCACCGGCTCGGTGAGCCTGCGCAGGTTCGAGCAACGCACCCTGGAGCTCAGGCTGATCGGCCAGCTGATCGGCGTGCAGGTGCAGCTCGCGACGACCGCCAGCTCGGCGATCGTGGTCGACGTTGCGATCGAGCGGACGCGTAGCCGGGACTGGGTCGTCTCCCGGCTTGCGGTCCGCGAACGTACCAGGCGGATCGTCCGCCGCGCTCCGGTGCAGGTGGTCGGCTGGACCGATGTCCGCGGGATGGACCCGGCCGAGTTGACCGGCCATACGGTCCGCGGGGCCCAACAGGTGCTCGCGTCCTTCGAAGGGCTGCGCGCTGCCGACGCGGCCGGCATCCTGCGCGATCTGGACCCGCAGCTGCGGTATGAGGTCGCGGACGCGCTGGACGACGACCGGCTGGCCGACGTCATCCAGGAGCTGTCGGAGGACGATCAGCAGGAGTTGCTGGCCCACCTCGACGAGGCCAGGGCGGCCGACATCCTGGAGGCGATGGATCCTGACGACGCGGCCGACCTGTTGGCCGAGCTACCTGAGGGCATCCAGGAACGGCTGCTCGGCCTGATGGAGCCGGAGGAATCGGCCCCGGTCCGCCGGCTGCTGCAGTACTCGTCCGAATCGGCGGGCGGCCTGATGACGCCGGAACCCGTCGTGCTCACCCCCGACGCCACCATCGCCGAGGCGCTGGCCCGCATCCGATCACCCGAGCTGACCCCGGCTCTGGCGTCCATGGTGTTCGTCTGCCGCCCCCCGCAGGCCACCCCCACCGGGCGTTATCTCGGCTGCGTGCACACCCAGCGGCTGCTCCGCGAGCCCCCGTTCGAGCTGGTCGCGGGAGCCCTGGACACCGAGATGTCCCGGTTGTCGCCGAACGCCGCGCTCACCGACGTCACCCGCTTCTTCGCGTCCTACAACCTTGTCTGCGCCCCCGTCGTCGACGACGAGGATCACCTGCTGGGCGCCGTCACGGTCGACGACGTGCTCGATCACCTGCTCCCGGACAACTGGCGTGACGAGGGCCTGGACGACGGCCAGTCCGACGCCATCGTGCAGGGCCTGCCGCACGGCGCCCCCAGCCTCGGCGCCCGCAGCGTCGTGCGCTCGGCCGCGCGCGCCGCCGCCCGGTCGGCCCTGCGGGACCCCGGTGGGCTCGACACCGGGATCGACAGCGGGATCGACAGCGGGATCGACAGCGGGATCGACACCGTTCTGCACGAGTCCACGCCGCAGGACCCCGCTCCGCAGGCGACGGCCCCACAGGACACCGTGCCGCCGCAGACCACCCCGCACACCACCCCGCACAACACCGGGAAGGGTGACCGTCGTGGCTGACACCCGCGCCCGTCGGCGGCTGGATCAACCACGCAGTGACCGCCGGTTCTCACTGGACATCGACCCGGAGACGTTCGGCAGGTTCTCCGAGAGCCTGGCCCGGTTCATGGGTACCGGGACCTTCCTGTTCTGGCAGACGATGCTGGTGATCACCTGGATCACCATCAACCTGGTGGCCGTCAGCTACCGCTGGGACCCGTACCCGTTCATCCTGCTGAACCTGGCGTTCTCCACCCAGGCTGCTTATGCGGCCCCGCTGATCCTGCTGGCGCAGAACCGGCAGGACGACCGCGACCGGATCACGTTGGAGGAGGACCGCAACCGGTCCGCGCAGACCAAGGCGGACACCGAGTTCCTGGCCCGCGAACTCGCCGCGCTACGGGTGGCGATCGGCGAAGTGGCGACCCGGGACTACCTCCGCGGAGAACTCGACCGGCTGCGATCGGACCTGGATGAGATGGCCAACCCGGACCCCGAGGACAGCGGCAAGCCCGCCAAACGCGCCCCCGTGAAACGCAAGAGCCGGCCGAAGGCGGCCGAGAGGACACCGACGGCCCCGCCCAGCCGGCGGGACAACGATGACGGCGGCGACCGCGCCGACTGAACCCTGGCTGCCGCCAAACCTGCGAGTAGCGGCGAGAAATCATGCGCATCCGGAGCCCGAACTGCCGATTTCTCGCCCGAACTGACCGCTCGTCGAGCACGAGAAAGGGCCCCGCCGGGTGGCGGGGCCCTTTCTCGGGTGCATCCACGACGCTCGTGGAGGTGGCGGGAATTGAACCCGCGTCCAACGTTGCTTCGTGAGGGCTTCTCCGGGCGCAGTCCGCTATGTCCCTACTCGGCCCCACCAATCGCGCGAACAAGCTGGTGCGACGGGCCCAGCCGCTGTTTGTTGTCCCTGGAAGATCCCGCGACCGGATCTTTCGGTAATCCCCCTAGCTGGCGCCAGGATCCGGGGCGGAGGAACCCCCGGTCTGACGGAGTCCTTACTCGCTCAGGCGACGAGGGCGAACTCAGTGCGACTGGTGTCGGCACTTGATTTTTTGCAACGGATGGTTAACGAGATCATCGTTGCCTTCCTCGGCCCGCTTCACCTCACTCGACGAACGCTGTCGAGACCGATCACCCCCGTAGGGAGAACAGCTTCTCCATCATACGTGTTCCTGCGCGGCGTGCTGCCGTTAGCGGTCGGCCAACCGAGGTCAGTGGGTCGCGCTCAGACTCAGGAGGCGCAGCCCTACTGACCGGGCACCAGCGGGCCGACGGCGAGAACCAGCGTCTGCCGGCCGTCGGTCCAACTTGAGCTCGCCGAGCCGGCGCCCAGACCGTGCAGGACCGCGGTCGCGTCCACTCCGGTCACCACGGCGCACGGCGGGTCGTCCCGGCCGAGCGTGCGTTCGATGCTCCGGGACAGCGGCCATTGGAGCGCACCGGTGGGATCGGCAGGCGAGCCGTAGGTGGTGAGCCGCAGCCGGTCCGGCGTCCACTCGCTGGTGTCCGTCATGGCGCTCGTCAGGTGGTCGATCAGCGCAGTCAACCGCTGCCGGACGGCCTTCTGTGGCACCGAGACGCTGTCGTCGCCCACTCCCAGCGCGTATGCCGCGACCACCACATCGCCCGCGGCTTGACGCAGCGTCACGGTGGTGGTGCCCTGATCGGTCACCGGGGGTTCGCCGACGTCACCGGCGGCCAGCGCGACGATCTCGGCGGTGTCGGTGGCGAGAGCGCACGGATCGATCCGGCCGATCGTCAGGATGGCGAGCGGGTCGGCAGAGCTGCCGACATCCTCGGTGCGGATGGCGGTGCCGTCCGGGTAGACCGCCACCGCGTACGGCTGGGTCCGCTCGCTGGCGATCCAGACGTTGGTGCCCTGCGTGACAGTGATCACGGGTGCGCCGGAGGGGGTCGGTACCCCGCCGGGACCGACCGGATCCAGGGTGGCCTCACAGGTGCTGACGTACGGCGGGTTGGTGTCGACGGGACCGGCGCCGTCGACAGGTCCGGCGGTTCCCGCGATCGACGTTTGCGCGCAGCCGGCCAGCAGCGCGCCGAGCAGCAGGATGCCGGCGGCGCACCGCAGTCTGGTCATGCCATCAGGACGGCAGGGGGGTGTCACGGGTTGCAGGGCCGGGTCATCTCAGTCGCTCATCCCCTTGGATCGCCGGCCCGCATACCGCTCGAGCTCACGGTCCGCGTCCCGCTTGGCCATCGTCTGCCGCTTGTCGTACTCCTTCTTGCCCCTGGCCAGGCCAAGCTCGACCTTGACCTTGCCGTCGGTGAAGTACATCGACAGCGGCACGAGGGCGAGCCCGCCCTCGTGCAGCTTCCCGGCGATCCGGTCGATCTCCATCCGGTGCATCAGCAGCTTGCGAGCGCGCCGCGGCGCGTGGTTGGTCCAGGTGCCTTCGGCGTATTCGGCGATGTGCACGTTGCGCAGCCAGAGCTCGTCATCGCTGACGGTGGCGAAGCCGTCCACCAGCGACGCCCGCCCGGCGCGCAGCGACTTGACCTCGGTTCCGGTGAGCGCGATGCCCGCCTCGTAGGTGTCCAGGATCGTGTAGTCGTGCCGCGCCTTGCGGTTGGTCGCGATGCTCTGGCGGCCCGCAGGTCTGTTGCTGCTGCGGGTCGCGGGGCGAGGTGTGCTCTTCGTTGCCATGGCTGGTCAAGGGTAGTTGTTCGCGCCAGCGCATTCGCTCCGCCCGTCGAACGCACCGACGCGACCGCGGACGAAGTGGCTACAGCCGGACGTACAACCGCAGCGTGACGTAGGCCGAGACGGCCGCCAGCCCCGCACCGATGGCCAGCAGGATCGGTGACACCCAGACCAGCGTCGCGCCGTCGATCTCCGGCAGGATGCCGGACCGGATCACCGGGCCGAGCGCCTGGTCGACGAACAGGATCTTCGCAGCGACCAGACCGCCGATGGCCAGCGCCGCGCCGACCACGCCGGCGATCACCGCCTCGAGCATGAACGGCAGTTGGGTGCGCCACCGGGACGCGCCCACCAGGCGCATGATCGCCGTCTCGGTCCGCCGGGTGTAGGCGGCGATCTGCACCATGTTGGAGATCAACAGCAGCGCGGCCAGCGCCTGGATCAGCGCGACGATGATGGTCGCGTTCCGGATGCCGTTCAGCAGGCTGAACAGCCGGTCCAGGAAGGCGCTCTGGTCGGCCACCGACTGCACACCGGGTTTGCCGTCGAACTGCTCGGCGATCACCTTGTAGCGCTGCGGGTCGAACAGTTTGACGTGGAACGAGGCGGACAGCGCCTGCGGCGTGCCGATCTCCAGGAGTTCCGGTTGCCCGGCGAACTGCTGCTTGTACCGCTCGTACGCCGCGGCCTGGCTCTCGTAGTCGATGCTCTCGACGTCGGTGTTGGCCTTCAGCTGGTCGTTGATGTCCTGGCACGGGGCCACCCGGCAGTCCGGGTCCTGTGCGGACTGGTCCGGCGTCAGGTAGATGGTGACCTCGACCTTGTCGCCGTAAATGTCGCGCATCTGGTCGGTCAACCGGGCAATGATCAACCCGCCGCCCAGCAGGCCGAGCGAGATCGCGGTGGTCAGGATCATCGCGATGGTCATGGTGATATTTCGCCGAAATCCGTTCAGGACTTCGGTAACGACAAATCCGGCGCGCATGGGTTCCTCTCGTGTGCCGCCCTGAATGTTTCCTCGGGATCACCTGGGTCGGCGGACGGTCCGCTCTCGCACCACGGCAACGACCGTCACCGTCGGCATTCGGCGCGTCACCTGCCCACCCCGTACACGCCACGCGCCTCGTCCCGGACAACCTTGCCCAACTGCAGTTCGATGACCCGCCGCCGCATGGAGTCCACGATCGTGTTGTCGTGGGTGGCCATCAGCACGGTGGTACCGGTGCGGTTGATCCGTTCCAGCAACAGCATGATGTCGGCGGTGGTGTCCGGGTCGAGGTTGCCGGTCGGCTCGTCGGCCAGCAGCAGCAGCGGACGGTTGGCGAACGCCCGGGCAATGGCGACCCGCTGCTGCTCACCGCCGGACAGCTCGTGCGGGAGCCGGTTGGCCTTGCCGTCCAACCCGACCATCTCCAGCACCTCGGGCACCGTCTGCTTGATCGACGCCCTGGACCGGCCGATCACCTCCAGCGCGAACCCGACGTTCTGCTCGACGGTCTTGTTCGTCAGCAGCCGGAAGTCTTGGAAGACGCAACCCAACCGCCGGCGGTGGGCGGCGACCTTGGAGCGACGCAGGTGCACGAGGTCCTGCCCGTCGACCTCGACCGACCCCGAGGTCGGGACATCCTCCCTGATCAGCAGGCGCAAGAAGGTCGATTTCCCGGAGCCGGACGGGCCGATGACGAAAACGAACTCACCCTTGTCGACGTCGATCGTCACGTCGTCGAGGGCAGGCCTGGTGGAGGCCTTGTACAACTTGGAAACGTGCGACAAATGAATCACAACGGTGGAGTCTAAACGTTGAGTCGTTATCCGTATGTGATCTCACCGCCGAACGGGCTCCGTCGACCCTCAGCGAACACGTCGCAGCGACACCCAGCGACCCATTCGGGGGTGCCAGACGTCGGGATGTCACCTGTTCAGCAGGGACAGCACCGACTCGTGCAGCAGTCCGTTCGTGGCCAGGGCGCTGTCGGGTCTGCCGCCGGATGGCTGACCGTCGATCGAGGTGAACGACCCACCTGCTTCGGTGACGATCGGGATCAACGCCGCAACGTCCCACAGGCTCAGCTGCGGTTCGGCCGCGATGTCCACCGCACCCTCCGCAACCAGCATGTACGAGTAGAAATCGCCGTAGGCGCGGGTCCGCCAGCAGTTGCCGGACAGCTCCGCGAAGCCCCGTTCCCGGCCGGCCAGCCGCCATTCGGCCGGATCGGAGTAGGACAGCGAGGCGTCGGAGAGATCCGTCACGCCGGACACCCGGCAGGTTGTGGCGTGCCCACCACTGAACCGGGTGAAGGCGCCGCCGCCGTCGGCCGCCCACCACCGCCGGGCCAGCGCCGGGGCCGACACCACCCCGACGACCGCCCGGCCGCCGTGGAACAGCGCGATCAGGGTGGCCCAGACCGGCACGCCGCGGACGAAGTTCTTGGTGCCATCGATCGGGTCGAGCACCCACCGGCGCGCGGCGCCGTCCGGCTCGCCCTCGCCCGACGCCGACGAGGCCGACTCGCCGAACTCCTCCCCCAGGACCGCGTCCTGGGGACGTTCCACCGCCAGCAGTGCTCTGATCGCCCGCTCGACGGCGAGGTCCGCGTCGGACACCGGCGTCAGGTCGGGTTTGGCCGTGACATGCAGGTCGGCGGCGCCGAACCGCGGGAAGCTGATCGCGTCGGCGGCGTCGGCCAGTCGCAGAGCCAGGGCGAGATCGTCGGCGTACGTCGACCGGGTCGGGGGCGCAGGTTGATCGGACATCGGGCCAGACTAGGAGCAGGCGGAGTTCAGTCGGGGTTCGCGGTGCGCCGGTGGTCCGTTTGCGCTGTCCGGTGGCTCGCCCCAACCACGTCGCGGAGTTCGACGCGGAGCACCGGGCCGCCCCACGGCGTCACCACGCGGTGGGAGCTACTCATTGGCTGCACCCGACAGTTGTCTGCGCGTGATCTAGTTGACTGCCTGTGCCCTGGCTTCTTCCCCGTCCTGGACCACCGCACTGATCTCCTCGACGAACCGCGGCCACAACGCCTCCGGCAGGTCGTGTCCCATCCCGGGGAAGGTGACGAGCCGCGCGCCCGGGATCGCCGCGGCGGTGGCCGCGCCGCCGGACACGGTGATCAGCGGGTCGGCCTCGCCGTGCAGGACGAGGGCGGGCACGGCGACGTCGCGCAGCAAGCCCGTCCGGTCGGGCGAACCGAGGACCGCAGCGAATTGGCGAGATCCCCCCGCCGGGTCGTAGCTCCGGTCGTACGCCCGGCCGGCCAGATCCTCGATTCGCTGCAGATCGAAGGGGTATCCCGGCGAGCCGATGTGCCGCCAGACGGCGACGCTGTGCGCGATCGCCGCGGCCCGGTCGGCGGCCCGGCGCCGGACGAGCATCCGGACGCCGACCTCGAAACGGGGCCGGCCCACCCGCCGAGATCCCGTGCTGGAGGAGATCGAGGTGAGGCTGCGGACCAGGCCCGGATGCCGCAGAGTCAGCGACTGGCCGATGCAGCCCCCCATCGAGATGCCGACCACATGCACGCTGCCGAGATCGAGCTCGCTGATCAGACCTGCTGTGTCGTCAGCCATGTCGGCGATCAGATACACCGGCTTTCGGCCCAGGAAGGCAGCGACCGGGCGGCCAGGACGCTCGTCTTCGAGGTGGGTGGACAGCCCGATGTCCCGGTTGTCGAACCGGATCACCCGGTGGCCGCGGGCGGCCAGCATCGCGCAGAAGCCGTCGTGCCAGGCCAGCATCTGCGTGCCCAGGCCCATCACCAACAGGATCGGGACGTCGGCCGGGTCGCCGAAGGTCTCGTAGGCGATCGTGATGCCGTTCGCCGGCGCAGTGCGGATCCCGTTCATCGGCCGAGTCTGCCATCGGGTCACCGCGGCCCGCAGGTTCCGGTGCCGCGGGTTGACGACGACGACTCGACAACCGGTGTGTGGACAACCGGTGTGTGGACAACCGGTGTGTGGACAACCGGTGTGTGGACAACCGGTGTCGGAGATCGGCGCCGTCGGGCTACCGTCATGCCCGACACCAGGAGCCGGCAGAGCGAGGGAGACGCAATGGCAGCGCCGACCGCCACCGAGCACATCCATGACGAGGTGCGCGAGCTCGTCCGCCGTCGCGGTATCGATCCGGTCACCGATCACCGGTCCACCCGGGCGTTGATCGACGAGGTGATCGCCCACTACGACGAGCGCGTCCCGATGTCGTCGCTACCGCCCCTGCTGGACCGGGCCGGCGCCGTCCGTCATGTGTTCGATTCACTCGCGGGATTCGGCCCGCTGCAACGCTTTCTGGACGATCCGGCGGTCGAGGAGATCTGGATCAACCAGCCGGGGCGGGTCTTCATCGCCCGGCACGGCCGCTCCGAACTGACCACCGTCGTGCTGTCCGCGGAGGAGGTGCGCGATCTGGTCGAGCGAATGCTCAAGCCGTCCGGTCGCCGGTTGGACCTGTCCTCGCCGTTCGTGGACGCGCTGTTGCCGGACGGCAGCCGGCTGCACGCCGTCATCCCGGACATCACCCGCGATCACCTGAGCTTGAACATCCGCAAGTTCGTGGTCGCCGCGAACGGCCTGGAGGACCTGGTCGCGCTGGGCACCATCACCGCGCACGCCGCGCGGTTCATGGAGGCCGCCGTCACGGCCGGGCTGAACATCATCGTCGCCGGCGGCACCCAGGCCGGGAAGACCACGATGCTGAACACGCTGATCAACTCGATCCCGGCGCGCGAACGGGTGATCACCTGCGAGGAAGTCTTCGAACTCCGACCGAACCTGCCGGACGTGGTGGCGATGCAGACCCGGCAACCCAACCTCGAGGGGCACGGCGAGATCCGGCTCCGCAGGCTGGTGAAGGAGGCCCTGCGGATGCGGCCGAGCCGGATGATCGTCGGCGAGGTGCGTCAGGAGGAATCGCTCGACCTGCTCATTGCGTTGAATTCGGGGCTTCCCGGGATGTGCAGCGTCCATGCCAACTCGGCACGGGAGGCCGTGGTCAAGCTGTGCACCCTGCCGTTGCTGGCCGGTGAGAACGTGACCGACGCCTTCGTGGTGCCGACGGTCGCCTCCTGCATCGACCTGGTGGTGCAGATCGGCATGGAGCCGGACGGGTCCCGGCGGGTTCGCGAGATCATCGCGTTGCCTGGGCGGGTCGAGGGTGGAGTGGTCGAGACGGAGGACATCTTCACCAGCTCGGGTGGCAAGCTCGTTCGCGCACAGGGCTTTCCACCCCACGCGGACCGGTTCGAGCAGCACGGCATCGAACTCGCGGCGCTACTGGCCCTGCACTCCCGAGACGCCAGCGGCGCGATCTGACCTGACCAGCAGCAGATCGGCTTCGGTGACGGCCGGTCTGCTGGCGGCCGGCATCGGGTCGCGGCCTCGCCAGCGGAGCGCCGAGCCGGCCCGCGCAGCCCGCTCGCCCGTCACCACGGCGCCCGGTCAGGGCCGGCTGCCCGGCTGTGTCCGGCCCGTGAGATCCTTCACGATCTCCTTCGCCTCGGCGACCTTCTCCTCACATTCTCCGGCTCCCAGGTACCCGCACGTCAGCGGCAGGGCCGCTGCGTAGGATCCGGCCGTGAAAGAATTCTCCCGATCCGGCCTGACCTTCCCGGTGCGAGATTCCGGCCCGACGGGCGGCCGCGCGGTGGTGCTGCTGCACGGTTTTCCGCAGGACGAGTCCTCGTTCGATCGGGTGGTGCCGCTGCTGCACGAGCAGGGTCTGCGCACACTCGTGCCCACCCAGCGCGGCTATGCCCCGGCGGCCCGTCCACGCCGGCGCCGTGACTACACGCTCACCGAGCTGTCCCAGGACGTGGTCGCACTGCTGGACGCAGCCGGCCTGGAGCGGGCGCACGTCGTCGGTCACGACTGGGGAGGCGCGGTCGCCTGGGCGGTCGCGGGCTGGCATCCCGATCGCGTGTACTCGGTGACGGCGCTGTCGACGCCGCACCCCGCCACCATGCTGCCGGCCATGGTCCGTAGCTCGCAGGGGCTGAAGTCCTGGTACATGGGCTTCTTTCAGCTGCCCTGGCTTCCCGAGCTCACCATGCCGCGGATGGCGAAGGGCCTGGCCCGCAGCGGCCTGCCGGCGGAATCGGTCGCGCGCTACCAGGCACTGCTGGCCGAGCCGGCGGCCCGCACCGCCATGCTGAACTGGTACCGAGGACTGCCGCTGTCCCAGCGGCCACCGGTGCCCGACATCGGTGTTCCGGCAACGTATGTCTGGGGCACGGGCGATTTCGCGTTGGGCCGGTATGCCGCCGAGCACACCGCGGAGCGGGTCACCGCCGACTACCGATTTCTGCCACTGGACGCCGGGCACTGGCTCCCGGAGACCCGTCCGGCCGAGGTGGCGGCGGCCATCATCGACCGGGTCACCGGCACGCCCTGAGCCCCCACCCCTGCTGGATCACGACAGATTCGTTGGCGGGTCGACGATCTCGAGCCCGCCGGATCGGCGAACGCTTCCGCAAAGGGTGACGTGGCTGCTCGTGGCACCCACCCGGCCGCGGTCAGTCCAGGGAGCGGACGCCGCCCGGGCCGTTGGCCGTCCTGGCATCCAGCGCACCGGCGATGACGGCCCGCAGGTCGCCGCCCACATGGGCGGCGATGGCCGCGGAGACGGCGCCCAGGACGAACGGGGCGTCGACGATGACGACCCGTTCGGCCTGGGCGGATTCGAGGAACTCGACGGCGGTCTCGGCGGTGAGGAAACCGCTGCCGAGGTCGTAGAGCAGCACCGCGCCGTCACCGGTGTCGGCCTTGACGATGGCGTCGGTGATGAGCTCGAAGGACGTGCCGATCGAGCCGTCTTCGAGCCCACCGGCCGGGGCGATGGTCACCGACGGGGCCATCTGACCGGCGACATGGGCCAGCCCGTTGGCCAACTCCCTGCTGTGTGACACCAGGACGAGACCGACCGTCACGTTGTTGCCCTTTCCGCCGTAGATCGCTGACGCGCTGAGTTGCCCTGGACTACTGGCTTGCCGTGGCGGCGAGTGCCTGCAGCAGGTAAGTGCTGCTCATCGCACCCGGATCGAGATGTCCGATGGACCGCTCTCCCAGGTAGCTGGCACGACCCTTGCGGGCCTGCATCGGAAACGTCGCCTCCGCGCCGGCCGCGGCGGCGTCGGCGGCGGCCTGCAGCACCCCGGCGGCCGAGCCACCACCATCCGCGGCGCCCTTGGCCGCCGTCACCGCCGGGGTGAGGGCGTCGACCATGGTCTTGTCCCCGGATTCGGCCTTGCCCCGCGCGACTACCCCGTCCCGAGCGGCGGTCAACGCCTTGGCGATGGCCTCACCGTCCAGGGTCTGGGCATCGCCGACGGTGGTGGCCGCGCGCAGGAAGGCCGTCCCGAAGAGCGGTCCGGCGGCCCCGCCCACGGTGGAGATCAACGTAGTGGCAACGAGTTTGAGCACCGCACCAGGGGTATCCGGCGCACCGGCATCCAGCTTGGTGAGCACTGCGGTGAAGCCGCGGGCCATGTTCTCCCCGTGGTCGCCGTCACCGATGTCCCGGTCCAGGTGGGTCAGCTCCACCCGGTGCTCGGCGACGGTCGCCGCGACCGCACGGATCGCCGCCACCACGCCCGCGGCATCACAACTCATCGATCACACGCCCCAACGCAGGGCGACGGTGTGCACCGGGGCGTCCCACAACTCGGTCATCTCAGCGTCCAGTTTCAGCAAAGTGATTGACATGCCTTGCATCTCCAGGGAGGTGATGTAGTTCCCGACCAGCGACCTGGTCACCTCGATACCGCGGTCCGCAAGGAACTTCCGGGCCGAATGGTAGGCGAGGTACAACTCGATCTGCGGGGTGCCCCCCATCCCGTTGACGAACAGCAGGGTGTCCGCGCCGGACTCGAACGGCAGATCCTCGACGATGGAGGTCAGCAGGATGGAAACGATCTCGTCGGCGGAGACGAGCTTCATCCGCTCCCGTCCCGGCTCGCCGTGGATCCCGACGCCCATCTCCATCTCGTCCTCGGCCAGGGTGAACGACGGCTCGCCGGAGTGCGGGACGGTACAGGGGGTCAGCGCCATGCCCATCGACCTGACCTGCGAGCTGACCCGCTCCGCGATGGCGGTGACCGCAGCGAGGTCGTCGCCGCGGGCGGCGCTGGCGCCGGCGATCTTCTCGACCAGGACGGTGCCGCCGACACCGCGCCGGCCGGCGGTCCAGGTGGAGTCCTTGACCGCGACGTCATCGGCGATGACGACGGACTTGACCTCGATGCCCTCCGCCTCGGCGAGCTCGGCCGCGGTTTCGAAGTTGAGCACGTCACCGGTGTAGTTCTTCACGATGAGCAGCACACCCGCGCCACCGTCAACCGCCTGGGTCGCCGCGATGACCTGATCGGGCGTGGGCGAGGTGAACACCGGTCCCGGTACCGCGGCGGCCAACATGCCCTCGCCAACGAAACCACCGTGCAGCGGCTCGTGCCCACTGCCGCCACCGGACACCAGGGCGACCTTGCCCTGCACGGGGGCATCGGCCCGGGCGATGAACGCCGGCTCCAGTTGCACAGTGATCAGATCCGCGTGCGCCTCGGCCATGCCCTGCAGGGCCTCCGATGTCACGGTGGTCGGATCGTTGATGATCTTCTTCACGACAGTCCTCTCGACGCTGATGGGGAACCGACACAGGCCGGACGACGGCCCCCGTCGTCGCTCGGCCTGAACCGATCTTGCACCCGACCGGCCCGGTCGGCCACGCCAGGATCAACCCCGCCCGGGTGGTCTTCGCTACGAGGAGCGACCGTCAGGACTGCGGGGCGCTGCGCAGCCGCACCGACAGGCAGGTCACGCAGCCCTCGAGCTTTTCGAACTCGGAGATGTCCACCGGGATCGGCGTGTAGCCCAGGTCGGCGATCAGCTCGGCGGACCGCGGCGCGGAGGCCGCCATCAACAGCCGCCCACGGCCCAGATCGACGACGTGCGAACCGGATTCCTCCGGCACCGGCCGGAAATGCGGCCAGAACCCGGGGTCGTCGACCAGCGGCGGGTAGCCGATCACCGTGCCGTCCGGCAATGCCGTCACGGCCGACTTCAGGTGCAGGACCTTGGCGACCGGCACCGCGATCACCGGGTAGCCCAACGGGTCGCAGATCGCGCGGAAGGCGGTGATGCCCGCGGCGTCGGTGCGGAGCGTCCGGCCGACATAGATCGTCCCGCCGACCTTCAGCACGTCCCCGCCGTCCAGGGTGCCCTCGCCGATCCGTTGCACGCGGTAGCCGAGGTCCGTGACAGTGGACACGGTGCCGTCGATCTCGGGTTTGCGTTGATCAGCACCCGGGCTGGTGATGACGGCTGTCGAGCCGACCATCACGACGGTGTCCTCGACGAAAACGCTGTCCGGACAATCGGTCGCGGCGGGCACCTCGACCGTCTGCCAGCCGGCCGCGGTGAGCGTGTCGACATACTCGAACCACTGCGCGCAGGCCAGGACGAAGTCCGCCGGTACCCGATCGATGTGGGTGACCAGGCCCTCCGCCAGGCGCGGCGAGGGTTGGCGGATGAGTGCTCGGGGCGACGCGGTCATCGGACGGCTCCGTGGTGCGGTGGTCGGCAGGGTCTGGCCGGACCCTACCCAGGTGCGGGCCTCTGGCCGGGCGCCGGGCGGGTGGCTCGTTACTCGCGTTCGTAGATGTCCGGGATCCCGTCGTGGTCGTCGTCCCGGTTCTCCAGCTCGCACAGGGCGCGGTAGCGCCGGTTGCGGATCCGCAGCAACACTGCGGCCACCAGGGCGGCCGCCACCGAGCCGGCCAACACCGCGATCTTGACGTGGTCGTCGGCCTCCGAACTGCCGCCGAAGGCCAGCTCGCCGATCAGCAGCGACACGGTGAACCCGATACCGCCGAGGATGGCGACGCCGGTGACATCCGGCCAGGTCAGCCCTCGCTGCAGCGGTTGCCGGGTGAGCTTGGAGGTCAGGAAGGTGGCGATCAGGATGCCGATCGGCTTGCCGACCAGCAGGCCGGCAATGATCCCGATGGCGATCGGGTCCGAGATTGCCGATTGCAGGCCGGACCAGCCACCGAGCAGCACCCCGGCCGAGAAGAACGCGAAGACCGGTACCGCGAACCCGGCAGACACCGGGCGCACCAGGTGCTCGAAATGCTCGGCCAGGCCGGGACCTTTCGGGTCGGCAGCGTTCTTCCGGGGCCGCACCGGAACCGCGAAACCCAGCAGCACCCCGGCGACAGTGGCGTGCACGCCGGAGGCATGCACCAGGGTCCAGGTGGCGAACGCCAACGGCAGCAACAGGTACCAGTGACTGATCCCGCGCTGCACCAGCACCGTGAAGACGGCCAGCGGCAGCAACGCGAGCAACAGCCATTGCAGGTGCAGGTCTTCGGAGTAGAACAGCGCGATCACGGTGATCGCCAGCAGGTCGTCGACGACGGCGAGAGTGAGCAGGAAGGTCCGCAGCGCCGACGGCAGGTGGGTGGAGATGACGGCGAGCACAGCGAGCGCGAATGCGATGTCGGTGGCGGTGGGGATGGCCCAGCCCTTGGGCCCGGTGCTGCCGGCGATCGCGAGATAGATCAGCGCGGGGACGATCATGCCGCCGACGGCGGCAGCGATCGGGACCACCGCCCGCTTCGGGTCGCGCAGATCGCCTGCGACGAACTCCCGTTTCAACTCGAGGCCGGCGACGAAGAAGAAAATGGCCAGGAGGCCGTCCGCGGCCCAGGTGGCCAGGGTGAGGTCGAGGTGCAGGGCGGCGGGGCCGACCTCGGTCTGCAGCAGCTGGAAGTAGCTGTCTGACCACGGGCTGTTCGCCCAGCCGAGCGCGATCACCGTTGCCAGCAACAGCAGGGCGCCCCCGACTGTCTCCTTGCGCAAAACGTCGGCAATGCGGCTGCCTTCCGACAACGAGCCGGGCGAGAACAGCGATGGCGATTCGGAAGCCACGATGTCGTCCCTCCGCTGCGCCGGCCGGCTGAGTCGACCGGCTGAGTCGACCGTCGGCCCGCGGGCCTCCGGCGAATGCTCTGGCAGACTAACTCCCGCCCCGGTCCCGTCGGGTGCTGGCCAGCAAGTGCGTGCCGTGCGTGCGGGTCGGCCCCTGGCGTTGACCCATGACGGCAGCGGCGCCGGACACCGAACGAGTGGCCGTGGTGCCCCGCTCGACGGCCGCGACGCGGGCGGTCCGGCCCGTGACCGGCCGGCAGCCGGGATTTCGCGTCCGCGGATCCGGGGGGCAACGCCCGGAGCGTCGAGACGTACCGGGGCGCAACCGCCTGAAAGAACTTCGGCCGGCCCGGGCTCGGGTGGAGCCGGGGCTCGGGCATCGGGCTCGGGCATCGGCACGCCGGTTGTGTCCACAAACTCGCCTTTGGTCGGCATCACTGCGAACATATGTTCGTGGGCGCGGTGCAGGCAGGAACCGGAGCGACGATCCTGCATGCCGACCTCGACGCGTTCTTCGCCTCCGTCGAACAGCGGGACAATCCGAAGCTGCGCGGCCGCCCGGTGATCGTCGGCGGCGGTGTCGTACTGGCCGCCAGCTACGAGGCCAGGGCGCGCGGGGTCCGCGGCGCAATGGGTGGCGCGCGGGCGCGCGGGCTGTGCCCGGAGGCGATTGTCGTCCCACCGCGGATGGACGCCTACTCCAGGGCCAGCAAGGACGTGTTCGAGGTGTTCCGCCGGACCACCCCACTGGTCGAGGGCGTCTCGATCGACGAGGCGTTCCTCGACGTCGCCGGGCTGCGGCGGGTGTCCGGGGAGCCCGCGGCGATCGCCGAACGGTTGCGGAACGACGTGCTGGAATCCGTCGGACTGCGCATCACGGTGGGGGTGGCCCGCACCAAATTCCTGGCCAAGGTGGCCAGCGGGGTCGCCAAGCCCGACGGCCTGCTCGTCGTGCAGCCAGACCAGGAACTCGCGTTCTTACACCCGCTGCCGGTGCAGCGGCTCTGGGGTGTCGGCCCGAAGAGCACCGAGAAGCTCCACGAATTGGGCATCTACACGGTCGGTCAGGTCGCCGGGCTGGGCGAGGCCGGGCTGGTGTCGATCCTCGGCCGGGCCTCGGGCCGGCACCTGCATGCGTTGGCGCACAACCGGGATCCGCGGCGGGTGCAGACCGGGCGGCGCCGGCGGTCCATCGGCTCGCAGCACGCGATGGGCAGGTCCCGGCACACGCCGGCCGACATCGACGCCGTGCTGGTGGCTCTGGTCGACCGGGTCAGCCGGCGGATGCGCAGCGCCGAGCGGACCGGCCGGACAATCGTGCTGCGGCTGCGGTTCGACGACTTCTCCCGGGTGAGCCGATCGCACACCCTGGCCCGCCCGACCGCGCACACCGGGACGATCCTGTCGGCCGTCCGCGCACTGGTCGCGGCGGCGTCACCGATGATCGAGCGCCGCGGCCTCACCCTGGTCGGGATTGCCGTCGGCAACCTGGACGACGAGTCGCTGCAGCTCGAACTGCCCTTCGACGAGGTGCCGGCCGGCGCTCTGGACTCCGCGCTGGACGGCGTGCGCGAACGGTTCGGGTCGGCCGCGGTGACCCGGGCGGTGCTGTTGGGGCGCGACTCCGGGTTCTCGATGCCGGTGCTGCCGGACTGAGCACGCCGGGAGTGCCCGTTGCCCGAGCGTCACTGCCGGCGCGGCGCGACCCTGCGCCGTTCGCCGGACCCGGTGCGGCCCGGGTGGGTCTGGCTGTGCGCCGGCGGCCCGCTGCTCGGGGTGTCTTTGTGCACCCGCACCGCCGCGGCGGCATTCCGACGCACCCAGCGTCCCACCAGCGGGCAGGCACGCCGGGCCGCGCCGGCCGAACCGTGCTGTCGGTGGCCCGTGGGAAGGTGCCGGCATGACCAACCTGCGGAGTGGAATCGTGATCAGCTCAGCGACGACCAGGGAGTTCACCGAGCTCGCTGTTGCCGCCGAGAAGGCCGGCTGGGACGCCATCTTCACCTGGGAGGCGGTGTGGGGCCAGGACGCCTGGATGACGCTGACCGCTGCGGCGATGGTGACCGAACGGATCCGCCTCGGCACCATGTTGACGCCGCTGGCGCGAATCCGGCCGTGGGAGCTCGCAGGGCGGGCGGCGACGCTCGACGCGCTCTCCGGCGGGCGGGCGCAACTCGCCGTCGGCATGGGCGCGCTGCATGACGGCTGGCTCGCCTTCGAGGCCGACGAGGGTCGCAAGGTCCGCGCCGAGAAGGTGGACGAGGGGCTGGCCATCTACGACGGTCTGCTGCGGGGACAGCCGTACTCGTTCTCCGGCAAGCACTATCAGGTCAGGCCCACCGAGTTTCCACCACCGCCGATGCCCGTGCAGCGCCCTCGGGTGCCGGTCTGGGTGGTCGGCGCGCACCCCTCGACGCCGTCCTTGCGACGGGCCGCGCGCTGGGACGGACTGCTGTCGACGAAGGTCGGGTTCGCCGCGGATACCCCCTTCACGCCCGCCGACCTGGCAGACGTGGTCGCCGCCGTCCGGCCGCTGCGGGACGCCGCCGGGCTGCCGTGGGCGGGATACGAGGTGGTCGCCGAGGGCATCAGCGAACCGGGCAGCGCAGGCGACAGCCAGATCGGCGAATGGGTCGCCGGCGCGACCTGGTGGGTCGAGTCCGACTGGTCGATGGGAGATAACGCGCTGGCTCGGCACCGGGCGCGAATCGAAGCCGGTCCGCCGCAACCCTGATCGGCTGCGAGGCCAACGGGTCGGTCGGCAGAACCTCATCCTCAAGAGAATCAACGGGCGCGAAAGGGTCTGCCCCGGCCTTGCGCCGGCACTCAATCCTTGTTCCACTCCGGATTGTCGGACGCGTTCTTCAGGAACTCATTGACCCGGTCACGCTCGTCGCCCTGAAACTGCACGTCCTTCTCGTTCGCGGAATCCCTGACCTTCTCCGACATCACACCTTTGTGCTGCTGGTTGTGGTAAGTGGCCTCACCTGCTGGTGCGGGTATGGCCCGATGCCCGACCCCCTCGTGCAGGACGTCCCCGGCGATGGCCCGGAGGTTCTCCGCCTTGCGACCGCTGATGAGATCGACATTGATGAACGCGACGTTCGACGCGGGATCCCGGATGTGCTGACCGAAGGTCTTCCCACCGGATTCCGTCACCTTCAGGTCGCTCGTCACGCGGGTGACGACCTCCTCCAGTCGCTTGCCCTTGAGCGCGCCCTCCGCCGTCAGAATCTTGCGGACCGTTTCCTCGCGCTTGGCGTCGTCCTTCAGGTCGTGCACGAGATAGACGAGTATGACGCCCTTCTTCCGCATCTCCTCGATTTTCGCCAGCCCGCGCTGGGCGGTGACGGTGACTCCCTTCTTCTTCAGGGTCGAGTCCTTTGCCTTCCTGGTGGTGTCGTCCAGCGCCTTCTTGGCCTCGGTCCTGACCGTCGCCAATTCCTTGTCCGACAGGCTGCTTCCGGAGTCGACGATGGTGAGCGTCGGGTCGCGCTGCACGGAGATCAGCCGCTGAACAGGCGGGCCCGGGCGGGCGGACCGGACCGGCCCCGTGATCCCGGTGGGCACCTGCTGGTGGACGAGTGCCGCGGACGCGGACGCTCCGGAACGGGACGCGAGGAGCGAGGTAGTAGCGCGGTTCCCGGCGCCGCTCTGCAGGACCAGGACGGCGGACTCGGTCGACCTGGCGACCCGGGGCCGAGCGCTTTCGGGGTGAACGAATTCCTCAGTGCCACATTCGGAAGAATTGCGAATCGATGCCGGATTCACTCTCACCGATCGATTCTACCGAATCGAACTTCCACCTGAAGTGCCCTGATCGCGAGGGCAGGAAATGCTGCCCGAAAGGGCGTGCCGAGCGGACGGTCCC
>Ga0208588_1000097_pt1 | contig 26151 bp, 27 predicted proteins | sample NGESurshal092012_8_FD_184483 | JGI IMG/M metagenome (GOLD analysis project Ga0208588, IMG submission 184483) | Arctic peat soil microbial communities from Barrow, Alaska - NGEE Surface sample 415-3 shallow-092012 (SPAdes) | ecosystem: Environmental > Terrestrial > Soil > Wetlands > Peat ...
GTTCTTAACGCAAAACTTGTGCAACTTTTACGTAACCTAATGCTTCCCTCAAAAAGAAATAGGAGAAAGGTCAGCATTCCGCATCGAGATAGATGAGACGGAAATAACTGACCAAGAAATCATAGAAAATCTTCCTGCTATATCCCGCATCCCAGTAAGCGAAGTCTCTAGGTCACTGAAGTCCGGAGGTGTAGGCACTTGTATCTTTCTTAACATTCCATAACCTGCTGGGAGCTACGGAGCAAAAATTCCCGTATTTTTCCCGATGACTTGAATACGAACAAAAGCCTATGCTTTGGGGGTAAAAATAAATTTTATATTTCATAAAGGAATTCTTTACTTATTCACCAATTAGAAATATTCCAATATACAAGCAAGAAAGTAATCAAGAGCTACTCTTTATTTTTATCAAGAACTACCCCTACGGTGGTATCTGCATACACTAAGCATGAAATGAAAAAGATTGGAGAGTGTGAGGAAAGATGATTAATCGAAGTCAGATATCACTACAACATAACAGCTCTCTATCAACTGTTCTGCAGCGCATTATTGATCCATGTCTGATTATTTTTTTGCTTTACTCGCTATATAGTATTACCTGGACACCCTACCAAGAAGCTTATGTCTATCTTGGGATCATCACATTCCTGTTGACGCCCCCTCTTTTCAGGATGGCAGGTTTATATCGGTCATATCGAACAGGTAGTTACATGACTGAACTACCCCGCATCTTGGCTGGATGGTCTATTATTATTGCGGTTTTGCTGTTTCTAGCTTATTTGACCAAAAGTAGTGCAATGTTCTCGCGTCAAGTATTAATCACTTGGTTTATCTCTGTTCCCTTTGTCATATTTACAGCCCATTACTTGATTCGCAAAGCTCTCCATACGAAAACAAATAACCGGACTGCTGTCATCGTAGGGGCTACCCCTCTGGGAAGACAACTTGCAACGGAAATGACTACTTCAGCAGGTTTAGGCATCAAGCTTATTGGCTTTTTTGACAATAATCTTGCGCCATCATCTAATCCGCTAGAAGCCCCAATTCTTGGCAAGTTAGAACAGTTACTAGACTATGTAAAAAGAGTAAGGACAAGCATTGTCTATATTGCCCTACCTATCGAAGACTCACGCTACGCTTACCAAATTATTGACTCGTTGCGGGATACTACGGCTTCTGTATATTTCATGCCAGATATCTCTGCCTTTGACCCACTGCGCCTGAGTGTGCAGAGAATCAACGGGGTCCCTGCTTATGAGATATATGAGACTCCTTTTGTTGATGGTTTTGCTCGATTAGCGAAACGGGCTAGCGACATTATTATTTCCAGCATTATTCTGCTCTTAATTTCTCCTCTGATGGCGGCTATCGCTATTTTAGTTAAACTAACTTCTCCAGGCCCCATTCTCTTCAGGCAGCGCCGCTATGGGCTCAACGGGGAAGAAATCATCGTCTATAAGTTCCGTTCCATGACCGTCACCGAAGATGGGGATCAAGTTGCACAGGCTTTACGCAATGACACTCGGTGTACTCCCATAGGAAGGCTTTTGCGGCGTTCGTCCTTGGACGAGCTACCCCAGTTCATCAATGTACTTCAGGGCCGTATGAGTATTGTTGGTCCCCGGCCTCATGCCGTAGCTCATAACGAGGAATATCGGAAGTTGATTAGTGGTTACATGCTCCGTCACAAAGTAAAGCCTGGAATTACCGGCTGGGCCCAAGTGAACGGGTATCGGGGCGAGACCAATAGTTTGGACAAAATGGCTCGTCGCGTGGAGTATGACCTTGAATACATGAGTAATTGGTCCCTGACATTTGATCTGGCAATTATCTTCAAGACCTTAATTACGGTCCTGCGCGATAGGAACGCTTACTAGAGTCTTTTGGGCCAAACACGGCAGATAGCAATAGACAGGCAATGCCCAAATTAATCGAGACATCAGCCAGATTAAATACAGGGAAGTGGATCAGTCGAAAGTCTAAGAAGTCTACTACTTGACCCGTTAGAAATCGGTCCAGCCCATTACCTATAGCTCCCCCTAGAATGAATCCATACCCCCACTGTTCAAGAGCAGAGATTTGAGGGCTCACTAGAACATAAATCACTAAGCCAATGCTAACCATTAAAGAAATCCATTTTAGCCATTCACTACCTCCGACAAACAGGCTGAAGGCAGCTCCCGTATTGCGGACATGGGTCAAGTGAAACACCCCTTGCCATAGAGGTATAGTTCCTCCTAAGGCCAAACTATTGACGATCCATTGTTTGCTTAAGGCATCTACAGCAACAACAACGACTGCCGCTACCCAGAACCAAAATTTTTTTACCTTGATCATAGCTACAGCCTAATCGGATGGGGGTACTTTTATGTAACAGTAGTAAGCACAAGCTAGCAAGGCATAAGTGCTTGAGCATTTTTCGTCGCTATTGGTACGAACTGGTCCTTTTCCCCCTGACGCTGCTTTTGGATGTTGCTGGAGTTTCTGCCGCTTATTCAGCTTCGTACTGGCTGCGCTCTCTGGCCCCAAACTCTCTGCGGCCCCAAGTTTATGTAGGCTTGACATCGGTTAGTTGCCTGATTGTCGTCATTATTTTTGCCTTTTTTGGCCTCTATCGCCAAAAGCGACGGGAATCTCGCTTTGATGAGGCCGTCCTTGTACTCTTGGGCGTCGGAACTTCTCTTGGGGTGCTCTTAGCTGGGGTATTCTTTATTCGGTCAATTTCCATATCCCGCTTGGTATTGCTCTACACCTTTGGGATTACCGCTTTATTACTGGTTTTAGTCCGTCTGGGATTGCAGGGCTTTGATGAATGGATGCGGAATCGAGGATTTGGGCTGAGGCGGCTCCTTATTTTGGGAACTAGCCTCAGCGCACAGACCCTGGGAGAGCGCCTCGAACGCAATTTATCCCTCGGCTATGAATTAGTTGGCTACCTAACCGATACCAAAGATGACCTAGAAGGCCCTAAGGTCTTGGGGAATGTAGATGAACTAGCCAAACATTTGGTACTAGCAGGCCCAATTGATGAGGTCTGGTTGGCTTTACCTGAAAAACCTGGACAAGAGGTTGCACACCTGATTGCGACCATAAAGAGCCAAGCTGCTGTGGAGATTAGGATCCTGCCCGATGTCCTAGAATTTTTCACCTTGCGCTTGGATGTAGATTCTCTGGGCGGGATGACCATACTCACCCTGCGAGATACCTCTCTGCGCAAGCCCTCGAATCGGGTTTTAAAACGCACATTTGATCTCATCCTGTCAGGCTTAGCCTTGGTCATCTTCTCTCCCCTCATACTTTTGATTGCACTGGGCGTGAAACTATCAAGCCCAGGACCAATTTTGTATAAACAAGAACGAGTCAGTCGAGATGGAGATGGTTTTGGAATTTATAAATTCCGCTCCATGTATATTGATTCAGAAGCTACAGGCCCAGGTTGGACACGGCCAGAAGACCAGAGAGTAACTCCCTGGGGGCGCATTATTCGCAAAACGAGCTTAGATGAGCTACCTCAGCTTTTCAACGTTTTTCTCGGTGAGATGAGTTTGGTAGGCCCTCGCCCTGAGCGGCCTTATTACGTAGAGCAATTCAGTCAAGATATTCCTAAATACTTAGATCGCCATCTGGTCAAAACAGGAATTACAGGCTGGGCACAAATTCATGGTCTCAGAGGAGATACTTCTATTCCTGAGAGAATACGCTACGACCTCTATTACATTGAGAACTGGTCCTTGCTCTTAGATCTAAGGATTTTGACGGTAACTGTTTGGCAGTTTTTCAGAGGACAATATAACGCCTATTAGTAGCTTTCCCAAACCGCGCCACCTGGTTATTGCAGTCTGCTTTCGGAAAGATTTAGTCATAACCTCACACAGAGCAGTTGACACGGGATACACCACTCCTTAAGATCACATAGGTGTGCATATTGGGGCTTAGCCAAGCGGTAAGGCAGCTGGTTTTGGTCCAGCCATTCGGTGGTTCGAATCCATCAGCCCCAGCTCAAATTCTTACAAGAAAACACTGGAACGCCCCATGGAGTTCCGTCCAATGTTAAAACAGGGTAATACCTTCGTTGGAATCTGTATGGACGCTCTCATACGCACCCCAGCTCTTGCCAAGGCAGACCCGTGGATAGAAGCGACTAGAGCCCTGCGCTCTTCCATCGGGATGGAACCAGTTACCCAGGTACACGCTTTGGAGCATGGCACTATATGGGTACTTTCCGAGAAATACCCAAAGCTACAACTGGGGGGAGCTTCTACCAACCAGGGATTTTACGTGTATGGACGGATAGACCCGCAGATTTTGCTGGCAGCAGCCAGTGAAGCTCTAGAACGCTTCAAGCAAGGAGAAGCTGACTTAGCAGTTCATCCCCGCTGTGGAACCAATCTCTCCGTAGGTATGCTGCTAACCATGGGATTTGCCTTCGGATTTAATCTATTACTTCCCCGAAGACTCCCCAATTTAGTCATGGGAGCAGGTTTGGCTGCGATGTGTTCTTCTTTGTTGTCCCCTAGTTTGGGAGCCAAAGCACAGAAGTATGTCACCACAGATATTCCTATGAATTTATCGATTCTGGGGATTAAAACACAAACAGACTGGATGGGGCGCAAGACTCATTTTGTCCAAACCCAATACCATAGTTGAATTAGGCGCTTGGGTAGAGCCGCACGTTCTATTAGGCTTCAAGACTGAAGACTGGAATCAGCTTCGGCTGTCTGGGCTCCGTCACTTTTTCATAGAAGGCTTTAAGCACGGACGTTTAGATCTGCGACTTGTGGACCGCACCCATTCCCAATATCTGCCTGGTCTTTTGCAGGAGCAATTACAGGGTTCAGTTTGTCATGCGTGGGTACATACCTTGCGCTGGAGCATTACTCGCCAATGTAAAACCTTAAGGGAATTGGAGCATCTTGCTTCTCCTCTAGATTACGCAAGCAAGAAGCATCTTGTCTGTGACCTAAGAACCTATGCTTCCCTAATGTTGACCCACGGCCGAGAGCATCAACTCAGCGGAGACATCGAGCAGCATGGGGGTCTATTCGCTGACGTGACGCGCTTACATGACGGCAAGGAGCTCATAGATTCTCCACTCCGTTGGGCCTTGGACTCCATTGCAGCCAATCCTGATATACAAACCATCCACCTTGATTACTGCCGTTATCCCAATCCAAATATCAGCCCCATAAGACGGCATGTTCACTATCAGCAGTCTGAAAGAGAACATGAAGTATCTCAGCGCACCCGTAATATCGCTCAACTGCTGGAGATTTTGGTCCAACGCTATGGTCGAGCTCGTCTCTCCGCCACCCCGATCACTTCTTTTAATCCCGAAGTAGGTCAAGATTGTCGAGATTTTTTTCAGAATACCTGCTTTGTTGTTCCTCAGTGTTATGCAGAAACAGATCACCAGGTAGCTAGCTTTCTAAAACTCTGCCAGAATTGCGAAGGCCAAATGATGTGTGGAGTTGTTCATGGCCCATCCCCTAATCATCCCTATGGAGCCTATGCACAAATAAAACGCATCTCCAGCAATTCTGGAGATGCGTCAGGTCTAATTGGATTGTGCTTTTGGAAGTTCAGTAAAGAACTGATTCATGAACTCTCAGGCACTTCCCCTAACCAATAGTCACTTGGTCAATGGTTACACCTGTTGCACCAGGCACACGCTTAGCTACAGCGACCATCTTATTGAGAATTGCCTGGCTAGGAACAGAGCCTTTCAGCACGACCGTTCCACCAGTTTGGGCAACATACAGGGTGTCGACGTCATCCAATTCTGCATCATCATCAAAAGCTGCGGCCACTCGCTTGGCGAGACCACTCTGGTCATACTCTCCACTGAGACCTACCCGCTCTGGGGCTATTGTTTGCCCTGTCGGGCTAGTAGCTTGAGCTACAGCTGCGGGTGGCTTTTCTAAACCAAAGAGACGCATCAGAAAACCCATGGGATATCTCCGTAATTTCCAATCCCCATCATACCTAAGCCGATGTCGTTTTGGGTTCTCAGTTGCAGCTTACACAAAACTTTTTAGACCGCCCAGGGGGATCAAGCTTTCAAAGAAGAATCATAAACAGAACAAAATTTCTCTAAAATTTGGGAAAAAACTTGTTCCGGAGCTTGTGTGGCATCGATGCCGAAAATCCGCGTCGGATAAGCTTTCTCTAAAGCCAAAAATCCAGCATGAATGCGTCTATGGAAGTCAATTCCACCGAGCTCCAAACGATCTAATGCTTGACTATTTTTCCTAGCAAAGCCCACTTCTGGCGGAATGTTCAACCAAAAAGTGAGGTCCGGAGCAAGTCCATTGGTCGCCATAGTATTAAGCCGCTCAATCCAGTCAAGATTAAGTTGCCGACCATAGCCTTGATAAGCCACCGTAGAGTCGGTAAATCGGTCACAGAGGACTATTTCTCCTCGCTTCAAGGCGGGGGTGATCACTTCCCCTATATGTTGGGCTCGGTCTGCACTGTATAGGAGTAACTCTGCTCGCTCATCCACTGATATTTGACTCTCTAACAATAGACTCCGCAATTGCTGCCCTAAGGGAGTGCCCCCAGGTTCATGGGTAACTAGACAGGGTATTCCTTGTCTAGAACACCAAGCTGCAAGTTTTTTAACTTGTGTGGACTTCCCCGCGCCTTCTCCGCCTTCAAATGTGACAAACATGAAACATCTCTTTACACTTTTAGTAACCTATGGCAGGATCTTAAAAGAGATCCTAAGGTATTATCCATGACCGCCCAGGCCCTGATCATCGCAGTTGTGGTCAGCCTTGTGCTGATCACAGGCTACTCAATTTACACTGCATTTGGACCTCCTTCCAAAGAGTTGGACGATCCCTATGAACTGCATGAAGACTAAATAAATATTCATAAAAAAGGGCTTGGAAAACCAAGCCCTTTTTTTGTTATTTTTCTTCCTCTTTCTTCTTAACCAAAAACTGATTTGGGTCTTCCCGAAAGAAGATGGCGAAAAACAAAGTACCAAGAATCAGAGCCAGAATGACCGCATAAACGATCGTAGTTACACCGCTATTCATAGAGCCTATACTCCCGTTACATACAGAATAAACCCAGCAGAAGAATCTACTGGGCCTATCTCAAAGTTAGATGACTTCTTCCTTACGGGTAGAAACGTCCCCGACTTTCTTGAACAAGCCAAATTCCACTTGCTCCATTTCCTGATCGACGCCGGTAAACACATCGAGGAACAGGGTGCGAGCCCCATGCCAGATATGACCGAAGAAGAACAGAAGCGCAAAGACGCCATGACCTAGTGCAAACCAGGTCCGTGGAGAAGCCCGGAATACCCCGTCAGCAGGGACAGACTCACGGTCGAACTCGAAGATTTCACCCAGTTGAGCCCGACGAGCATAGCGCTTCACCTCTGCCGGCTCCGAGAAGGTTTTACCATTCAGAGAACCACCTAAGAAGGAAACGGTTACACCAGTCTGCTCAAAACTGTATTGAGCTTCAGAGCGTTGGAAAGGAATGTCTGCCCGAACAATTCGGTCTTTGTCACGGAGAACGACAGGTTGTGTTTCAAAGAGGGTATTCAGACGATCAACTTTGATGATGCGCCCTTCTCCATCCTTAAATACAGGATAGCCAAGCCATTTTTTGGCCAGACCATCACCATTGTTCATAGGACCTGCACGGAACAAACCACCTTTAGCAGGATTGTTACCGATATAGTCATAGAAACGAAGTTTTAGGTTAACAAGCTTCTGAGCATCCTCTACAGATCTCTTGCCCTCTTCAACCAGAACACGACGCTCTAGCTGGGTCAAAGGAACTTCGGAGTGAGCCTGGGAAGGAGAAGCACCAGCTTTTAGAGCCGTGGCAACACGGTCATCAAGTTCTTTATGGAAGATTTCTTCATCCCATTGGTAGCGAGTTGGACCGAACAAATCAGGCGGAGTAGTTGCCGTTCCGTACCACATACTTCCTGCCACAACGAAAGCGGCGAAGAAGACTGCTGCAATAGAACTGGCCAAGACCGTTTCGATATTTCCCATCTTCAAAGCACGATACAGTCGCTCAGGGGGACGGAAGAATATGTGGAACAAGCCACCGAGCATCCCAACGATACCCGCAGCCACGTGGTGGGCTGCGATACCCCCAACGTTGAAAGGGTCAAATCCGTCAGGTCCCCATGAGAACCCAGTCGTCTGCACGTGTCCGGTTATCCCTAGAGGATCGGAGACCCACATTCCAACCGTTTGAAGATGGACAGCACCAAAACCGAAACAGAGAAGACCAGCGAGGAAAAGATGGATTCCAAAAATCTTGGGAAGGTCAAGGACTAACTCACCCGTGCGAGAGTCACGGAACAAGTCAAGATCCCAATTCACCCAGTGCCAACAGGCAGCCAGGAAGAGTAGACCAGCCAAAACAATGTGCGCTCCAGCGACCCCCTCGAAGGACCAGAAACCCACATTCGATGTAATTTGATTGCCATAGCCATCAGCGTTAAACGGTCCGAATACAGACCATCCCGACCATGAATTCACAATCCCGAGGCGGGTCATGAAGGGCATAACAAACATGCCCTGCCGCCACATCGGGTTCAAAACAGGGTCACTAGGGTTGTAGAGCGCTACTTCATAGAGCGCCATCGACCCAGCCCAACCTGCCACCAAAGCAGTATGCATGAGGTGTACGGCGATTAAACGACCGGGGTCGTTCAGAACTACCGTATGCACCCGATACCAAGGGAGTCCCATGGGTTGTGCTTCCTCCTAATGTACGTCAACTAATTTTTCTTGCTTTTCTTAAGGAAACGCTAGCGCTGTTTGGTCTAATCGAAGTCTTTAGAATGGCTTCCATTTTGGATAAAACAGTATAAAGAAGTGTAACCACAACTCAGCATTCCCGCAACCTTTTGCCGCAAGAGTTTTATGGCTAGGGCCCAGTAGGGATCAAAAGGAATTCGTGTCATTTTCTTTACAAAAATTTACCCGAAGGGGATGATTGTAAGCAAAGCAGTCTATATGACAAAAAGAACTTATGAAAAACGCAGAGTCTTCTAACGCATCCGAGCCCAATTCTGCTCCAGTTCGTGGGAATGAGGAGGAGATATTCCAGGCTCCTGCCCCGGCTGCTGCACTTCAGACCTTTACGATCCGCTATCCGGACCGAAATTTGGAAGCGCCTATCGAAGAAGGAGAAGTTCTGCGTGACGCGATTCGTGCCCACGGAGTCCCCTTATATACGTTTATTAACAACATCCGCAACTGCAATGGCGGTGGCCAATGTGGAACCTGCTTCGTAGAAGTTTTAGAAGGAATGGAGAATCTCTCACCCCGCACCATTGCCGAGCAACGTCTCTTGAAGCGTCGCGCTGAGAATTGCCGTCTGTCCTGCCAAGCCCTCATCTACGGGAATGTCTCCATCCGCACACAGCCTAAATAAGGTCTGGAGGTGCAGTAGGTCACAGGGATGGTATCCTTTTTAGCGATGTGGTCTTAGGGGGTCCGTTCGATGAATGCTATTCCACTGCTGGCAGTCGTCTTGCTTATTATTATTCCGGTAGCTTTTCTTCTGGTCATCTGGCTACAGAGTGATAACCGTCGCTAGAAAATTTTGGAATTGTTGAAAAAAATGTATGGGAAAAACGGCCTCACGAGGCCGCTTTTCCATGTCTATTGAAAATCCACCCTAAATTAGGCAGAACCGACACCCACATAAGAACCGTAGATGAAAATTCCCAGGACGGTCAGTATCGCCATCCCAGCTACGGTACCCAATAACCACAACGGAATACGGTCTGGCATTGCGCTTGTTTCTCCTAACCGAGAATGTAACTAGAAAACAGTAACGTTACTACTAACACAAGAAGTAGACCCCAGTATAGAGAGGTCCGATTCAGTTCTACCTTTGGACGGTTGGGTACTGAACTTGGAACATTTTCACGACGATCAGCCACAGATATCACCTATTTTTGAAGGAATTGCATAGCGACCAAGGCCCCAAAGAAGAATACCGTAGGAATGGCTAGGGCGTGAATCGAAAACCAGCGCACTGTAAACACAGGATAGGAAACAGGCTGCACATTCTTAGGGCGCTTCTGGGATGGATTGGAAGAGGTCATATGGATTGCTCCTTGCTTGAATTACGGCCTAGTTATTTCTTTTCAACGGCTTCGATCTGCTTAGCGCCTTCGTAGCGCTTATCTACAATCGGCTTACGCTCTCCATCTTTCGTGAAGTACTCACTAGGACGGGGAGTACCAAAAGCATCATAGGCAAGACCAGTAGTCACAAAAAGGACACCACTGGCAAAAAGAATGGTTAACGCTGGAACGTGAATCAACCAGTAGCGGGTACTGGTGACAATGTCACTCAAGGGACGCTCGCCCGTACTACGTGTGGCCATAGAAGACTACCTCTCTACCCTTAGATGAATGCTAAATAACTGCGTATTATAAAGCTCACACAGCTTAACACAATGATATAGACCGTTCATAAATGGTGCAATATCTTTTTTAGCTGGGCTGTATTTGACTCTGATAGCGCAGCAGAGCACCATTCTGACCAATAACGATGCCTGACTTTTTATCAGGACTGAAAATAACCCGGAATAAGTTGCGGCGCAGTTCTAGAGGAGCACGCTTCCAGGTCGCTCCCGCGTCGAGGGAGACGAGCAGAGTTCCGTTACCACCCACTGTCCATAACGTTTTGTCATCTACATAGGCAACATCCTGGAGCGTGACACCACTAGCAGGATCCGGAGTTACCGAACGGTCCCAGGTTTTCCCGCCATCTTTGCTGAACTGAATATTGCCGCCTTGGATCACGACCCACCCATTGGTGGGGGAGACAAATCCCAGGTTCTCAATCCGGCGAGACGTTTTACGTTCAAAAAATTGCCATTTGTCCTGCCCTGGTTTCCATTGAGCATAGGACACGCCCCGCGTAGACACCGCCCAGTACGTTCCATCAGCTAAACGCTGCGCACTCTTTACGCCACCGGCATTGGACGGAGTGTAGAGTTGCCAACTCTTCCCAGCATCCTGGGTCCTATAGACTACGCCTACATCCGTTAACATCTCCGCAGTCTTGGGTGCCGTGGCGGTGATAAGTAAAGGATTACCAGGCAAACGCTTGTTCAAGGCAATTTGAAACCAAGTTTTACCACCATCAGTAGTGTGCATGAGGATTCTAGGGTTGCCGACTATCCAGCCCTCTTGAGCCCCAGAAAAACTTACCGACAAAAAACGAGGGGTTATGACTTCAGCTTTTGTCTCTGCCGTTCCACCCTCTTCTTTGAGGGTTGGATCTTTTGGTATGGGAATCGAAATTTGCCTAGTCTTCCAGGTCTTGCCACCATCTTCTGTGTGGAGCACGGTCCCTCTAGCGCCCACGACCCAGGCAGTGTTAGCATCCAAAAATTGACCATCAATCAGGTCTGCCTCTAACTTCAAGTTAGAAACCTGAGACCACGGATTCTTTTCTAAGGCTGGAGGGAGGCTGCAGGAAGCCAGGACGAGGGAACTCAACACAACTACAGCCCCACGACAGAAGGCTTCGAATGGACTAACACGCATAGCCTAATTTCCCCAGAGATAAATGCTCATCAAAAATAAAATGCCTAAGAGTAACCCGCCGAAGATGACAAGACTCCGAGTCTGACCTGAGACCTTATTCAGGCCCAAACCGTAGCCTGCATTTTCAGTGAAGCCCACGGTGTTACCTTCCCGAGGACCGATATTGCCAAATTTGGAAACAGGAGCACGACAGTTCGGACATCGCCAAGTCGCGGGCAACTCCGTAAAAGGGGTTCCTGGAGCGACATTACCCTTTTTGTCTCCCTCAGAAGGCTCATACACATAGCCACAGGTGCGACATTCGTGCCGATCTAGCTGGGCTGCATCAGGTGCACTCATAAGATCTTCTTGAAGATTCTTTACATTCCATACGTCCACTTTAGGGTATTCCGGGGCCTATGGCATAGGCTTCTTCTTCCACGTGCGCTCAGGCTGTGTGGGACGAGGAGGGCTAGGACGCTGTCCTCCTGGCCTACCGGTGAACTTCTTGGAGGGTAATCCTGCTACGAACCTTGCCTGGATCAGGGATAGTTTCTCGCCCTCTCTGCGTACCTCAAAATCCCAGAACTTATTCCGCGCATTTTCTGGAATAGCTCCTTCAAGCCGCAACTTAAAGGCTTTGCCCAATTTATTTTTTTTCTTCTGTTGCCGAATTTTGACCAGGGCATATTGCTCATCACGAGAATAAAAGACCACTTCTCCACGAATAGAGAAAAAACCGTCTAGCGCGCTGGCTTCAGGAGGAGCATTCTCATCGACCACATGGAGGGTCCCTTCTGGGGACCATACCCCAATAATTTGGGCATGCAGCCCTCCCGTCTCTCGGGTGCGTGGGTATACCACCCACAAATATTCTTTTCTGAGGTCTAGATGGTTGCGTACGAGGCTAATCACGCGTCCTAGAAGCACAGCATCAATGACCACATGGTCTGTGGTGGTCAGTGTGCCTTGGGTAATTTTTTCATCCTCGTCGTCCACAGGCTTTTCAGAGGTTTTTTCTGAATCTTGAGCCTCTTCTGCGCTATAGGGCTTATACACCCCGCGCAATAAACCAATAGCCCGGTGTTGAAGGGCTTCCGTAGGAACAGGGAAGGGTTGTGCAGGAGAAGTGCGTTCTGCAAAAGGAGCTTCTGGCAAAGTCATGAGCCTGAGATAGAGGAAATCTTCTTCTGGAGTATAGCTGTCTTTGCTTTTCTATGCCTCCCCCTGAGCGATAATGACAAGATGAATGGTTTTAGTTAGTTGGGATGTGGGCTTTGACTAGTAACAATAAACAGCGCAAAACTTTTTTTACCGTGGCCATTGGTCTTATTCTTTTTGCTTTTGTTGGGGCACCACTCATCCCCGTGATTATTGGGTTTTTCTCCCAAGCGAGTGCCCCTTCAACCGCTTCTCAGGTAGGAGATGTCACCAAGCTCCAACAGCAGATTCAAGGCTATGAAACGGTCTTGAAGCGAGAGCCCAACAATGTAAATGCCCTGAATAATCTGGCTCAGCTCCGCATGGAACTGGGTCAACCTGCGCAGGCTATTGAGCTTCTAGAGCGGTTACGCAAACTCAATTCGGCGGACCCTCGATACACCCTATCGCTGGGTGATGCCTATCTCAAGACCAGTCAGTTTGATAAAGCCTCCTTAGAATTCGACAAACTCCTGGCCATTTCCGCAGACTATGCTCCAGCCCTCTTGGGTAAAGGCCTAGCCTTGCAGGGAATGGGCAAAAAAAATGAAGCCCAAGTCCAGTTTGATAAGGCAGTTAAAGTATCTCCCCTTGAGATGAAAGAAAAAATCAAAGAAATCGCGCTCAAGAACGCAGTGACTAAGACTGCCACTCCCCTCTCCACAGAACCCAGCAAGAAGTAAGCTCAAACCACAAAATTCACCAGTTTTTTCGGGACCACAATCGTTTTACGGATTGTGGCATCGGTCAAATAGCGTGTGCCAGCTTCGGAACTCCGCGCTAGTTCTTCCTGCTGCTCTTTAGCAACATCGGCAGGAGCATCAAAAGTCCCACGGGTCTTGCCATTGATCTGCACCACAATCGTCACCGTATCGGCCACCAGAGCGGAGGGGTCGAGGGTGGGCCAAGATTGACGATGAATACCTTCAGTTTGGGCCGTTAGGCCACTCCAGAGTTCCTCCGCAAGATGCGGAGCGAAAGGAGCCAAGAGTAGCAGCAAGGTTTCCAATCCTTCACGATAGACCCCAGCAGCACTGAGCGCTTTGGCATCGGAGAGCGCATTGGTCAGGATCATCAGTTCTGAGATGGCCGTATTGAACTGATAGTTTTCCTCCACATCTTCGGTCACTGCTTGGATGGCGGTGTGAATCGCTCGTCTTAGGTTCTTTTCTCCTTTTGGATCTGGCTTCGGATCGGACGTCGCTTTTTCATCCTCTCTGGCCGGACTATCTATATATTCCTGATACTCCTTGACTAAGCGCCACACGCGATTGAGGAAGCGCGACTGTCCTTCCACATCAGCCTCAGCCCATTCCAATTCTTTTTCGGGTGGGGCTTTGAACAGAATGAACATCCGGGCTGTGTCCGCTCCATAGGTAGCAATCACTTCATCAGGAGAAACGCCGTTGTACTTGGACTTCGACATCGTTTTGTAGGAACCAACCAAGGTTTCCCCCGTTTCAGGATCCTTGGGATCACTGGGATCAACCTTGGCAGAGGGAATCCACTGAGCACTACCACTTTTGTTGGGATTCACGTACGTCCAGCCCTGCACCATTCCTTGGGTGAGCAGACGCTGGAACGGTTCATCAAAATTCAACAGACCACGGTCCCGCAGGACTTTCGTGAAAAAGCGGGAGTAGAGTAAATGCAAAATCGCATGTTCTATCCCTCCGACATACTGATCCACCGGCAGCCAATGGTTAACAGACGCGGAGTCAAAAGGCTGGTTCGCATTCGTTGCATCGCTAAACCGCAGGTAGTACCAGGAAGAGTCGATAAACGTATCCATCGTGTCGGTTTCCCGCTTAGCCGCTCCGCCACAATGGGGACACGTAGTATAGACAAAATCCTCTACCTTCGCCAAAGAAGAACCTCCACGCCCAGAGAGTTCAAAATCTTCTGGCAAGAGGACGGGCAGCTGATCATCTGGAACAGGGACCAAGCCACAGTCTGGACAGTGCACAATCGGAATCGGGCAACCCCAATAACGTTGACGGGAGATCAGCCAATCTCTCAGACGATACTGAATTTGCTCTTTGCCCCAGCCCTGAGATTCAGCATGGGCGGTGATTTCTTTTTTCGCCTTAGTGGATTCAAGACCATCAAACGATCCTGAATTCACCAAGATGCCAGGATCGGTATAGGCTGCATCGGTTACGGGGTCTTTCCCTGGAGCGATAATTACAGGAACAATCGGCAGGCCATACTGCGTAGCAAACTGATAATCTCGCGTATCGTGGGCCGGCACGCCCATCACCGCCCCGGTGCCATATTCAAAGAGCACATAGTCTGCGATCCAAATCGGGACTTCTTGGCCGTTGAAGGGATTAATCGCTACTCCTCCCGTGGGCACCCCTTGCTTCGGACGATCCTCAGCGGTCCGGTCCATTTCCGATTCACTGGTAACTTTTTGGACAAAAGCTTCCACCGTCACTTTCTGGTCCGCCGTCGTCACCAGAGCGACCAAGGGATGCTCTGGTGACAAGACCACATAGCTTACGCCATAGACCGTATCCGGTCTGGTGGTATAGACCGGTATTTTTTCAGCCATGCCTTGGATCGGAAATTCCAGGTAGGCTCCCGACGATTTTCCAATCCAGTTTTCCTGCATCACCTTGACCCGTTCAGGCCAGTGGGGAAGTTTTTGTAAATCATTGAGCAATTCTTCGGCGTAATCCGTGATTTTGAAGAACCACTGCTCCAAGGGACGTTTCTCCACCTTGGCTCCAGAGCGCCAGGAACGACCTTCTCCATCTACCTGTTCATTGGCCAAAACGGTCTGGTCGACTGGGTCCCAGTTGACTACAGCAGCCTTTCGGTAGGCTAAACCGGCCTCAAAGAATTCTAAAAATAGTTTTTGGGTCCAGCGGTAATAATTGGGAGAACAGGTCGCCAATTCGCGGTCCCAATCATAGGAAAGCCCCAAAGGCTTGAGCTGTTTCTTCATCTGGGCCATATTGCTATAGGTCCAGGTCCGTGGATGAATCCCCCGGTCAAGGGCTGCATTTTCTGCCGGGAGCCCAAAAGCATCCCAACCCATCGGGTGCAGCACGTTATACCCCTGCATACGCCGATAGCGCGCCAACACATCGGTAATTGTATAGTTCCGCACATGGCCCATGTGCAGGTCCCCAGAAGGATAGGGGAACATCGAAAGGGCAAAGTACTTGGGCTTAGTGGAATCTTCCTTGGCCTTGTACAGCCCTTGCTCTTCCCACTGCTGCTGCCACTTGGGTTCTATCGCTTTGGGGTTATACTTCGCGTCCACAATAATGCTCTCCTAGCCGGTGCAATCGCCAACTGTTTACATATTGTGTCCTAAGGACGTCCTAAATGCCTGATCAGAAACCTGGATATCCCCTAGCAGAGGCCCAGAATCGGGCTTTTGCACAACCTCTCGCAAAGGTCTCTAAAGTTGAAAGGAAAATGTAATACAACCCAACTTGAAAATCTCGGCAAACCCTCTTCTAGACTTCTATCCAGCCAGAACTAGTTTAGGATAACTTTGCCGGAAGTTTGGACAGTTATGAAGCTGTGGTCAGTTTCAGGACCGTAACCACGCGTGAGTGTGACCTCTATTTTGCCCGGTGCTATGGTCTTGATACTAACTTCAATCGGACCACGGTCTGGACGGTAGAAACTCACATTAGCTGGGGCTGGCAGGCCTCGCAAATTAGACCTCATATGAGCGGATAGAGAGCGCTCGTCCGTATTACCGAGAACCTGATAAGAAACGACAGTGCCTGTCGCATTGACCAGAGAAACATCAACTCGGCCACTACTTGGGCTCGCCGTAGCGATCGTTTTACGACTTCCCCCGGTATTCGGGGTTGGTTGAGGGGAGGTTAGCCCCGAATTTGGATTCACCGAGGGCAGAGGGCTAGGAGTCTCTGCTTTGTTGGCTTCCAGGCTATTTTTAGCAACAAGAACTGGACTAGAGATAGGACTATTTCCTCGATCCCCTTCTGTTTGCTTCGTTTCAAGGGTGGCCTTGTTTTCCGCCTTGGGGGGAGCAGGGGTGGAAGCAGGGTCTGATCCCTGGGCTGTATTGGCTAGTGAAGGGTTGGCCAGTACAAAGTCAGTCTGTGAACTGGCCGACCCTTCACTCTTGACTAGAGGGGTGGACAGATTAGCTTTTGTCGGGTACTGTTTCGGTGTGGCACTATTGAGCTCTGATTGAGCCGCTGGGACTTGCGCGGTAGGGATTTTTAGCTGAGGAGGAACTGGAACTTTCTCTTGTATCTCAGGAGTGGGAGTCTTAGATTCCAAAGGGGAATCCTGGTTCTGACTAGAAGCTTTACTCCCAGCCTGCGACTGGATAGGGGCACCCGCTTCTTGGAGAAGAGCGCGTTGCTCAGCATCTAATAATTGGGATAATTCCGGAGCAGGAGGCTTACTGCTCACAGGCGTATTATTAGCGTCCGAAGTCGACATGACCCAAAAAACTAAACCAGTAGTAGCAAGTAAGATTGCTAGGGTTCCAAGCCCACTTATCCACAGAAACAAGGGAGAGGTAGAGGTAGAGGCCTCTGCCGTTTCAGGTTGGGCAAAGACAGAATTCGCCTCCAAAGGTTCAGTGCGGATTTCAGGATCCTTCGCTCTTGTTCTACTTGGCATTTTACGAACACTAGGCAAGGGAGCAAAAGGATCGTCTTTCAAAGAAGAATTAAATGAAGTAGTAATCGGTTTTGGAGCTGGTGGAGTTGCCTCAGCCGATGGTCCAGACTGTGGAGGTTTTGTTGAATACTTGGGCAGGGGGAAAGCTGGGGAAGTATCTAGTGCTTGTAACACCTCTGTGGCTGAGGAGTACCGCTGCCTAGAGTCGTGCAATACCATCTTTGAGATGATGTTTCTAAGCTTGGGACTTACCTGGGAGGTTATCTCAGCAGGCCAGCGTATCTCGCCCGTTTTTGGGTCTCGCTCAAGTTCACTGGGGGGAATCCCTGTCAGTGCTTGCAGGCCAATCATCCCAAGGGCATAAATATCAGTGCTGGCTGAAGAGGTGCCGATGGTCGGCTCGCTAGCCTTGGCTGGCGGGGTGAAAGCCACCTCCAAACCTCTCTTTTGGTCCATCAATGGACTGCTAATCTCCTTTGGCGCTTTCTCTGAAGCAAAGTTGATAAGTACCCACTTATCAAGCTGCTGATGATGAATAAGGCTGTCTGCTTTGAGATTACGGTGGACCACGCCTTTGGCATGGACAAACTCCAATACATTCAAAATTTCTTTGAGAAGTTTGGTTACGCACGGCTCAGATAGGGCTTGCTTCGAGAGAATCTCGGCAACCAGGGAAGGGCCAGGAATAAATTCTTGCACCAAAAAAAACTGATTTTCTTCCTCAAAAGAGGCTAGTAATTCGGGTATTTGTTCATGATGGCTAATTTTTTGTAAGATTTCTGCTTCCGTGTTGAAGAGCCGTCGTTTCACGTTTGCTAACTGGGCATTGTCACGGTCTAACTGCAGTTGCTTGACAACACAGCGAGGATGCCCCGGACGGTGTTGGTCTTCAGCTAAATAAGTTGTGCTAAATTCACCTGTTCCCAGGGCAGAGATGACACGGTAGCGTCCATTGAGATCCTTCCCAATTAACATTTTGCTCATGCCCGTCTTATTGTTCATAGTTTGTTGATTCGTTTCATTGACCATAACTGACCTCAGTCAGAACCACATGTGTACCGGCATACCAGCAAAATGTAGCATGAGATACTTGTGGTGATTTGGGAGGATAGGGAATCAGGATGTGCCATGTTAAAGCCTACGCTATCTCCAGACGCCTCAGGCAGAACCCTGTTCCTCGAGGAACCTATGGAACACTTGTGCTTCGTAATATAGCTTAAACCCAAGCCCGGAATCGTTGCAAATCAGCCATGCCAGATGTGGTTACCCTCGCGGGAGAAGAGAGGGCTAGACTATTCCTACAAGCAAGAGTGACTTCGTGCTGAATATCCTAAAGGACCATTCCCCATGCGTATCCAAAAGCTGGGTATTCTCAGCGCGATGGAAGAAGAAACTAGGGCGCTTGAGCATGACTTAGAGCAGGCAAGGCGAGTTTCACGTGGACGCACAACCTTTCATGAGGGTCAACTCTCCGGTTTGTCCATCGTGTTGGGACGTTCGGGTTGGGGTAAGGTAGCCGCTGCAGCGCATACCCAATGCATGATTGACTTCTTTGGTGTGGATGCTGTGCTTTTTATCGGTGTAGCCGGGGGGCTCAGTCCTCAAATTCGGCGGGGCGATATTGTGATTGCCACAGGCGTTGCCCAGCATGATATGGATGCCCGACCTTTTTTCCCCCAAGGAGAAATCCCCCTTTTAGGCAGGCGGGAACTGATCAGTTCCACACCCTTATTCGAAAATGCCTATCAAGCCTGTAGGCAGGTTATTCAACAAAGCATCTTTAGTCCTGAGGAACTGGCTGAATTTGGGATTGTAGAACTGATGGTTCATCGCGGATTAGCCCTGACCGGAGATCAAGTAATTTTTGATCCCGTCAAAAAGTCAGAGCTCTTGAATCTCTTTCCTAATGCGTTGAGTGTCGATATGGAGAGTGCAGCGGTCGGGCAAGTATGCCATAGTCAGGAGATTCCCTTTACCGTGGTTCGCATTATTTCAGATAATGCAGATCATCAAATGCAAGATGACTTTTTAGATTTTATGAAACGATTTGTGGACCGATTTACAGGACCTGTGGTGCGTACCTTTGTTCAAAGTCTCAACCAGGGCTAGTTTTCTTCTAAGGCCGAACTTTAAGCCTTTAAAGAATTCATTGGCGCCCTTGGTTCGCGGAAGAGCTGATAGCCCGCGAATATCTTTGCTGGCTGTACAAAACCTGGTGGCAATGGCTGGATTTGAACCAGCGACAAAGCGGGTATGAACCGCTTGCTCTACCACTGAGCTACATTGCCATGTTCGCAGGCTTTTTAGTCTATCAGAATCATTGACTCTGTGAGAAGAGATTTTATGAGCATCCAGGAAGAGGGTTTAGCCTGCCCATACTCCGTCTGCCCTCAGTTACTGCATCCCCCTAGAGAGTTTCCTGTTGCTGGCCATCCTCCTCAAGGGTGTACTCAATCACCCGCACTTGAATTCGAATGCCTTAGACCTGGTTAGATTCAGTGCTAATTAGTTGCGATCACCTTTGGAGACCCTTGGCGCTGACGCTGTCCCGTAACGACCATTTTGACGCCACTGGCAGGGGCAAGGGTAACACCGCGACGCTGAGGTCGTTCAGGTCGATAATCAGCTAGCGCCAGCTGATAGCCTGACACTATGGTTGCCAATACTAGCTTCATTTCAAATACAGCCAAAGCCTCACCCAGACAGCGACGAACACCACCGCCAAACGGCATAAATTCAAAGGGAGAAAATTGCCTTTCCAGAAAGCGCTCTGGTCGAAACTGTTTGGGTGCTGGGTATAAATCCTCCCGCTGGTGGACAAGATATATGCAGCCGACCACTATCGTACAAGGTTCCAACTTATATCCCAGTAGTTCAACGGGTTCTTGTGCGACTCTGGGAAAGGTGACCATTCCCACAGGATTGATCCGCAGAGTTTCATTACAGACAGCCGTGAGATAAGGTAGCCGGAAAATACTCATCGGGTCTGGGTGATCACCAAGGGAATCAATTTCCTGGAGTAGTTTTTCACGAACTTCTGGATTTTGATGAATTCGATAGAGTCCCCAAGCCATTGCCGATGCTGTGGTTTCATATCCAGCTATCAAAAGGGTGACCAATTCATCGCGTAATTCCTCGTCGGTCATCGGTTTGCCGTCTTCATCACGAGCAGACATGAGTAAGGAAAGGATATCTATGCGTTCTGGATTGGTTTGCTCCCGGCGTTCAGCGATTTCAGCGTACAGTAATTCATCAATTTGCTGTCGTTGGCGCACAAACCTTCCCCAAGGACTCCAAGCGCCTAAATCTTTTTGCAAGAAAGGGAAAAACAGGAAGCTAGAAGTAAGTGGTGATCGAAAGATATCTAGCAGCAATGCCAATAGCTGCTTGAGCTTTTGGTAACGTTCCCCCTCATACACGCCAAAAACAGTTTGTAATATAACTTGCAAGGAAATCTCTTGCGTTGCACTACGAGCCGAGAAGGGCAAGTTTTGTGGTAACTGACTAAAGACTTTTTCGGTGAGATCACAGATCAACTGACCATAGGTTCGCATTCGCTCTCCATGAAAAGAGGGCATCATCAGTTGCCGATGTCGTTTGTGTTGGTCTCCCTCCAGCATAAAAATGGAATAGTCCCCCGTTAAGGGCTGTAAGATTTTGTTTAGATCGCCAGGGGCTGTAAATTTTTTTCTATCATTGGTTAAAATTTCTTGAATGGCTTGGGGATGGTTCACGAATACCAAGGACTCCCCAAAACCAACTATCTCAGCACTGAAAATATCAGGGTATTCCTTGGCTGCTTTTTCCATATATCCTACAGGGTCAGCGACCCACTGAAGTTTTTGGAGAAAAGAGGGGGTTTTCAGAGGATTAGGTAGTGGTATATGATTTTTCATCGCGTCTAATATGAATGAGAAAAAGAGGTAGGAGAAGGCATTTTTGGAAAACTCCACAGAGCCTTCCTCCTGTAGCTCCAGAAGTAAGCAGAAACCAGCACACTCACTAGCTTGCCAAGCCGTATCATTCGATCGGGTGTTGCACACTAACACAATAACTCAGTCTATAGTTTTGGCTTCACGGATTAAACTGCACCCCGGCCAGTCACCCACTGCTGCTTAACTTGACCTCTCGTTAAATCGCTAATCAGCCCACTCCCAAAATACCAAGCGTACTTTAATTTCCCTTTCGTCAAACGACCTAGACAATAACCTCGACTTTCCGCCCTAGGATTCGTAAGCAACCCACATGCACCGGCAAGGAACTCACAGAACGAACGTGACCCATCCTCAAGTGTTTGTATAAGCCTGTCTCCAAAAAGATCACTCCAGAAATTGGCCCATAGACCGGAACTTCTGATAGCGCTGGCTACGCCGTTCTTTCCCCGTCATCGCTTGCAGTTCTAGGAGATTGTTGGCCAAAGTTTCTTTTAGGGTCTGGGCCATAACCAAGGGGGCTCGATGGGCTCCTCCTGGAGGTTCAGGAATAATTTGATCAATGATACCCATGCTCTTCAAATCAAAGGCTGTAATTTTCAGAGAGCGGGCCGCTTCTTTGATGTGTTGAACATCCCGCCAAAGAATAGAAGAACAGCTTTCAGGAGAAATGACGGAGTAAACCGCGTGCTCCAGCATAAGGACTCGGTCGCCAATACCAATGCCTAAAGCTCCTCCGGACATCCCTTCCCCGATCACGGTACAAATGATCGGCACTTCCAGACTAAACATTTCTCGGAGATTGCGGGCAATGGCTTCTCCTTGGCCTCGGTTTTCTGCTTCTAAGCCTGGGTAGGCACCCGGTGTGTCAATAAAGGTTAGAATCGGCATCCCAAAACGGTTGGCATGTTCCATCAACCGGAGTGCTTTACGGTACCCATCGGGTTGGGGCATCCCAAAATTGCGGATGATATTGTCTTTCGTGTCGCGGCCTTTCTGCTGACCGATAATAACTACGGGTTGACCGTCGTTGTCATCCTGCATTTTCAAACAGGCAACTCCGCCGACCATCGCCGGGTCATCGCTATAGACTCGGTCACCATGCAGTTCCGTCCAGTCTTCGAAGATGCCTTGTATGTAGTCGAGAGTGCTGGGGCGACTAGGATGGCGGGCAACTTTAAGACGCTGATCAGGGGTGAGATTGGCAAAGATTTCGTGGCGTAGTTGGGCGGCTCGAAATTCTAACTGGTTGACTTGTTCCGAGACATCTTCGTTACCTGCCTCCGCCATCTGCCGAATTTGATCAATACTGCGTTCAAATTCCATAAGCGGTTTTTCAAAATCGAGGAGTATTGGTTCGCCAGGCATAACCACAGGCCAAAAGGTATTTATTCCAATGTAAGGTATTGCGGCTTTTGGGAAAAATAATCGGCCCAAGAATCATAAATATTAAGGACCGCTTTCTTCAATCTAGGATTTCGAGGCACCGATAGGAAAAATGGGTCTCTCCACAAAAAGGTGGATTAGACTGGCATTGGCCACGGATAGGGAAAAACTTGTATTTTCATTGGTTTATAGGGCTTTTTGCTCTGTGGACGTTGTCGGTAACCCCTGTGTTAGCGCAGCCCTTAGCCAGCTTTTTGGGATACCGCTTCCAAACCCAGCCCGGATGGCGTCAGCTTAGCCAGGATGAAATCGAGCGATTTTATCCAAAAGCTACCAAAATTATTGAATATGGCTTTACTTCAGCCAAAGAACAGTGCTTTTTCACCACGGGCTACAAAAATCTCAAGAATTTGCCAGCGAACGCCCTACAGGAAATGCAACAGGACCCTAGAGCCTATGCCCAAGCTTTAGCTGACCAGATGGTTGAACAGCTGCGCAGAAATAGTGCAGAACAAGTTAGCGGCAGACACTATTGGCAAGGAAATCACTGGTGGACAGAAGTAGAGTTTATTTTGGAGCAAATGTCTCCTCAACGTTCGAATAAGCAGTTTTACAACATTAGAACGCGCCGCTATACCTGGCAGCGAATGACGCTATAAGGATCCACCCTGGTGATCACTGCGGGCGTAATTCCTACGTCTCTAGACCCTAAAGATCCTAACGGGTGCCGACGGGGGCTAGAAGGATTTTTCAATTCCTTTACCTGGCCTAACGTACAAGCTTCACGGAATCGGTAAGTCGTAGAAGATTCTCGCCAAGGATGAGCGCTTCTTGCTCCGGGGGTAACCCCAGTAGTCGAATCTTTTGAAGCTCAAGACCAGGGTGTAACCAAGGCCCATCAGATCCAAATAAAACCTTATGGGGGCCTCCTCGTTTAACAGCTTGGACCAGATAGTCAAACCGCCTCACGGCCGATGTATCTGCATAGACATTGGGATAGCGACTGATTTGGTCGATGACTCGCAGGTGAGCACGCCAGTCATCGGCAAAACTTCCCAGATGCGGAATGATGAAATTCACCTCTGGATACTGCGGGGCGAGTAAATCGATGACATCCGTTTGACCAACCGGATCATAGAGAAGTGGCAAACGAAACTTTTTGGCAACTTCACAAACCTCGCGCGTTGCCGGTCCATCCATACGATGCGCTTTGATGCCACAGAACTTCCATTGGCTGACGGCTTGTTCCACCACTTGATGAATTCGACCGCGATCGCGCCGTGCATTCACAAATGCAAAGCAGAGAAAACGCCCTGGATATTGAGCCGCAATCCGAGCAGTATGGGCGTTTGCCTGCGCATAGTTGCTGTGGAACGGCGAGAAAATAACCGTCTTGTCAATTCCGGCTGTCCGAGCTCGTCTTAAATAGTTTTCAATAGGGGCATCCGTGTCCCAGGGACCTGTCAATAGGTCACCTTTCCCCGCGTGGCAGTGACAGTCAATGATCATGTTGCGTACTCCGCCATAAAGCGAATCACCGTTTCGATGCCTCGAAACAAGGTGGGCAGGTTCATTTTTTCGTTAGGGGCATGAATATCGTCATTGGGTAGCCCAAAGCCAAGAAGGACTATCGGAACTCGCAGGTGGCGATGCAGTTGTTCTACCAAGGGAATCGTTCCACCACTCCGGGTAAAAACAGGGGATACTGCCCAGGTTTGCTGGACTGCCCGCACGGCTGCTTGCATCACTGAACTGCGTATGGGCAATAGAACTGGACGGGAACCCCCTGTGATCTTTAGGCGGCTGCGAATGGCAGGGGGCGTTATGGCAGCAATATGTGGGCGGAGGAGCTGAGCAATTTCTGTCGGCTCTTGGTCGGGCACCAGTCGAAAACTGAAATGTGCCAAGCCCCGACTAGGAATCACAGATTTAGCCCCTGGACCTGTATAGCCACCTGCTAGGCCGTTAATAGTCAGAGCCGGTCGGCTAGTCATGCGTTCAAACAGAGAATATCCTGCTTCTCCCCAACCAGCAGGGAGGTCGAGGTCCGTCAAAATCTGTTGGTGGCGGGCACAGGAACAGCGAATTTCCTGACGTTGGGCTGGCTCTAGTTCTCTAACCCGTCCATAAAAACCAGGAATCGCAACCCGACCTTTGTGGTCATGCAGCCTAGCAATTATCTCGCTCAAAGCTTGGAGGGGATTATGGACTGCACCCCCGTAGCGGCCTGAGTGTAAATCATGACGGGGGCCGCTGACTTCTAATTCACAGTTAAGATTGCCCCGTAAACCATAAATAATAGAAGGACGATTGGGTCCCAACATTTCCGTATCTGACACCAAAACTGCATCGGTCTGTAGTCGTTTCGCTTCCCGATTCAAAAAGGCAGAGAGATTAGGACTACCGATTTCTTCTTCGCCTTCTAGCCAGATTTTGATATTAAGCGGCAAGCTTCCGCTGGTTCTCAAATAACTTTCAATCGCTTTCAGGTGAATGAATAGTTGTCCTTTGTCGTCGCTGGCTCCCCGCGCAAATAAGTTTTCACCGATGATGGTGGCTTTGAAAGGGGGCGTCCGCCATTCTTTGAGCGGATCCACAGGCTGCACATCATAGTGCCCATAAAGTAACAAGGTTGGTTTCCCCGGTGCCTGCAACCAATCGGCATAAACGCTGGGATGTCCGCCCTTCGGTCCTGGTAGTACCTGAATATGCTCTAAGCCAATTTCGGCTAGGTGACGTGCTAACCATTGGGCGCAGAATGTGATGTCTCTGCAGTGCTGCGGCAATGCTGAAATGGAGGGAAAGGCAATTAGTTCAGTCAGTTGCGAGAGCCAACGCGATCGCTGCTTAGATTGGGAGCAGTAATGAAGGGGTAAGGCAGTAGTAGCTAGAGATGGAACCATCACAGAAATTATCCAATGGGCAGATGATGAGGGAATAGTAAGCAATGGAAGTAGAGCAGGAATCAGATGGAAGAGAGGGCGATTACGCCTTAGTGCTTCAGGAAAAATTGAAGAAGGTTATTGTTATGATGAGTTTCCTAAGCGCTGTCTGAGATCACGGATAGCGGCACTGCTATTGCGATCGTAGGCAATTTTTACACAGCGGGCGGTCGCACTTTGTAAATCAACGTCTGGGAAATAGCGGCTGTGGGTTTGGAGTTGATAGGTTGCACCTTGTAACAGGTAAATCAAAGTCTGCTGATTTTTGTAGAGCCACACTTCAGGCACGCGGTAGGGGAGATAATCCTGCACATCAGAATAGCTGGTGACATCAATTTCGATTACTAAATCCGGTGGGGAATCTTGTTGCCAATCGATGCGTTTTTTGCCAGATACCGCTTGCCAGTTGTCAATATAAAAACAATAGTCTGGCTCGATGCTGCTTTCTTCGGGCAGCGTCATGGTTACAGGGGTAAAGGCATCGAATTCCCGCTCATCGTGATCCAACAGAGCTTTTGCAATGTCGGCGATTAGATTGGCA